>Ga0207668_10000271_pt1 | contig 34470 bp, 40 predicted proteins | sample KBSS43metaG_FD_184323 | JGI IMG/M metagenome (GOLD analysis project Ga0207668, IMG submission 184323) | Switchgrass rhizosphere microbial communities from Kellogg Biological Station, Michigan, USA - KBS S4-3 metaG (SPAdes) (version 2) | ecosystem: Host-associated > Plants > Roots > Rhizosphere...
GACGGCACGACCCGCGACGATTATGCCGAAGCGATCCACTCGGCGCTGCATGCGCTCGATGTCGAGCGCGCCCACATCTGCGGCCTGTCCCTGGGCGGCGTCGTCGCCATCGCGCTCGCCGATGCCGTGCCGAACCACTGCGCTTCCCTGATCCTCGCCGACACTTTTGCCGCGCATCCCGACGGCCACGCGATTTACGAGCGCGCCCTGGCGGTGACCGACCTCCGCGCCCTGGCCGAGGCCCGCGTCGACGTCCTCCTCGCCCAACCTGCCGACCCGGCCGTGCGCCGCGAGGTCGTCGAGACGATGGCGAAGATTGCCCCCGCCGCTTACCGCATCGGCGCCGAGGCCGTGTGGCTCGCCGATCAAGGCGAGCGGGCCCACGACATCAATGTGTCGACGCTCGTCCTCTGCGGTAGCGAGGACGTGGTCACTCCGCCGACGCTGTCGCTGGCTCTTGCCGAGCTCATCCCCGGCGCACGCACCAAGCTGATTGACGGTGCCGGCCATCTCTCCAATCTCGAACGGCCAGAAGCGTTCAACGCCATCGTCGGATCGTTCGTCCGTGAGGTTGACGCGCGGCGCTAAGGAAAGGCTGTCCTACAGACGCGCTGCTGTGGCATGCAGCCTGCAATGGGGATCGGCGCCTGCAATTTCGAACCAATGACGAGGGCCTGCGCTGGGCCGACTCGCGCGCGCGCGTTGAGGAGCGAACTTAGCGAACTTCCGCGAGTCCCTTCGTGAAGATCGCGTGCATCGGCGGCGGGCCGGCCGGGCTCTATTTCGCCATCTCGATGAAGCTGCGTAACCCCGCGCATGAGGTCGAGATTTTCGAGCGCAACGCACCGGGCGTGACGTTCGGCTGGGGCGTCGTTTTTTCCGACCTCACCGTCGACAATATCACCAGGAACGACCCCGTCTCGGCGGCGGCGATTACCGGCGAGCTCGCGCACTGGGACGACATCGACGTCCACATCAGGGGCGAGACGATCACCTCGGGCGGACACGGCTTCATCGGCATCGGCCGCAAGCGCCTGCTCGAAATCCTCCAGGACCGCGCGCGCGAACTCGGCGTCGCGCTGCACTTCGAGGCCGAGTGCGATCCGGCGGATGCGAAGTGGCAGGTCTACGACCTGGTCATCGCCTCGGACGGGCTCAACTCGCGCTTCCGCAATGCGAACCCGCAAGCGTTCGGGGTCGATACCGACGTGCGCCAAAACAAGTTCATCTGGCTCGGGACGAACAAGGCGTTCGACGCCTTCACCTTCGCCTTCGAGGAGACCGAGCACGGCTGGATCTGGGCCCACGCCTATCGCTTCGCGCCTGACTGCTCGACCTTCATCGTCGAATGCTCCGAGGAGGTGTGGCGCGCCTTCGGCTTCGACGAGATGGAACAGGCCGAGACGATTGCGGTCTGCGAAAGGCTCTTCGCCAAATATCTCGACGGCCATTCGCTGATGTCCAACGCCGCGCATCTGCGCGGCTCGGCGGCGTGGCTCAATTTCCCGCGCATCAAGTGCGAACGCTGGGCGAGCGGCAACGTCATCCTGCTCGGCGACGCCGCGCACACCGCGCATTTCTCGATCGGCTCGGGGACCAAGCTCGCGCTCGAAGATGCGATCAAGCTCGCGGATGTGCTCAACCGCGACGGATTGTCGCTCGCCGCCGCGCTCGACGAATATCAGGCCGAGCGCAATCTCGAGGTACTCAAGCTGCAGAACAGCGCGCGCAACTCGACCGAATGGTTCGAGACGCTCGATCGCTACCTCCACTTCGAGCCGCTGCAATTCGCTTACTCGCTGCTGACGCGAAGCCAGCGCATCAGCCACGAGAACCTTCGCCTCCGCGACCGCGAATGGCTCGAAGGCGTCGAACGCTGGTTCTGGAAACGCGCCACCGCTGGCCAATCGAACAAGACCGCGCCGCCGATGTTCGCGCCGCTGAAGCTGCGCGAGTTGGAGGTCGCCAACCGCATCACCGTGTCCCCGATGGCGATGTATTCAGCCGAGGACGGCGTCCCCAACGATTTCCACTTCGTCCACTACGGCGAGCGCGCGCTCGGCGGTGCCGGCCTGCTGTTCACCGAGATGACCTGCGTCTCGCCCGACGGGCGGATTTCGCCCGGCTGCACCGGCCTGTGGAACGCCGAGCAGGCGACGCAATGGACGCGTATCGTCGATTTCGTCCACGCCAACAGCGCGGCGAAAATCTGCCTCCAGCTCGGCCACTCGGGACCCAAGGGCTCGACCAAATTGGGCTGGGAAGGGAATGACGTCCCGCTCGACGACGGCAACTGGCCGGTGATGGCGGCGAGCGACGTGCCCTGGTCGCCCGCCAACCAGGTGCCGCGGCCGATGACCCGCGCCGACATGGATGCGGTGCGCGACGAGTTTGTCGCCGCGGTGCGGCTGTGCATCGACTGCGGGTTCGACATGGTCGAGCTGCACGCCGCGCACGGCTACCTCCTGTCGAGCTTCATCACCCCGCTGCAGAACAAGCGCACCGACGACTATGGCGGGTCACTCGACAACCGCCTGCGCTACCCGCTCGAAGTGTTCGCCGCGATGCGCGCGGCGTGGCCGGGCGACAAGCCGATGTCGGTGCGCATTTCGGCCACCGACTGGGCGGGCGACAATGGCGTGACGCCCGACGAAGCGGTCGCAATCGGCGAGGCCTTCGCGCGCGAGGGCGCCGACCTGATCGATGTGTCGGCGGGCCAGACCTGGGCCGAGCAGCAGCCGGTCTACGGCCGCATGTTCCAGACGCCCTTCTCCGACAAGGTCCGCAACGAAGGGCGGCTGGCGACGATGGCCGTCGGCAACATCTACGAGCCCGACCATGCCAATTCGATCCTCGCCGCCGGCCGCGCCGATCTCGTCGCGCTCGCCCGCCCGCACCTCATCGACCCGATGTGGACGCTGCGCGCCGCCGCGCAGCTCGACTACCGCGACATCCACATCCCGCCGCAATATCTCAACGGCATGAGCCAGCTCGCCCGCAACCTGAAGCGCGAGGCGGAAATGGCGGCGGCACTGCGGGTGTAGGGCTTTAAAGCGCCACCGGCTCCAGGAACACACCGCCGGCTTCGTGCCCGCAGGTCCAGCGGATCATCGCTTTCACGGGTGCGAGCTTGGTGACCAGCAGCATGATTTCGGAGCCGACCTCGAGCTGGCTGTCGGATTCGAGGCGGAAGCCGTCACGCGACACGTCGGTGATGACCACATCGAGGGTGCATCCGTCATGTTCGATGAGCACGGCTTCGCAGCGCACCGCGATCCGCGGATCGCGTTGGGTATAACCCGCCGCCTCGATCTTCGAACTCATGGTCACTTCCAGTCCCCTAACGCGCGGGGACGCGTTCACCTTCGCCGTGCAAAACACCGCGCGACGACCAAGCTATTGGATGAGGGCAGCGTCCACTCCGCCATCACCGGTTTCCACGTCCAAGCACCGGATACTGACACGAATTAATTAACGCTGCGCTGAACGGCCGTGGTTCGTAGGCCGTTTACCAAGCCTCAGCTGTCGAGGGCGGACAGCAACCGGTCGCGCAGGTCCATCAGGCGGAACACGTCGACGCCGCTCTGATCGGCGGGTTCGGCTGGAGCGGGCGGCGCAGTGACGGTTTCACGGACCGCGCTCGCGACTTCGACGGCCTGGGCATTTTTGTCACGGAGCAATTTTTGGACGCCGCGAACGGTATAGCCTTGCTCGCTCAGCAGCTGGTGAATGCGGCGGGCGAGGTCGACATCGCCGGGCCGATAGTAGCGGCGGTTGCCGGCGCGCTGCATCGGCCGGAGCTGCGGGAACTTGGTCTCCCAGTAGCGCAGGATGTGTTGGGCGACGCCCAACTCGTCGGACAGTTCGCCGATGGTCTTGAGCGCGCCGGGGTCCTTGTCGTCCGGCACCGTCGAGATCAGCCCTTCGCGATCCGGTCGCGCATGATCTGGCTGGCGCGGAAGGTCATCACGCGGCGCGGCGCGATCGGCACCTCGACCCCGGTCTTGGGATTGCGGCCAACGCGCTGGCCCTTGTCGCGGAGGATGAAGGTGCCGAAGCCGGAGACCTTCACGTTCGCGCCCTTGGATAGCGCATGGCACATGTGGTGCAGTACGCGCTCGACGACGTTGGCCGATTCGGCGCGCGACAGCCCGAGCTTGCGATGGACAACGTCCGCCAGATCCGCGCGGGTGAGGGTGCCATTCACACCCGATTCCTTGTCAACGCGCGCGATCCCGAGGTCCGCCATGGTCTTCTCCAGCTTGTCACGGCGTGCCCCCCGCCGATTAGATTACACTTACGTAACGGATACGCGTGACGTCGGCAATTCGACATTTCACGAATATCCGCTATTTTTCAATACCTGAGCGCCGCCGCCCCCCACGTAAATCCACCACCCATCGCTTCCAGGATGACAACGTCGCCGCGCTTGATGCGGCCGTCGCGAATCGCGGTGTCGAACGCCAGCGGCACGGACGCCGCCGAAGTGTTCGCATGTTCGGCGACGGTGATGACGACTTTCTCCGCCGGGAGGCCGAGCTTCTTCGCCGTCGCGTCGAGGATGCGCTTGTTGGCCTGGTGCGGCACAACCCAGTCGACATCAGCGGATGTCAGGCCCGCGGCTTCGAGTACTTCGTTCATCACGTCGGCGAGATTGACGACCGCGTGGCGAAACACCTCGCGGCCCTTCATGCGGAGCTTACCGACGGTGCCGGTCGTCGAGGGCCCGCCGTCGACGAACAGCAAATCGTTGTGCCGTCCGTCGGCGTGGAGCCTGGTAGCGAGGATGCCTCCATCGGTCTCCTCGGCGCCGAGCACGATTGCGCCGGCGCCGTCGCCGAATAGCACGCAGGTGCCGCGATCTTCCCAGTCGAGAATGCGGCTGAAGGTCTCGGCTCCGATGACCAGCGCCTTCGTCGCATTGCCGCCGCGAAGCATCGAGTCGGCGACGCTCAGCGCATAAAGAAAGCCGGTGCACACGGCGTGCACATCGAACGCGATGCAGTCGTCGATACCGAGCGCCGCCTGGACCTTGGTCGCCGAAGACGGGAAGGTCTGGTCAGGAGTCGCGGTGGCAAGGACGATGAGGCCGATGTCGGTGGCGTCGATGCCGGCGCTTGCAAGCGCCTTCAACGCGGCGTCGGTGGCGAGGCTGGCAGTGGTCTCGCCGTCGCCGGCGAGGTAGCGACTGCGAATTCCCGTGCGCTCGACGATCCACGCGTCGGACGTATCGACCGTTTGCGCCAATTCGTCGTTGGTGACGCGCCGCTTGGGCAGGGCGGAGCCAGCACCGAGGACGACCGAGCGCAACGTCATTGGGCGGCCTCATTGGCGAAGGCGTGGGCGCGGAAGTTGTCGAGGTCGTCGCCGATCTTCCGGGTGATGTCGTTGCGGACCATGCTCGCAGCGACCTGGATGGCGTTGGCGACGCCCTTGGCGTTCGCTCCGCCGTGGCTTTTCACGACCAGGCCGTTCAGGCCGAGGAAGACGGCGCCATTATGATTGTTCGGGTCGAGATGGACCTTGAGCAGCTCGAGCGCCGGCTTCGACAGCGCGAACCCGGCCTTGGAGCGCAGCGAGCTGGTGAAGGCCCGGCGCAGCAGGTCGGTCACGAACCGCGCCGTGCCCTCGGCGGTCTTGAGCGCGATGTTGCCGGAAAAGCCGTCGGTGACGACGACATCGACCTCGCCACGAGACAGCTGGTCGCCCTCGGTGAAGCCGTTGAAGCTGAAGGGGAGATAATCGGCCTCGCGCAGCAGGGTCGCGGCTTCCTTGAGCTCGTCGGTGCCCTTCAGTTCCTCGGTACCGATGTTGAGCAATTTGACCCGCGGGTTCGCAAGGCCGAGGCCACAGCGCGCATAGGCCGCGCCCATGACCGCGAACTGCACGAGGTTCTGCGCGTCGCACTCGGTGTTGGCGCCGAGGTCGAGCATGACGACATCGGTCACGCCGAGCGTCGGCAGCAACGCGGCGAGCGCGGGCCGGTCGATCCCCGGCATGGTGCGAAGCGCGAGCTTGGACATCGCCATCAACGCACCCGTGTTGCCGCCGGACAGCGCCGCGTCGGCCTTGGCTTCCTTCACGGCGTTGATCGCCATGCCCATCGAGGTGGTGCGAGCGCGGCGGATCGCCTGGCTCGGCTTCTCGCTCGATTCGATCGCTTCGGGCGAATGGACGATGGTTGCGGCCGCGGCGAGGCTGCGGAACCGCTTGAGCTCGGCGCCGACCAGTGCTTCGTCACCGTAGATTGCAAACTGCAAGCTCGGGTCGCGCTTAATGGCGCGGGCCGCGCCGGCGATCATGGTCGCCGGGCCGCAGTCTCCGCCCATTGCGTCGATGGCGATTCGCGGGCCCCCGGTCATGACGAGGCCGAGCGCGCTTAAGCCTCGGGCGCGCTGATCTCGCGGCCGTTATAATGGCCGCATGCCTGGCACAGATTGTGCGGCAGCTTCAGCTCACCGCAATTCGGGCACTCCTGGAACTTGGTCGGCGTCAGCGCATGATGGCTGCGGCGCATGTTGCGCTTGGAGGGCGATGTTTTTCTCTTCGGGACAGCCATGCGGCACCTTTAGCATCAAATAAAAATTGCGACGATCTGCGCCTTGTCTCAACGGGCAAAACCCGCAGCGGCGGCCGGATCGTCGCGAAGTGCGGCTCCTATAGCGAAACGTCTCGCTGTTGCAAGGCCGGGCGGCGAGTGCGACCAAGCGGCATGACTCCGGTTCCTGTCACGCTCCTTGCCGCGGCTGCGGCGGTCGCCCTCAACATCTGGCTCGGCGCGCGGGTCGTGCGGAGCCGGCGCGACCATGGCGTGAAGCTTGGCGATGGCGGCAACGAGGCGGTCCTGCGGCGAATGCGGGCGCAGGCCAACTTCATCGAAAACGCGCCATTCTTCCTGATCCTGCTTGGCGGCCTGGAAATCTCCGGAGCGAATCGCCTGGCGCTTGGCGTAATCGCCGCGGTGTTCATCCTCGCCCGTATTGCGCATCCGATCGGGATGGATGGTCCGCACCTCGTGCGGTGGCGGGCGATGGGCATGATCACGTCGGTCCTGGCGCTCATCGTTGTGGCGCTGTGGGCCATCGCCTGCGCCGCGAAGCTCTGCCTAGGCGGCTAGCGCGGCATCGCTGACGTAGGGGTTGGTCCGCCGTTCGTGCCCGAACGTCGACATCGGGCCGTGCCCGGGGACGAAGGCGGTCTCGTCGCCCATCGGCCATAGTTTCTGGGTGATCGAGGCGATCAGTTGCTGCTGGTTGCCCATCGGGAAGTCCCAGCGCCCAACCGATCCCTGGAAGAGCACGTCGCCGACAATCGCCAGCTGCGATTCCGCATGGTGGAAGACGACGTGGCCGGGCGTGTGGCCGGGGCAGTGGCGGACGTCGAAAGTCAATTCGCCGACCGTCGCCTGGTCGCCGTCGACGAGCCAGCGATCGGGCGTGAACGGACGCCCGAGGACGCCATAGCGGGCGCCGTCCTCCTCGAGCCGGGAGATCCAGAAAATGTCCGCCTCGTGCGGTCCCTCGATCGGCACCCCGAGCTCCTCGGAGAGGATGCCGGCCGAGCCGCAATGGTCGATGTGGCCGTGGGTGAGCAGGATCTTCTCGATCGTCACGCCGGCTTGCTCGGCCGCGGCCTTCAGGCGCGGCAGGTCGCCGCCGGGATCGGTGAAGGTGCCGCGCATCGTCCTGGTGCACCAGATCAGCGTGCAGTTCTGCTGCAGCGGCGTAACGGGAAGGATCGCGGCCCGGAGCGGCGGCTCTGCCTGCGGCGGCTCACTCATTGGGCCGGGGCCTCGTCGACCGGCGACAAAGCGGCGGGCTCGCCCTTCATCGATGCCGACACGGACTCGGCCTGGCGCAGCACGCGCAGCACGTTGCCGCCGGCAAGCTTGGCGAGGTTCGCGTCCGACCAGCCGCGCTTGATCAGTTCGGCAAACAGGTTCGGATAGTCCTGCACGCCGGTCAGCCCTTCGGGCGTGTAGGGGATGCCATCGAGGTCGCCACCGATCCCGACATGGTCATAGCCCGCTACCTTGGCGATGTGGTCGATATTGTCGGCGACCGTGGCCACCGTCACCGGCGGCCTGGGATGAGCGGCCTCCCAGGATTTGAGGCCGGCTTCGACCGCAGCCTTGCTTGCGCGGTTGAAGGATTTGAGGCGGGCTTCCTGAGCGCCGCGCTCGGCATTCCAATTCCACACATCCTTCGAAATGAAGTCGGGGACGAAATTGACCATCACTACCCCGCCGTTGGCCGGCAGAAGTTGGAGCACGTCGTTGGGGACATTGCGCGGGTGATCGACGAGGGCGCGGGCCGAGGAGTGGGAGAAGATCACCGGGGCTTTTGACGCCGCAATCGCGTCCTTCATCGTCGCCGGCGACACGTGGCTCAAGTCGACCAGCATGCCGATCCGGTTCATCTCATGGACCACGGTCACGCCGAACGGACTGAGCCCGTCATATTTGGGATCGTCGGTCGCGCTGTCCCCCCATTCGGTCGTCTGGTTGTGGGTCAGCGTCATGTAGCGCGCGCCGAGGTTGTAATATTGGCGCAAGGCGGCGAGCGACCCGCCGATCTGCCGCCCGCCCTCGACGCCGAGCATCGACGCGACCTTGCCCGCCTTGTGGATGCGGACGACGTCGGCGGCGGTGCGCGCCAGTTCAAGGTCGCCCGGATAAGCGTCGATCATCCGCCGGGCGATGTCGATCTGCTCGATCGTCTCGCGGATCGCGGCGTCGCCGGTGATCGCGCCGTTGATGTAGACCGACCAGAATTGCCCGCCGACGCGACCGGCGTGAAGCCGGGCCATGTCGGTCATCAGGGGATGCGGCTGGCGCTGGTCGGTGCCGCTGGCGAGGCCGTCGATGTGGCGCTGGTAACTCTCCGCGAGTTGCTCGGCGATGTCGTTGTGCCCGTCGATCAGCGGCGTCGCCTTCAAAATGCGGTCGATCCGCGCTTTCACCTTGGGGTCGATTTGCTGGGCCGAGGCCGGAGCGGCGATGAGGGCGGCAGCTGCCGCGAGCAGGAGGGCGGTCTTCATGAGCGCCGGTGTAGGAACAGCATTGCAGCCGCGCAATCCGGCGGGCAGAGAGGCGGCGATGGCCGACCTTGAAGAAGTGATGCGTTTCGACCCCGACGAGGGGATCGCGAACCTCGACGAACATCTCGACCGGCTGAAGAACGCGGCCGATGTCCAGGGCTTCAAGTTCGACCGCCACGCCGCGCGCAACGAGCTCCAGGCCGCCACCTTCGGCAAACGCCGCAACGCGATTGCGCGGCTGCTGCTGTCACCGACGGGGGCGATGGCGATCGAGGTCACGGCGGAAGAGTGAGGAAGGTCGGTGCCTTAGCCCTTGGGCTGGTCATCGCCTTCATGGCCAACTTTCTCGCCATGGGCCTAGCGGGGGGTGGGCACGGCTGGGATTCGCCGTTCTTTGCTTCGATGCTTCTTTGGGTCGCGTATCCACTCGTGCTGATCCGGGGATTGCGAGTGTTCGCTGGGGGCACGAGTTCATCAAGGGTCGATGGATCTATTCTCGCCGCAGCCTTGGCGAGCAACTTTCTCTTGGCCTGGCTGACCTACAGCGAGGGTGTGGAATATTTTGAGCGGACCCTTGGCTATGGCGTGGCTGAATTGTGGATTGCGATTTGGCTCGGCTGGCAGGGTGTCGCGGCTCTGAATTTGGCTAAAGCGAAAGGATACTTCGGCAAAGCTGGCTCTCTCGATCCGCTCAACGAGGACGCTTAAGCCGCGAGGGGGAAGCGTAGCAGGCGGTCGGAGACCGGGACCAGCGCCGCCGCCTCATTTCCCACCGATTTCATGATCTCGGGATGATGGGCGTCGAGCCCGCCGGTCAGCGATCCGAAGGCCGGGAAGATGATCTTGGTTGGGGAGACCACGAAGCAGCGGCGGGAAACCCGGCGGCCGCTCACTGAGACGCGGAGCTTGGGGTGATAGTGGCCCGACATTTCCGGGCGCGGCTCGCCGCGCACCGCCTCGTGGCGGAGGATGATGCCGGCGATCTCCACCTCCTCGGCGAGCGTTCCGCCGCAATGATCGGCAAAGCCCGGATCGTGGTTGCCGACGATCCACGTCCAGTCGAGGCGATCGGTCAGTTCGCACAGCAGTTCGCGGCTGGCGGCGGGCAGACGGTCGCAGCCGAAACGGTCATGGAAGCTATCGCCGAGGCAATAGAGCCGGGTGGCGCCGGTGCGCTCGACCTCGGCTGCAAGCGCGCTCAGCGTCGCGTGCGAATCATAGGGCGGCAGGAACTGACCGAGCCGCGCGAACCAGCTCGCCTTTTCGAGGTGCAGGTCGGCCACGAGCAGCGCGTTTTGCGCCGGCCAGAACAGCGCGCCGTCGCCCGTCGCCGAGAATGTTTCGCCTGCGAACGAAAAGGGAACCATCAGCTGGGCTTAGTCAGTTCGTCATTCCCGCGAAAGCGGGAATCCATGAACAAAACCGCACGACGCCTAATCTCGACATGTTCATGGATCCCGGATCAAGTCCGGGATGACGCTAGGGCTCCAGCGTCAACATGTGATCGCGTAGCGCCCGCGCATCGTGCAGTGCATTGTGCGGGACCTTGCTGTTGGCAGCGGTCGAGAAGCCGGACAGTTCGACGAAGCGGAAGGTGAGCGGGGGCACCTCGACCATTGCACCGGGTCCGGTCAGGAGCAGCATGTTGATCTGCGCGATGTCCTCGGGCCAGTCGGCGACGATAACTGGCTCGAAATCGCCGGCGAGATAGTGGGCAAGGGCCAGCGCGGCGTCGGCGCGGCTGAGGCGCGGCGAGGTCAGCGCGTCCGGAACGGTGTCGAGGTAAGGGACGACGTGGCGCTCGACCCATGGTTCGAGCGCGCCGTCCCAATCGAGCGTCAGGTAGAGCTCCTCGCCATCGTCCGGCACTAGCGCCAGCGACAGCAGGGCGCCGCCCCAGCCGTTATATTCGGTGTCGAGGAAATAACGCACGCTCCCGCTTAGCGCGGCGCGAACGATCTGCAATCGTCGGTTGGCAGCGCCTTGCCCTTGCGGCAGCGCTCTTCGAGCAGGCGCAACTGCTTGCCGCGCTCTTCTTCGGCCTTGCGAATCTCGCGCCCGCGCTTCTCGTCGGCTTCGGACTGGCTCGTGGTCGCGAGATCAACGCCCTTGGACACGGCCTTGACCGGCAGGGTGACGATATCGACCGCGGTGCTGGCGACGGTGGTGCAGCCGGTCAACAAGGGAAGGGCAAGGAGAGTGAGCGCGCGCATCGTCATGAGATCGTGCCGACGTGCTTGATCGGCGCTGAACCGTCCAGCTCAAAGCGACGAAAAGAAGCTCCACATGAGGTCATTGGCGCTGATCGCCTGGCTCGGCCGCTAGCGGAACTGCTGGGTGCCGCCGCCCGGCCAGCTATGGCCGCCACTGTCGGTGACGCAGAGCTCGACCGGCGCCGGTCCGCGATGAAGGTCGCAGTGCGCGCCGGGTACGGTCAGCACGCGGACCGGCTTCGGGTCGGCGCGGTTGAGCGCAATCCATTTCGCCTGGGTTGCCGGGACCGACGTGAAATTGACCTTGGTGAAGCTGCTCGGGCCGGGACCGCCGTTGAAGGCGACCATCTCATCGTCGATCGCGTGGAACTGGATTACCGGCACCGGGTGCGGCGGCGTGCAATGCGTCGTGTTATCCGTGCCCTCGACGGGCGCGATGGCGCGGATCTCGGGCGCTTCGCAGGCGAGGCGCCAACTCATCATCGCGCCGTTCGACATGCCGGTCGCGAATACTCGGCGCGGATCGATGTTCGCCTGCCGTTCGACGCGGTGGATGACGGCGCGGATGAAGCCGACGTCGTCGACCTGGTTGCGGACCGCACCGGCGCAGCAAGTGCCGGCGTTCCACGTCGCGAGCTTGCCGCCGAAGCGGCTGAAGCCGTTGGGGAAGACGGCGATGAAGCCGGCCTGCTCGGACTTGCTGATCAGCCGATACTTGGCGTCATTCGCCTGGTAGTCGGCACTACCCCCGCCGCCGTGCAACGCCAGCAGCATCGGCGTCGGGCGGCCGGGCCGGTAGCTCCGCGGGACATGGATGAGATAGAAGCGCTCCATTCCGCCATGACGGAAGCTGAAGCGGTAATCGCCGGGCGCGGCGATCGCGGTGGGGTTTGGGTCGGCCCGCCCCGCTTTCGCGGACACGGCGATGATCGCGCTGACCGATACGAGCGTGGCGGCGCCGATGAGGAAGCGAGACGTCATGGTCGCCTAACGTGCAGCCGCGTCCGAGCCTTCGCTAGGGTGCCATCGCCTCGGCGGCGAGCACTTCGGCCTGGGACAGCAGCACCTCGTCCGCCTCGGCGCCCGGCGGGAGCGACTCGCGGCCGATGATGACCATCAACGGCACCGCCATCGGCGTGATCCGGTCGGTCTCGACGTGGAGCATGGTCGCCGACGCGCGGTCGACCAGCCGCACGAGGCGGCCGAGCTCGGTCATCCGCCGCCGCGCATCGTCCCACGCCGCGCGCAGCAGGAGATGCTGCGGCTCGTAGCGGCGCAGCACGTCGTAGATGAGGTCGGTCGAGAAGCTGACCTGGCGCCCGGTTTTCTTGCGGCCTGGGTGCTGGCGCTCGACCAGCCCGCCGATCACCGCGACTTCCCGAAACGCGGTCTTGAGCAACATCGAACTCTCGACCCAGTCGACGAACTCCTGCTCGAGGATGTCGGGCGAGAACAAGGACTGCGGGTCGCGGATCGGCTCGAGGCCGTAGACGGCGAGGCCGTAATCGTTGGCGACGAAGCCGAGTGGCTTCAGTGACGATTTTTCCATCCGCTTGGTCAGCAGCATGCCGAGCGACTGGTGCGCATTCCAGCCCTCGAAGCTGTAGGCGACCATGTAGTGCCGGCCCTCGTGCGGGAAGGTCTCGACCAACAATTGGTGCGGCTCGGGGAGGACCGAGCGTTCGGACTGGACCTCGAGCCATTCGCGGACGTCGTCGGGGAACCGCGACCAGTCGTTGCGGTCAGCGAGCATCTGGCGGACGCGGTTGGCGAGGTGGGTCGACATGCTCATCCGCTGTCCGCCGTAGGTCACGACCTGCGCGCTCTTCGACGAGGCGCGGACGATAATGTCGGTATCCTTGAACTGCTCGACCTCGAGGCTGAGGCCGGCGAAGAAGAAGCGGTCGCCGGGCACCAGCGCCGAGGCGAAACCCTCCTCGACCGTGCCGAGCTTGCGGCCGTTCTTGAAGCGGACCGCCATCAGCGGTTGCTCGACGATCACCCCGGCGTTGAGGCGATATTGCTGGGCGACGGCGGGCTTGGCGATGCGCCACATGCCGCCGGGTTCGGGGACGAGGCGGCGGAATTTGTCGTAGGCCTTGAGCGCGTAGCCGCCGGTGGCGATGAAGTTGAGGATTTCCTCGAAGGTCTCGTCCTTGAGGCCCGCGTACGGCGCGGCGGAGCGGACCTCGGTCAGCAGCTCCTGTTGCTCGAACGGCGCGGCGACGGCCATCGCCAGGATATGCTGGGCAAGCACGTCGAGCGCGCCCGGGCGGAACAGCTCAGGATCGAGCTCGCCATCCTCGACCGCGTCGATCGCGGCGCGCGCCTCGAGATATTCGAAGCGGTTGCCGGGGACGATCGTGCCGGTCGACGGCTCGTCGAGCCGGTGGTTGGCGCGGCCGATGCGCTGGAGCAGGCGCGAGCTTCCCTTGGGCGCGCCCATCTGCACGACCATGTCGACGTCGCCCCAGTCGATGCCGAGGTCGAGGCTGGCGGTCGCGACCAGGCCGCGAAGCTTGCCCGCAGCCATCGCCGCCTCGACCTTGCGCCGCGCTTCGACCGACAGGCTGCCGTGGTGGATGCCGATCGGCAGGCCTTGATCGTTCACGTCCCACAATTTCTGGAAGATCAGCTCGGCCAGCCCACGCGTGTTGCAGAACACCAGCGTCGTCTTGTGCTGCTCGATCAGCCGCATGACATCGGAAATGGCGTGATAGCCCGAGTGCCCGCCCCACGGGATGCGGTTCTCGGGGATGAGGATCGACAAATGGGGCTCGGCGCCGGGGTCGCCGATGACGAGGTCGACCAGCTCCATGTCGGCATCGGGCGCCAGCCACGAGCGATAGGCGTCAGGATCGCTGATCGTCGCCGACAGGCCGACGCGGCGGAGGCCGGGCGCAAGCGCCTGGAGCCGCCCGAGCGATAGCGACAAGAGGTCGCCGCGCTTCTCCTTGGCGAAGGCGTGAAGCTCATCGACCACGATCGTCCGCAAATTCTCGAACATCGCCGCGGCGTCGGGATAGCTGAGCAGCAGGCTCAATGACTCCGGCGTCGTCAGCAGGACCTGCGGCGGCTTGACCCGCTGGCGCGCCTTGCGGTCGGACGGCGTGTCGCCGGTGCGAGTCTCGACCCGGATCGGCAGCCCCATCTCCTCGATCGGGCCGATAAGGTTGCGCTGGACGTCGACCGCCAGCGCCTTCAGCGGCGAGACGTAGAGCGTGTGCAGCCCCTCGCCCGGATTATCGGCCAGCTCGCAGATGGTCGGCAGGAAACCCGCCAGCGTCTTGCCCGCGCCGGTTGCGGCGACGAGCAAAGCGCTCCGCCCCGCCTTCGCCCGCGCGAGCATGTCGAGCTGGTGCCGGCGCGGCGCCCAGCCCTTCGCGGCAAACCATTGGTCGACGACGGCGGGGAGCTCGGTCAGTTGTCGTCGGCTCCCTTACGCGGGCGCAGGAGCAGCGCCACGAGCACGAGCAGCAGCAGCGCCGGCAGCGCGACTTCGACGATCCACCAGGGGAATCCGCTCATGAAGGAACCTCCGCCGTTTCCACCTATATAGTGTCCCATGGCGCGATTGGGTTCCTGGATCAAAGCCAAGCCCGAGGGCATCTACGTGGCGCCGGCCGACGCTTGGATCGACCCGTCGCAGCCCAAGGCCAAGGCGCTGATCACTCACGGCCACGCCGACCACGCGCGGGGCGGCCACAGCAAGGTCCTCGCAACCCCCGAGACGCTAGCAATCATGGAGACCCGCTACGGCCCGCAGCCGGGCGGGCAGGGCGTGGCCTATGACGAGACCATTCGCGTCGGCGAAGTCGACGTCCGCTTCGTTCCCGCGGGCCACGTGCTTGGCAGTGCGCAGATCGTGCTCGAGCATAAAGGCGAGCGGGTGGTGGTGTCGGGCGACTACAAGCGCCGGCCCGACCCAACCTGCCCGCCGTTCGTGCCGGTGCCGTGCGACATCTTCATCACCGAGGCGACGTTCGGGCTTCCGGTGTTCCGCCACCCCGACACCGGCAGCGAAATCGACCGGCTGCTCCACCGCCTGCATTCGGATCCCAGCCGCTGCGTGCTGGTCGGCGCTTATGCGCTGGGCAAGGCGCAGCGGATCATCATGGAGCTTCGCGCGCGCGGCCATCACGACCCGATCTACTTCCACGGCGCGGTCGAGCGGCTGAACCAGCTCTACCTGAGTTTCGGCGTCGAGCTCGGCGAGCTGCGCTCGGCGACCGGCGCGAGCAAGGCGGAGATGGCTGGACATGTCGTGATCGCCCCGCCGTCGGCGCTCAACGACCGCTGGTCGCGGCGGCTGCCCGATCCGGTGACGGCGATGGCCTCGGGCTGGATGCGCATCCGCCAGCGCGCCCGCCAGCGCAACGTCGAGCTGCCGCTGATCATCTCCGACCATGCCGACTGGGACGAACTGACCACGACCGTCCGCGAACTCGCCCCGCGCGAGGTATGGGTCACCCACGGCCGCGAGGAAGCGCTCAAGCATTGGTGTATGACCCACCAGATCAAGGCGTGCGAGCTGAACCTCGTTGGCTACGAGGACGAGGATGACTAGCTCCGGCATGAGAATGGCGCTTTAAGGCATCTGCGTGCCGTTCTTCGTCTTCCTGAAGTCCTTCGAGGACTTACTCTAAGAGATCATGTCGTGGCTGGTTTTTTACCCGCGGACCATGTGGCGCGCAGTGCGGCACCCGCTCGAAACGATGAGCCGAGGCGAGACGGATCTCGGTCTGCCACCGGAGGATCAATTCCGAGACATCCTCAGCCCGCCCATCTTCCTGCTCCTGACGGTCCTTCTGGCGCACGTGCTTGCGGTCGAGCTGGTCGGTGATCGGAGTTTGATCGATAGTAAGCGCGGGCTAGCGGCGCTGATCAGTGACGATACCAGCTTGATCTTGTTGCGGATCTTGGTCTTCGCGGCAGTTCCCATCGTAGTTGCATCTTTCGCTGCCCGCGTCTTCGGCCAACCGCTCGATCGTTCGACTCTCCAGCCGATATTCTACGCCCAATGCTATGCTACAACGCCCACCGTCCTGGCGTTCAGTGCGGCCGGGACTCTTTCGCAGATCAGCGGCAGGGAATGCGCCATTGCTGCGGCAACAATGCTGCTAGCTGGAAGTCTATATTATCTCGGGGCCGAGACAGGCTGGTTCAAACGTGAACTCAAACGGAGCTGGATTTCCGCCGCTGCGTACGCCCTGGGGGTATTCGGCATATCGACCATAATATTGATCGGCTCCGCGCTGCTCTTTGCCTGACTTTAGTGAGCCGCCTCATCCCGCTTAACGCCCGACCTCGCCAGCTGATCGTCGATCTGTGCGACGAGGCGCTCGCGGCCGGCATCGTTCTTCGCCTCGGCCCGCGCGACCAGCACGTCTTGCGTGTTCGAGGCGCGGAGCAGCCACCAGCCGTCGGCGGTGCTGACGCGGACGCCGTCGGTCGCGTCGACCCTCGCGCCGTCTGCCGACAGGCGGTCGCGGACCTCGTCGACGATCGCGAATTTGCGCACTTCGTCGACCGGGAAGCGCAGCTCGGGCGTGGCGACGCTCTTGGGCATCGCGTTCATGATTGCAGTCAGGCTCAGGCCGCTCGCACTCACCGCCTCGATTAGCCGTACCGCCGCGTAAAGCGCGTCGTCGAAGCCGTACCAGCGGTGCTTGAAGAAGATGTGGCCGCTCATTTCGCCGGCGAGCGGCGCGCCGGTCTCCTTCATCTTCGACTTGATCAGGCTGTGACCGGTCTTCCACATCAGCGGCTTGCCGCCGAGCGCGGCGATGCCGTCGAACAACACCTGGCTCGCCTTGACGTCGGCGATGATCGTTGCGCCGGGCTGCTCCTCGAGCACCGGCTTGGCAAGGATCAGCATCAGCTGATCGCCCCAGATCACGCGGCCCTGCCCATCGACCGCGCCGATGCGGTCGCCGTCGCCGTCGAACGCGATACCAAAGTCGAGGCTTTCGCGCTCGACCAGGGCCTTGAGGTCGGCGAGATTGGCTTCGACGGTCGGATCGGGGTGGTGGTTGGGAAAGGTCCCGTCGACCTGGCTGAAAATCACGTGGTGATGGCCGGGCAAGCGCTCGACCAGCATGTCGAGGACCGGCCCCGCAGCGCCGTTGCCCGCATCCCAGCCGACGCGATAGGCCTTGCCGGAAAAGTCCTGCAGCAGGCGATCGGCATAGGCGGCGCGGATGTCGACGTCCTCGACCGTCCCAGCGCCCTCGTGCCAGTGACCCGATGCCGCGCGTTGGCCGATTTCCTGAATCTCCTGGCCGAACACCGAGCGGCCCTTCAGGAGCATCTTGAACCCGTTATAATCGGCCGGATTATGGCTGCCGGTGACCTGGATGCCGCCGTCGACATCGAGATAATGCGTCGCGAAATAAAGCATGGGCGAGGGTCCCATGCCGACTTGGACGACGTTCATGCCGCCTTCCGTCAGTCCGCGGATCAGCTCCGCTTCGAGGAGCCCCGAATGGGTGCGCCCGTCGCGGCCGACGGCGATGGTGCGGGCGCCCTCGCCATGCGCCTTGGCGCCGAAGGTGCGGCCGAGCGCATAAGCATCGGCTTCGGTCAGCGTGTCGCCGACAATGCCGCGAATGTCATATTCGCGGAGGATGGTGGGGTTGAAGGTGTGTGCCATTGCCGGTGCGAACACTCCAACCGGCGCGTTTGTTCAAGCGAAATCAGGCGACCTTGGCCTGCTCCTCTTCGGCATTGGGGATGCCGAGGCCGGAGATCATCTCGCGCAATTCCTGGCGGGCAGCGATGTGGGCGAGGCCGACGTCGCCAAGCTGCTGGAGGTCGAGCAGGGTCAGGCCCTTGGGAAACAGCTCGCGGTAGATGACGCGCTCGCCGAGGCCGGGGATGACGCGGAAGCCGACCCGGCGCGCGAGTTCGTCGAGCGCCGCGCCGACGCGCTTGAGGTTGTGCGATTCGACGTGCTGCAGGCGGTTCCTCAGCACCACCCAGTCGACGCTCTTGCCGGTCTGCTTGGCGCGCGCGGTGCGGCTGTTCCAGATCAGCTCGGCGTAGAAGCTCGGCTTGGTCACTTTGTAATTTTCGGGGTGTACCTGGCCGATGAGGTCGAGGTCGACGAAGCTGTCGTTCATTGGCGTGACCAAAGTGTCGGCGCGGAGGATCGCGGCCTTGGCGATGGCGTCGTCGCGGCCCGGCGTGTCGACGACGATCACGTCGGCATCGGACGCAAGGCGCTCGATCGCCGCGGCGAAGCCAGCATCGGTGTGATCTTCGAGCACCTCATAGGCGGCGCGGGGCAGCTCGGTCTCGAGCCGGCGCACCGTCGCGTCGCGATTTTCGAGATAGCGGGTCATCGTCCGCTGGCGGCTGTCGAGGTCGAGCGCGCCGACACGGTGGCCAGACGCAGCAAGCGCGATCGCCGTATGGACCGCCGTTGTCGACTTGCCGGTGCCGCCCTTTTCGTTGGCGAAGACGATGAAATGCGGCTGAGTCATAGCTGCCCTTGGCTTGATTTATTCCCCACCGGCACCGAAACGCCGCCCGGTTAACAATTTACCCGAGGCCGCAGACGCGTGCAAACCGTTCGAACCAGTGAAGAATTGACCGCCGCGCGGGCGAAGCTGGGCGACGCGACGGTCGCGCTGGTGCCCACGATGGGCGCGCTCCATGCCGGGCACATGGCGCTGATCGCCGAGGCCAAACGCCGCGCCGACAAGGTCGTAGCAAGTGTCTTCGTCAACCCGGCCCAGTTCAACGATGCCGGAGATTTGGCGCGCTATCCGCGCACCGAGGCGGAGGATGCGCGGATGCTCAAGGCGCAGGGTTGCGACCTCCTGTGGCTACCCCGCGCCGAGGACATTTATCCACAGAAATTCGCGACAACGGTGCACGTCGCCGGCGTTTCCGAGCGGTGGGAGGGCGCACATCGACCCGGTCACTTCGACGGCGTCGCGACGGTGGTCGCGAAATTGCTGCTGTCGGTGAAGCCCGATGTCGCCCTGTTCGGCGAAAAGGATTTCCAGCAGCTGGCCGTGATCCGGCGCATGGTCATGGACCTCAACATCGCGGGTGAGATTGTCGGCGTGCCAACGGTCCGCGATGCCGACGGCCTCGCTTTGTCATCGCGCAACGCGCTGCTGTCCGCCGACGAGCGGCAGCGGGCGGCGGCCTTCCCGGCTGCGCTGGAGCAAGCCCGCGACGCGATCCGCCGCGGTGATCCGGAGGGTCCGGCGATCGACCAAGCGGTTAATTTGCTCCGGAATGCAGGTTTTTCGCGGGTCGATTATTTCGTCCTGGTCGACGCCGAAACGCTCGAACCCGTGGCTCATCCGCAAGGGGAAACGCGGCTGATTGCGGCCGCCGTCATCGGCACCACGCGGCTGATCGACAACCTGTCGGTGTGAACGTGGTTGAATCGCGTTAACCATTTCTTTGGGCTTAGGCGGTGAATTTGCCCTCAACACGGGATTTGAGGGGAAAGATCATGGGTGCCATCAGCCAAAAGAGCGCGGAGTTCCTGATTCGCAGCCGCGTCGTTGACGCCGAGAACGGCGACGTCGATGCATTGTTCGAGCTTGGGATCGTCTATTCGACCGGCCGCGGCGGGGCGCCGGTCGACCTGACCGAAGCCCACAAGTGGTTCAATCTCGCTGCCCTGAACGGCAGCACCCGCGGCCAGCAGTGCCGCGCCGAAATCTCGATCGAGATGACGGCCCGCGAGATTGCCGAGGCCCAGCGCCAGGCCCGCGCCTGGCTGGCGACCACCGCCTACCAACGCCGCGCCGCGTAATTTAGCGGACGATGACCGTGACGGCGCGGCGGTTGAGCGCCAGCGCCGCGGGAGCGGAGCCGAGCACCGCAATCTTCTCCTTGCCCCAGCTGACCGTCGTCAGCTGGGCCGCCGGAACCCCCAACAATATCAGGTAAGAGCGGACCTCCTCGGCGCGCCGAGCGCCGACCGCGAGTGCATGATCGCGGGTGTCGCTGAGATCCGCATAACCTTCAATCCGGACGACCACCTCGGGATGCTGGCGTAGCCACATCGCCTGCGCCTGCAGGATCGCCTGCGCCTGCGGGGTCAGCACGGCCGCGTCGCCCCCGAAATAGACCATGTCGCTGCCCGACCGCGCAACGAAGTCCGCGCGAAGGGCGTCGATGCCGAGCAGCGGTACACCTTGCTGCGGCGTGACCGGTGGCGGCCCGTCGCGGCGGCGCAGGCCCGGCAGCTGGGCGAAGGCGGTCGTCGAAACGGCCGCGAGCATGGCGAGAAGGATGAGGCGGCGCATCAGTCGATCACTCCCGACCAGTCGGGTTCCGCGCCATCCTGCGGCGTATTGACGCGGCGTGGTTCGCCGCCGGTCAGCGCGACCCGGTAGAGCGCCGTTCGGCCGTCCGGGCCGGCGCGCTGGAAGATCAGCTCGCGGCTGCTCGGCGCCCAGTCCGGCCCCTCGTCGCCGGGGCCGGCGGTCAGCAATTGCTCGCCGGTGCCGTCGGGCTTCATCACCCCGACGCGCGTGCCGACGCCGGGAATCCGGCGGGTGAAGGCGATCCACTGACCGTCGGGACTCCACACCGGATCCGCGTACCAGCCGCCGCCGAAGGTGATTCGGCGTTGGCCGCTGCCGTCGGCGCTCATGATATAAAGCTGCTGCGATCCGGCGCGGTCGCTTTCAAAGACGATCTGGCTCGCGTCCGGGGAGAAGCCAGGGTTCGTGTCGACGCCCGGCGCGGTGGTTAGCCGCGCTGGCGTCCCGCCGTTGGCGTCGACGACATAGACGTCGGTGTTCGGACCTTGCTGCATCGAAAAGGCGATGCGATTGCCGTCGGGCGCGTAACGCGGCGCGAAGGTCATCGCGCTCGTCGGCACGAGCGGGCGCTGCTGGTTGGTATCGAAATCCACCACGCGAATGTGCGGCTGGCCGCCGACATAGCTGACATAGGCAAGATGCCCGGCCTTCGGGGACAAGCGCGGCGTCAGCACGATCGAATCCCCGACGGTGACGAAATTGTGGTCGGTGCCGTCGCTGTCCATCACCGCGATACGCTTGACCCGGGCGCCGGGCGCGCCGCTCTCCGCGACATAAGCGATGCGCGTGTCGAACAGGCCAGCCGGAGCGCCGGTCGCGGCGGTGTACACGAGGCCCGAGCATTTGTGGGCGGCGCGACGCCACTCGTCCGAGCGCACCGCAAAGCCGATCCGGCCAAGCTCACGGCCCTTGCTCACGTCGTAAACGTAGCAGCCGACGGCGAAGCGGCCGTCCGGGTTGGAGCGGACGAAGCCGGTCACGAGATATTTCGCACCCTGCGCCCGCCACCTCGAGAAAGTCGGTGCGGTGACCTCGGGGTAGGAATAATAATCCTTCTGGTTCGGGCCGATGGGCACCAGCTCGGCGGTCGAACGGAGGTCGGAGGCGATCAGCTGCGAGGCCTGCCAGGCGATCGCCGCCGGGCTGTCGGCGCCGCGGTTGCTCTCGTTCGGTGTCGTTAACGGTGGAATGGCGACGACCGAGGCGGGCTGCGCGCCGGCGGGCGAAGCGAACACGGCAATCGTCAAAGCTAGGAGCAGCGAGGGACGGGCGATCATGCGGATTTCGTGATGCTCCTGAATTTCTCGACCCATTCTTTCGGCTGCCGCTGTGGCCGGCCATTCGCATCGAGGAAGGCTGCCGTCACCCGCGCGTCGGTGACCAGTTCCCCATTTCGCATGACTCGTTGCTGAATCTCGACCGACGCCGCGCGAACCTGCTCGACGCTGCTGAGGACGAGGAGTTCCTCGCCGAGCCGCGCCGGCCTGACGTAGCGGATGTCGCAACGGGCGACATAATAAGCGCCGCCGCCGCTTCTGAGTACTTCACCCTGGTCGACTCCGACGGCGCGCAGCATGTCCGATCGCGCCCGCTCCATGAACTTTAGGTAGTTGGCGTAGTAGACGACGCCCGCCGTATCGGTGTCCTCGAAGTAGACGGTCAGCGCGAAATGATGCTCGTGGCCGACGAAGCCGCCGCGGTACGGAGTGTCGAGATCACAGGCCATCGCCGCCGGTGTAGCGGGCGCGGACTCGCCTCGCAAAGCCCGCTTGACTCTGATGTAACGCTAAGGTTACATGTAACTTACAGGTTACACAGGAGTTGGGGCATGAGCAGTTATCTGATTGGATTGCTGGTGGGGATTGGGGCCGGCTTGCTGGTTCTGGCGGTCACCAAGTTCCGAACGCGCAACCGGCCGATGAGCGTCGCCGAGCAGGCCGAGTTCTTAAGCAAGCGTCGGGCACGCATGCTTCCCGCCCTCGCCGCCATTTTTCTAGCGCAGCAAGCGAGCTATTTCTCAACACCCGTCACAGCGGCACCACGGCCGGTCGACACCGTGAAGATTTCCGCCTGGCTCGTTCTTTCGATCGTCCTGCTGGCCGCACTCGCGACCAAAGGCTTTTGGGCTCACTCGCGCGAAGTTCGCAACCTCATCGATGACGAAAATACGCGGGCAAACCGCAATCATGCGATGCAATCGGGTTTCCTGTTCGCGATGGGGGCGGGGGTGTGCGTCTATGTGGTGACGATGTTCACACCGGTCACTGCACGCGAGGCCGTTCACGTCATGATGTCCGCGGGAATTGCGACCGCGCTCATTCAGTGGGGATTCCTTGAGCGGCGCGCACACCGGGATGCCTGAACGCCTCGCCAACCGCCTCAAGGACCGCAGGACCGAGCTTGGCTTGACCCAAGCCGAACTCGCCGAGCGGGTCGGCGTGACGCGCAAGACCGTGAATACGGTCGAGAATAACGTGTTCACACCGTCCGCGACGCTGGCGATCAAGCTGGCACGCGCGCTCGATATGACCGTCGAACAATTGTTCTGGATCGAGCCCTAGGGTTTCAGCTCCCCGACCTGGCGGATGAGGTCGCCCTGCGCCTCCGCCATGTCGGCGAGGTGCATGCCCCAGCCGGGGATGAACATGCCCATGATCGCGACCTCGCCGCCGATGCGGTCGGTGCGCTTGTCCTTGGGATCGGCATTGGTGCGGATCCACAGATAGCCGCGCTCCGCGTCGTTAATGCACTTGGCCGAGACCAGTCCTTCAGTGCGGAGATAAGGCGAGGGCGGGGCGCCTTCGGTCGACCAGGTGATGGGGCCGTCGGGGACCTGATACGTCGAGCGCGAATACCAGTAGCTGTCGAGCGGCACCCAGTCTTTCGCGCCGGGCTTCGCCGGATTGACGCAGCCGACGGTCATCCCCGGCATGTCGGAAATGCCGAAGATCGCGCCCACTGGCGGCACATTCTTCTCGCGGAAGCTGGTCCAGCTGATGACGCAGCCGGTCTCACCCTCGCGGCTGCACAGCGGCGTCTTGTTGAACGTGCCGCCGACCAGCTTGCCCTGCGGCACCAACAGGTCGAAGCCGGGGAGGATCGCCAACTTCATCCGGGCGGCGACCGCCGAATCCTTTTCGATCACATTGGCGATCAGCAGTTGCAGCATCAGGCTGCCCTGGCTGTGCCCGATCAGCACGAACGGGCGGCCGTTGTTATATTTGGCGAGGTAGGTCTTCCACGCGGTGGCGACGTCCTGGAAGGCGATCATCGACGGCTTGGTCAGATCGGCGCCGGTGGTGAAGGCAACGACCGCCGAGACCGTCATCTGGCGGTAGAGCGGCGCGAACGGCCGGCAGACGGACGCGAAGCGCGCGAACTGGGCCTCCGCCGTGACCTTCTCCTCCGCCGGATTGAGGTCGCTGTTCATGCCCGGGTCGCGCGACACGGTCGGATAGACGTAGAAGCAGTCGACCGGTGGGTCCTTGGCGACGCTACTCCTGCCGGTCGAGCCGTAGCCGCTGGGGTTGAGCGCCGTGGTGGCGAGCGGGGTCGAACAGGTGTCGGCGCGGCCGGGCAGGCATAGCCAAGTCGATTCCTTGGTGTAATCCGGCGCGGCGACAGGGGCCTGGGCAGAAACTGGCGAGGCAGAAGCCAGCGTCATCCCGGCGAAGGCTGGGATCCATGCACACAAGCGCCGGCAAGCAACCACGAACGCCGGGTTCATGGATCCCGGATCAAGTCCGGGATGACGATCTTGGATCATTTGGCTGAGGCTCCTGAATCGAACAGTCCGGATTGGCTGCCTTGCGGCGCGGGCAGGCCGAGATGAATGTAGCCGCGACCGTTGAGGCACCGGCCGCGGGCGGTGCGAGCGATCAGGCCGAGCTGGATGAGGTAGGGCTCGATGACGTCTTCGATCGTGTCGCGCGGCTCGGAGAGGCCCGCGGCGAGCGTTTCGACGCCGACCGGGCCACCGCCGTAGAGATCGGCAATCATCGTCAAATAGCGCCGATCCATCGCGTCGAGCCCGAGCGCATCGATTTCCAGCCGCGACAGCGCGCGGTCGGCGACTCCGACATCGATCTGATCGGCGCCCGCGGCGTGGGCGAAGTCGCGGACCCGGCGCAGCAGCCGGCCGGCGATGCGCGGCGTGCCGCGCGAACGCCGGGCGATCTCGCGCGAGCCGTCGTCGGTGAGGTCGACGCCGAGCAGTCGCGCGGCGCGGCGCACGACCAGTTCGAGTTCCTCGATCGTGTAGAAATTCAGGCGGACCGGAATGCCGAAGCGATCGCGGAGCGGCGTGGTGAGCAGGCCCTGCCGCGTGGTTGCGCCGACCAGCGTGAAGCGCGGCAGCTCGATCCGCACCGAGCGGGCGGACGGCCCTTCGCCGATCATCAGGTCCAGCGCACGGTCTTCCATGGCCGGGTAGAGCACTTCCTCGACCGCCGGATTGAGGCGATGGATTTCATCGATGAACAGGACGTCGCCATCCTCGAGGTTGGTGAGCAACGCGGCGAGGTCGCCCGACTTGGCGATTACCGGCCCCGAGGTCGCGCGGAAGCCGACGCCCATTTCGCGGGCGAGGATTCCAGCGAGCGTCGTCTTGCCCAGCCCCGGCGGGCCATGGAGCAGGACATGGTCGAGCGCTTCGCCGCGGCTTTTTGCGGCCTGGACAAACACGCGGAGGTTCTCACGCGCCGCCTGCTGGCCGATGAACTCGTCGAGGCTCTTCGGGCGAAGCGCGGCGTCGGCGTCTTCCGCGGTTCGCTCGGGCGTCGTGATTCGGGCTGGATCAGTCGCCATGACGCCCGCGAAAGTTCACAAAGTTCACGCTCCTACGCGTGTGCGCGCGAGTCCGCCGTGAACCCGCGTCACCCAAACTCCCCAGCCGGATTGCTTTCCCACTCAACACGTGGCGATGATGCACATTCGAAGCGCTGTAGGACAGCGGATTTTGGGGGAGGCATGAATGCAAGTCGATCGGCGGACCATGATGGCGGGCACCGCAGCGCTGCTGGCTACGGCGCCGGCACTGGCTAAGAGGCCGGCGGCGCCCGCCGGCTGGTTCGACCGGGCAATTGTGATCGATGCCCTCGGCGGCATTGGCGATCCTTATTCGCCCGACGAGCAGTTGCGGCTTGGCGATCGCGCCTGGTCGGAGATGGTCGGCACCGGGGTCACCCTGGTTCGCGATACGGTGTTCCCGGTCGGCAACGTGACCGATCCCTGGGGCGACTATCAAAAAGACATTGTGGCCAAGCAGAACATCCTCAACGCCAACCCCGACAGGTTCGTCCAGGTGCGGAGCGCCGCGGACATCCTGAAGGCCAAGCGCGAGAAGAAAGTCGCCTGGCTCTGGGGCACGCAGGATTCGTGCATGGTTAGCCCCGATCTCGACCGGCTGGCGCAGCTCAAGAAGGACGGTGTGATGACCGTCCAGCTGACCTACAATAACGGCAACCTCGCCGGCGACGGCTCGCTCGAGCCCCGCGACGGCGGGCTGACCAAGGTCGGCAAGGCGACGATCGAGCGCCTCGAGAAGGAAAAGATGTTGCTCGACCTCTCCCACGGCGGGGCGCGGACGATGGCCGAGGCAGCGGCGTTCGCGAAGCGGCCGCTGGTGATCAGCCACACCGGCGCGCGGGCGCTGACTGATCATCCGCGCAATACGGCCGACGCGACGATCAAGGCGGTCGCCGACAAGGGCGGCGTGGTCGGTGTCTATTTCATGCCGTTCCTGACACTCGACAGCCATCCCAAGGGTGAAGACTTGCTGCGCCACGTCGAGCACGTCGCCAATGTCGCGGGTGAGGACCATGTCGGGATCGGGACCGACAATGGCCCGCTACCGACGCTGCTCGACGACGCGACCAAGGAAAAATTGAAGCAGTGGCAGCTCGAGCGGATCAAGCAGGGCATTGCCGCACCGGGTGAGGCGGTCGGCGTCTATCCGCTGGTCGAGGATTACAACAGCGTCGACCGCTACCGGCGCTTCGCCGCCGACCTGCAGAAGCGCGGCTGGAGCGAGGCCCGGCTGGAGAAACTGATGGGCGGCAATTTCCTCCGCGTCTACAAGGACGCCTGGGGGGCTTAGGGGTGCTTAGGTCTTCCGACGCTCGTTCGCCGGGCGCTGCCATGGCCAGCGCCCCTCGATCTCCAGCTGCAGGCTGAGGCTGAGGAAGGTCCGAATGGCGACGATTCCCGCCAGCACCGCGACGCTCATCAGCGTCGGGGTGACCGCGACCGTGTTGATGATGTCGGCAGCGATCATGAATTCGAGACCGAGGAGGATGGCGCGCCCGAGGCTTGAGCGGAATGCGACGACGGCCGCGGCGGCATTGCGGTCGGCAATCAGCTGGCGGGCAAACTGAACCACGGTCATCAGCGCACCGGCGGCAATGGTCGCGACTCCGGCCAGCTCGAGGATGCGGCTGACAAGCTGCGCGGTGGCGACGGTCGTAAGATCCATGCTTGCCCCCTAGTCGTGCTCGATATTCCCGACGATCTCGACCCAGCGATGCTTGCGCGATTCCCACACGGAATATTCCGGGGTGAGGAAGAACGGGTCGTCGAAGGCCCCAATGGGAATTGCGATCAGGTCGTTGAACTTGTCGTCGAACTTCCCGTCGATCTCATAATAAACGTCCGAGCCGCAATTGGGGCAGAAGTGGAAGGTGCCCTTGTTGCCGCTGTCGGCGACCTTGACGAACGTCTTGCTCTCGCCGCCGATCGTCACTTGAGCTCGTGGCCACCGCGCCTGTGCTGCGAACGCGCTGCCGGAGCGCTTCTGGCAATTGAGGCAATGGCAGACGGACACGCGGGCGGGCTCGCCGGTCACGGTAGCGGTCAACTGGCCGCAGCGGCAGGAGGCGTTTCGTTGCGTTATACGCCCTCCGCCGGGATCAAGTTCTGCGAGATGATGTAATCCGTCACTTCGCCGCCTTCCTCAGTGCCAGGCGCACCAGTGCGTCGAGGCTAGCATCGGCGCCGAGCTCATCTTGCGCGGCGTTGACGGCGGCGCTGGCGTCGGCGGGCTTAAAACCGAGGTTGGCGAGGGCGCTGAGTGCATCGGAGGCCGCGCCGACGCGCGGGGTTGGCGCCGTGCCGCCAAGGCCGCTTACGCCGAGCTTGCCCTGAAGTTCATTGGCGATGCGCGCGGCGAGCTTGGGCCCGACGCCGTTGGCGCGGCCGATCATCGCCTTGTCGTCGTGGGCGACGGCGCGGGCGAGCTCGTCGGGCGATAGCGCGGAAAGGATCGCCAGCGCGACCTTGCCACCGACGCCCTGGACGTTGGTCAGCGCGCGGAAGCTGTCGCGTTCGACCGGGGAGCCGAAGCCGAACAGGGTCCAGGCGTCCTCGCGGACCTGCAGTTCCGTCAGCAATTTCACATCGCCGCCGACCGCGCCGATCGCATCGAGGGTCCGCGCGCTGCAGTGGACAGCGTAGCCGACGCCGCCGACGTCGATCACCGCGCCGTCGGCGCTGAGTTCGGCAAGAGTTCCGGTGAGGCGCGCGATCATGGTCGCAAGCTTATGCGATACGCCGCGCGCTCGCCAGATGATGGGCGTGGGTAATCGCCACCGCGAGCGCGTCGGCGGCGTCGGGGCCGGCGATCGCGACGCCAGGCAGCAGCCGCGCGACCATCGCGTGGACCTGGGCCTTCTCCGCGGTGCCGGTGCCGACGACGGCTTTCTTGACGAGTCGGGGGGCATATTCGGCCGGATCGAGGCCACCGCGGGCGGAAACCATCAGCACGACGCCGCGGGCCTGGGCGAGCTTGAGTGTCGACTGCGCGTTCTTGTTGACGAAGACTTCTTCGACGGCGGCGGCGTCGGCCGGATGATCGACCAGCAAGGCCTCGAGCTGTGAGGCAAGATGCGACAGGCGCGCGGGCAAGGCCTGCGCGGTGTTGGTCTTGAGCTGGCCGTTGGCGAGGTGCTTTAGGCGGTTGCCATCGGCCTCGATCAGCCCCCAGCCGGTCGACGACAGCGAGGGGTCGAGGCCGAGGATCCTCAGGCCAATTTCTCCAGCTCATCCTCGGGGACGTCGTAATTCCCCCAGACGGTCTGGACGTCGTCGTCTTCCTCGAGTGCGTCGACTAGCTTCAACAGGTTGGCGGCATCGTCGCCGCGGACTTCGACCTCGGTCGAGGGCTTCCACGCGAGCTTGGCGCCTTCGCCTTCGCCGAGCAGGCCTTCGAGCGCTCGCGCGACTTCGTGGAGGCTGTCGATGCTGGTCCAGATGCGGTGGCCGCCCTCGTCGCTTTCGACGTCGTCGGCACCGGCCTCGATCGCTGCTTCGAACACTTTTTCGTCGTCGCCCGCGCTCGCCGGATATTCGATCAGGCCCAGCCGCTCGAAGCCGTGGCTGACGCTGCCGCTGGCACCGAGATTGCCGCCGTTCTTGGAGAAGGCCGTTCGGACGTTGGTCGCCGTCCGGTTGCGGTTGTCGGTCAGCGCCTCGACGATCAGCGCGACGCCGCCCGGGCCGAAGCCCTCGTAGCGAATCTCTTCGTAATTATCGCCGTCCGACGCCGATGCCTTGTCGATCGAGCGCTGGATATTGTCCTTGGGCATCGACTGCGCGCGGGCGGCGATGACCGCGGCACGGAGCCGCGCGTTGGCCTCCGGATCGGGCAAGCCCATCTTGGCCGCGACGGTGATTTCGCGGCTGAGCTTGGAGAACAAAGCCGAGCGCTTCTTATCCTGCGCGCCCTTGCGGTACATGATGTTCTTATATTTGGAATGACCTGCCATGGCCGCGCTCTAACCGGCCCGGCGGGCGGCATCAATTGCCCCGCATGCGGGCCTTCACCAGCGCGAGCGCGCGGTCGAGCAGCTCATCGCGGCCGGCGCGGACTCCGGCGACGGTACGGTGAACCACAACATTCGGCTGGATGCCGCGCAGATAGTGACGTCTGCCGTTGAGGTTGGTGACGCGCATTCCGGTCCAGCTGATCTGATAGCCGCCGGGCAGGTCAAAGAAGGTGATGTTACCATTGGCTCCTGCGCTCGGCTCGCCGACGATGTCCGCGAGGTGATTGCCGGCGACGACGCCGAGGATCGATTCCGAATAGCTGATCGCACTGCCATTGGTGATGAAGGCGATGTTGGCGGTGAAGCGTGGCGCGAGCGGCTCCAGCGTCCACTGGCCATCGTCGGCTGGGACCCCGGGCCGGTCGGGACGGTCGAAGGCAAGGCTGATGAAGTGACCGGATTTCACCGGCCGGTTGCTGAAATGCTGGAGGAAGGCGGGCGACATGCGCGGGTAACCGCGAAGGTCGAAGACCAGGCCTCGCGCTTTTCCCAGGTCAGCGATGCGGGCATCGAGCCCGGCCTGGGTGACGCGCTCGATGTCGACGTAGAACAGGCCGGGCTTGAGCTCGGCGATTGGTGCGAGGTTGGGTTCGGTGACGCCGTCGCTGTCGCCGGCCTGGCCGTACCGCAGCGTGATTCTGCGAGACCCCGTTTGCAGCACTGCGGACGTGTCCGGTGGGCCTTTGCGCAAAGCATCAAGGGCGCGGACGTGGGTCCATTGCGGGCTCCCGGATTCGAGCGCTGCCAGCTTCGCGACGGCAATTGCCGCCGGCGTGCCGTTGATCGCGGTGATGACATCCCCGCGGCTGAGCGAATTGGCCGCGGTGGCGGTGACCACCAGTCGGCCCTGCACCCAGTCCCAGGCGAGTGGCAGGCTCCGCGCCGGTGGCTCATAATAGGGCACGGTCGCGTGACCGTCGTGGAGCCGCGCGACGAGGCGCCGTAGCGTGTCGCGGAAGGCGAGGTCGTCCGGGTCGGTGGCCGCGGTGCGCAGCGCCGGCTCGAGCGCCAGGTCCCAGGCCGCGCGATCCTCCGCGTCGAAATAGGGATGGAATTGTCCGAGCATGCTCCACGCCGCGACAACGGCGCCGAGGCGCGTCGTGCGGTCGAAACCCGCCGGGATGAAGCCGATCGGCTTGCCCGCCGCGGCCATGGCCGCGCTTGCGCGGGGCAGGGTCGCGCCGCTCCTGTCGCGCCAAACGGCCAGCGGGACCCCGACGCTGACACCGCCGGGAAGAGCCACCGTGTAGATGTCGGGGCCGTGGGCGCGCACGCGCTCGCTCTTGTAGACGTGCGACGGGTCGTTGCCGTAACCGACGTGATGCCAGCGAACGGCGCTGACCGCGTCGGCGGGACGCGGGATGGGGGACGGCGGAAGTTTGCCGGTCACGTAGATCTGTACGCTCGGCGCCACGGGCGCGAACACCGTCCGCAGCCCGGCGGCGAGGTCCTCGGGCGTGCGGGCCCGCTCGGCAAGGGTCACGCCGGCAAGCGCCAACTCGTCCCAATTGGCCGCGGCGGCTTCATCGCTCGGATGGAAGAAGCGGGCGAGACCATACAGTCGGGCGAAGGCGCGCAGGTTGAGCACGCCGCGCGGCGTGATCGGTCGGGCTGGCTCGTCGCCGGGAGCCGCGTGGCTGCGCGGCCGGCTTCCCCAGCCAAGCGGGATGCCAGTGCCGCGCGCGGGGCCGATGTCGTCGATCCGGACGTCGTCTAGCCAGGCCTTGCCATGCCCAACGAGGAGCAAGCCGAACACCAGCTTGGTCGCATCGCCAGCGACGTCGACCTCAATTGCATAGTCGGACCACTCGGCATTGTTGATCGGCCGGTCGCCCATATTGTCGAAGGCGCCGCGCTGGTCCTCGGCGCGGTCGACGCGGAGCCACATGCCGACCTGCCCGTCGGCTGCCGGCACGGCTCGAACATTGCCGCTGAGGCGAATGCGGCGGCGGCGATAGGCGACGGCGTCAATGGCGTTCGTGACAGTGCCGAAGCCGGACCCGCCGGATTGGTTGGACTCCAGGCGAACGCTGGCGCCGCCGCCGTGTGGCCGATCTGAATCGACAACCGCGGAATAGCCTGCGGTCGGTTCATCAGTCGTCGCGCCAACGCCGCTGTGCCAGCCCGTCGGCATCGTGCCCGGGGCGCCCTCTTCGAAGCCGGGGTTGGTGATCGGTACTGCGGCAGCGTTCGCTGCGGCAAGTGCGCTGATCAGTGCAAACAGTCCGCGCATACCGCCCCCCGGTTCGCCAAGCGCCGGCCGAGGGTTACTCAATCAGCGAAGGTCAGGCGAGTCCCAGCGCCGCGCGATAGGTATCGAGCACGGCATCCTGCTCCTGGCGGGTGTGGGTTTCCATCTTCCTCAGGCGGACAATCATGCGCATGATCTTGGGATCGTAGCCGTTGGCCTTGGCCTCGGCGTAGACGTCGCGAACGTCGTCCGCGATGCCCTTCTTCTCTTCCTCCAGACGCTCGATCCGCTCGATGAACAGTCGCAACTGATCGGCCGCGACGGTGCCTTCCGCCATGTTCGCAAAACTCCAATTTTTGACGTGTGTCGCGCGGCTCTAGCGGGTTGAACCGTCATGGCAAGCGGCTATGGCAAGGCTGTGACGGAAACCCTTCATCCCCGCACGCGCAAGGTAAAAATCCTGGCGACACTGGGCCCCGCGTCGAGCGATGCGAAGACGATTCGCCGGCTGATGATCGCCGGTGCCGACGCGTTCCGAATCAATATGAGCCACGGCGACCAGAAGCAGAAAGCGAAGTTGGTCAGCCACATTCGGGCGCTGGAGAAGGAGTTTCACCGGCCGACGACCATCCTGTTCGACTTGCAGGGGCCGAAGCTTCGCGTCGGTCACTTCGAAGGCGGCAAGGCCGTCCTGCAAAAGGGCCAGGCGTTCACCTTCGACCGTGATGCGGCGCCGGGCGATGCGAAGCGCGTCGAGCTGCCGCACCCCGAACTGTTCGAAGCGATCAAGAAGGGCGCCAACATCCTGATCGATGACGGCAAGGTCCGCTTGAGCGTCACCGAGGCGGGCGACGCCGCGATCGTCTGCGAAGTGAAGGTCGGCGGGACCGTATCCGACAACAAGGGCGTCAACGTGCCCGATATCGTCGTGCCGATTCCGGCGCTGACCGACAAGGACCGCGACGACCTCGTGTTTGCGCTCGAGCAGAAAGCTGATTGGATCGCGCTGTCGTTCGTCCAGCGGCCCGAGGATGTCGCCGAGGCCCGCGCGCTGATCGGCGACAAGGCCTCGCTCCTCGCCAAGATCGAGAAGCCGGCGGCGATCGACCAGCTCACCGACATTGTCGCGCTCGCCGATGCCGTGATGGTCGCCCGCGGCGATCTTGGCGTGGAGCTTCCGCCCGAAGCCGTGCCGCCGATCCAGAACCGCATCGTCGTGTGCGCGCGCCAGTTCGGCAAGCCGGTGGTGGTCGCGACCCAGATGCTCGAATCGATGATCACCTCGCCGACCCCGACCCGGGCCGAGGTCAGCGACGTCGCGACGGCGATCTATGACGGCGCGGATGCGGTGATGCTGTCGGCGGAAAGCGCCGCCGGCCAGTATCCAATCGAGGCGGTGGCAATGATGGATCGCATCGCCAACAGCGTCGAGCACGACCCGGCCTACCAGGCGCGCATCCACTTCACTCAGACCAAGCTCGAGCCCACCACCGCCGATGCGCTGGCGGGATCGGCGCGGCAGATTGCGCAAACGATTTCGGCCAAGGCGATGGTTTGTTTCACCAGCTCCGGCTCGACCGCGCGGCGTATCGCGCGCGAACGGCCGACGGTGCCGACGCTGGCGATGAGTTCGTCGATGATCACCTCACGGCGGATGGGCCTGATCTGGGGCGTTTACGCGGTGCACACGCGCGACGTCGGCAATTTCGAAGAGATGGTCGAGAAGGGCAAGCGCATGGCCTTGCGCCACCACATCGCCGAGGGGGGCGACCGGCTGGTACTCATGGCCGGCGTGCCGTTCGGTGTCTCGGGCTCGACCAATGTGCTGCACGTCGTTCGGCTGAGCGGCGATGAACTCGACCGCTATCAGGCGAGCAAGGCCGCGCGGGATTAGCCCTCAGGCCGCTTCGACCGCGGTCTCGGCCTTCTCCTGTATCCGCCGGAACGTGGCCAGCGCCTGGCCGACGATCTGATCCATATTGTAATAGCGATAGGTCGCCAGCCGGCCGACGAAGGTCACGCCCGGGGTCGCATCCGCCAGAGCTTCGTAGCGCTTGAACAGCGCCTGATTTTCCGCCCGGGGAATTGGGTAATAAGGATCGCCTTCGGCTGACGGATATTCGTAGGTGATGGTCGTCACCGGCGCGTCCTGGCCGGTCAGATGCTTATACTCGCTGATCCGCGTGTAGGGCACGTCGGGCGCGGGATAATTGACCGTGCCGACCGGCTGGTGACTCACTTCGTCGAGCGTCTGGTGGTCGAACTTGAGGCTCCGGTAGGGGAGCTTGCCGAAGCGGAAATCGAAATATTCGTCGATCGGCCCGCTGTAGACCAAATGGTCGGCGTCGACCTGCTCGCGGATGTCGCGGTAATCGACACCGGTGCGGACCTCGATCAACGGATTGTCGAGCATCCGCTTGAACATTGCCGTGTAGCCGTCACGCGGCATGGCCTGGAACGTGTCGGTGAAATAGCGGTCATCGGTATTGGTCCGGGTCGGGATGCGCGCGGTGACCGACTTGTCGAGCTCGGACGGGTCGAGGCCCCACTGCTTGCGCGTATAGCCCTGGAAGAACAGCTCGTAGAGCTCACGCCCGACGGCATTGACGACCACGTCCTCGGACGTCTGGATGTCGTCGACGGGCTCGGCGCGCGAGGCGAGATAGTCGGCCGCATCATCGTCGGTCTTGAGGTCGAGACCGAACAGCGCGTTGAGCGTCGTGCGGTTGATCGGGATCGGCACCTGCTGGCCGCGGACGACGGCGAGCACGCGGTGCTCGTACGGGCGCCACTCGGTGAATTGCGACAGGTAATCGACGACCTGGTCGCTGTTGGTGTGGAAGATGTGCGGCCCGTACTTGTGGTAGAGGATGCCGTCGGCGTTGAGCTCGTCATAAGCGTTGCCGCCGATA
>Ga0207668_10000273_pt1 | contig 34448 bp, 25 predicted proteins | sample KBSS43metaG_FD_184323 | JGI IMG/M metagenome (GOLD analysis project Ga0207668, IMG submission 184323) | Switchgrass rhizosphere microbial communities from Kellogg Biological Station, Michigan, USA - KBS S4-3 metaG (SPAdes) (version 2) | ecosystem: Host-associated > Plants > Roots > Rhizosphere...
TGGGGGACACGACGAAGAACAGCTTGATGTCGTCGGGGTTGCGGCCGGCGGCCTCGGCGCGGGCGCGGACGTCGTCGCGGTACTCCTTCATCCCTTCGACTCCGGTGCCGACGGCGATGATCGCGTCAGCCGCACCGGCGGCGAACTGGCGCCCCTTCGGAGACGCGCCCGCCTGCAAAAAGGTCGGCTTGTGCTGTGGTGAGGGCACGGTGTTGAGCGGGCCGCGGGACTTGAAGTACTTGCCGTGAAAGTCGATGGTGTGGACCTTGTTGAAGTCGGCGTAGGTGTGGGTTTCGCGATCCATCACGACGGCGTCCGCCTCCCACGAATCCCACAGTTGGTTGACGACGTCGAAGTACTCTTCGGCGACGTTGTAGCGCTCGTCGTGTTCGGGCAGCCCGTCGAGTCCGAAGTTCTGCGCGGCCCGATCTTCGGCCGAGGAGACGATGTTCCAGCCGAACCGGCCTCCCGCAATCGAATCCGCCGTCGAGCACAGCCGCGCCAACAGATATGGCGGGTAGAACGACGTGGACATCGTCGCCACGACGCCGAGATGCGTTGTGTTGACCGCAACTTGGATCGCCAACGGCACCGGGTCCTGCTTGGGCGCAAAGATGGCGTTCTTGAGTGAGCCCTCCATGGTGCCGCCGTAGGCGTCGGCGACCATCACGGTGTCCTCGATCATCATGAAGTCGAAACAGGCCCGTTCCATGCTCTTGGCCATGTCGACGTAGAACCGCCCGTCGGCCCAGTTGGCCACCTCGGGCGACGCCCACTCGGACTCCCAGTCCGGTGGCGTGAAGTTCATGAACCAGCCGAGGTGAAGCTTCTTGGTCATCTCGATATCTCCGTCAATCTCGGTGGGATGCGGGCAGTTAGAACTCGCGCAGCGTTTCGCGCAGGGTGGACTTGGTGTATTCGGTGCGGGTCAGGCCGCGCCGCTGCAACTCGGGCACCAGGCCGTCGCAGATCGAATCGATGTAGCCGCGGGTCAGCCCCCGCCGCCAGACCAGGAAGCCGTCGCCGCCGATCTCGGTGATGGCGGCCTCCATCTCGTCGGCGACCTGCGCCGGGGTCCCGATGAACTCCATCCCGAACGAGGATGCGGCGATGGCGAGCTCGCGCAGCGTCTTTGGACCGGGGCTGCCGTCGCCGCGCATGAAGTGCTCCAGCGATCCGCGTTCACCGTTGGTGGTAAGCCCCTGTGGCAGTGGCTCATCGAGCGGGAACTGCTTGAAGTCGATCTCGGTGTTCGACGAGATCGCGACGAGCGCCTTCTCGACGAATCGATCGGACCCCCCGAACCGGGTGTGTGCCGCGCGGGCCTCTTCCTCGGTGGCGGCCACGGTGGGGGAGACGACGAAGAGCACCTTGATGTCGTCGGGGTTGCGGCCGGCGGCCTCGGCGCGGGCGCGGACGTCGTCGCGGTACTCCTTCATCCCTTCGACTCCGGTACCGACGGCGATGATCGCGTCAGCCGCACCGGCGGCGAACTGCCTGCCCCGCGGCGACGCCCCAGCTTGGAGGAACGTGGGCCGGTGCTGAGGGGAGGGCACGGTGTTCAGTGGGCCGCGGGACTTGAAGTACTTGCCGTCGAAGTCGATGGTGTGGACCTTGTTGAAGTCGGCGTAGGTGTGGGTCTTTCGATCCATCACCACCGCGTCGGGTTCCCACGAATCCCAGAGTTGGTTGACGACGTCGAAGTACTCTTCGGCGACGTTGTAGCGTTCGTCGTGTTCGGGGAGCCCGTCGAGTCCGAAGTTCTGCGCGGCCCGGTCTTCGGCCGAGGAGACGATGTTCCAGCCGAATCGGCCTTGCGCGATCGAGTCGACCGTCGAGCTCAGCCGCGCCAACAGGTACGGCGGGTAGAACGACGTGGACATCGTCGCGACCACGCCGAGATGCGTTGTGTTGACCGCAACTTGGACAGCCAGCGGCACCGGGTCGTGCTTGGGCGCGAAGATGGCGTTCTTGAGTGAGCCCTCCATGGTGCCGCCGTAGGCGTCGGCGACCATCACGGTGTCCTCGATCATCATGAAGTCGAAACACGCACGCTCCATGCTGCGGGCCATGTCGACGTGGAAACGCCCGTTCGCCCAATCGGTGACATCCGGCGACGCCCACTCCGATTCCCAGTCCGGCGGAATGAAGTTCATGAACCAGCCGAGGTGAAATTTCTTGGTCATCGCCGCTCCTGGGTTCGCCGTCCCTTCCGAAACCATCACAGCGCCCACGCATGTCGCCGCGAATGCGCCACCGTGGCGCCTCTATTGCGCCACCGGCTCGGGGATTCCGCCGCCGCGGGCGGTTCGTTAGGAGGCGGCCCGTTCCGGGCGGTCCCGATCCATGTCGGTGAGCAGACAGGCCGCAAAGCGGCTGTTGGTGCCATCGAGCGAGTACAGGATCGGCGCTTCGGTGTCGCACCCGTCGACACGTTCCGGGCACCGTGGATGGAAGGAGCACCCCGATGGCACGGCCAGCGGGCTGGCCGGCTCGCCGGGCAACCGGACGGGCGCCGTGCCGGGCGACGGGATCGCGGCCAGAAGCGCTTTGGTGTAAGGGTGTTTCGGGTTGCTGATGACCTCAACCGTCGGCCCGACCTCGACTATCTGGCCGAGGTACATGACCGCCGTGCGGTCGGAGATGAACCGGGCGGCGGCCAGGTCGTGCGTCACGAACATCACGGCCATCCCGAGCTCCCGACGCAGCTCCTGCAGCAGGTTCAGCACGGACGCCGCCAGCGACGCGTCCAGCGCGGACGTTGGCTCGTCGCACAGCAGCAGTTTGGGCGGCACGATGATCGCCCTGGCGAACGCCGCGCGCTGGCGCTGACCGCCCGACAACATGCCGGCCTTGACGTCGGCAACCTCAGGCGGAAGCCCCACCTGTCGCAATGCCTGGCCGACTCGATCCCGCCGCTCGGCCCGGCCGGTGGTCTTGATCAGCCGCTCCCCGACGATCTCACCGACGGTCAGCCAGGGGGTCAAGGAGGCCCCTGCGTCCTGGAACACCATCTGCGGCTGGCCGCCGGGGCTGTCGACGGTGCCGCGCTCTGGCTTCATCAGCCCGGCCACGACCCGCAGCAGGGTGGACTTACCCGATCCGGATTCCCCGACCACGGCCACCGACTCGCCGGGGGCGATGTCGAGGATGATGTTGCGCAGCGCATGAAGCTTGTCCTTGTGCAGTAGCCCGCGTCGCACGTCAAACTGCTTGTCGACACCGTTGATACGCGCCGCGGGCTGCGTGTCGGCTGGCTCGGCCATCGGCGCGAAGGACTCGGTCTCGGCGAGGCTGACGATGGCTTGAGTGGCGTCGGGGATCACGCACGCGGTCAAGCCGTCGTGGGTGGTCGCCGGTCGGGGCGCGGGCAACGCTTCCTGGCATGGCTCGGCCGCGGATGGGCAGCGGGGCGCGAATGCACAGCCGGGTGGGTGCGCGCGAGGGTCGGGCGGCTCGCCTGGCAGTGAGGGGATCGCGTGGCCGATCGGCAAGTCCAGGTTGAGTCGGGCTTTGAGCAGACCGACGGTGTAGGGGTGCGACGGCGCCCTCAGCACGCTCGCCATCTGACCCTCCTCGGCCAGCCGGCCGCCGTACATGACGGCGACGCGGTCGCACACCTGGGAGGCCACGGCGACGTCGTGGGTGACCAGGATGAAGGAAGTGCCAAGCTGGTCGCAAAGGTCGCGGATCAGGCCGAGCACTTGAGCTTGGACGGTGACGTCGAGCGCCGTGGTCGGTTCGTCGGCGATGACGAGATCCGGCTTGCCCGCCACCGCCATCGCGATCATCACGCGCTGCCGCAGGCCGCCGGACAGTTCGTGTGGAAATGCCTTCATGCGCCGGGCGGGGTCGGGGATGCCGACCAGGTCGAGCAGGCGCAGCGCCTCTTCGCTTGATCCCGCGGCCTCGATGACTTGGCGGCCGACCCGCATGGTCGGGTTCAGCGAGGTCATCGGATCCTGAAAGACGGCACCCAAGTGCGCCTTTCGGACCTGGCGCCGCTCCTCGTCGGAGGCTGCGACCATGTCCACGCCACACACTTCGGCGCGGCCGGTGATCGTGGGCATCGGCTCGCCGGCCAGCAGCCCAAGGAGGGCGAGCCCCATCACGCTCTTGCCCGAGCCGGACTCGCCGACCACGGCCAGGATCTCGCCGGGGTTGATGTCGAGCGTGACACCGCGCAACGCGTTGACCGAGACCCCGCGCCGCTCGAAGGTGACGTTCAGGTCAACAACGCGGGCGCGCGGGACGTTCGGCGCATCGGATGGAGCGGCGGTGACATCGTCTACTGCGGTCATGGACGCTACCTCTATCTCTGGCTGTGCCACGATGAAAACCCGGCCGCGTGACGCCAGGGCTTCGCCCCGGTGCCTGCCAGATTGCGCCGTGTTGCGGGTACGTCTCCCTACACGCGCTTGATGGCTCCCGCGTCGAAGATGGAGGGCAGGTAGGAGTTCGGCAGGATCCCGTCGATCCCCTTGTGGCGGATCATGTTTTCCGGCCGCCGGCACAGCGGCACCCAGAGCGCTTCGTCTTCGATGAGCTCGGTGATCTGCACGTAGGCCTGGTTGGTCTCGTCGATCGTGGGCTTGGTGATCGCCTCGTCCATGAGCCGGTCCACCGTCGGGTTGCCGTACTGGAAATAGTTGAGCGGTTTCGCTCCGGTGCGCAGGAAGATCCGCAGCACGGTGTCGAGGTGCAGCGCGTCGCCGCCGATGCCTGCGACCATGAGGTCGGGCCGCTTCTCGGCCGGCTGGTTGGCCAGGTCGAAGGACTCCGCGCTGGGCATGGCACGCACGGTGATCTCCAGCCCGGTCGGCGCGAGTTGGGTCTGGATGAGCTCGGCCACCTGTTGACCCGGCGCGCCGTACGACGTCACCCAGGCCAGGTCGATCTTCTTGGACGGCAGCGTCGGCACGATCGCCTCGAGTGGGCCGAGGTCGAAGTCGGTCGAATACGGCGTCAGCCCAGCGGGAAACGTGTTCTCGGGCCAGAAGTTCTCGGCCACGTGCACGACGCCCTGGAAGGCCGTATCGACGATCGAGGTGCGGTCCAGGGCGGTCATCATCGCCTGCCGCAGCGCCTTGTTGGTGAAGGTGCCTGCGCTGAAGTTCATCCAGAGCACGATGATCGAGGAGCCGAGCTCCGTCGTCGTGTTGAAGTCGGGGTTCTTCCTGTAGTTGAGCACGTCGGGAATCGCGAAGCCCTTGGAGACTAGGTCGAAGGCGCCCTGGTCCAATTGCAGCTTCTGGGTGGCGATCTCGGGGACGATCTCGATGCGGACGGTTTGGAAGTACGGCTTTTCGCCCCAGTAGCCGTCGAAGCGCTCCAGCGTGTAGTGGCTGCCGGGCACGAACTCCTTCATCACGTACGGACCGGTGCCGGCGTCGTTGGTCTTGAGCCACTCCTGGGCCAGATCGCCGCCCACTGCGTTGGTCTTGACCGCGGTCGGACTCACCGCGAACATCTGCCACGGGCAGGCCGCGTAGTGCAGGAACGCGTTGTTGGGCTCCTTGAGCGTCACCACGAGGGTGGTCGGGTCGGGCGCAATGGACTTGGCGATGCCCTCCACCATGTACGCCGGTCCCTCCTTGACTGCGAGCCGGCGCTCGAAGCTCTTGATCCAGGCCGTCGCGTCGGCTGGGGTGCCGTCGTGGAACTTCACGTCGGGCACCAGTTTGAAGGTGTAGGTCAGTTGGTCGTCGGACACCGTCCAGGACTGCGCCAGCGCGGGGATGATCTCGGACGTGCCCGACCTGTAGTTGACCAGGCCCTCGTAGCAGGACTTCATCACCTGCACGCCTTCGCCCTCGTACATGATGTCGGGGTCGGGTACCTGCATGTCCTGCAGGAATGGCATCCGCAGGGTCAGCGTGCCCTTGCCGTCGTCGCTTGCCGTGCCACCGCACGCCGCGAGGAAGTTGGCCAGGGCGAGTCCGCCGATGGTCAGGCCGCTGGCCCGCAGGAAGGTGCGGCGGTCCAGGTCGATCGGGGCAAGGGTCACGGGGTGTCTCCTCAGGCTGCGGTGCTGGGGTCTACGACGCGGCAGTCGACGGCGCGGCGGCGGGTGAGGGTCGGCCCTTGGGACAGGGCACATCTATCTGTGAGTTGCCATCCAAACCGCTGTACGTGACGGCGCGGGGTCGCATTCGTGGTCTTTCCATTGCGCCGCATGGTTCCGCGCATTGCCCGTGTAACCGTTCGCTTTAGAACTCGAGCAGGTTGTCGCGGAACATTTCATGGCGATAGTGCTCGCGGGTGAGGCCGCGCTTCTGCAACTCCGGTACGAGGCCGTCGGTGATCTCACTGATGGAGCGACGGGTGAGCACATCCTGGGTGATCAGGAAACCGTCGCCGCCGACCTCGGCCATCACCTCACCCATCTGCTCGGCGACTTCGGCTGGCGTACCGAGGAATTCGACCCGCTGCCCGGCGCCGTAGGCCGAGTTCGAGGCGACTTCCCGCAGCGTCCGGTCGAGGTTCTGCCGGATGAACGAGGCCAGAGAACTCTGGTGTCCGTTGGTGACCATCTGGTCGGCGAGCTCACGGATGGGGACGTCGAGGTCGAACACCGAGAAGTCGATGTCGGTCGCATACCCCATCCCCGCGAGCCGGAACCGCGGATCGACGGCGGCCTCGGCGATCATCTGCTCCTTGCGCTCCACCGCGTGCTGGTGTGTCTCGCCGAGGATGGGGGAGATCAGGAACAGCACCTTGACGTCGTCGGCCTTGCGCCCGTGGCCCTCGGCGCGGGCGCGCACGTCATCGCGGTACTCCGTCATCGCATCGACTGTCGTGGCCGACGCGATGATCGAGTCGGCGCACCGGGATGCGTATGCCCGACCCTTCTCCGAGCCTCCGGCCTGGACGATCACGGGTCGACCCTGCGGGGACCGCGCGGAGTTGATCGGACCGCGCGACTTGTAGAACCGGCCCTCGAAGTCCACCGGATGCACCTTGTCGGGATCGGCGAACATGCCGTCTTGGTCGACGACCATCGAATCCGGCTCCCACGAATCCCAGAGCTGGGTGACGAGATCGGTGAATTCCTCGGCCATTTCGTAGCGGACGTCGTGGTCCGGTTGCGCGTCGTGCCCATAGTTCTGGGCGGCGCGGTCGGAGCTGGCGGTGACCATGTTCCAGCCGGCGCGGCCGCGCGACACGTGGTCCATCGTCGACACCAGCCGCGCGAGGAGGTACGGCGGGTACTCGGTGATCGCCAGCGTCGTGACGATGCCAAGCCGGTCGGTGTTCTGGGTGAGGATCGACGCCAGCACGGCGGGGTCGAATTTCGGTACCGCGTAGGCATTTTCGAGGTAAAAGTCATGCCTTCCCTCCCAGGCATCGGGAACGAACGACGAATCCTCGAGGATGAAGTAGTCGAAGCAGGCCCGCTCAAGCGATCGCGCCATGTCCACGTAGAAGTCGGGCAGCATGCCCTCGGACTTGTGCGTGCCGATCCACTGGTCGCGCCAGCCGTGGACCCGGTAGCCGTTCATGAACCAGCCCAGATGGAACTTCGTGGCCTGCATCCGTGCCTCCTCGCGTCTTTCGGTCCGTGTTGACCGAAACGTAGTGACGCGCGGTTGCGGTACTGGATCGTGTCCGTTCCCGCGGCATTGCGCCACGGTTCAGGTGGGCTCCGGCGCGGCCGGCTGCGGGTTGGGGCCCAACATGTCTCGGCGCCGCAGCACGATCGCGCCAAGCGCGACCAGGCCAAGCACCGACGCGATCAGCAGCGCTGCCCGCGTGCCGAGCAGCTCCGCGCCAACGCCGATGGTGGCCATGCCGATTGGGAGCGCCCCGATGGCGGTGCTGAGCATGCCGAGCGCGACACCACGCTCGGAAGCACCCGCGGACTCGATGGCCAGCAGGCTCTGCATCGAGCCGAACCCGGCCTGGCCGATACCGGAGACGAACAACGCGATGAACGCGACGCCCAGCAGCGGAACCGTCGCGAACACGAAGAGTCCGAGCAGCGCGATGGCCGAGCCGCAGGCGAACACCAGGCCGTGCCGGCGCAGCGGTCGGGTGCTGAGCACCACCCCCGCGGTGATCTGGCCGAGGCCGGGAGCCGCGGCGAGCGTGCCTGCGAGCACCGCGCCCTGCGCGAATCCCTCGGCGACGACCGGTATCAGCGGGATGTAGCCGAACATGCACAGGTTCATCACGACCGTGATCGCGAGCATGGCGACGAATCGCCTGCTGCGCCGTACGAGGCCCGCACCGGCCGCGACCTGGGCCCGCAGCGACACCGAAGCCGCCGCGAGTGGGGCGCCGTACCGGGGGTGGGGGACGAACACGAGCAGCACTGCCGACAAGCACAACAGCAAGCCCATCCCGGCGAAACCGGCGCCCATGCCGAGCTCCTGGATCAGGACACCGCCGACGAGGGTGCCGAACATCGCGGAACCCGCCTGCGCCGTCGACTCGATGGTCATGGCCTGGCTGGCCAGCCGCGGTCCCACCGTCTCGTAGATGAGTGGGCGCTGGGCGGTCATGTTGACCAGGCCGCCGATGCCGACGAAGAACATGAACGGGAACGTCATCCACACCTCGACGCGGCCGGACTGAACCGCGGCGAACATCAGGAACTCGACCGGGATGAGCACGAGTTGCACGACCAGGATCAGCCGCTTGCGTTCGAACCTGTCGCTGATCACACCGGCGAAGAAGCCGCCAATCAGCATCGGGGCGAAGATGAGCGCTCCGACGACCTGGTTGAGCATCGGCGAGTCCGCGATCTGAGTGAGCAGATAGCTCGTCGTGAACAGGCCGCCCCAGCGAGTGGTGTGCCAGATCAACGAGCTCGCGAACAGGTTGCGATAGCCAGGCACCCGCCACAGGGAGCGGAGTCGAGGCTGGTCGGCCGCGTCGCCACGAACGGCGATCAGGTCGTCGGCGGTCATGCGGCGGCAGCGGACCTGGCCACGGTGCGGCGCATCAAGTAGACGCCGACCAGGACCGGGAGCGTGAGCGCGGCGGAGCCCAGCGCGAGGGTGGCGAATCCGACCCAGTCCATGACGAACCCGCAGACCACGCTGGCCAGCCCGCCGCACACGGCGGTCACGAGGTCCGCGGCGCCCTGCACCGGAACCCGGTGATCCAGCGGGATGTGTTCGATCAGCAGGCTTGAGCCGCCGATCAGGGCCAGCGTCCAGCCCAGCCCGAGTGCGAACATCGCGGCGAACATGAGTGGCACGTTGTCGGACGAGAGCGCCGATAGCCCGCAGGCCACAATCAGTACCAGCGCACCTGCGCGCAGCGACACCAGCCTTCCGCGGCGGTCGGCGTACCGGCCGACCAGCGGGCTGAACGCGAACATGCCTGCGATGTGCACCGAGACCACCAGCGAGCTCACCGCCTCGTGGTCGTGGGCCTTCATGGTGATCGGTGCCATCGCCATCACCCCGACCATGACCGCTTGCGCGACGACCATTGCGAGCAGGGCCAGCCGCGCCATCGGCGAGGCGGCGATCGCGCGTGCCGACTCCCGCAGCCGCACCGGCCTGCGCTCGGTGCTCAAGCCGTGTTCGGCCGCGACTACCAGTAGCGGATCGGGCCGCAGCCGGACCGCCACGTTGACCGCGGCGCAGGCGAAGAAGAACGCGCTGAACAGCCACGGGCCTGCGTAGTGGTCGAGGCCGAACCAGGCCGCGCCCAGGTGTTCGGCGGGGACGACGAGGGTGGGACCGAACACGGCGCCGAAGGTCGACGCGAACAGGATCCGGCCCATCGCGCGGCCGCGCTCGTCCGGCTCGGCCAGATCGGTGGCGGCGTAGCGGGCCAGCAGGTTGGTCGCCGACCCTGCGCCGTAGAGCAGCAGGCCGACGAGAAACACTGGGAGCACTGACGATTGGACCCCGACGCAGGCGATCACACCGCCAGTGACGGCGAGGCCATAGCCCAACTGCATGCCTGCGCGCCGGCCGTAGCGGCGCATCACCCGCGACAGAATCATGGCCATCGTGCCGGAGCCGGCCGTGACCGCTGCGGTGGAGAGGCCCACCCACGGCGTTCCGACGCCAACGATGTCCTCCACGACGAATCCGCCGACGGTGATGGCGGCGCCAAGGGCGGCGGCTCCGACGACTTGGCCCATGACGAGCACGCGCAGCGTACGCCGCTGCAGCGCAGCCCGTTCGGCCGTCGGCATGGGGTACGCCGGGGAGATCGGATCGACCTTCTTCGTCGTCATATCTCGCCCTCCTTGGCGCGCAATGTGGGGTGGCCGTGCGACAGCCAGCTCGACGGTTGACCGCCGGTGCTCTAGAACTCGCGCAGCGTCTCCCGCAGCGTCGACTTCGTGTACTCGGTCCGGGTCAGGCCAAGGCGCTGCAGCTCGGGCACCAAGCCGTCGGTGATCGATGAGATGTAGCTCCGGTTCAGATCCCAGCCCGGTTTCATGATCAGGAAGCCGTCACCGCCGATCTCCTCCATCGCCTCGCCCATCTCGCGGGCCACTTGTTCGGGCGTGCCGACGAACTCGACGCCGGTGGTAGCCCAGTCGATTGCGAGCTCGCGCAGTGTCTTTGGCCCCGGGCTGCCGTCGCCGCGCATGAAGTGCTCGAGTGAGCCCCGCTCCCCGTTGGTGGTCAGCCCCTCGGGAAGCGGCTCGTCCCAGTCGAACTGCTTGAAATCGATTTCGGTGTTGGACGAGATCCCGACCAGCTGCTTCTCGATGTAGCTCGCCCTCGCGGTGAGTCGGTCGACCTCCGCTCGCGCTTCGGCCTCGGTCGGCGCCACCACTGGCGACACGCAGAACATCAGCTTGATGTCGTCGGGATTTCGTCCCGCCTCCTTCGCCCGGGCCCGAATGTCGTTGCGGTACTCCCGCATTCCGGCGACCCCGGTGCCAACGGCGACGATGGAGTCCGCGGCGCGCGCCGCGAAGGCCCGTCCCCGCGGGGAGGCCCCAGCCTGCAGGATCGTCGGCTTGTGCTGCGGGGAGGGCACGGTGTTCAGCGGTCCCCGCGACTTGAAGTACTTGCCGTGAAAGTCGATCGTGCGCACCTTCTCGAAGTCGGCGTAGGTGTGGGTCTCGCGGTCCATTACGACCGCGTCGGCATCCCATGACTCCCAGAGCTGGTTGACGACGTCGAAGTACTCGTCGGCGACGTTGTAGCGTTCGTCGTGCTCGGGCAGGCCGTCGAGCCCGAAGTTCTGTGCGGCCCGGTCCTCGGCCGAGGACACGATGTTCCAGCCGAACCGGCCTTCGGCGATCGAATCCACCGTCGAGGCGAGCCGAGCCAGCAGGTACGGCGGGTAGAACGACGTGGACATCGTCGCCACCACGCCCAACTTCGACGTGTGCGCCGCGATCAAGACCGCCAACGGAATCGGGTCGTGCTTCGGTGCGAAGACGGAGTTCTTCAGCGAGCCCTCCATGGTGCCGCCGTAGGCGTCGGCCACCATCACCGTGTCCTCGATCATGATGTAGTCGAAGCAGGCCCGCTCCATGCTCTTGGCCATGTCGACGTAGAACCGACCGTTGGGCCACTGCGCCACGTCCGGTGAGGCCCAGGGCGTATCCCATTCCGGTGGAATGAAGTTCATGAACCAGCCAAGGTGGAACTTCTTCGTCATCGCCATGCTCCTTTGAGTCGCTCCTGCAACATCAAACGACCGCTCGGTGTCCCACTGGATTCGCCGCCGTAGCGTCGGCATTACGCCACTGGCGAGCTCGTCGCGCGCGATGCCCATCCGATCCGCGGCGCAATGCAGCTTTTACTGTCACGGTCGACGTCCGCAATTTCGGCGACGTTGACTGCAACGATGACCGTCGTAGTCGTAGGAAATCCCAAGCCGATGTCGAGGACGCGAGCCGCCGCGGAATTGGTCGCCGAGAAGCTGACCGGCGTTGCGCCCCAACACGTGATCGACGTCGTCGACCTCGGCCCCGGCCTGCTCGGTTGGGGTGACCCGAAGGTGGCCGAGGCCAAGGATCTGGTGAAGTCCGCCGATTCCCTGGTGGTGGCCTCTCCCACGTTCAAGGCCACCTATACCGGCCTACTGAAACTGTTCCTCGACCAGTTCGGAGCGGGCGAACTCGGTCAGCTCACGACGTTTCCGCTCATGCTCGGCGGCTCGTACGCCCACGCGCTGGCCCCCGAGTTGACCCTGCGCCCGGTTTTGGTCGAGATCGGCGCGAGCTGCCCCGCGCCGAGTCTGTATCTGCTGGACTCCGAGTACGAGACCTCGGAAGACCTGGAGAAGTGGCTCGCCGTCGCGCGCCGGTTCGTCCCGGTGTCGTCGTGATCGCCATCGACGACGACTTCGACCAGGGGTTGTTGCGCAAGGCGTTCGGCTGTTTCCCCAGCGGCGTCACCGCCTTCTGCGGTCTGCTCGACGGCGTCGCCGAGGGCATGGCGGCGAGTTCCTTCACCTCGGTCTCGCTCGAGCCGGCGCTGGTGTCGGTATGCGTCGCCAACACTTCGACCACCTGGCCGAAACTGGCGGGCCTGACCAGGCTCGGGCTGTCCGTGCTGGCCGGTGATCACGCACCCGTCGCGCGGGCGCTGTCGGCCAAGACCGGCAACCGGTTCGACGGTGTCGACTGGACGGCGACCGAGAGCGGCGCCGTGTTCGTGCACGGCGCGACGCTGTGGCTGGAGTGTGCGCCGTTCAAGCGGATCGAGGCGGGCGACCACGAGATCGTCGTGCTGCAGATCGTCGCCCTTGCGATGTACCCGGACGTGGCTCCGATGGTGTTCCACCGCAGCAACTTTCACGAGTTGGCGCCCACCGCCTAAGCGGTGGGCGACCAGCCGTGGGTGATCAAGCCCGCTTGAGGGATTGCGGCCAGAAGATCGGCGGATAGAAGGAGTTGTCTTCGATGCCGGTCACGTAGCTGTGCGCGATCGTCGAGTTTGGGGGCAGGCACAGCGGGATCCAGATGGCGTCGTCCAGGACGATCTGGCTGCACTTCTGGTAGATCGCATTCGTCTGCTCGGGCGTCGGCTGCTTGATCGCCTCGTCCATCAGGTTGTCGAGTTCCAGATTCGAGTACTGGTAGAAGTTCAACGGCTTCGCGCCGGTCCGCAGCAGAATCCGAAACGTAGTGTCCAAGTGCAGGGCGTCACCGCCGAGGAAGGCCACCATCATGTCCGGGCGCTTCTCGGGTGGCTGGTTGGCGAGGTCGAACATCTCGGCCGTCGGAAGCGTCCGCACGGTGACGTCGAGCCCAACGGCGGCGAGCTGGGCCTGCACCAGCTCGGCCATCTGCTGGCGTGGCGCCCCGCCGTCGGCGGCCCACGCGAGGTCGACCTTCTTCGACGGAAGTTTGGGCACCAACGCCGCGAGCGGCGCCGTGTCCACCGCAGCTGGGTACGGGGCTAGCTTCGGGTCGAGGGTGTTCGGCGGAAACATCCCCTCCTGCACGGTCGTCAGCCCGCCCCACGAGGTGTCGACGATGGACTTGCGGTCCAGGGCCGTGAGCACGGCCTGGCGCAGCGCCTTGTCGGCGAAGATACCCGAGTTCGGGTTCAGCCAGACCGCCTCGCCGACACCGCCGAACGAATTGACCACGGAGAATTGTGAGTTCTGTTGGTACTGCAGCACATCCGGGATCGCGAAGCCCTTCGTCACCATGTCGAAGGCACCGGAGTCGAGCTGCAGTTTCTGGGTCGAGATGCTCGGCGTGATCTCGATGCGAACGGTTTGGAACGCGGGCTTTCCGCCCCAGTAGTCGCCGAACGCCTCGAGCGTGTAGTGGCTCCCGGGGACGAACTCCTTGAACGTGTACGGTCCGGTGCCGGCGTCGTTGGACTTCAGCCAGTCCTGTGCGAGGTCGTCGCCCTTGGCGTTCTTGGCCACCGCGGTCGGGCTCACCGCGAACGGTTGCCATGGACAGGCCAGGTAGTGCATGAACGCGTTGTTGGGTTCTTTGAGCGTGACGACGAACGTCGTCGGGTTGGGCGCTGCGGTCTTGGCCACCCCGGTCACCATGTACGCGGGGCCCTGATTGACCTTGCCGCGACGTTCGAAACTCTTGATCCAGGAGTCGGCGTCGGCTGGCGTTCCGTCGTGGAACTTCACGTCGGGTTGCAGCGTGAACGTGTACGTCAGCAGGTCGTCCGACACCGTCCACGACTTGGCCAGCCCGCCGATGATCTCCGGCGTGCCGGACTTGTAGCGGACCAGTCCCTCGTAAGCCGACTCCATCACCTGGACACCCTCGCCCTCATACATGATGTCCGGGTCGGGAACCTGCATGTCGGCGAGGAACGGCAGCCGCAGGGTCAGCGTGTCACTGCTCGATCCGCCACCTCCGCCACCGCAGGCGGCGATCAGGGCAGCGAGGCTGAAGCCGCCGACCGTCAGACCGCTCGCCTTCAAGAACTTGCGACGGTCCCATTCGGCCGGCGAACCAGTCGGGGTGCCGTGAGAGTGTGCGGTGTCGAACACGAATGCCTCCTGCTTGGGTCAAGGCGTGACCAGGGAGCACGGCACTCGCTGGCGCGCTTTCGTCATGAGTAAATCGGCGTCGCGTGACGCGTCTGCTTCGCGTCAGTACCTCTCGTATTACGCCGATATTTCGGGCCTAGAACTCGAGGAGGTTCTCCCGGAACGTGCTGTGGTTGTAGCCGTCCCTGATCAGGCCGCGCTTGCGCAACGCGGGGGCCAGCCCGTCGGCGATTTCGGCGATGTTGCGCCGGGTGACCGTTGGCGACAGTAGGAAGCCGTCGCCGCCCACTTCCTCCATCGCCTCACCCATCTTCGCCGCGACGGTGTCCGGCGAGCCGACGAAGGCCAACCCGGCATGGGTGTCGACGGTGGCGATGGCCTCGCGCAGCGTCTTGCCCCGGGCGCCTTCGATGAAGGTGCGCAGCGTGCTCGTTTCGCCGTTGCCCCACACGTCGGGGACCTCCTTGTCGAGATCGAATGTGGAGAAGTCGAATTCGCCGCCGGAGGTGTAGCTGAGCCCCCACAACCGTCGCTCGATCGCCTGATCGCTCCACGCCGCGGCCTTCATGTCCTCCTCGCGGGCCTGTGCGACGCGGTCGGTGTCGCCGAGGATCGGGTCGATGAGAAACAGGATCTTCAGCGTGCTCGGGTCTCGTCCGTACTCCTTCATCCGGCGGTGCATGTCCAGCCGGAACGCCTTCATGCCCTCGATGCTGGTGCCGTGCGCGAGCATCGATTCCGCATACTTGGCGGCCAGATCGCGCCCGGCCGGCGAGGCCCCCGCCTGCACGATGACCGGCCGCCGCTGTGGGCCGGGGATGGTGTTCAGCGGACCCCGAGTGCGGAAGTACTTCCCCTCGAAGTCGACGGTGTGCACCTTGGTGTGGTCGGCGTAGCGCGGCGTTTCCTGATCCACCAGGACGGCGCCGTCTTCCCACGAATCCCACAGCGCATCAACGGCTTCCATCCACTCCTTGGCCATCTCGTAGCGCTCGCTGTGCAGCATCAACTCGTCGTAGCCATACTGCTGGGCCGCGCGTGACGAACTCCCGGTGACGACGTTCAGCCCGACGCGGCCGTCGGTAAGGTGGTCGAGGGTGGTCATCGTCCGCGCCGCCATGAACGGGTGGTAGAAGCTCGTCGAAAGGGTGACGGCGATGCCGATGTGCTTCGTGCGCTGCGTCAGGAGCGGGATCAGCGGGACGGGATCGCACTTCGGCGCCAACAGCCCGTACTTGAGTGTGGTCTCCATGGACCGGCCGTACGCGTCCTCGACCATGCTGGTGTCCTCGACCAGCAGGTAGTCGAAGCGCGCACGCTCGAGCGAAGCGGCCAGGTCGACGAACAGGTCGCCCTTCATCCAATCGTGGCCGGTGTTTCCCGCCCACGGATCGTTCGCCCAGGTCTGGACGCTGAATCCACTTCCCATGAACCAACCAAGATGAAACATCCCACCTCCTCGAGATGGGACCAATGTCGCGCGTGGATGTTTCGTCGCTACTGGGCAGACGATGCCGCCTGCATTACGCCGAAGCAGGCGACTACCGCGGCACGTGGAAGGTGGCCAGCGTCGCGCCGCCCACCTCCAGGCGATCCCACGGCACGACGGTGCGAAGCATCGCGATCGCCGACGTTGGGTACTTCAGCGCCATCGCTTCGATGGCCGCGGGATCGCCGTCGGCGGCCAGCCGCAGCGCCAGCTCCGAGGTGGTGGGCTCGTGCCCGACGACCAACAGGGTCTGAACGTCGCCGTCGAATAGCGCACCCACTCCGTTGATCACGTCGAGCGTGCTACCCGGCGTCGAGTCGTAGAGCCGGTCGACGAACTGGGTGGGAGCGTCGATGCCCGTGCGGGCCAACGTCTCCCGGGTGCGGGTCGCGGTCGAGCACAGCACCGCGTCGACGGCGGGGGCGTTCGCGCGGATCCAGTCGCCCGCCAGTGCGGCCTCCCGGATGCCGCGCGGGGCCAGTGGGCGCTCGTGGTCGGAGACTCCGTCTGGGTAGTCCGACTTCGCATGGCGCAGCAACAGCAACGTGCGTTCTGGGGTGCTCATCGGTTCCACCGTAACCGGTACGCTCCGGCGTGACCGTCGCACGAACACGGGCCGCGCGGCGATGCCGGGTAGTGCGGCGGTCGTCATGGTGGTGCTCTGCTCGGCCGTAGTGGGCGCCGCCGCCGCCATCGACGCCCCGCGCCGCGGGGCCGTGGTCGTGGCGTACTTGGCGGCGGGACAACTGCTGGGCTGCTGACCAACGCCGCCGCCGTCGATCCCGCCACGCTGCAGGTGAAGAGCGCCGTCGACTACGGCCAGGACTACTCGCGCGTCGCAAAACTGGCCGACTGGGGCATCCGCATGCACATGGGCTTCCTGTTCGGGTGGCTCAACCGTTGGTGCTGTTCGGCGTCGCGTCGGCGCTGGTGACGGTCATCGTGCGCGGGTACCGGATGTGCTGGCAACGACAGCCGACGCGCGGCTCACCGTGGGCCGTGGGCCGCGCGCCCATGCGCGGGCTGCTGCGCCGTCAGCATCCGGGCGGGCTGAGTTCCGAGCGCTTCTGCACATGCCGAGTGAGGTCCGCGGACTTGTCGGTTCGCGGACCTACACTCGCGTTGCCCCAAGTAGAGGAAGGAGGGTCATCCGATGCGTTTCATTCACACCGCCGACTGGCAGCTCGGCATGACCCGGCACTTCCTCAACGGTGAGGCGCAACCGCGGTATTCGGCCGCCCGCCGGGACGCGGTCGCCGGGCTCGGTGCCCTGGCCGCCGAAACAGGTGCCGAGTTCGTCGTCGTGGCAGGCGACGTCTTCGAACACAACCAGCTCGCGCCGCACGTCGTCGGGCAGTCGCTGGAGGCGATGCGTGCCATCGGGGTTCCGGTGTATCTGCTTCCCGGAAACCACGATCCGCTGGATGCGGGGTCGGTGTACACCAGTGCCCTGTTCACCTCCGAACGCCCCGACAACGTGGTGGTGCTCGACCGCGACGGGGTGTTCGACGTCCGTCCCGGCCTGCAGCTCGTCGGTGCCCCTTGGCGTTCCAAGAAGCCGACCACCGACCTGGTCGGCGCCGCGCTGCAGGGGTTGCCCGCCGATGGGGTCGTGCGCATCGTGGTCGGCCACGGCGGGGTCGACGTGTTCGAACCCGACCGCGACAAGCCGTCGCTGATCCGACTGGCCGGCATCGAGGCCGCGCTGGAGCGCGGGGCCGTGCACTATGTGGCGTTGGGGGACAAGCACTCCCGAATGCAGGTCGGGGCCTCCGGGCGGGTGTGGTACTCGGGTTCGCCCGAGGTCACCAACTACGACCACGTCGAGTCCGATCCGGGCCACGTGCTGGTGGTCGACGTCGACGAGGCCGACCCGCAACACCCGGTGTACGTCGACGGTCGTCACGTCGGACGGTGGCGCTTCCTGACGCTCAAGCACACGGTCGACACCGCAAGGGACGTCGTCGATCTCGACATCAACCTGGACAACCTGCCGGACAAGGAGCGCACGGTCGTCCAGGTCGGGCTCACCGGCACGCTAAGTGTCACCGACATGGCCGCCCTCGACGAGTGTCTGGCCAAGTACGGCCGGCTGTTCGCCGCACTCACCCCGTGGGACAAGGAGACCGACCTCGCGGTGATGCCCGCCGACGGCGAGTTCGACGACCTCGGGGTCGGCGGCTTCGCGGCCTCCGCCGTCGACGAACTGGTCGACATCGCGCGTGCGGGCGGCACCCAAGCCGACGACGCACAGGCCGCGCTGGCGCTGCTGCGGCGCCTCGTCGACAAGGGGAGCGCCGCATGAAGTTGCACCGGCTGACCCTGACCAACTATCGCGGAATCACGCACCGCGACATCGAGTTCCCCGACCGCGGGGTGGTCGTGGTGAGTGGGCCCAACGAGATCGGCAAGTCGTCGATGATCGAGGCGCTGGACCTGCTGCTTGAGGTCAAGGATCGCTCGACCAAGCAGCAAGTCAAGCAGGTCAAGCCGACGCATGCCGACGTGGGATCCGAAGTGACCGCCGAAATATCCACTGGCCCTTATCGTTTCGTGTACCGGAAGCGGTTCCACAAGCAGGCGCTCACGGAGCTCACGGTGCTCGCTCCGCGCCGGGAACAGCTGACCGGTGACGAAGCGCACGAGCGCGTGCTCGCCATTCTCTCCGAGACCGTCGACGTGGAACTCTGGCGCGCACAGCGTGTCCTGCAGTCCGCGTCCACGGCTCCGGTCGACCTCTCCGGCAGCGACGCGCTGTCCCGCGCGCTCGACGTCGCCGCGGGTCAGGCGGTGGCGCTTTCGGGTTCCGAGCCGCTGCTCGTCGACCAGATCGAAGTCGAGTTCCGGCAGTACTTCACGGCCACCGGCAGGCCAACGGCCGAATGGTTGGCCGCCACCAAACGGCTCCAACAGGCCACCGACCAGGTCGCCCGGTGTGTGGCGGACGTTGCGGAGGTCGACCAGGCGGTGGCGCAGCACGCGGAGCTCACCGAACGGCTCGCCCGCCTCTCGCTCGACCGTGCCGCCGCGCAACTGCGGCTCGAGACGGCACGTCAGGCCGCCGACGCCGTCGCCACGCTGACCGACCGGGCGGGTCAGGCACGCACGTTGGCCGATGCCGTGGACGCCGCTCGGGCGGCCTCGGTGCTCGCCGTCCAGCAGCGCACTGAACTGTGCAACGAGGTCGATGCGCGCGCCGCGGTCATCGCCGAACTCGACGCGTCCGTGCAACGAGCGGTGGCCCAGCAGGCGGAGATGTCCGCCGCCAGCGATGCCGCCGCGGCAGCGGCAGATGCCGCGCGCGCCGCGACGGAACAGAGCGACACCCGGGTGCAGACCGCCCGGCGCGCCTGCGAAGCCATCGCGCGTCGTGACGAAGCGACCCGGCTCGCAGGCCAGGTCACCAAGATCGACGCGATCCGCACCGAACTGAGCGACTGCGAGGCGACGCTCGCCGCGATCACGTTGTCGGCGGCCGTGATGAAGGCGATCGAGACGGCCAGTTCGGCGGTCGAGCGCGCGGGCATACAGGCCGAATTGGCCTCGGCGCGAGTGGAAGTCACCGCAGTCGCCGACGTCGCCATGACCATCGCAGGGGAATCCGTCGAGCTCGCAGCGGGTTCGGTTCACTCGGTCGTCGCCGGTGCCACCACCGACGTCGACGTGCCCGGTCTGCTGACGGTGCGGGTCGTGCCGGGTGAGCCCGCCGCCGACTCGCAGGCCTTGTTGGACGCTGCGCGCCAACACCTTGCCGCACTGCTGAACGACGCTCATGTGGCCGACGTCGCGGCAGCCCGCGCACTCGACGAGCGGCGCCGCGAGCTCACCGCCGATCGGGACCGGCTGAAGGCCACTTGCGACGCACTGCTCGGCGACGATGACGTCGAGACGCTGCGGGCTCGGCTGGTCGCATTGCGCGCCGACGAGCCGGACGATCACGCGTGCGACGCCGCCGCCGCGCGCGTCGAGCTCGAGGCTGCGGTCGCCGCTCATCGCGAAGCCGTCGGCCACTCGGATGCGATGCGTGCGGCGGCCGAACAGGCAGCTGCCGCGGCCGCCGAGCAGACCACCCTTGCGACCGTGCTGAGCCAGAAGGTGGCTTCGGCGCGGGTCGAGTTGGCCGTCGCCTCGGAAAAGCTCGTGCAGCAGCGTCAGTCGGTCACCGACGATCAACTCGTCGCGGCGGCCAACGCCGACGTGGAACGCGCACGGGTGGCCGTGGCCGATGCCGATGCCGTGGCCGCCGAACTGACGGGGTTGGCGCCCGCCGCCGTCGCCGCGGAACTCGAGGAAGCCGGTCGAGCCGCCGAAACCCTCGACCAACGGCACGAGCAGGTCGGTGAGCAGCTGCGGGATGTGGCCGCCCAGTTGAAGGTCTACGGCAGCGAAGGGCGCAAGGGCCGACTCGACGCCGCGGAGGCCGAACTGCAACACGCGCACACCGACCACGCGCGGTTGCAGCGTCGCGCCGGCGCGGCGGAACTCCTGCGTTCGGTGATGGGTCGGCACCGGGACGCCGCGCGGTTACGCTATGTCGATCCGTTCCGTCGCGAGGTAGAGCGGTTGGGCCGCATCGTGTTCGGAGCCGACTTCGAAGTGGACATCGACGGCGACCTGCGCATCCGCAGTCGCACGCTGGCCGGCGTCACGGTCGGCTACGACTCGCTGTCGGGTGGGGCCAAGGAACAGCTGGGCATCGTCGCGCGGCTCGCCGGGGCGGCGTTGGTCGCCAAGGAGGACGGGGTGCCGGTCGTCATCGACGACGCGCTCGGGTTCACCGACGCGGTCCGCCTGACCAAGATGGGCGAGGTGTTCGACGCAGTTGGCGGCGACGGCCAGGTCATCGTGCTGACGTGTAGTCCCGAGCGCTACGCCGCGGTCGGCGATGCGCGACACGTCGAATTGAGCGCGTAGCAGGCCCGAACCCTCCTACACTGTCGGGTCGTGATCGCCGACTACATCGTCGTAGGAACCGGATCCGCAGGATCAGTGATAGCCAATAGGCTCAGCAAAGCTCCTGGCGTGCAAGTGACGGTGCTCGAGGCCGGTCCACCGGACAAGGACAAGTTCATTCACATCCCGGCCGGATTCCCTCGGCTGTTCCGCAGCGAGGCCGACTGGAACTATGCGACCGAGCCGCAGAAGGAACTCGACGGGCGAGAAATCTATTGGCCGCGCGGCAAGACGCTTGGCGGGTCGTCGTCGATGAACGCGATGATGTGGGTACGAGGCTTCGCCGCGGACTACGACGAATGGGGCGAGCTCGCGGATCCGTCTTGGGACTTCGCCCACGTCTCGAAGTACTTCGGCCGCATCGAGGGTCGTCGCATGGTGATCTCCGAGCAGCGCAGCCCGCGCAGCTCGACGGCGTTGTGGCTGGCCGCCGCCGCCGAATGCGGATACCGCATCGAAACACCCAATCTCGATTCCCCGGAAGGGTTTTGCGAGACCCGCGTGACGCAGCGTCGTGGCGCGCGGTGGAGCACCGCCGACGCCTACCTCAAGCCGGCGATGCGCCGACCCAACCTGCGACTGCTGACCAACGCCACGGCGACGCGCGTAGTCATCGAGGACGGCCGCGCGGTCGCGGTGGAGTTCGAACAGGACGGGCGACGGCAGATGGTGCGGGCCCGTCGCGAGGTCGTGCTGTGCGGCGGCGCCATCAACTCCCCGCAGCTGCTGATGCTTTCGGGTGTCGGCGATCGGGAACGCCTCGCCGATCAGGGCATCGACACCGTGGCGCACCTGCCGGAGGTCGGCCAGAACTTGATGGATCACCTCATCGTCCCGATCGGTTTCGACGTCGGCCACGACACGCTCTTCGCGGCCGAGAAGCCGCTGGAGTTGGCAAACTACTTGATCCGCAGACGCGGGATGCTGACGTCCAACGTCGGCGAGGCGTACGGCTTCGTGCGCAGCCGCGCCGACCTCGCGTTACCCGATCTCGAGTTGATCTTCGCGCCTGCCCCGTTCTTCGACGAGGGCATCGGCGATCCCCACCCCCGCCACGCCGTCGTGATGGGGCCCATCCTGTTGAAGCCCAAGAGCCGCGGCGCCGTCACGCTGCGGTCCGCCGACCCGCACGACAAGCCGGTCATCGACCCGCAGTACCTCAGTGACGAGAAGGGCGTCGACCGCGAGGCGTTGATGGAGGGTTTGCGGATCACGGCCCGCATCGCTGCGGCGCCCGCCATGCAGTCGGTGCTCGGCGCCATCGCACGCCCGGTCGGTGCCAGCGAGTTGACCGACGACACGCTGGAAAGGGCGCTCAACACCACGTCGCACACGCTGTATCACCCGGTGGGGACCTGTCGGATGGGCAGCGACGACGCCAGCGTGGTCGACCCGCAACTCAGGGTGCGGGGCATCGACGGACTGCGGGTGGCCGATGCTTCCGTGATGCCGACGATCATCCGCGGCCACACCCACGCCCCGAGCGTGCTGATCGGGGAGAAGGCCGCCGACCTCATCCGGCTAGCCGAGCGCTGACGCGATTTGTGCACACGCAGTCGCGGTGGGAGCGACTACGTGTGCCCAACTCGCTTAGAAGTAGGCGTTCGCGGGGACCGGGGTGCCGTGCAGCAGGTTGAGCCCGATGACGCGCGCCTTGTATGCGACCGGATTGTGCAGTGTGATCGTCCGGATGTTGCGCCAGTGCCGGTCGAGGTTGCGCGTTCGGCTGGCCGCGCTGGCGCCGCCGAGTTCGAGCAGCCGGGTCGCTGCCTCGGGGGCGACGTCGTCGAGGTGGACCTTGACCTTGGCGACCTTCAGCTGGGCATCGGCGGCCAGGTCCGGATCGGGCACGCCGTCGACCTGTGATGCGTCGGCGGCCTCGATCGCGGCTGCGGCGTCCAACACCGCGGCCCGCGCGACGAAGGCGGTGCTGGCCAATTCGCCGAGCTGGCGCTGATACAGCGGGTCGTCGACGGGACGCTCCGTCAGCGCGTGGCTGAAGCTGCGGTCACGCGAGCGCAGCAGCGCCACGCCGTCGTCGACGACGTTGGCCAGAATGCCTGCGACGACGGCATGGATGTACAGCTGCAGCGCCGCGTATTGCACCGTCGGAGTGGGCGCGGCGTCGTACTGGGCGTCGGAGAGCACCTCGTCGTCGGACACGGCCACACCTGCGAACTTGGTGGTTCCGGTGCCGGTTCGGCGCTGCCCGAAACCGTCCCAATCGTCGACGAGCCGCACCCCATCGCGGTCGGCGGGCACCACCACGGTGGCGACGGAGTCGTGGTCGGTGGTTGCGGTCACGGTCAGGTAGTCCGAGAACAGGGTGCCCGTGCTGTAGTACTTCTCGCCGTCGAGCCGATAGCCACCCGCCGGGTCGGGGAGCAGCCGGGTGTTGAACACCAGGCTGCCGACCGCCGCCGAGCCCTTCTCGCTGAACGCGTTGCCGACGATCTTGCCGTCGGCGACCTCGCGTAGCCAACGGAGCGAAACGGGGTCGGCCTGCGTGCGAAGCCGTTCTTCGGTAAACCAGAAGTGCGTCCGAAAGATGTGAGCCACAATGGGATCGGCTTGGGCGACATCGATGACCGCGGAGAACAGCTGCGGGACAGTCAAACCCGCCCCGCCGAGCTCCTGGGGCAGGCGCAGCGCGCCGAAGCCGGCCCGTTTCAACTGCGCGACTTGGTCGAAGGGGTTCTCGTCGTTGAGGTCTCGGTCCTTGGCGCCCGCGGCGATCCTGCTCAGCAGCTCGGTCCACTCAATGGATCCGGGCACGGTCGAGGAGATGTTTTCTACGGTGGTCACGCCTGCAGTTGTAACGAACGTCGCGCCAGGAGGCACTGCTTTGTCTCGTGCAGAACGTAAGGCTCGCGTGCATGCATTGTCGGCGGGGGACGGGGACGAGCAGAATGGCAGGCGATGACCATGAACGCCAGGCGCCGCAAGGCGCACGCCAAGCTCGCCGCCCTTCCGGGCGTGCGTCCGGTGCGTAGGCCGAGTGGGCCCGGCGGCGGCGAGTTCGATCTGTTCTACGTGCGAGCGGGCCGCAAGTCGCCGCATCCCGTGGTGATCATTCCTGGCGGCCCAGGGGCGGCATCGATCGCGCTGTACCGCGGCCTGCGCAGGCGGGCGGCGGTCGACGGGCTCGACGTCATCATGGTGGAGCATCGCGGCGTCGGCATGTCGCGCCACGACGACGCCGGAGCCGACCTGCCCGCCGAGGCGTTGACCATCGAACGGGTCGTCGACGACATCGCGGCCGTGCTCGACGACGCGCAGGTCGGTCAGGCGACGCTCTACGGGACGTCATACGGCACGTATCTGGCGGCCGGCGTCGGTGTCCGGCACCCGGGCCGCGTGCACGCGATGATCCTCGACTCGCCACTGCTCTCCGCCGACGACATCGACGTGGTGCGCCAAGCCACCCGCCGGTTGCTGTGGGACGGGGACGATCCGGAGACCGCCGAATTGGCATCCAAGGTGCGGCGCCTCGTCGACGACGGGGTGCTCACCCCGGATGCGGCGCAGCTCGCGGTGGGCATGTACGGGCTCGTCGGCCCTGACGCGCTGCGCCGCCAGCTCGACCTACTCCTGAGTGGCCGGGACTGGACCTGGGCCGCGCTCGGGCAGAGCGCCAAGCGGTTCCTGGCGCACCAGACGCCCTATCACCACGAGCGCGACCTGGTGGAGCGCATCGGCTATCGCGAGTTGAACTACGGGGCCATCCCCGACGGCCAACCGCTGGACCCGGCGGTGTCCTTCCGTGAATTCGCCACTGGGGACGTGAATTTCGAGGCCGAACCGTTCGACTTGATCGGCGAGATGCCGAAGTTCGGCTGGCCCACCGCCGTCGTCTCGGGTGCACGCGACCTGACCACTCCGCCTGCCGTGGCCAAGCGGATCGCCGCGCTGATCCCCAACTCCGTACTGGTCGAAATCCCTTCGGTGGGACACAGCCTCGTCGATACCAAGGAGCGGGCTGCCCTCGACGTGATGAAGGCCGTCGTTGCGGGTCGCATGGACGAACTACCCGGCCGGGCCGCCCAACTCGGGGCCGCTCCAGACGTCTGCAGCGTCCGGCTGCTGTCCCTGGCGATCGGGGTCGGGGCGGTGGCCGAGTCGGCCATCCCCGCTGCGGTCCCGCGACTGGTCCGTCGCGTCGCCCACTAGGCCCGTCAGGGCTTGGCGAATCCGATTGCGGTGTAGATCACGTCGGCGAGCCCCGCGGCGCCGAAGTTGGCGAGATTGCTTCGCACGGCCACATTTCCGGCCGTCTGGGTCAGCGGCAGGCTGAAGCCCTCCGCCCAGATCTGCTTGTCGAGTTCGTTGGCCAGCGCGCGGGCCTTGGTCGCGTCGAGCTCCTCGAGCGTGGCTTCGATCTTCGTGTCGATCTCGGGGCTACCGACCTTGCCGAAGTTGCTTTCCCCGGTGGACAAGTAGATCTGGGTGAGCCCGGAGAACGGGAATGCGTCTGCACCCCAGGCGAATTGAGCGATGTCGAAGTCGCCGGGAATGATGTACTGGCTGAAGAATCCGGTGCCCGCCTTGGCGTCCAGGATCAGCTTGACGCCGATCTGGGCCAGGTTGTTCTGCGCGATCTGACCGAACTGCCGGGTGCTCTGCGCGTCGTAGAAGACGTCGCGGATGACCAGCTGCCTGCCGTCCTTCTCCCGGAACTGGCCGTTCATCTTCCAGCCCAACTCGTCGAGTTCGCGTTTGGCCGCCTCCGGGTCGAAGGCCACGACCCCGCTGTTGTCCTGGTACCCCTCCTGACCGGCGACGTAGATGTGATTGTTGAGCGGAGCCGGGTTGTCGACAAGGCCGCGCTGAGTGATGTTGGCGATCGTCTGCCGGTCGATGCCCTTGGAGATGGCCCGGCGCAGCGCGGGATCGGCGAGGATCGAGCCGGGTGCACCGTTGAAGGTGAAGTGATACCAGGACAACCCGGGCGCCCGCCGGATCGCGATGCCGGCAGTGTTGCGCGCGATGGTGAGCTCGTCGAGCGAGGCAAGTCCGCTGGCGTCGATCGCGTTGTTCTGCAGCGCGGGAATGCGTGCGGCGTCGTCGAGCACCAGGAAGGTGATGCTGTCCAGCCGCGGCGGCGTGCCCCACCACTTCGGGTTGCGCGTCAACGTGATTCGTTGTGCGGTCTTGTCGATTCCGCTGATGATGAACGGCCCCGCCGACGGAGGTGGACCGTTGAGGAAGCCCTTGTTGAAGGTCTCCGGGTTGGACGTGACGGACTTGGGCACCAGAATTCCGTTGCCCGCGAAGATGCCCTTCCAGTCGGCGTAGGGCTTGGCGAACGTCATGATGGCTTGCCGGTCGTCCACACCGCGCGTCACCGAGCCGACGCGGTCGCAGCCGTTGGGCGTGCCGATTACGAACGCCTTGTTCTTGGTGTTCTGCGCCTCGACCTGATATTTGATGTCCTCCCAGGTGATCGGCGTGCCGTCGCTCCACACCGCCTTGGGATTGATCGTGTAGGTGACGACCTGTGGGTTGGTACCCGTCAACTCGACGTTGGTGAAGTAGTCGTGGTTGACCGTGGCCGAACCGTCGGCCCCGATGATGAACGCGCGTGGCATGGTCGGCTTCATGAGGGCGAACATGTCGCCGTCGTTCCCGTCGATGTGCAACACGTTGTAGTTCTCCGGAAACGCGTTCAGCGCCAACCGCAGGGCGCCGCCGTCTTGCAGCGTGGAGGGGTCCTGCGGGTTCATGTCGTTGGTCGAGCCGACCGTTGCGTCGCCGCCAACCGGAGGTGGCGCCTGGTCGCCACTGGAACACGCGGTGAGGGTGAAGGCCGCGGCCAGCGCGGCCACGGTCAGGCGTCGCATGATCATCCCGCCGATGTTAGCGGTCGTTGGGTCACGGTCGGACTATTCGTCGCTCGTGGCTAGGGCTGGGGCACCGCGTCCAACAGCCGCCGGGTGTACGCGTGCTGCGGGTCGGCGAACACGTCGTCGGCGTGACCCTGCTCGACGACCTCGCCCCTGAACATCACCGCCACCTGGTGCGCGAGGTGCTTGACCACCGAAAGGTCATGCGAGACGAACAGGTACGAGAGCCCGAAGCGCGCCTGCAGATCGAGGAGCAGATTGATGATTCCAGCCTGGATCGAGACGTCCAGCGCGGACACCGGCTCGTCGAGGGCGAGGATCTTCGGCTGCGTCGCCAACGCGCGCGCAATGCCGATGCGTTGCTTCTGCCCGCCGGAGAACTCCGCAGGGTACCGGCTGGCGTCCTCGCGGCGCATCCCGACGGTGCTGAGTAGCTCCGCCACCCGGTCGTCGACCCGGCTCTTGTCGAATCCGTTGGCGGTCAACGGTTCCGCAAGCACTTCGAAGACCGGCAGCCGCGGGTCCAGCGAAGCGACCGGGTCCTGGAAGACCACCTGCAGGTCGGCGCGTAACGCACGTCTGCCGCGACGATCCAGCGCCGCGACGTCGTGGCCGAGTATCTCGATCGAACCACCTTGCGGGGCAGTGAGTTCGAGGATCTGGTGCAGCGTCGTCGACTTGCCGGAACCGGACTCGCCGACGATGCCGAGCGTGCGGCCCTGTCGCAGCTCGAAGCTGATGCCGTCGACGGCACGTACCTCGCCGATCTGGCGGCGGAACACCACGCCCTTGGTGAGCTTGAACGTCTTCACCAGATCTTGGACGCGCACCACGACGGCGCCGGGGGTCGGCGGCACTTCTACTGGCGCGGTCGAGACGCCGTAGATCTCGGCCGCCGTGCGGCCGGCGACCTGGTCGGTGCGGATGCAGGCTGCGGTGTGGGCGGTGTCCACCGACACCAACTCCGGCTCGGCGGTGCGGCACTCGTCGATCGCCAGCGGGCAGCGCGGTGCGAACGGACAGCCTTCCGGCAAGGCTGCGAGCGACGGCGGCGCGCCGGGGATGGGCACCAGCCGAGAGCCCTGCGGCGCCTCGAGCCGCGGAACCGACCCCAGAAGTCCCGCGGTGTAGGGCATCCGGCGGTCCCCGTACAGCGTGGCCACCGGCGCCACCTCGACCGCCCGGCCCGCATACATCACCAGGGCCCGGTCCGCGAACTCCGCGACGACGCCGAGGTCGTGGGTGATGATGAGCACCCCGGCACCCGTCACGTCGCGCGCGGTCTTGAGTACGTCCAGGATCTGCGCCTGCACCGTGACGTCCAGTGCGGTCGTCGGCTCGTCGCAGATGATCAGGTCGGGATCGTTCGCGATCGCGATGGCAATGACGACGCGTTGTCGCTCACCCCCGGACAATTCGTGCGGAAACGCGCGGGCGCGGCGCTCTGGTTGGGCGATGCCGACGAGTTCCAGCAGTTCGACGGCACGCGCCTTGGCCGCCTGCTTGCTCAGCGTGCGTTGATGGGTGCGCAGCGCCTCGGCGATCTGGTCGCCGACGGTGTAGACGGGTGTCAGCGCGGACATCGGGTCCTGGAACACCATGCCGATCTTCGCGCCGCGCACGCGTGACATCTGTTGGTCGCCAAGGCCGATGAGCTCGTCGCCGTGCAGCCGCACTGAACCCGACACCTCGGCGTATGCGGGCAGCAAGCCCGTCACCGCCATCGCGGAGGCCGACTTGCCCGAGCCCGACTCGCCGACGATGGCCAGGACTTCCCGTGCGTCCACCCGGAAGTCGAGCCCGCGCACCGCGGTGACGTCCTCGGTGTCGGTCTGGAAGGTGACCCGCAGGTCGGAGACCTCGAGCAGGCTCATTTCCGCCCACTCCGCCGCCGTGGTCTCCGGCTGTCGGGGTCCAGCGCGTCCCGCAGGCCGTCGCCGACGAGGTTGGCGCACATGACGATCGTGACGAGCACCCCGCCGGGGAACAGGAATAGCCAGGGAAAGGTGGTGGCCGACTTGGTGCCGGCGGAGATCAGCGTGCCGAGCGAGACGTCGGGTGGCTGGATGCCGAACCCGAGGAAGCTCAGGCCCGTTTCGCCCATGATCGCGACGCCGACGTTGAGCGCGGTGTCGATGATGAGGATCGACGCCACGTTGGGCAGCACGTGCCGCAGGATGATGCGAGTGTTGCTGACGCCCATATATCTTGCGGCCGTGACGAACTCACGCTCGCGCAGGCTCATCGTCAGGCCCCGCACGATGCGCGAGCTGATCATCCAGCCGAATATCGAGAAGAGCACGATCAACCAGAGCACCCGGTCGGATTGTCCGAGTCTCGGCGTCACGATCGCGATGAGGAGGAAGCTGGGCACCACCAGCAGCAGGTCGACGATCCACATCAGCGTGCGATCGCGCCATCCGCCGAAGTAGCCGGCGATCGAGCCGACCGTCGCCGCGATCAGCGTGGAGGCGAACGCGACGCACACACCGATCAACATCGACTTCTGCATGCCGCGAAGCGTCTGCGCGAACAGATCCTGACCCAACGCATTGGTGCCGAACCAGTGCTTGAGCGTCGGCGGCTGTTGCAGCGCGTAGTAGTCGAGGTCCTCGTAGCCGTAGGGCAACAACGGCGGCAGGGCGTAGCAGCCGACCAGCAGCACCGCCAAGATGACGAGTGCGACTACGGCGGGTCCGTTGCGCACGAACCTGCGCAACACCAACGTCCCGCGGGATGCGAACTTCTCTGCCGCGATGCCCGACTTCGCGGTCGAGGCCGACTCGGTGGTCACGGGTTCGGTCACGTCACCCGCACCCTCGGGTCGAGTGCGGCATAGAAAACGTCGGAGAGCAGGCCGCCCAACAAGATCGTGACGCCGGAGAACACGGTGAACGCGGCGACGATGTTGACGTCCTGCGTGGCGATCCCGCGCAGCACCCATTCGCCCATGCCGTGCCAGCCGAAGATCTGCTCGACGAACACCGCGCCGGTCACCAGCCCGCTGACGCCGTACGCAAACAGCGTCGCCATCGGAATCAACGCCGTCCGCAAGCCGTGCTTGAACAGCGCTTGGCGGCGCGTCAGGCCCTTGGCGCGTGCGGTGCGGATGAAGTCCTGACCGAGTACGTCGAGCATCGCGTTGCGCTGATAGCGGCTGTACCCGGCGATGGCAAACAGCGCGAGCGTCGTCGTCGGCAACACCAGATGCTGCAGCCGGTCGACGAATCCGTCCCAGGCGCTAGCCGGAGGCGTGGAGGACGTCGCGCCGATGTACTCGAACAGTTGGACTCCCAGCAGCGCGTTGACCCTGTCCGCGGGCAGCATCAGCAGCGGGGCGAGCACGAACGTCGGCGTGCTGATCAACAGCAGCGAGGCGACGGTGATGAGGCGATCGGACAGTCGATACTGCCGAATCGCGCCCCAGGCGCCGATGATCACGCCGAGCATCGTCCCCATCAGCGCGCCGATCGACACCAGCTGCAGGCTGACGCCGACGCGGCGCCACAGTTCGTCGGCGACCGGTTGGCCGGCGATCGTGGTCCCGAAGTCTCCGTGCACCGCTCCGGCCACCCAGTGCGCGTACCGGATGACGATCGGCTGGTCGAGGCCGAGTTCGACGCGCTTGGCGTCGATCGTGGCCTGAGGCGGCCGCGGATTGCGCTGTTCGAGGCTGTCGAGGGGCTTGAAGCTGTATGAGGTGAGCGCGAACGTCAGGAACGAGGCCAGCGCCAGCAACACCACGTAGTTCAGCAGCCGACGAGCCAGGAAGCGCGTCACGTCGCTCCCGCCGCACACTGCATTCGCACAGGGTAGGAGATCCGCAATGGGGACGCCGCGAAGTGGACCTTCTGGCGCGGCGAGGCCCGTTGGCCAACTCGTACCGGCTGGCGCGAACGCGGCGGTTATTGACATCGGCTCGACCACCACGATGGGGCCGCCGCCGGCCACCGAATCGATCACAAAGGCTGTGCCGGCGATCAGGGGTCCGGCGCCATTGTGGGCGGGTGAGGCACCCGACTCGAATCCGCAGTAGTTGTTTGGTCGTCACCCAGCTCGGTTACTCGAAGTTCGAAGGGGTTGTTACGGACTCCTTCGGCACGCGTGTTCGAGTCGAACCGATTGGAGTGATGCGACGTGAACACCTCGAAGGTGAAAGTGGCTGCGGCGACCGCAGGGGCCACCGGCGTACTCGCGATGGGTGCGCTGACCGTCGCCTTTGGGGGCAGCTCGGCCGCCGAGCCGAGCACCCCCGGGCCGGTGCCGCCACCAGAGCCGACGCTTGCTGAGACCAGCACTGAAACGACGCCTCCGACCACGCCGACGACCACGATCGCCGAGCCGACGATCAAGGGTCCGGCGCCGTTGCCGCCCGAACAGGAGGATGCCCTTTAGTGCAGCGGTGGCCGGATGGTCGTGACGGTTGCGTCGGCCCCGATGCGCGTCGCGCGGATGGTCACCTGATCGCCGACGTTGAACGGCGGCGCGGTGGCGGCCGCCGGGATGAGGTAGGTCTGGCTGTAGCCGTCGGCGCTGCGCGCGGATAGGGAAATCGCGTCGATCGCGGTGATCGTGCCGGTCTGGGATAGCTCTGTGGTGAAGCCGCCGTTGCCGTCGGACACCACTGACTCGGCGTGCAGTGCCGACGCGTCGACGGGGGTCGGGCCGGACGCGTCGTGCTGCGGTGGTCCGCCGCCCGACCGCGGTGGGGCACTGTGCGCACCCATGACGTGTACGTCGCTGCCGGCAGCGGCATAGATCGCGGCACCACCGACACCGGCGATGACCGCTGCCACGCCAACGGCTGCCGCGGTGCCGCGGAGACCCCAGGTGTTCATGGGTGTCACTGTGCGCGTGTTGCTCGTGCGACGGCTGTGAGCGGGCTCTGCTCCTGGTGTGCGTAAAGGTTCACAGTCCGCGCATAGGATTGGCACAGTGTTCGCCCATGACCTGCGCGAATAATCAGCTCCCGTGACCAACGCGAACGGAACGGACAACGACCGCGTCGTCATGCGCCGGGCCGACGGAAAGCCGATCAACGTGCTGGTCGTCGACGACGAGCCGGTGCTCGCCGAGTTGGTCTCGATGGCCTTGCGCTATGAGGGCTGGGACATCGCGACCGCCGGTGACGGCGCGTCGGCGCTCGCGTCGGCCCGGGACAATCCCCCCGACGTCGTGGTGCTCGACGTGATGCTGCCCGACATGAGCGGGCTCGACGTGCTCCACGAGCTGCGCCAGCAGATCCCGGGCTTGCCGCTGCTGCTGCTTACGGCGAAGGACGCCGTCGAGGACCGCATCGCCGGGCTCACCGCGGGCGGCGACGACTACGTCACCAAACCCTTCAGCCTCGAAGAGGTGGTGCTGCGGCTGCGGGCGTTGCTGCGCCGGACCGGCGTCGCCGACGAGACCGGCGGCGCACAGCTGGTGGTCGGCGACCTCGTGCTCGACGAGGACAGCCATGAGGTCACCCGGGCGGGTGAGCCAATCACGTTGACCGCCACCGAGTTCGAACTGCTGCGCTTCATGATGCGCAACGCCAAGCGCGTACTGAGCAAGGCCCAGATCCTGGACCGCGTGTGGAGCTACGACTTCGGAGGGCGGTCGAACATCGTCGAGCTGTACGTGTCGTATCTGCGCAAGAAGATCGACAGCGGCCGCGACCCGATGATCCACACCCTCCGCGGCGCCGGGTATGTCCTCAAACCCACGCGCTGACTCGCGGACGCGGTTCTGGTCGCCGCGGACGTGGTCGCTGCGCGTCCGGTTGCTCGTCACCATTGTGGCGTTGCTCGCCGTCGTGTGCGCCGCCATCGGCATCGCGACAGAGGCTGCGCTGCACCGCTTTCTGATGCACCAGCTGGACACCCAGCTACTCGACGCCGGGCGTCGTTCCGCGGCGATCTTCGACATGCCGCCGATACCCGGCATGCCACCGGGGGCCCATGTCGTCCTGGTCGGACCACCGCCGGGGTCGCCGCCGGTGGAGCCGCCGCCGGGATTTCCCCCGCCGCCGGGATTTCCGCCGCCGGGGTATCCGCTGCCCGACTTTCCCTTCCGCGAGCGCTTCGATCCGGAGGCCGGACCGGGCCCCGGGTTCCTCAATGCGCCTGGCCAGGCCATCCGCACCGTCGGTGCGGCGCTGCTGCGGGACGGCACCGTCGACGCGGGTGTCATCACCGCCGACGGTGGCCGCGCGGAGGTCAGCACCGCGGCGCAGGCTCAACTCGCCTCGGTGGCACCGGATCGCAAACCCCGCACCGTCGAGCTCGACGGGCTCGGCAGCTACCGGCTGATCGCGCTGCACGCCAGACACGGCGGCGAGACCATCGTGACCGGATTGCCCACGACCGACGTCGACCGCACGCTGCTGTGGGTCGTCGGCATGTTCTGCGTCGTCGCCGTGATCGCCATGCTCGCCGCCACCGCCGCGGGCATCGTCCTCATCCGTCGCCAACTCGCGCCGCTGTCAAGGGTTTCCGCGGCCGCCCGCAACGTCGCCGACCTCGAACTCGACCGGGGCGAGGTGCACCTGCCCAACCACATCGTGCGCGTCGACCCTGCCGCGGCGCACACGGAGGTGGGCCAGCTCGGCTCGGCACTCAACCGCATGTTGGACCGTATCGCGGGGGCCCTTTCGGCCCGGCACGCCAGTGAGACCCGGGTGCGGCGGTTCGTGTCGGACGCCAGCCACGAGCTGCGCACTCCGTTGGCCGCGATCCGCGGCTACACCGAACTGGCGCAACGCAAACGCGACCAACTGCCCGACGACGTGGCGCACGCGATGAGCCGCGTCGAATCCGAGACCGAGCGCATGACCCATCTCGTCGAGGACATGCTGCTGCTGGCCCGCCTCGACGAAGGGCGCCCGCTGGCCCGCGAGTCGCTGGACCTGTCCCCATTGGTGCTCGACGTGGTCAGCGACGCGCACGTCGCGGGCCCCGACCACGAATGGTCGCTCGACCTGCCCGACGAACCGGTGCTCGTCGTCGGCGACGAAGCCCGCCTGCACCAGGTGTTGGCGAACCTGCTCGCCAACGCCCGGGTGCACACCCCGGCCGGGACGACGGTGACGACGTCGCTGGTGACCAACGACGCCGGCGCGGTCGTGCTGACGGTCGCCGACGACGGGCCGGGCATTCCGGACACGCTGCGACCGGAGATCTTCGAACGATTCGCGCGCGGTGACTCGTCGCGCTCGCGTCGCGGCGGCAGTACGGGGCTCGGGCTGGCGATCGTCGCCGCCGTGGTCAAGGCGCATGACGGCACCATCGACGTGCGAAGTGTGCCGGGTAGCACCGAATTCGTCGTGACGCTGCCCGCCAGTTCACAGCCGACCCACAGTGCGGTCAAATCCGACGCCTAGCCTCGCGCGTGAGAATCGGGTGGATGACTGCCGTACTGCCGCGCCCGGATGCCGTGGACGCCACCCGGTCCGAAGCCGCGAAGGCACGGTTTCCCATGCCGGGGCGCGAGCGGGTGACGCTCGGCGTGCTTCTGATCGCGACTGCCGCGCTCTACCTGTGGAATTTGTCGGCCAGTGGCTGGGCCAACGCCTTCTACTCCGCCGCCGCGCAGGCGGGTGCCGACAACTGGACGGCCATGTTGTTCGGGTCGAGCGATGCGAGCAACGCGATCACCGTCGACAAGACGCCCGCGGCCCTGTGGGTGATGGACGTCTCGGTGCGGCTGTTCGGGCTGAACTCGTGGAGCGTGCTGGTGCCGCAGGCGCTCGAGGGCGTCGGCGCGGTCGCGCT
>Ga0207668_10000277_pt1 | contig 34047 bp, 38 predicted proteins | sample KBSS43metaG_FD_184323 | JGI IMG/M metagenome (GOLD analysis project Ga0207668, IMG submission 184323) | Switchgrass rhizosphere microbial communities from Kellogg Biological Station, Michigan, USA - KBS S4-3 metaG (SPAdes) (version 2) | ecosystem: Host-associated > Plants > Roots > Rhizosphere...
AGACCCCGAACCGTCGATAACCCACGTAGCCATAGTGCCGCACCGCTGCCTGCCACAGTGCCGCACCTGTGGCTCGCGGCTCACCTCACCCGCAAGGCGGGGAAGACCGGACGCTTACCATAAAAGTTAAGAGTGACGGTAGTTCCTGCCGTGGCCGCAGCGTTATTGGGGAAGACCAGAGTGAACGCAGAGTCCGTAATGGTGTCCCCTGTTACCTTGTTGTAAAAGCGGACCATGGTGTCCCCTAGGAAGCTGGGGGCTATCCAGTAGGGGGTGGAGGCATAAAGCTGCCCTGTGCCTGCGGGCTGCTTATGCGGGTGTCCTTCGTTGTCCAGGTCACAGTAGGACGATGAGACGCCTGAAAGAGACTGCGGGTAAGCCTCCATCCAAGGTCTCAGCACGTTCGCCAGACTGTTAGTTCTCCAGTGCATAACCTTACTTAGGTCGCGGTCTGGTCCGAACCTGGTGAAGTAATCATGATCGTGATAATTCTGATATAGCTTCGAAGGCTGGTAGGGCAGGGTAGGAGGAACGAGCGCGTAGTTACGGCCCACCCCCACACCGCTAACTCCTGTGATCGTGACGACCGCAAAGAGGTAGGAGTTCTCAGAGGCTGACGGGATGACGGAGCTGGTTCCCTCGACGGTATCCCCAGACCTTGCGATCTCCACGGGCTCGGTTACATGGTTGCCATGGATGTCTTCAACGTGCAGGGTGGCACTCGTTGCCCCTGCGACATTGTGCGTTGCCTTGACGTACATCGCTGAGGTGTCGGTAGTGCCGATGCGCTTCGTGTAGGTCTTCTGAAAGACTACACGGTTGACTCCATCTCCAGCTCTAGCTCTGAAGCACCTGTTGCTGAGCGACGAGGACGACGATGCTCGATAGAAGCCCGCATAGGTGCCATTGCGAACTTCAGGCGGCAGTTGCCATGTGTTTGTCTTGTTATCCCCTGCCAGCCACGAAGCACGCTTGTTGTTTCTGTAGAGGACGAGGAAGCCATCATCGTCGATAAACCACTCGATGAAGTCGGCATCGAGAACGGGGTCAACACTAAGCTGGTTAGAAAACCTCTTCCATGTGTTACCGGCTGGAAGATCGTCAGAACCGTTAAGCAGGCCGGTTACATCGAGGCGAGCGTCGGATTTAGTGATGACCAAGAAGGTGGAAGGACTGGCACCGATCAACATGACGCCAGCACCATTAGAGACCATCGCGCTCCCGTAGCGAATGGGGGACCCAAGGTTGACGCAGGCCAGCGGACGGACTGACCCTCCAGCTAAGCTCCTCATATCGAGAGCAGCGCCGTCCGAAGTAATCTTGAACTCCGAGGCCCCTCCGTTCGGGAAGGTCATCTCCGGGGCGATGGCGGATAGGAGGGTGCCTGCGGAGTAGTTGGTGAAGTTAAGGTCGAAAGCATCAGCCATTAACTGATGTCTCCGAGGATCGTGAAGCTCAGGCTGTTGATGGAGGAGTCTGCCGTACCCGGAGCCCAGATCGTCATCTCGTCAACATTCTTGACGAAGGTTACTGCCGCCCCTCCCGTGGTAGCGAAGGTGAACGACCCAGAGATGGGGACTAGGATCGTGCCTACCTCGGTGCCATTCTTCTTGACTGAGAAGGTCATGGGCGTGACCGGAGCACTACTGAAGGACCCCAGGCACCCGGACATATTGGCCCGGAGCGTGAAGTTCGACGTGAACCTCCCCTTGAACAGTAGCTCCAGTTCCAGAGGAGGCTCGACGATAGTGAGGATGAGCGAGCGTTCGTAGAGCAGCGCAGGGATAACGACAGGCCCCCCGCCTCCTGTGCCCTCGGGGACCTCGACCCACTCGTTATTCTGGCGGGCGTAGATCGTGCCGTCATCAGGGGCATCAGCAATCCCCGGATCAGGGACGAGGGACCAGTTGCCGTCCTTACGTCCGTAGAGGAAGCCAGTGATCGGGGCCTCTTCGATCCCTCCGCCTGAAGTGCCTCCGATCAGCGAATGGAAGCTGGAGGTCGTGGTCATGTGTTATCCTTCGAGGTTGGCCGAGGGCATCACTCGGGAGGCGGACATCATCAGCTCTCGATCACCCTGGACCTTCAGTTCCTCGACAGCCGCAGCGAAGCGAGCGCTGTATCGATCGACACGTTGGTCCTCGAAGTAGTCGGCAGCGTCCTGTGCAGCCCCGTAGAGCAGGGCGTCGTGAGCAGTAACGGACCAGGTGTTCTCGTCTTCATCCGAGACCAGATGCGGCTCGGCGCCGTAGTAGTGCATTCGGATCGTAGTGCCCCCAAGAGGTCGAGGGCGGAAGCTGATCTGGTGAGCAGTCTTGATGAAGCCCGCAGGAACCCCAAGTTCATCGCTGAGGGTCAGGAAGCGGGCAATAGAAAGCTGGGAGATGGGCTGAGAGTCGGTGAAGACCTCGATCATCTCCAGGTAGTCGGAGGGAACCAGGATGTCTCCAGTCTCATCGGCGATCGAGTAGACCGACAGGCGCTCCATGAACGACAGGCGGAGGTTACGATTGAGCCTGTCGATCGTTCGGTTGATGTAGCCACCGGCCTGTTCGTCAGAGAAGTCTTTGCGGTTGATGAGGCCCTTCAGGTCCCTCTTAAGGTCGCCGTAGGTCATGTGTTCCTAATGTGTTTGTGGTATATCTAGAAGAGAGACTTCGAGGTGGCGATGAGCCGCTCCATGTCTTCTTGGCGCAGGCGCTTCATGATCGCTTCGAGACCGATGTCTTTGTCGAAGATGTTGAAACCTTCGGCCATCCACTTCTCGACGATGACCACAGGGATCGAAGCTGCGAGATGGAAGTCTCCTGCGGGAGCGTTGGTGCTTTCGGCCCTGTGGGCAGCGAGGAAGGCCAGATGCGCGTCATCGATGTGCTGGGTGCGCTGGAAGACTGCACGGTCCCCTTCGAGGCGCATCCGCGTATTGACATCGTGAAAGACGATGCCGCTTGTGTTATCCATGAGATCCTGGTGAACAGGAGTGGCCCCACGCTCTCCGAAAGGAACGCAGGGCCACCAGAGACTTACGTGAGATTGGCGATCAGGCCGTCAGCCGCGTAGTTTTTGTGTTTCAGGCTGATCTCACCAACGATCATGTGCATCTCGTTGTCGCCAGTCTTCGCAAGCTGCTCACGGGTCCAGGGGCGGAGGGTGACCTTCTGCCACATGCTCGGATCGAGGAGCCACGCATGGGCCGTGTTCTGGAAGCGGTTGAGGACCACCTTGTACTCACCGTAAGGCGAGACGTAGAGGTTCACCGCATTAGTCACGGTCTTGGAGCCATCGTTGAACACACGGCTGCGGCCCGAGGCGCCCGTGAAGCCAGCGACGATCTGGGCGTCCGCAGGCTTGATCATGAGGACCGAGGGGTCAGCGCCGAGGTTGTAGCACGCCTGGCCGGTAGCGAGGACCGCAGTCTCCGTGAGGGCGCCAGCAGTACCCGTGGTGCCGCCGATCGGGGTCGAGGCGCCCGTATAGTAGCGGTTGGTCGCGTTGGTGACCTGCGACGCGGCAGATGCGAAGAGGCGAGGGGTGGACGAGGAGTCGCCCGCAGTGGCTGCCTGGGTGAGGCCGACCATCGCGTACTCTACGTCACGCTTCAGCTCCTCACCAGCCTTGGCGAGCTGGTAGGCAGTCTCCTTGGCGCGGCCATACTGGTCGACGGCATCCTCGGTTGCCGAGACCTTGATGGTCTTCTCCATGATCTGCGTGTAGTTGCTGCGCATGGTCGGAGGAGTGAGGGTGGCATCGGCGGCAGTGAAGCCTTCGACCTTGGCGTTGGACTGGACTGCGCGGAGAGAGTCTTCGAGCCCATAATGTTCACACGACTTCGTTAAGGTCGTGCCGTTGCACTCGGTTGCCCTTCACCAGGTTCTCTCTGGCCGAGAGATACTGGAGGTTCCAAGGAACGTGAAGCCCACTAACTTCCCAACCCTCTGGCGTTATGCCTTTGAGCGGGATGATGTGATCTACGTGATATCCATCAGGGACATCTTTATAGATTTGCTTCAGTTCATCTTCATTGACCCACGCAGGCTTTGCGACTTTGATAGTCTCAAGCCGTATCCGAGATCGCTGCTTGTAACTACCCGCATACTTGCGGTAGTGACGGCGGTTGAAGTCTTGGGTCTCTTCTCGGGTCATGCCCTTCCTCCAGGAAGCCATCCAGTCTCGATTACGAGAGCGGAAGCGTTCAGGATCATTGGCCCGATAGGACCGATGATACATGCTTTTGCAGGAGGCACAGGAACCATCGGACACTGCCCGACGATCTACATGGCCGTTCTTACACGGCCTGCCTGTGAAATAGTGAGAGAGACCCGCAGCCTTCGCTTCGGCGCGGGTAACAACCATAAATTGTGAGTGCTCAACTGCTCATGGTCACCCATGAGTTCAGACTATATCTTACGCCGTTCTGGCGTCGTCCCATTTCGCTGCACTTGCAGCTACGACCCGTAGGTCTAGTCGTTACACTTTCCCCTTGCGGGGCTTAGCTCGGTATTGACTTCAGGCGACTCTAGGTCCTGAAGTGTTTCACCGAATTAGAGACGTGTTCGACCGGAGTTCCCTCCGGAAGCAGCAGTTATGTTTACTGAAAGAGGCGGTTCTTGGTCTTGTCCGAACCGATCATGGTCTGGAACGGGGTCTTCGTCGGCGCGATGTTCGAGATCACATCCGAGACATCTTCCTTGATGCCGACGGTATCGTAGGTGGTGTACTGAGCCATAAGTAGGTCTTAGTGTATTCTTTGAAAGAGGGTGTTGTGGTGGGGTTTAGTCGTCGCGCTTGGCTGACCACCGCTCAAGGAACAGCGCCGCAGCATCCTCAGCCGAACCTGTCGACTTGAGGCGCTTCAGTGCCCCGTCGGTCGAAGGTTTCCCTAGGACTTGTGATGCCTGGGGCTTGGACTTGAGGACACGCGTGGGAGCCGTTGCCTTCTTCTTGGTCTTGAGCGACCTCTGGGCCGCATCGTACTGCATGGCCTTGTGGAGGAGCTTCAGAGCCGGAGCAGAGACGATCTGGTTGACATCGCCTTCGTCCATCCCCTGCGAGACGGCATAGGAGCGGAGGTCGTCATAGACCTTGCGGCTCCAGTTCGGGATGTCCCGCTCAAGCTCCTCGACGCATTCCTTCGCTGACTTGAGGTACTCGGCCTCTCGCTCCTTCTGGGTGGCGGAGAGCGTCGAGTCCACTTCGTTACGAAGGAACTGGAGGTCCTGGGCTGCGGCTCGTGCGTCCTCTCGGAGCACGGCGAACTCATGCGGCTCAAGTCGGCTCTGGATGACCAGCCAATCGATGTCGGCGTAGGGCTTGAAGCGTTCCTCGGCCTTGGCGATCAGCGAGTTCATAGCGGTGGTGTAGCGTTGACCTTCGGCTTCGATGGCCTTGCGGGTCTTCGCGACTTCCTGAGACTTGCGGGTGAGGCTTGCTTCCTGGCCGTAGAGCCGCTTCAGGTCTTTGACCGATACAGTCCGCTCTTCACCATCAACGGAGATTTTGACTACGGCGTCGTCGGATGCTTCCTTCGAGCCCTTGCCCTCGTCTTCATCGTCGCCGGTATCATTAGCTTCCGACTGGTCGGTATCGTCGTCCTGAGTGCCCTCGTCATCGTCGGAGGCCCCATCGTCGCTTTCGTTGTCTTCATCTTCCTGATCAGCCGAGGACTTGGTCTCATCGTCCTCCTCTTCGCTGTCGGAAGTTCCCTCTGCACCGCCTTTGGATAGCTGACCAGCGTCCATCCAACGATTGAGGATTGCATCGGCAGCATCGTCCGTGGACTCAAAGCCGCCTTCAGTAGTATCGACGCCCATAGGGGTAGTCGCCATGGTATTTGTCACCTAGTAGGGTAGTTCGTCCGTAGTCTCTTCAGGGGCGTCGAGCTTGCGCTGGATCTCTTCCATAGCTTGGACAGAGCCGCGCAGAGCATGTTCGATGGCCATGAGACCTTGGTATTGGTTGTAGATTGCCTCACGCGCCTCAGGGGCTGTGGGGGCCGTCTCGACGAAGCGAGCAAAGAGTTCGCTTGCGAGACCTTTGATAGTGCTGACAAAGGCGTCGCTATCGAGGAGGGCAGCCGCAGCTATCCCTCCCCGCACGATGGCCTGTTCCTTGTCGGTTAGGTCCATTTGTTCCTTTAGCCGTTGGGCGAGATGATCGCCGTGGCCTTGCTGTTCTCTTCTGGAGCCTTCTCCAGTTCCTTCTCGGCAAGCTCGATCTCGGCATTGGCGACCTCGATCTTGTTGGCCGTCTCGGCTTCCTTGCGATGCTCTTCCTGGACCTTGAGAGCGTATTCCATGGCAGCGAACCTCTTGTCGAAGTCGGCCTTCATTTGCTCAAGGTTGAACTCGGCCATGAACTTCTGCTCGGCCAGAGTCTGCTTGCGATCGTTGAGCGCAAGTTCCTGTTGCTTCAGTTGAAGCTCGGCAGCCATCATGGGATCGGGCTGCGGAGGTTGCACTTGGTCTGGGCGCTTTAGGAACTCCTGGACGTTCTTGTGTCCCTTGACCTCCATGACCTTCTTGTAAAGGTTATAGCGTTCCTCAGGGCCATACATCGGCTTGATGGACTCGTCGGAGTCGAGGATCTGACCAAGGGTAAGGTACTCCTCGGCCATCTTGTCCTTCTCGCCATAGCCCAGCCGAAGCTCGACCGTGACATCTCTCTGCCGCGCCCAGTCCTGCGGGTTCACAGGGACCCAATCGCCGGCGATGGCGACGATCCTCTCCTGCTTCTCGTTCTCCACCACGAGGCGGTAGACTTCGAGGAACAGGGGCTTGAGGAACTGGGTGGCGAAGGCTCGGGCAGCAGTCTTCTGGCGCTGCATTGAGGCGCCGATGAGCTGCTCGACCATCCCCTGACTGTTCTGCGAGGAGATGGCATCCTTGTTCAGGCCCTGGCTCAGGCGAGAGGTGCCTGTGGTGTCCTCCTTGTCCTCATCCAGCATCGCGATGGTCTGGAAGACGTGCGGGTTCAGCGGGTACTGAGGAAGCGGGAAGATACCGTCGGAGCGGGTCACGTTGACCAGGCCACCGATGCGATTGTCGATCAGCTCCCTGGGGTTCGTAAGGGACCCACGGACCACCCCGTAGCGAGGATTGTTCGTGATGACCGCATGGTCCAGGATCGATCGCGTCAGGACGGTCTTGGCGTTCTGGATCGGGATGACCCTGGCAGCGAAGTTCCCACCGTAGAGGCTGTGAGGAACCGGCAGAGGAGCATAGGTCAGGAAGGGATGACGATCCACCCGTTCCTTCTCAAGGATCACTTCGCCACAGTGGACGATGCGCCAGAAGCGAGCGTGCCCGGTCTGCTCGATGTCGAGCGTTGCGTAGGTCTCGTAGATGACGAAAGGCTTGGTGGCTTCCTGTCGATCCCCGTGGCTACCGAAGCTGTCAGCGCCCACAGGATCAAAGCGGGCGATGCGCTCCTGGTCGAACTCAAGCGTAGTGTCGGACGTACATATCTTCTCGACCAGGGCCTTGGGATAGCCTTCGTTCAGAAGCTCGGTCTTGGACTTCTCGGTACGATGGGTGATCGGGGTCGTGCCGTCCAGCGCCTTGATGCTGGGGTTGACGATGAACTCCTCTGGCGGGAGGACCTCAATGCGAACCTGGGAGCGATCGACCTCATGGCCGATGGTTCCTGAGACCGTGCCGTCGTCAGATACGTCCAGGGTCCTAAGCTCAGCATCGTCCGGGAGGCCGACCAGTGCATCCTCGGTATCAGCTTCGAAGGTTTCCTCGACATCCTCGGTCTGATGGTCCCAGTAGACCTTCACGACACCCAGACGGCATGTGAGACCGTCGTGGATGACGGAACCCATGATGTCGGTTCCTGGGTTCTGCTCGAAGACGACGTGCTTGGTGTATGCCGTGGCGATGGTGGCCTCTCGCTCATCTTCCGCTCCTTTGGGGGAGAACTGGATGATGTCGGCGCCGACACTGAAGGCTTCGAGGAGTGTGGCTTTGGTCGACTCTACGGCGTCGAAAACGTCTGTCGAGACGTAGGACGAATTGCCACCGTGGATTGGCTTCGGGAGCTTGCCGTTGTAGTAGTCGGTGACCTTACGTCGTTCGGCAGCGAGTTTGGAGTCCGTGAACTTTACGCCGGCTTGGATCGAGTCCTGAACGAGGGAGATGATTTCAGAGTCGTTGAGTGGCTTCTTTTTGCGTGCCATTATATCGGAGGTAGTCCTAATGCGCCGTAGTCTTCGCGGCATGATATTTCATGTAGGCCACGATGCTCTCCATCTCCTCAAGGGTTGCATTGTTCTTGAGCCTATTGGCACCCTGGCTGATGAAGCACACGTTGCCGGGAGTGTAGCCTTTGGTCGGATCTACCCTGTCTAGCGACGGGCAGCTTTGGCGGCCGCTATTGTCACCCCACACCATGGGGATACCAAACACGGGGCATTTCCCGTCCTTCGGGAAGATCTCGCGGACGTACTCAAGGGTCAGTTCGAAGGGAACCCCAGCAGACTTTGCTCTAAATCTTGCGTTCTGGTAGCTGTTGTTAGTCTTTGCTAGATGGAAGGCTTCTTCGTCGACCCACCGTTCCCCGTGGCGCATGGTCTTGTCCTTGCCCCAAAACCGGAGCCCGTCTGCATTGGTATCCCCCTGTTTGAGCTTAAATTGGGGTAACGTAGTATTCGTCAGAACTTACTACCGCTTCGAAGCGGCCCTCGTGGATGTGGTTACAGATTGCCAAACTCATAACCGTATCGTCATAGAGCCCCTCTTCGGCTTCCATGGTTCCTGTATCGGTTACGATAAACGTCTGGAGTTCTCGTAGAGTGGTCTTGTCGTAGACCTCGATCTCCTCGTCCCGCATTACGGCCCGGAGTTCGTCGATAATAAGCGGCTTGGTCTTCACGGTCGTGCGGAAGCCTAGGTTGATTGTCTCGCGGTCCTCCAGCTTGTCTACTACAGTCTCCGTGTAGAACGCGGGGTAAGCGAGATCCTTGCCGAGCCTCGTACAGGTCAAGATGCCGTGGTTGTTGCTCTCGACAGCAATCTTCGCTATGTTGTAGTAGAGACCAAGGCGATGCAGAGTGGTTGCGAAATAGTCTGGGTTGATATGCCCCCTCCAGACAGCTACCTGTCTCTTGTGGCTATCAAGTACCTGGGCGACCGAGTAGTCGCCTCCGCGTACTCCCATCGCAACATCGGCCCCAATGTAATATGTCTCCGAAGGATCGTGAGCGCGGTAGACTAGAAGCTCGCCGCGAGGATCATCCGTGAACTCATTGCCGATGAGACCCATGCGCCCGATTGGCTCGGGAGCTGTGCGGATACGCTCGGCCAGCTTGTTGGTGTCGAAGACGGGCCTACCTGTGGTAAGGAAGGCTTCATCAGCATTCGACGGATACTCTTGCTGCCATAGTTCAACCCCGTTCTGTGCAACCTTGCGGCGCCGGAACATGAGTTGCTCATCGTCGAGGCCGTACTTCTCGACAAGTTCCTCCTCGACGGGGGTTCTCTCGAACTCAGGTGGTACGGTCTCGCGGTATTCGGCAGTGACGAACCACGGGATGAAGATCGGGATGAAGCCATTCTCTCCTCTCACGGCGCCTTGCCAGAGATTATAGAACTCTCCCGAGACACCGTTGGCCGTGCTCTCGACGAAGACGGCGGAGCCCGGAGTGTTCGGGACCGCCTGCAAGATCCCGTTGAGATTTTCTTTTGCCGATGTCTTCGGCCAGAACCTTTGTGTTCGGGTGGCGTCGCTAATGCCACCCCGCTTGCTGTGCTTGCAGTGGGTTAGTGGTTACAGTTGGTGTTTGTGGTGGCGTGTGATCACGGAAGTCGTCCCGACATAGCCGCAATTGGTACACGTCGCATATTTGAGTTGCTTTGGCTTCCGCATCTTCGCACGAATGTGCTCAGGAGTGGGAACGCCTTTGTTATGGGACTTACGCCCCTTCGCCTTTTCGGCGATGCGCTTTCTGGTTTCCAGCGAACGCTTGCGTCCGAGATGGATCTCGTGGTGCCGTGCCAGTTGCTCTGAGGTCATGGGGCCTGATTTGGCCGCAGATCCTGCCTCTCGTAGGATGGCAAACTGGCGTGATGTTAGGTTTCGACGATCCTTACAGAACGAGAGCGCAGCAAGAGCGGCGGCCATTGCTTTCGTTCTGTGGATTTTGTAGAGTAGCCTATGGGCTACGAAGTGTTCCCGAGCCGACAATACCACAAGATTGCTTGGATGGTCGGGTCCTCCGTGGGACTTCGGGATAATATGGTGGGCCTCCACGTAACATGGCGGAGCGATGGTTCCCAAGCGGTTCCTGCCCGAAATCCAATCTCGCTCTTTTGCTTTTGCTACTAGGGAGTCGTAAACGTACTGGTGGTTCAATGTGCCTCAAGCGGTGAGGCAAGCACAACAAATCAGCCTGTACTCTCGTACAGGAGCGGACTATATCTTCAGCTCTAAAGGAGCTGCCACGCGCTTCGGGCCAGCTTTGGCCCTACTCCCCGAAGGGATAGTCTCTGAACCTTGAAATCTCTCGCAATTCGCAGAGATAACCTTGGCTGCTGATTGCCCTCGACTTTACGTTAGGGGTTCCCAGCAATTCACGCGGTTTTTACTGACCTAGAAAGTCAAGCCAGCTCGGAAAGATGCGCGACGGTGATCGTCTCACCTCGCGCCACGCCTTCGCCGCCTGCGGTAGCTACGGCATACCCACTGTCGAGCTTGTCGAACTTCAGCTCGCGGCGGGAGGCATATTTGGTAGAGGGTTTTAGCGGCGGAGGCACGTTGTCGTGATACCGCTTCGTGAGATCGAACAGAGCCTTGGTGGACTCTGCATGGTGGGTGACGACGAGGGCCTTCTGGGCAGGATTCTGGGAGACTCGCCAATACATACGGGCGCCGATCACCGTGCTGAGGCCCTGCTGTCGAGCCTTGAGCACGATGACGCGGATCTTGCCATCTGACTCAAGCTGCGCTTCGACGATCGCGTTCAGTCGCTGCTGTGCCTCATTAAGCACGAGGGGGACGATGTCGCCGCCTTTAGATCGGATCTTGAGAGCCACCTTCGCATATGCGGGGAAGTCTTCGTAGAGGCGGCGCCTAACCGCCTCCGGGCTGGTATTGCTCATTCGCTGCCGAGTTGCTCCCCGATGTCGCGGAGCCAATCTTCCGCCGATCGAACGGTAAGGTCAGTCTTGGTTGCGGGACGGGCATGGGTGTGATCGAGGATGATCTTGATGATGTCCCGCTTGTCCTTGTTGGAGCTTGGCTGGCGCAGGAGAACGAGCGCGGCTTTAAGCGCCTCCTGGGCCATCTGGTCTTCAGGGACCAGGCCGTCTTGTTCGAGCATTTTGTAAATCCTTTCGGCGTCACGCCGAGCTTCGTCTGTGGCTCTTATGAACTGTCTGTTGGTCCACCCATTCGGGCAGCCAGGAAGCCTCGCACTAGGTTTCGTGCAGTGCTTCCTGACCTTGGCCATTTGCTCGGGGCTAGAGCCCTTGGGGTTCGGTGGAGGAGTGGTTCGCTTACGGCGCGGGGGCGGCTTTGCGTCGAACTCCAGGCTTCTGGCGACGAATGCCGCCAGCGTCTTGGGTTTGTTCCTGGACCCCTTCGGGCGTCCCGGTCCCCTCGCTTGCCGCTCTCTCCGAAGCTGATCTACCAGCCACTGGGGCCGGCTCTTCGACCCCTTCGGCCTGCCTGCCCGGCGACTTGTCCCCGCAGGAGGCGAGGAGTCGTCGGACGGCATCGCGGGCTCGTTCGGTAGCGGCGGGGTAGGCAGAATAGTCGGGGTCGGGGAAGCCTTGGAGGACGGCTTCAAGAAGTTCTCTTCGGTCATTCTCGTCGAGCATTGAAAGTGTTATGATTGCTTCACATTGCCTCAGGGCTGAGACGGTGGACGCGAGTGTGAACATGGTTGCTGTTAGTTCTTGATCTGTTGAGCGATGGGGCTAAGGAGCCGGGCGGTATAATCCTTGAGACTTTCAGGCACTGCCTGTCGGGCGGCGCTTACGATTGCGTCAGCATCAGTGGCTTTGGATGTCGTGCCAAGTCGGGTGATTGCGTCACCGATCACTTGCTTCACATTGTCTGGAATGCTGGCATCAGCATGGAGTGTCCCTAGGGTCTGCGATACGCGGTCCTGGTTCCCTCGGGCCGTAGCCGCATAAGACAGCGGGTTGCGAATGAACGCAGAGGGCTGTTCCGCCACACCGAGACCACCCGCCTCCACAGGAGCCCAGTTGGGATCACGCGCGAACGCCCCGTCATCCGCAAGTTTGTTGAGGCGATCAATGATGGCGTTGCCGACATTGCCGTTCTGAAGCTGCATAGAGTCTCGGAAAGCAGCCTTCTTCTGAGCCATCGAGATTTTGCCCTGGGCTTGGATACGGGTGATCGCCTTGGAGGCTTCACGCGGCAGCAGTCCGGTCTTCTCGTAAATGAGGCCCATGAACCCTCCGCCGGGCTTGATGTTGTCGATCGCATTACGGAGGATGGCAGCCCTATCGGGTGGAGGAGCCGCGACAGGAGCAGGGTTCGGGCCGTAGGCATATGTCCTGCGGGTGCCTATCCCTAGGTCCTCCCCTAGCGCCTTATCCCACTGGCGTTGCGCCGTCTGAAGTTTGTCGATGGCGCTTGCTCGGCTCTGAGCCTTAGACGCCAAGGCAGAATCAGTCTGAGGAACAAGAAGGTCGTTCGGATCGATCGTCTTATCGGCAATCTGCTGACGGAAGGCCGCAAGCTGCTCAGGTGTATCCTGGCTGACCTTGATGTCGAAGTCGAACATCTTATTCGGCGATCGGTCGAGGAACCGTGAGGCGGCATCCGACAGCTTCGACGATCTCTCAATCGCGTCGTCATTCGGATGCGGAGTGCCGTTCAGGAGGTTCGCTCGGAAATCCTTGATCTCAAGACTTGAGGGGCGGGTCGCTTTGTCGATCGCCATGAGAGCCTGCGCTCGCTCGGCTCTGGTCGTAGCGTCTGCGGCGAGGTCGGCGAGCGTCTTTTGGCTTTCCGCTGCTCCTGAGGGTCCGACCCGTTCTCCGAGATTTCGATACTTGCCGGCTCTACGGATGAGCTTCTCGGCCGAATGGACGCGAGCGGCTTCCGCATCTGCTGGTTTCCGTAGGGCCTTCCTAACGAGCTTAGAGCCAAATCCGCCAACGATGCCCCCAGAAACACCGTCAACTGCCATGCCCGCGAGACCTGCGACAACGTCGGTAGCCTCGCCGAGCATCCTGGGAGCAGTAACTTCGGGGGTCATCTTATAGAGGGCCTTGGTCTTGAGGATAGCTCCAGCCACGGCCTGACCAGCAGCGTCCGTCTTGAGATCGGCAACATCCTTGTCCTTGATCGTGAGCCAGTCGCGCAGTGCCTTCTTCAGCACCAGCTTCCTGGCGTCAGGAACGTCAAGGCGACCGATCTCCTCCAGCATCCCATTCGAGTAGCTACGACCAAGGGCGTTAATCTCCTTCGCGGTGACGACCGAGCGACCCTGGGGGTACATCGGCGACGCCACACGGTTCGGAAGATCAGCCAGATCCTGCACGACCTCGGATATGTACGGGGCCAACGGATCATTGGCGTTTCGGCCAACGAAGGTATGCCTATCGATAGCAGTGCGAGCTGCCCGGCCAGGCGCACTCTGAAGGGCCTTCTGAAGGATTATCTCCGCCGGCTTCTTCGCAACGAGGCCAAGGCCCGTGGCGCCGGCACCAAGAGTTCCTCCAAGCACCGCGCCAGCGCCGGCGCCAATAGCTTTATCGGCGAGTCCACCATCTGCGGAGCCTTCGCCGTAGAGGGCACCTGAGGCTGCACCGCCCAGGGCTGCGCGGCCGAGCTTGGCAGCAACCGTAGCCCCGCCAGCGGCACCTTTGACGATGCCGAGGCCGGGAAGGAAGCCGCCGCCAATCTGGCCGGCGATGGTCGACTTCGGGTGTCGGTCAGCCGCGCCGTGCAGGATCTCACGGTTACGGGCGACGTTTTCAGACCATGCGCCTGTGAAGCTCTTGCCATCCCAAACAGTCGGGCGACCTTGACCCGGCACCACGCTATCTACGACCGCGCCAAGCTCATCTAGATGGCCGAATGTCGCAGTGTCTCCAATGCCGTACAGTGCCGCGCCGACATCATCAGGCTCCATCGGGTCGGGAGCACGCTTGGGACGAGGGCGGAGCATCGGCGGGGCAGATGGAACGTAGTCCTGCGGGATCTCGGGGACACCAAACTGCTTGGCGACTTGCGTGATCTTAGGGTCATTGGGGACGGAGTATGCGCCGAAGTGGAAATGGTCGCCCTCGTCGAGCGCTTCGTCCAGCGGGACGTTACTGTCGGCGAAGATCCGCTTGGCCTGTTCGAGTGTGGTGCCTTTCGGCGGCACGAAGTCGATTGCGTAACCGCCCAGGTGCATGGAGTGTGGAGCGCCCCCCACAGCCGCGTTGTGCTGGGGAGAGCGCTTAGTGCTCGTGATTACAGCCTGGGGCAGCTTGTTTCGAAGGATCTCATCGAGCCGGGGGTAGGTCGGAGGACCTGAGGGGCGGTGAGCAGGGGGCGTGGGAGCACCTCCCTGACCCGCTGGTCTTCCTCCGGCTAGGGCCGGCTGCATTCCACCGTAGTTTTGCTGAACATAGGCGATGGCGTCTGCCTCGGTCGCACCTTCAGGAGCGTTCACCGAGTAGGTGGCCCCGTCGGGGCTTTGAACTTGGAACTGAGGCATGTGTCTCTTTGTTAATTGATCCTCTGGGCTGACCAGCCTCCTGAAGATGCCGGCGAAGAAGAGCGTGAAGGTTGGCCGGAAGCTGGTCCGTCGATCCCGTACTGTCGACTGTAGATGTCGGCATTGCGGTCGGCACCCTGCCTAAGGACTTCAAGGCGCCGCATAACGACCTGAAGGTTTTTGCGGACGGACGCTTCATCACCCGAGCCAGTGGACAAACTCTGCATGGCAAGATCAGCGTCTCGGTCGGTCTGGACGCCCTTGTTGGCGAGAAGATAGACACGCTGAAGTTCGGTCATGCCTTGCTTAAAGAGGGCGTAATTTTGCGTCCCCTCGTCGGCCCAGAGACCTGTCGCCAAAGCTGCGGAGTTCTTAAGGTTCGAGAACCCGTCTAGGCGCAGTTTGCCAGAGTCGAGCATTCCGATGATGTTGCCCACGGAGGTAATACCTTCTCGGGCTTGATCAGATTTGTCTAGAAACTCGGTGTATCCCCGGATGGCCGCTGGCGGTACTTGGCGGGTTGCGCGAGCAGCATTGACTAGATCACGGCGGAAGTCCCGAGTTGCTTCGGCTTCTTGGTGGCGCCAATCCCGATCTTCGGCGCGGGCATCTCTCCTGTCCTGCCGATCGAGATCGTTTTGCCCAGCGGTGAAAGCCTGCGACCTCTCCAGACGTGCCCCAATCGCATTGCCCTGAGCTTCCGCTAGGCTTACTTTGCCCTGGAACTCGGCAAGCTTATTGTCCCGATAGTAATCGGCGACCTGGGGATTACGAACAATCTGGGTCTTACCTGTGCGCGGGTCCGTCTGGACGATGAAGGCGCCGTCGGCAAGGAACGATGTCTTCGGGATGTTGCGCTGGCGCCCCTCCTCCAGGGCATTCGAGAAGCCGGTGGCGCCTCTTGCGAGACCATCGGCAAACCCGTTGCCTGAGAGGAGCCCTGCGCCAAGAGCGATCAGGGCATCCGCGCCTCCGGGAGTATAGTTGAGGCGTGTGAACAGGCCAGGCTTTGGGATGCCAGAGACAGGCTTGAGAGGATCTCGCCGGTAGTCTGGCCTCTCCCAATCCTCATCCCCCAGGTTCAGAGGAGTCGCCGCAGGAGCATCAGGGGACATCTGATACTGAATGTCCTCCCGCTGGCGAAGGGTCATAGGGTCATAGAGGGCACCAGGAGACTGGTTGTATAGGCCGGGCATTAGTGAGGAGATCCTGAGAGCTTGGAGTAGATGCCGGCTGCCGCAGTGCCGGCGCCAAGGATACCTGCGATCAGTCCTGGGTTGTTGGATTGCGTCGTCGTCTGAGTCCCACCCCAGTTATTCGCACCAATGATCCCGTAGTATCTGGCGAGGAGGTCTGAAGCGCGGGTATCCTGGCCCTGCCAACGCTGGAAGTCGGCATTGAGTCGGCCTTGTGCATCGTTCTGGCGGATCTGACCGGCCCTGCTTGCGGCATCGAGGTTCGTGAGTGACATATCCTGGCCCTGGGCCGCAGCCCCCAGGCCGGTGTTCACGGCGCCACCATAGAGACCGGCAGTGTTCCCGAGAGCCGAGAGGTTGGACGTGCGAGCACTCTCAGCGAGGCCAAGGCCCTGCGAGTAGGCGTTGCCTCGGAGGCTGGCCGAGATGTCCCCAATCTGATCCTGGGCGCCGCGCCTGGCGATACCTTCAGCAACACCAGCTCGCGAGGAGTTGATGTTGCCGCTGGCTACGGCCTCGCGGTCGATCGAAGGGAGCGCCACTTCCCCGAGGTTGCGAGTGACATCCCGAGACGCAGCATCGATCTGGCTCGCGAGGTACGGGTTGCTGGCATAGGCCCCTGCGGCCCGGATGTTGGCCTTGGTCGGGTCTGAGGAGGCCGCAGCGCCGTAAGCCCCGATAGCGTTCCGATAGGCGTCGCTGGACCCGAGGAGATCACTGCCGACACCTGCGACGCCTGAAGCCGCCTGGGCTCCTGCGCCTCCTGCGTAGCTTCCGGTGCGATCGACAGCAGAGGCTGTGAGGGGGTCTATGCCGGCGTATAGGTCACCCTGGTAGTAGGGGGTGTCCTTCTGGGAGTTGTAGATATTCTGGGCGGAAGAGAAAGCGTCCTTGAGGTACGGCTGCTGTTCCTTCCAGGGCTCGGACTCGGACTTGGTCTTCGTCTTGCCGCCGAATAGGTTGCTCATGCGCTAGGCGCTTTCTTTGTCTTGTAGAGGATCGTAGGCAGTCCGCTCATCGCGTCGACATACCGTTCCAGGGGCTCGAAGCCGTACATCTTGAGGAACTTTTCGTGCTTGCGGCCCTGGTCTTCGGTGTGGAGCGCGTAGATCGGCCCACCGTGCAGGAACCTGAGAAGCTCCCAGCCATAAGCCAGTCGCGTCTTCACTCGCCGAGACCAGGGGACGTGGATGTCGCAGTGGATCACGGTCATGTCGTCGTTGGGCTGCGAGAGGCTCAGGGTGAACTCCTCGAACCTGACCACAGGGACCTTGGGGCGATGGTCCGAAGTCCAGTTGATCACGGCGTGAGGTCCTCTACAGCCTGTTCCAGGGCAGCGATCCGCGTCACGAGGCCCTCGATGGCGACCGAGATCTTGTCCAGTTCGTCGTAGACGTAACGGTCGAGACTATCGGGCAGGGCAGGGGCGATGGAGCGAAAGTACGCGGGGTACTGGAGAGGGTTTGTGGGCATTTCGATACGTCAGAGCGTCTGATGGCTGGGGGAGTGGCGCGTTGGGGATCAGTCGATCACCTTGAACATGCCCATCTGTGAGACCTCGATCGTGAAGTCAGTTGCGACACCACCCTTCACAGCCGTGGAAACGTCCACGTACCCGCCGGACGTTGCGCTCGGAGCCCCTGTTGCGCCAGTCGTCGCCAAGGAGAGGTTTGGTGTCGTTAGTTCGACCCAATCTGCGAAGTAGGAGGAGCCATCGACAAAGCTGTTCGAGAGCCACATTGGCTGGTTCGCGTTATTGTTATACCCCGCCACCACTGTGTTGCCTGCCGTCTGTGCGTTACCAGAGACAGCCGAGGAGGAGGTTTGGGCATAGCAAGTGACCTTTGGGGCTTGCGTAATCTGCCCTGCGGTCCAAGCGAACTTGACCTTTGCGCTTGCCCGATAGACATCGTTGGTGAGGTCCATCGAGGCTCGGCCGGCTGTCGTTAGGAACATGCGAAGGCTAAAGGACCAGTCCGTCGAGGCTGTGCCAGTGACTCGAACCGAGACCTTGTTGCCGAGATCGCCGCCCAACGGAGTGACGGTGAACGCAAGCGTGAGTCCAGTCGTCGCTGAACTAGAGCCAGAGAGCCTCATGCTGTCTGGCAGGGTCCCGGTGACCGTCATTCCGCTTACTCCGCTGGTGGTAGCGGCCGGACTGCCGGTAGCGGAGAAAGTCGGGTTGGTAGTTAGGTAGCTTGACGCTGTCGAGACGAGCGGAAAGCTGCTGTAGTTTACTGTCGCCGGCAGTAGGGGGCTGATCTTGTCTGCCATCGCTTTCGACGCAGCGAGTGTAACAGGCAGCGCCTGGTGTAGGCCGTCTGCCCAATACCCAGGCTTGGGATCGTAAGCTGGAACCGAAGAAAGATTGGCGATTGTGGGGTCGTCAAAACTAGAGATGACTACGACGTGAGGATTGGCCTTTGGATCTCCGCTGTCATAACTGAACTTGAGCATCTCAGTTGAGTAGTTATGAAGCTGTGTCTGGTCCGCAGAGCCGGAGTTTGCGTTGCCTAAGGTGTCGACACCCCGCCGGAACTCGTTGAAGATGAACAGCGTCTTGGGTCTGCCTCCGTTAAGGGGCAACGGGCCTCCGTAGCCAGGGTAAGTGAACGTCGGGTCCGTCAGCCCCTTGATGATGTTCTCCATCGCAGCCAAGTCTGTGGAGGAGCCGGCTGAATTGGTGCCCGCGACAATGAAGACGATTGATGCTGGGTTCGACGCCAGGGCAGCGATGCTATTGTCTGTACGGCAGTTGTTGAGGATCGTGCCGGCGGCGACTGTCTGCGAAGGGGAGACTGTGTAGGTCCCTGTTCCGCCTGATCCTGTGCCTAGAGCCGTTACGGTAGTACCCGCCGCCACTCCAGTACCCGTAATCGTTTGGCCGACCTTGATGCCGACGCTGTTGCCTGCTGCCCCGGCGGTCGTGATCGTCATCGTCGTGCCGGAGATTGATCCCGTGTTAGCCCGATCAGGGCGAGGGTACGATCCAATCTGAACGACGTTCTGCCCGCCGATGCCGAAGTTCTTGAATGAACCCATGCGGATGCGGTTTTGCAGCATCGTGGGCACCCAGTCGTGCAGGCCCGTGCCATTAGATGCGCCGGACGAGAAGACTACCGTTGGTGAGCCGTCCGAGCTGGTGTCGTAACCCGACATCGTCGTTCGGCTGTCGCCAATCGCGGTGTAGAGGCGATTGTATGGCGGAATGAAGGAGACGCCTGAACTCGCAGGAGTCCCGCCCAGCCCCGTGCGAGGCCGGTAGCGATAGCGGTGGCTCACTCTTAGAAGCCTTCGCCCTCGGTGAAGATGACCTTGCCGGTGCCGCTCTCCAGGACCACGGCAGCATAGGAATAGGTCACTGGATCGTGGCGCGTGAAGACTTCAGTGGCGCCGGGAGCCACAGGGATGCTGCCCGTTGCCGTCTTGTCCGAAGGCACTGCCGCAGCGACGGTGTTATCGTCACCGAAAGCAACCCAGGCCACGGAACTGGAGGTATTCATGATGCGGACCTGGGTCGTCCGGGAGAGGAGCTGGACGTTGGTCGAGGTGGTCGAGGAGGCAACCGGGGTCGAGCGATAGGCGCGAAAGACGTTGAGGGACATGGTTCTCTGTATGTTGGTTAGCGGCGGCCTCTCTCGGTGACCTTGGCGTCAAGGCCGGAGAAGGCGAAGTCAGTCGTACCCTGGTGGTACATGCGGTAGGCGAGGTAGCGGCCGGACTCCCGGTTATCGACGCGATTGTCGACTGAAGGGTCGTAGGTGATCCTTGGACCCCAGGTGGGCTCCTGGCCGAGGATGTCTGATGCGCCGAACTGGAAATCGACGGTGCCTTGCCCTGTCACCCCGATCTGGGGGTAGAAGGCCTGGATGACCTTGTAGGCCGTGAGCGGGATGCCTTCCTCGTCGATGTCGATGCCGACACGCTCGATGAACGCAGGACGCAGAAGCTCCGTCTCGACCGGGCGGTTCAGACGGCCTCCATAAGCGAGATCGTAGCCGTATACCCTGTTCCCGCTGATCCCCTGGCCGGGGTTGACCTGGCCGACGAAGACCACATGGGCGTCCTGGTCGTCCTCGTCAGAGGCGTAGGAGCCCCCAAGCTGCGTATAGGGCGTAGGGTCGAGGCTGTCGTAGGTCTGGCCCCCGGAGACTGTCGCTTCGCAGGCAGACACAAGGTTCGGGAGGTCGACGAAGGACCATAGGTCGCGGCGGTAGTTGTAGACGGCTGCCCGGTTACATCCGATCGTCGTGTCCGTGAACGAGCACTGGGCGTCGGAGGAAGGGTAGCAGAAGAGGATCTCGTTGAGCGAGGGGTTGTGAGCGACGAAAGCCTTGTCCACCTGGTCGCGGACCAGATTGTCGAAGATGAAGTCCTTTACGCGGCCGTGAGCGATGGATCTCTTCGAGGCACCATCGTTGACGTAGATGTCATTGGAGCCGAAGACGTAATGGAGACCTTCGACCTCAGTGACACAATTCTGCGAGATGATGCCTGTGGCATCGAAGAGCTTGCGGAACTGGAAGAGCAGGTTGCCTCCGATGTAGTTCATCAGCCAGACCTCCGAGGCCCCGTAGATGATGAAACTGTCCCTGAGGCTCAGACCATCGATGATCGGGGTCTGCATCTCGTTGATGATGTTCTCGCCAGCCGAGTTGGTGGTCGAAGTCTCATCCCAAGAAGGCGGAGGGCCTCCGAAAGCTGCTATATCAGACCATTTCACCATCGTCGGGTAACTGGTGGCGCCCTTGGTCACGTTGAGGGCGATGAGGAAGTCCTTATAGGCCCTCAGGCTCTCTGTCCTCCACTCGTCATCCCAGGCCGTGAGGGTCTGGAAGGTGCTGTCAGACGGGCGCTTCATGTAGGGAAGGTCGGAGCGGTTGTTCAGGTAAGCGACGTTACCGAGGAAGGTGTTGGTCCAGGACCCAAGACCTGAGTTCTCGGGGATGGGCGAGGGGGTCAGGTCGGTCACCGTGTCCCCTACGACCGAGTAGATCGCATGGTAGTCGAAACGGACGACCACGATGGCCTCGTTGCCTCCGTTCGCGACCGCAGGGATCGAGAAGGCGTAGGCGGGCTTGATGCCATCATCACCGAACTCATAGATCCTGCGCAGGACCGGAGAGCGGCTGATGTTCCCGTTCTCGAAGCGGACGTTGACCCCGGAGGAGACCACATTGGTCGGGAGGTTGTAGGGGCTTACGTCAGCGATGACCCCTGCGCTGCCCATGTCTCTTACGGGGAAGTTAGACATCGTTACGCTGCTTTCTTTGTCTCTAGTTCTTCGGTCATGTAGCGGACCACTGCCTGCAACTCCTCTAGAGTGGCATCGCGCTTGAGCTGGTTAGCCCGCAGAGAGATGACGCGGACGTTATCTGGTGTGTACCCTTTCGAGTTATCCAGGCGGTCGACACTAGCTAGATTCGGATTTGGCATTCCGCCCTGTCCGATGACCAAGGGTATCCCGAGGACCGGGCAGACATCTGGGAGCACCAGGTCGTCTTCAGTGATGGTAAGCTCCATTCCGATCTTGCGACACTTACACCTGATCTGACAAATTCGCTGCTTTGCCCACTTCTTTGGATCTCGGCGGTAGTTTTCTGACCATTTGAGTCGCTTGGCCCTGTTCTCAGGTCTCTGCGTGTATTCCCGCATGTAGCGGGCGTGGTTTTCTTTGTTTTTCACAAGCCAATCAAATTTTCACAATCCAGTGCAGGCCCATGCTCGGCTGCATCGTGTTGACGGTGACGGTATGTGTGTGACCAGCGGCCGTTGCAGCAGTCATCGCAGGAGTCGAGGAGCCGACTGTAGTGCCATGGGTATGCGTCTGACCTCCGCCAATAGCCTCCGTAAGACCCTGGAAGGTCCCTGGGTCACTGTTGGACTGTGGGTTCTGGGCCGAAGGAGGCGAGGCTGCCTTGGACCCGTAGTTGAAGAAGACGGTGCCATTGTCCCCTACACCGTTACCATGGGCATGGGACGGGAGCTGGGCGATAGTGAGCGAGGTGCCACCCACGGTCACCGAGTGGCTATGGGCTCCCCCTGAGATCGAGTGAGTATGGGACCCTGAGTTACTCGTGGTCGGGGTGACCGAAGATGCTCCGCCTGTAGCACCCTGAGCAAGCGTGGTGCCTGCGCCTACGATGGTTCGGGTGCGAAGGTCTGGCGTGGTGAAACTGCCGGAGCCATCGGACTTCGAGACGGTGCTACCGTTACATATGGCCCAGCCGGAGGGTACACTACCTGAAGACCCATACCAGGCTACTATGAGACCAAAGGGGATGGAGAAGGCAGCATTGATCTGGTCTTGGGTAGCTGTAACAGGACCAGTAATGTTCGGGAAAGTAGCCTTGATGGTGGACTTGATGAGACGAAGGTGATCGTCAGCCTGGCTGATGGGGTCTGAAGAGGCCGGGTTGGAGGAGACCAATCCGTTGATGTAGGTTGTGGTTTCTAAGGACACTTTAGGGGGCTTAAGAGGCTTAAGGAGCCTTAGGTTATGTCTCTATGTTATCCTCTCTGTCTAACTTAAGAGGACTTAAGGAAGCGAAGGGAGCGTGGGGAGCTTATGTAACATAGGGGACGATGGGCAGGCAGGGAGATGACTAGAGAGACGATCTTTGGTCTGACTGCGGGGGTCATAAGGGTCGATAGCCATCGGTGGTCTGGGCTATATCTATAGTGGGCACTTTAGCTCGATTTGCGATGAACCGTTCGTCGCAGGTTGGTCGATGGGTTGGCGATGGTCTCGATCTAGGCCGTGAACTCATAAATTTATCATTGATTGGATGGCGTAGCGGCGTCGGCCATGCAAAAGGGAGCGATGGATAGAGCAGACCTGCATGAGCGACTTACGAAGGCGTGCGTTCGGTCGGATGCGTTTAATCTGAACGGCGACCCTCAACCTGAAACATATGTGTTGGGACAGGCCCCTGAGGGCTGGGAGACGTTCTACAGCGAGCGAGGCCTTAAAAGCGGTCGCCGTACGTTTTCCAGAGAAGATGAGGCATGTAGCTTCTTTCTCGACTGGGTGATTAGCGATCCTACGACTCACGCCGCATGATCACTGTGCCAGTTGGCTCTTGAAAAGCTCTTTCGCGTCGGACCAAATTCTGATTCAGGCTCCTCATGAGCCGATACGACCTGACCGACTTTGAGTGGCGGGTGATCGAACCGCTGTTACCCAACAAACGTCGGTTGGCATCGACGGCATCTATACAGAACGATACCAACTTCGAGTCCGTCTGGTCCGCTTGGCACCCATGGACCTCAAAGGCCTAATCGTGGTAAAGAGAGTCGATGCCTTACGAACGCTAGGCACGGGGGCGTTGCAAGATGCACATACCAGTCGGGGCTCTGGCTATCGTCCTTCTCTTGTTCCTCGTTGGCTCGGCGATGCAGTCGAGGCATCCGGTGCTGATGAGCCTCGTGGCCACCGTAGGCTTCGCCGGAGCATTCTTAGTCTACTACGGATAGTGTGTAGAGGCATGAGGAGGCCTACTTTGGGTCTCCTGCTCGGGACGCTGATGTCGCCTTTGTCCTCCGGGTAGCCTCTGTGGTCCCGATGCGACATTCGTGAGCAACGAGTCTCTGTCGGTCGAACTTGGCCTCGTAGGATGCAAGACCCTTCGCCAGCATCGTGCAGTTGAGCGAGGTTCCCCCGACCCGAGCGATGCCTACGGGCCGTCGATACCTATCATAGCCTGTGATCTCGAAGCGCACAGGCCCTGAGAGGGCTCGGGCCATGCCAGCGCGGCCGGCAAGATACATCGGCCCGTTGCACCAGGCTTGATGTTTCCGCCGGCAGTATTGGCTCTTGGGGTCATCCGCAGCGTTGATCGCGAGGAGCCGGTAGCGAACCCCGGAGCAGCGGATGGTGTCACCGTCCACGGCGGTGCAGGCTTGTAGGGCCAACGAAGATGCGAGGATAGGGATTATCAGGACGTGCGCTCCGCTCATGAGGGATTAGGTTAACACACGATTGGATATAGCATCTCGCGATATGTATCAATTGGAGATCTTCAGAGAAGAGTAACCAGAATGTCGATGATAGGCTCCGATTGCAACATGGATACAATTGTACTCAAAGGTAATTAGGCTTATCAGAAGATAAGAGTCTGTGCTATTTCGAACCAACACGGGAACGACTCGACTCATTCTGTATCGCGAGACTCTATGCTTTATCTCTGGAGGGCTCGATGGTGGATGGAGTTTTAGAACGCGATGGTCGTTATGTGGTCCCCTACACCGGGGACGACGGGCGAGCGCACGAGAAGACGTTCGGCTCAGAAGGCCGTGCGAAAGCATGGAAAGCAAATCACGACAGGGTCAGGGCATCGCGCATCGGAGCTAAGAGGGCCGACCCAGCCTATAGCGGGGATGTAACGAAGGCCACGTTGGGTCACCTTCTGAAGCGCTATGCGCGAGAGGTGTCGGTGACGAAGCGCGGGGCATCGGAGGAGGCGTACCGTATCGCTCGCCTGGCAGAGCGGTCCATAGCTGGCATCAAGGTTGGTAAGATTACGTCGAAGGATATAGCGGACTATCGCAACGAGAGGCTCTTGGAGGTCGGAAACTCGTCTGTACGGTCCGAGTTGTCCCTCATCCGTCGAAGCCTAGAGGTTGCTCGACGCGAGTGGGGGTTCGAGTTGGCCAAGAACGCGGCCGGTCTGGTGACGCTCCCGAAGCCATCTCAGGCCCGCTCTCGGCGCTTGGAGGCCGGTGAGTACGAGAAGCTGGAGAAGGCGCTAAAGGAGGAACACCCGCTCGTCTGGTCGTTTGTGCGTCTTGCGATAGAGACAGCGTGCAGACGAGGCGAGCTTCTGGGGCTCACATGGCGGAATGTGGACCTGAGCCGGCGCATGATCTTCCTGAGCATGACAAAGAATGGGGAGCCGCGAACCGTTCCGCTGTCGGAAGGCGCCGTAGAGATCTTGGAAGCTATGCGGTCAACGGGCGAGAAGGTGTTCCCGATCGACCAACACGCGCTGCGGTGGGCCTGGAACAAGGCTTGTAAAGATCAGCTTATCAAGGACCTACGTCTGCACGACCTCAGGCACGAGGGGGTGAGCCGCCTATTCGAGGAAGGGTTGAGCGTCCCGCACGTTGCCCTGATCTCCGGTCACAAGACGTTGAACATGTTGCAGCGCTATACGCAGTTGCGGCCGACCGATCTGGTGGAAAAATTGCGAGGCAAGCGTCTGGGCAGACCCTTGAAGCGAGAGCGGGGTGGTGGGTAGCGTGCTCAAGCTGGGCGGGACTCGCGTGACAGCAACGACCGTGCTGGTGACCGGCGGTCATTAGCAGCCCGCTGGTACCGCTTCGCCGAGGGCTGCCGCCATCCCGTTCGGCCGTACCCGAAGCCGGATTATGGGTGAGAGAGTGCGCCGTAGCTAACGGCGGTCGCGAGCATAACGATTAGCCCCGCAGCGAGGCTGATCCAGTAAGTTACCGGTGAAGACGCGCGATCAATCACATGGCCGCGAAAAAAGCTGATCCGGCCGAGCTTCAAGCCATAGTAGATCGAGACGGCAATGTACGCCCACACTGCCGAAGCGATGATGGAAAGGACGAGGCTGCGCATAGGCGTTCATTACAGCTTGCCGAAAGCCCCGACCAGCGGCACCAGCTTCATGTGGTCCGTCCAGTGGACGAGCGCCCGTCCAGGGCGTGCGAGGACGGCGCGACCCCGTCGGCCCGCTCCACTATCAGGCTGCGTCTCTGCCTTCCAAAAGCCGAACAGCGATCGTATGCCACTGCGGATGCTCTATCTGGCCGTCAAAGCGTTGATCTCCGGCGTGATCGTTGCGACCGTCTCGGAGCTTGCGAAGCGGTATCCCGGCTTGGGCGCACTGGTGGCGTCGCTCCCCCTAGTTTCCTTGCTCGGCATGATCTGGCTTTGGCGGGACAAGCCGGATCTGGCCAATATGGCGGAGCACTCCACCGCGACGTTCTGGTACGTACTTCCGTCGCTCCCGATGTTCCTCTTGATCCCCGCGCTCCTCAAGAGTGGCGCCGGCTTCTGGCTCGCCTTGGGTGCTGGCTGCTGCCTCACGATCGCGCTTTATCTGGCCACGATGTGGGTGGCGCTCCGCTTCGGCTTGCGACTGTGATGACATAGGGGCGACCCCGTCGGGCCGCTCCAGCTGGATAGATGTCCATCCGCCAGTAGGCGCGCGCGACGAAGACCATCTGAAGCGCTGACGTCGCGCCGACCACGCCGAAAGCCGTGAGCATCAATGACTTGTTGGGCACGTTGCCGGTGAAGATACCGGTGAGGACCATTGCCGCAAATGCCAGCCACGCAGGCAGGCCGACCCAGATTGTTACCAGCCGCACCCCACGACCCAGTGGGGTTCTCGTCAGCCATGCCGCCAGGATACAGGACGGCAGGGCTTGGGGCAAAGCCCGCAGGTTCCAACTCGACGATCCGCCGCGCGATAGCCTGCCATGCCGCGGTCCCGTCCGCGTCGCCGGCCAGCGCCAGCGCGCCCAGCCGCTCGGCGACGAACATCGGCGCCTGATCGCCGTGCGTGGTAAGGACGTGGTTCGCGACCGCCCATAGCTCCCAGTCCGGTGAGGGTCATCTGCTTGGCTGAACCGGATGACCGCAGCGGCAGATGAGCAAATCTCCGCGGATGAGCCATCCGTAGGGCGGCTCGATCCAACGTGTCTCGGCATTCTCATCCTGCGCCAGCTTCATGCCGATCGCCGTGCCGATCTCGCCGCAGGCGGCGCACTCCACCTCGACGGTTCGAGTAAGAGGTTCCGGGATCATGCCTGTATACAAGCGCGTAGCGCGCGTTGCCGCAAGTCTTGCGGCCGCCCTCGCAGTTGACGCAGCTCGCCCACACATCCTCCGCGATCTGCTCGACCAGCGCGTCTTCATCGTTCGCGGTGCAGATGCGGCAAGGCATCAATATCGACTCACGGCGGAGCGGACCGGCTAGTCCCGCGTTCCCCGGGCTTCAGATGGATCGGAGAGCATATGGGCATGCAAGGTTTCATCGCAGCGATCGGCGGCTTCCTGCTGCTGGCGGTGCTGATCTGGGCGATGCTGCGCAATCGGTCGGCGCGGAAGGGCAACAAGGCGCAGGCCGAGAAGGGCGCCCATGACCTCTACCGGCGGGAAGCCGCCGCGGAACATCGAGCCAACCCCGATCATCAGTAGCTGAGCCAATCCAACTCGGCGCCGTCGACCGCGGTGAACATGTCGCCATGGGCGCTGGTCTCCAGGAGATGTCGGCGCACGGCATCGGCATCGCCGGCACGCGGGAACGAGCGATCGCGCCGCGCGCCCTCAACGAGTTGTCCGATCAGGCCGTCGCGATCGGTCTGAGCCAGCAGCCAAGCCGCGAAATCCGGCCGGGCCTCGCCATAGCCGTCGATCGGTCGCGGTCGAAGGTGCCGGCCCATGCTCGCCTCCCAACCGCTTGCCATCATTGTTCTACTTATGTTCTCACGCGGGCACGGGAGTCAAACCGCCTAGGGCAATCGGCGAGTTCGCCTGGTTCCGTGCGGACATCGCCGTTGAGTGCGGTGCCTGCGGGCGGGTCCAGGTCTATTGCGATTTCGAGGCGCTGGACCGCCTCCGCGAGCGCGGCTGGTCGATCGGATTGGCGGACGCGACGAAGCGGTTCCGATGCCGCTGCGGGTCGCGTAACGTCCGACTGAGGCCGATCGGCATCTTCATGCGCCCGCGGCCGATACCGACGCGACCAGCGGCGCTGTTCCCGATCTATGCCGAGGAAGCGCGCTCACTGTTCCGCCGCGCGCCGATCGAGTTCCCGGATAAGGCGGCGGTTGAGAACGCCTTGGCTGTGCTGCGGAAAGCTCAACTCCCGATCAGAAGTGGTACTTCAGATCGATGCCGAAGGTACGCGGATCGCCATAATAGTAGATGTCGTACCCGCCTTGACTCAAGGAGTTATTGCGCTCGACCGGGTAGAGCTTGTTGGTGATATTCTTGACGTAGACACCCGCGTCGAAGTTAGAACCACCGACACTCACATAATCGATCCGACCGTTCAGCAGCGCGTACGACGGCAACGGCGAGGCGAACGACGAGAGCGAGTTGCCCTCGCGCGGTCCGCGATAGTAGACATTGCCGGTGATCGACAGGTTTTCACCGGCGTTCTTGAGCGGTATCTTGTAGGTAACGGTCGCCCCCGCGGTGTCCTTGATCAGATTGCCGAAGTTCTGCCCGGTCAGAAGTCCGCTCGGCGCCGCAAACGCGCAGCCGTTGACGGCAGGCAGGACAAAGGAGTCATAGCGACCGAGCGTGTGATTGTAGAAGGCGGAAACATCCAGATTCCTGATCGGCCGGACCTGCATCTCCAGTTCGATCCCCTTCGGCGAGCCCTTTCCGGCGTTGACAACGGATGCCACGGTCGGCGTGGCGCCACAGCTTGCAGCGGTGAAGGTGTGGATATTCTTGTACCAGCCCCGATAGGCAGCAATATTCGTACGCACAGGCACGGTACCGACATCGAACTGTGCCTTCACGCCCACCTCCAGATCGGTCAGCGTCTCCGGTTTGTACACGCGGATTTCGATCGGGGTGGCGGGATCGAGAAGATTGAAGCCGCCAGCCTTGTAGCTGTGCCGGCTGGCCACATAGACGAGGACATTTGGATTAACCTGATAATCAAGCCCCAGAGTCCAGCTGTTAGCGCCTCTTCTGAACGTAAGCGGGACGGGAACGGCCGGCAGTTGCGAGCCTGCCCGACTATCCCAGGTACGGCGTAGGCCTGCGGTCAGCTTGAGACCGTTGAGTCCCACAGCGCCGAGATCAATGGTCGCTTGGCCAAAGATCGCACGCGATCGGAATATGTCACGAGACTGCGCAACGTTCGGGATGAATGGATTGAATAGATAGTATGTGTTGACGTAGGACTGTCGCGAGTAGGAGTAGAAGCCGCCCACAATCCACTTCAGGCTGTCATTAATCGACTGACCGGAGAGTTGGATCTCTTCCGAGAACTGTTTGAGGCGCCGGTTGAAGACGGAGTCCACAAGTGGATAGTCCAGGTTGGCCTGATTCATACCATTTCTGGTCTTCGAGTAGCCATAGCCCAGGATGTTCTTGAGCGTCACGTCTCCCAATTCGACCGACGTGGTGTTCGACCCGAAGACACTCTTGTTCTTGTCAGGGTTCGTGTCGAATGACTGATCGATCGTCCTCCGCCCCAGCTGCTGCTGCCTCGCAAACTGCGACTCGACGAGGGCCACGTTGCCGGCGCCGAAGAAGTCGGGATAGACAAGCGCTGCCCCGCCGAGCGCGGCCAAGATCCCTGGGTTATTGTGTTGATCGGCGTGAAAATAGCTTACAACCAGATCGTTCTTGATGGTGTCGTTGGGCGTGAACGTCAGGACGGCGCGAGCGCCCTCATAATGCTTGTCGTTGCCGTCGGGTCCGCCGAGATTCCGGACGAAGCCGTCCTGACGGGTGATCTGCCCGCTCACCCGCAGCCCCAGCACATCCTTCACCAGCGGAATGTTCACCGCTCCGGTCGCCTGATAAAAGCTGTAGTTACCGACGCTGCCACTCAGGAAGCCGGTGACGTCAGTTGTGCTCGCTGTGTGGGGAGTAAAAAGCACCGCGCCGCCCGTGCTGTTCTTGCCGAAGAGCGTGCCCTGCGGCCCGCGAAGGATCTGAACCGATGAAAGGTCGTAGATGCCTGCCGCGATCACGCGCGAATCGAACGGCACATCGGCGAAGTAGGTTACGACGGTATTGTCGGTGCCGAGAGCCTGGCCGATGCCGCGGATGGTGAAGATCGGTGTGCTCGACCCTGCCAGAGGTTCCGGCGTGATGACGAGGCTCGGCACATTATACTGCAGATCCGAGGCGATATTGACCTTCTGCCGCTCGAGCGCTGCGGTCGTCAGAACGGAGGCGGCGACGGGAACGCGCTGCAGGTTCTCCGCCGTCCGACGAGCGGTAACTACGATGTCGCTGAGCCCCGTCGGGTCGTCCGCCGGCGGGTGAGCAGCGGGCGACGACGACGGCTCCACGACGGGCTGCGCCGATTGGGAGACCGCCGGCGTCGCGGCGAGCGCGCCAGCAATGGCAACCCCGGCCGAGCCGTTTCGAAAAAACGCGCGTGCTGAAAAAAAGGCCACTATTCCCTCCCCTTACTCTTTTGTTCGCGCCGGCGTCTGTCCGCAGGCAGCGTTATTTTTCAATCGAAGCCTGGCTTAAACCCTCCAGACTCATCGGTGAACCACACCGGATGCGCTTCACTTTCTCCAGGGATGTGACCCTGTCGATTGAAATAACCACACAGGGCGTGTGATTAGCCGTCGGCGCCGTGCCCGCGGCCCGGATCTGATCGGCGGAGTCTTGCCCGAGAGGTTCACGCGCCGCGGCGGCCGCGCGCCGTTCGGCCTTGGCGACACATCGACAGACCCGTCGGAGGTAGGCGCCCCAGCCTCACGGCAGGTACTCCGGTCGTGGCGATGGCAAGGCGCCCTTTGCCGAAACTTGGTTACAGCGTGTAGGTTTCTCTTTGTTGACGTGTCGCGGAAGGAGGCGTCTCCTCGGTCCATGCTAGGCTGAGAGGATATCATTGTCATGGTGGACGTCATTTTGAATGATGCTTCGGCGTCCGGTCGGGAGAGGGACATCTTTTATGTCCCGGAGTTGCCGACCGGCCGATACCAGGGCACGGCTTTCTATGCTCTCGAAGTGGAGCATGTCTGGAACAAGTCATGGCTCTTCGTGGGGCATGTTTCCGAGCTGGAGAAGGCTGGCAGCTACAAGCTCTTCAGCGAGATGGGTCGGTCGGTGATCGTGAGCAGGGGTGAGGACCACGTAATCCGCGCGTTCCACAATACCTGCCGTCACCGCGGCGCGGAGATCCTCGTCCAGCCGACGGGCGTGGCGAAGCGCTTCATCTGCCCCTACCACGCCTGGGGCTACAATCTTTCGGGCGAGCTTGTTTCGGTGCCGGAGCTGGAGGACTTTCCCTGCCTGGAAAAGGAAGAGAAAAGCCTGCTTCCTGTTCGGTGTGAAGTGTTCCGTGGCTTCATGTACATCAACTTCGACGATAATGCCGCGCCGGTGAGTGAGTACATGGCGCCGATCGCGCCGGTATATGCCGACATTCCCTTCGAAAATCTCGTGAAGAAGTTCGAGCTATGCTATGACGTAGTCGGCAATTGGAAAGCCGTGTACGATAACTTCCTCGAAGGCTATCATGTATCGACCGTGCATGCGCGAACGGTTGGCAATCAGCTCGACAACAAGCAAGCGCAAGCTCTTCGGTATGCCAACGGGCACGGGCGGATGATAACCAAGCTTCGTCGCAAGAATGCGCCGCTGCTGAACGGAGAAATGGACGAAACGGCGCGGATCTCGGATAGATTCGAAGACAGCATCGAGGGCATGACGCCCTTCCCCAACGGAAACTTCGTGATCGACGCGATGAGCGTCAGCATCCTCCATTTCTGGCCCGTAGGACATGACAACACGCGGATCCGGTCGTTCTTCTTCGCGCTCCCGGGAAGCGCGCAAGAGGATAATCAGGAATACTGGGACGCATTCAAGAACTACCAAGATCAGATACTCGAGGAGGATCGGCAGCTTCTCCCCGGCATCCAGCGCAATATCAATAACGGCACGTCACCCACGATGGTCCTCAAAAACGGCGAGCAAATCATTCATAATTATCATCAGGAGATCGATCGATTGATCGGCCCCGAGCGGATCGACCCCGCTCTGCGCGTCAAGAAATTCCTTCCTATAGACAACTGAGCGGATCCTGGCCGGGTGGTGTCAGGCTTGAAATTGCCGTCCCCGCGGAGAAATGTGGGAAGCTCAGGTTGCAGCTGATCGAGGAGCTCTTGTCTCGAGAGGAGGCAGACGCCGCATAGAGCATGGCCGACGCAGCGGGCCTGACCTTGAGGCTATACGGGGAAGTCAGATACTGCCCACGCGGTCCGCGAGGGTTCTTCCGTATCCGACCTTGGCACTTAGATGATGGACCGCGGGAGGGGAGACATGGCGACAGAGGACCCTACGGCCGACCAGCCGGCTCTACTTGACCTCATTCTCAGGGGTTACCGGGAAATCGACAAACGTGATCCGGATCTGCTGAGATCCCTCTATCATCCCGATACGATCGAAGATCACGGTGCCATGCGTTGCGGTGGTTTCAAAGAATTCATCGCGCAGGTTGGGTTCATCTGGAGCCGTACTCCATGACCACGCATATGGTTGGCGACGCGCTGTTCCACGTTGATGTCGACGATGCCTACAGCGAGACCTATGTGTTGGCGGCGCCTGTTCCGCATGATGGTCCGCAAAAAACCTGCCCCGTGGACGATCAGGATCCGCCCTCTGCCGGCGACCCCTGCCTCGAGTAGCGTGGGTTGGGCGTGGCCGGCATGTCCTGCGATAGGACAAGATCCGGCGAGGGGCCACGAAACTCTTGATGATGCTGGATTCCCGGCGGGACGACGGACGATGGTTTCCCGAGCAACGCGAACGATGACAGGAGAGTTGAATGCAGTTTTCGAATTTGGATCTGGATCTTGCGGCAGTTGATGCCGAAGCCCGCGCAAAGATCCATAAATGGGTGGAAGGGGAACTGAATGGTCGCGTGACGTCCTTGGAACGCGAGCGCCGCTGGCGCCCGATCTGGCGAGTACGATACGAGAAGGACGGGCGGGGAGCGGGGCTCATCATCAAGGGCATGCGGCCTTTCGAGGCTATTCCGTTCAGCCTGGATCACGAGATGCTGAGCCAGCAGATGCTTGAGGAGAACGGTTTTCCGGTTCCCCATGTGTTTGGGAAGCTGGATGAGCTGAATTTCGTCATGGAATTCGTAGAGGGAGAGAAGGACCCAGGCCTGGTCCAGCAGGCAGATGAAGGCGGCTCGGAGATGTCGCCCGAGCGTTGGCAGGTCTGCCACGAGTTCATGGAATGGCTGGTAAAGTTGCACCGGCTGCCGGTCGAAAAGATGGCACATACGGAGGCAACGATACCCGCGACTCCCGAGGAGATCGCGCTTAATCTTGCCGAACGTTACTACAAGTTGATTTGTGAGCGTGATGCCGTTGATGCCGTGACCGAATATTTCATTCGATGGATGCGCCGCTATGTGCCGCAGCACCGCACGCGCCCGGCAATAGTGCTTGGCGACGGTGGCCAATTCATGACTAACGGCGCGGAAATGACGGCGATCATCGACGTCGAACTGGCGCATGTCGGGGATCCTTATAATGATTTCGCCCCGCTCCGCTGTCGACACCCGCTCGAGAATTTCGGCGATATCCCCGCCCTTTTTCGGCATTACGAAAAGGTGTCAGGCGAGCCTCTCGACTGGAAGGCGATCGCCTACGCAACAGTTGTTTATTCCGGCTGGGGTATGACCGCCTACACCATGGCGCTCAAGGAACCACATGTGGGTGGGGACTGGGCAGAAATAGTCTCGGCCCGGGCCTTCATCATGCGTCGCACGCTCGACGCGATCGCGGATTATATGGGAATTACCTTTGATGACGATATAAAGCTGCCCCCGCCCCGTTCGACGCCGATCGAAGACTCCGGGCTGCAGAAGCTGATGCTGGAATTGAAACTGCTTCCGACGTCTCCCGCGCTGCTGGAGTGGCAGCGCGACAATCTCGCGAACATTCCTGCCATGCTCCTCCAGCGGGCGCATTACGGTGATTGGGTCGATAGCGAGTTCGTGGCAGACGTCGAACGGTTGACGGGCCGTAGCCTGCCCGATGCCGACGCTGCTGATCGCACGCTGCGAGCCTTTGTGGAATTGGCCGGACAGAACGAGGATGAGGCTTTGGCACGGCTCTTTTATCGCCATGCCTATCGCTTGTGCCTCATGGTCGCCGGGGAAGGCGCGGGGAAAGACCACGTCATGTTTTACAAGATCGAGCCAATTCTCGACAAGGATGGCAGGCCTAGATGAAGCACTCGCCCGCTCTCGGTTCTGTCGCTCGTACCTCGGCGGAAGGGAGGCCGCAGCAGGTCGGCGGCGACGACGCCGGAATTGCCTTCGACGCCTTAGCTTTTTGAGATTGGCGGTGTTTTAGAGCGGTGCGGCCCTGCTTCGGGCCGCACCGCAGCCACGGCGATAGACGACACAATCATCAATGAAGCGAGGAAATAAGCACCGAGGCAAGATGCTCTCGCCAGAACCTTAGGCTGAA
>Ga0207668_10000281_pt1 | contig 33444 bp, 27 predicted proteins | sample KBSS43metaG_FD_184323 | JGI IMG/M metagenome (GOLD analysis project Ga0207668, IMG submission 184323) | Switchgrass rhizosphere microbial communities from Kellogg Biological Station, Michigan, USA - KBS S4-3 metaG (SPAdes) (version 2) | ecosystem: Host-associated > Plants > Roots > Rhizosphere...
ATCAGGTTGACGATCAGGTCGAGCGCGACGTTCGGGGCTTGGCCCGGCACGAAGATGGCGCCGACGAGGAACCATACGGTCTGGGCGATGATCGCCGCCATCGTCGCGATGACCGCGACGTTGCGGTCGACGACCTTCTTGAGCAGGACGAAGCTGGTGCCGCCGGCGATTGCCGGGATCCAGGCGACCGCCCCGATGAAGCGGCTCATGATGTAACCCGCGCCGAGCGGCGCGATCGCCGCGAACGAATATTGCCGCGTCGACGAGCGATCCACGTAACTCATACTGACAGTCCCCCAAATCCCCGCGACGAGCTTGGCAGCGCCCCGGACCCTCGTCAATTTTAGCGGTTTGGCGACGCCCGCGCTGCCATCCACTTGCACTGCTGTCAGCAGCGCCGTAGCGGCTGGCGCCGGAGGCCCCAGACATGACCGACGTTCGCGACGCACCGAGCACCAGCCCGATTTCGACCCGCAAGCATGGCGACGTGCTGATCGTCCTGTCGAACAACCCGCCGGTGAATGCCCTCGGCGCGGCGGTGCGGCAGGGCCTGGTCGCGGCGATCGAGCAGGCCGAGGCGGACGGGAGTGTCACGGCGGTGGTCATCGCGTGCGAGGGCCAGACCTTTTTTGCCGGAGCCGACGTTTCCGAATTCGGCACGCCCAAGGCGTTCGAGCAGCCGATGCTGCCGCAGGTCGTCGACATCATCGAGAATTGTTCGAAGCCGGTGGTGGCCGCAATCCACGGCACCGCACTGGGCGGCGGGCTCGAGGTCGCACTAGCCTGCCATTATCGCGTCGCCTTGCCGTCAGCGAAGCTGGGCGTGCCCGAGGTCAAGCTCGGCCTGCTGCCCGGCGCGGGCGGGACGCAGCGACTGCCGCGCGTCGCGGGTGTGAAAAAGGCACTCGAAATGTGCGCGACCGGCAATCCGATCGGCGCGAAGGAAGCGTTCGACTGCGGACTGGTCGACCGGCTGATCGAGGACGATCTGATCCCGCACGCGGTCGGCTATGCCGAGGAAGTGCGCGATGTCCGGCCGCTGCCGAAAAGCAGCGAGAAGCAAACGAAGATCGCTGAGTGCGATCCTTCGGTGTTCGATGAATTCGCGACGGCCAATGCCCGCAAGTTCCGCGGCTTCGATGCGCCTCTAAAGAACATCGAGGCAGTGAAGTTCGGGTGCCAGAAACCCTATGCCGAAGGCGTCCTGGAAGAGCGCCGCTTGTTCATGGAGTTGATGAGCGGGACGCAGGCGAAAGCTCAGCAATATTTCTTCTTCGCCGAGCGCAAGGCGAACAAGATCGAAAACCTGCCCGACGGCACTGAGCCGCGCGCCGTGCGCAAGGTCGGCGTGATCGGCGCCGGGACCATGGGCGGCGGCATTTCGATGAACTTCCTCTCGGCCGGAATCCCGGTGACAATCGTAGAAATGGGTCAGGAGGCACTCGATCGCGGCGCCGGCGTCATGCTGCGCAATTACGAAGCCAGCGCGGCCAAGGGCAAGTTGACGCAAGAGCAGGTCGGCAAGGCGATGGGGCTGCTCACGCCGACGCTCGATTTCGCGGCGCTGGCCGACTGCGACCTGATCATCGAAGCGGTCTACGAGAGCATGGACGTCAAAAAGGAAGTGTTCGGACGGCTCGACAAGATAGCCAAGCCGGGCGCGATCCTCGCCTCCAATACCAGCTACCTCAACATCGACGAGATTGCGGCGTCGATCTCGCGGCCGGGCGACGTGGTCGGGATGCACTTCTTTTCGCCCGCCAATGTGATGAAGCTGCTCGAGGTTGTGCGCGGCGACAAGACCGCGCCGGACGTACTGCTGACGGCAATGGGCCTGGCCAAGAAGATCCGCAAAGTTGCGGTGGTTGCGGGCGTCTGCCACGGCTTCATCGGCAACCGCATGCTGATGCCGCGCCAGGTCGAGGCGACCAAGCTGCTGCTCGAAGGCGCGACGCCGGAGCAGGTCGACCGCGTCCATCTCGAGTTCGGCATGCCCATGGGCCCGTTCCAGATGGCCGACCTCGCCGGGGTCGACATCGGCTGGCACCGCGACCCCAACCGGATCGAGAATATCCGCGACGCTTTGTGTGCGATCGACCGCTGGGGCCAGAAGAAGGGCGCAGGTTTCTACGATTATGACGACAAGCGCCGGCCGACGCCGTCGCCGGTGGTGCAGAAGATCATTGAGGACTTCGCCAAGCAACAGGGCGTCGAACGGCGCGAAATCAGCAACCAGGAGATCGTCGAGCGGACGCTCTACACGATGGTCAATGAGGGCGCGAAAATCCTCGAGGAAGGCATCGCCCAGCGCGCGTCCGACATCGATGTGGTGTGGGTCTACGGCTATGGCTGGCCGGTCTACCGCGGCGGGCCGATGTTCTGGGCCGATACCGAAGGACTGCAGAAGATCGTCGACGGCCTCAAGGCGCAGGAAGCGCGCATGGGCAGCGATTTCAGCTTCTCGCAGCTGCTGCTCGACAAAGCGGCGAAGGGCGAGCGCTTCACGCGCTAGCCGTTATGACGGCTTTGGCTTTCTGTCCTCCAGAAGGCTGAGCATCGCCAGCGCGACCGCGGCGAGGCCCGCGCTGGCAAGGAAGGTCGCGCTGCTCCCGTCCTTGTCCCACAGCATGCCCGCCGCGAGACTAGCAAACAGGCCGGCGATCCCGGTGACGAACCAGAAGGCGCCGAAGCTCGTCGCGCGCAACTCCTCCGGCGCGCTATCGGCAATCATCCGCGCGAAAATGCCCTGAGTCAGGGCCATGTGCGCGCCCCACAAGGTCACGCCGATCACCAGCCCGGCGTAGCCGCCGGTCTTCGCCAGGACGAGGTTGCCGGCGATCAGCGCCGCCATTCCCGCCATCAGGATTGCCCGCGGGCTCATCCGGTCGCTGAGCGCGCCGGCCGGGTAGGCGAGGGCGACGTAGGCGAGATTGAACAAGGCCAGCGTCAGCGGCGACCAGGTTTCGCTGAGCCCTACCTCAATCCCTTTGAGGATCAGGAAAGCCTCCGAAAAGCGAGCGAGGCTGAACAGGAAGCCGACGCTGAGCAACCGCCGTGTGTCCTTGGTCAACTTTCGGAAGCCGGCAAAGAACGGTGGACGCTTGCCCGCTTCGAGCTTCCGCTCCGGCTCGCGCAGCGCGAGCCACGCCAGCAGGAACGACAGGCCCGCCGGAATAATCGCCACCCAGAACACCGCCCGGATATTGTTGGCGAGGAGCACCATCAGTCCGATCGCCACCAGCGGCGCGAGCAATGCCCCGGCCGTGTCCATCGCCTGCCGCAGCCCGAACGCCCGCCCGCGGATTTCCGGCGGCGTCTCGTCGGCGATCATCGCGTCGCGCGGAGACCCCCGGATGCCCTTACCGACGCGGTCGACGAAGCGCGCGCCGAGCACCATCACGGCGTTGCTGGCGAGCGGGAACAGCGGCTTGGACAATGCCGCGAGGCCGTAGCCCGCCGCGACCCACGGCTTGCGCGTGCGGCTGCGGTCGGACAGGCGGCCCGACACGAGCTTGGCAAAATTGGCGGTAGCTTCCGCGACCCCGTCGATGGCGCCGAGCGCGGTCGCCGGCAACCCAAGCGCGATCGTGATGAACGCCGGCAGGAGAGCGTGATAAATCTCGCTCGACAGGTCCATCAGCAGACTGACGAAGCCGAGCACCCAGACGTTCTTCGGCAGGGGCGGGCGGCTGCTCATCGGCGCGTCATCGCGACGGCTGGTCGATAACGCAACCATGAGTCGTCGAATTTAACCACAGCAACATTGAAGCGGCGCGAATATTTGTTACGCTGCAATTTATGTTTGGGGGATCGACACCGGGGGCGCTGTCCGCCCGCTTCGCTAGATTGGTCGAGCAATTGGGCGGCGACGTCGACGCCGCCAAGGCGCTCGGCCAGCAAAGAGCCCTGCTTACTGCGGTCGGCCAGACCGAACCGGCAACGCTCAATCAAATCGCGGCACGGGTCCGGAGAGGTGCGCCGGCGGTCAGCCGGGCCGTCGATACGCTAGTTCGCGCCGGCCTCGTCGACCGCCAACCCGATCCTGACAATCGCCGGCGTCTGGCATTGCGCCTGACCGACGCCGGGCGCCAGCGGCTCAACACGCCGCCGGATTCCGATGCCACGCTCGAAGGCCGGATCGGCAAGCTCGCGCACAGCGAACTGCGCGCGCTCGAACGCGGGATCGAAATCTTGGAACGGTTGCCGCGCTAGCCTTTCCGGCGCCGCGTTTCCCAACCCTTTTTGGCGGCCGCGCTGCGGCTCCGCGACCGGCCGCCGCCATCATTCTTTCCGCCGCCATCCTGCTTGTTGACCGTCGCCCAGGCCCGGCTTTCGGCTTCCTTCTTCGAAACGCCGTTCTTCTCATACCCTTCTTCGATATGCTTGGCCTTGCGATCCTGCTTGGCGGTATAGGCTCCACGAGGCATTACAATCCTCCTTTCACTCGCGTGGAATCGGTCAACGAACATAGGCTGGAGCCGTTGCTATGCTGCATTGCAACATGACCCGTAACGCTCTACATGACAGCCGAATTTTTCTCAGGACATCGAAATGAAACTGCGCAACGTGGCGATCATCGCCCACGTCGATCACGGCAAGACGACCCTCGTCGACCAGCTCTTCCGCCAGTCGGGCACCTTCCGCGACAACCAGCGGATCGAAGAGCGGGCGATGGATTCGAACGACCTAGAGAAAGAGCGCGGGATCACCATCCTTGCCAAGTGCACCTCGGTCGAATGGCCGCGCGAGAATCCGACGACGCGGATCAATATCGTCGACACGCCCGGCCACGCCGACTTCGGCGCCGAGGTCGAGCGCATCCTCAGCATGGTCGACGGCGTCATCCTGCTGGTCGACGCCGCCGAAGGCCCGATGCCGCAGACCAAGTTCGTCACCGGCAAGGCGCTGTCGCTCGGCCTCAAGCCGATCGTCGTCGTCAACAAGATCGATCGCCCCGATGCGCGCCCCGCGGAAGTGCTCGACGAAGTGTTCGAACTGTTCCTCAACCTCGAGGCCAATGACGAGCAGCTCGATTTCCCGACGCTCTATGCATCGGGCCGCGCCGGCTATGCCGGGCTGACGGACGACGTCCGCGACGGCGACCTGACGCCGCTGTTCGAGACCATCCTCAGCCACGTCCCGCCGCCGCGGGTCGATGCCGGCCCGTTCCGCATGCTCGCCACCCTGCTCGACCGCGATCCGTTCCTCGGCCGTATCCTGACTGGCCGCGTCGACAGCGGCACGATCCGGGTCAACGACCCGATCCGCGCGATGGACGTGAACGGCAACGTTGTAGAGGAAGGCCGCGCGACGAAATTGTTCGCGTTCAACGGGCTCGATCGCGTGCCGGTCGAACAGGCCGAGGCGGGCGACATCATCGCCATCGCCGGGCTAATCAAGGCGACGGTGTCCAATACCATTGCCGACCCGTCGGTCGCCGCGCCGCTGCACGCGCGGGAAATCGATCCGCCGACGCTCAGCATGACCTTCGCGGTCAATGACAGCCCGTTTGCCGGCAAGGACGGCGATAAGGTGCAGAGCCGGGTGATCCGCGATCGCCTGTTGCGCGAAGCCGAGGGCAATGTCGCGATCCGCGTCACCGAATCTCCCGGCGCCGATGCGTTTGAAGTCGCCGGGCGCGGCGAGCTTCAGCTCGGCGTGGTGATCGAGACGCTGCGCCGCGAAGGCTTCGAGCTCGGTATCAGCCGCCCGCGCGTGCTGTTCCGCGATGGTCCCAACGGCCGCGAGGAGCCGTATGAGACGGTCGTCGTCGACGTCGACGACGAATTCAGCGGCACGGTCATCGACAAGATGGCGCTGCGCAAGGCGGAGATGACCGACATGCGCCCGTCGGGCGGCGGCAAGACCCGCCTGATCTTCTCGGCGCCGTCGCGCGGCCTCATCGGCTACCACGGCGAGTTCCTGTCCGACACCCGCGGCACCGGCATCATGAACCGGCTGTTCGAACGCTACGGGCCGTTCAAGGGTCCCATCCAGGGCCGCCAGAACGGCGTTCTCATCTCAATGGAGAAGGGTCCGGCCGTGGCCTATGCGCTGAGCGCGCTGGAGGAGCGCGGGGTGCTGTTCATCTCCCCCGGCGAGATGCTCTACGAAGGCATGGTGATCGGCGAGAATGCCAAGCCGCAGGACCTTGAGGTCAATCCCTTGAAGTCCAAGCAGCTGACCAACTTCCGCGCATCCGGCCCGAAGGACGAAGGCATCCGCCTGACTCCGCCGCGGCGGATGAGCCTCGAGCAGGCGATCGCCTACATCCAGAACGACGAGCTGGTCGAAGTGACGCCCAAGGCGATCCGCATCCGCAAGCGCTACCTCGACCCGCACGAGCGCAAGCGGGAGTCGCGCAAGCTCGAAGCGGCCTAAATCCACTCCTCTTGAGAACGTCGCGCGATCGATAGCGTCGTGGTTCGTTTTCCATAGCTGTGTTAAGTATCCAACGAGACTCGGCCGACCCGGCTCGGCCAGGGACAGCCGAGTCTCACCCGCCCTCAACCCGGGTCGCTTTCCATCCCGCTTGTGTTAGAATTGCAGCGAGACCCGCTGACCTCCCCATCTAATCAGCGGGCGTGTCGAGACGGTGGCCCGGTGCTCGGTTGCTCGCGCCGGGCCACTTAACCCTCTCCGCCACGCACCGGTCATAGGATGCAGCGTTATGCGCCGGAAGGGGTTCTGCGATAGGTGACGACTCCGGCTTTCGAAGTTCAGGCGAGCGAGCACGGCGAAACGCGGCTGCTGACCGTCACTGCCGGAAGTGTGCGGTGCGCGTACGAACTGCCCGGCAATGAGCAGCAGCAATATTCCGATTTCTTCCGCGATCTCTCGCACGATTTCGGAACGCGACTGCCGCATGTTTTCGCGGAAGCGGCCGAGCATCCCGCTCCTGCGCTGCACTGGCGGCCGCTGCTGACCGAAAATGTCAGTCCGCGGATTCTCGTTGGCTATGGCGACCCGGCGGTGCTCAAATCCGATGACGGCTGGTGGCTGGTCGCAACGTCCAACGACGCGCCGGACGCCTTCCCCATCCTTCATTCCGCGGACCTCGAACATTGGGAGCATCGCGGTTTCGTTTTCCCCGAAGGAGCGGCGCCGAGTTGGTGCGCGAAGGGTCGCAAAGTCGCCGACTTCTGGGCGCCGGAGATTGCCCGCGTCGGCAGCGAATATTGGCTCTGCTACACAGCGCGGCAGGGCTCCAACGCGCTCGCGATCGGCCTGGCTCGGGCATCCCATCCCGCCGGACCGTGGATCGACAATGGTGCGCCGCTCATCACCGGCAAACCGGTCAACACCACCGGCATGCCCGGGGGTCAGCTCAGCGGCGGCGTCATCGACAGCCACATCTTCGTCGATGCGGACGGGACGCCGTACCTGTTCTGGAAGGACGACCGGAACAGTCTGTGGCCGCGGCCGCTGGCGATGCTGCTCCGCGAGCAGCCGCAACTGATCGACCGGCTGTTCGCCGGCGAAGCGGACCGGCGCACCGCCGCCTTTGCCGCCGCGGTCGTTCCGTGGGCCAACCAGCGGCGACCGATGGAGCGCTTCTTCCTGATGCAGCCGCTGATCGAGGCGGCCCTCGCCAACTGGGAGCGCGCCCGCGCCGCGCTCGGTGACTATGGGTTGGCCGAGACGATCCTCGAGGCGATGACGACGCCGGTGCGCGGTCAGCAGCTTACGGCGGACGGCCGATCCCTGCTCGGCGTGGACACGATCGTCCTCACCAACGACCTCGATTGGGAAGGCCATTTGATCGAAGGGCCATTCGTGTCCCGGCAGCAGGGCCGTTACTGGCTATTCTACGCCGGCAACGACTTCTCGACCCCGTCCTATGGGATCGGGGTGGCGGTCGCCGATCATCCGCTCGGACCCTATGCGAAGCAGGGAGAGCCGCTGCTGCGCTCGACCACCGCCTGGACCGCCCCGGGCCATGCTTCGGTCGCACCGGGCGTCGACGGCCAGCCGCAATTGTTCTTCCACGCCTTTCATCCGGGCACCGGCGGTTACAATGCGTTCCGAGCGCTGCTGACCGTCGGCCTCACCTTCAGTCACGACCGGGTCGAGGTGGCGGAGTTGCCGTGATCGGCTAAACTACGGCCATGAAGATCATTGGCAGCTACGTCAGTCCCTATGTCCGCAAGGTCCTCGCGTGCCTCAACCTCAAGGGCCTTGATTACGAAATCGATCCCATCACACCCTTCTTCGGCAATGACGAGTATGAGCGGAAGAGTCCGCTTCGCCGTATCCCGGTGCTGGTCGACGGAGATTTCTCGATCTGCGATTCATCGGTGATCTGCGCTTACCTCGACGACGCTTACCCCGAGCATCCACTCCTTCCCACCGACCCCAAGGATCGTGCCCAAGCGCGCTGGCTCGAGGAATATGCCGACACGCGGCTCGGGGACGTGTTCATCTGGGGCCTGTTTTACCAGAAGGTCGTGCGGCCGGCGGTTTGGGGCGAGCCGGGCGACGCAGAGCGTATCGCCAAGACCCTCAATGACGACCTACCCAAGACGCTCGACTATCTTGAAGGCGAATTGCCGGTCGACGGCTTCCTGTTCGGTGACATCGGGCTTGCCGACGTCGCCATAGCCAGCTTCTTTCGCAACGGTGCGTATGCGGGGTTTGAGCCCGACGCCGAGCGCTGGCCGATCACGGCCGCGTTCGTTGCCCGAACGCTTGCTCATCCATGCGTCGCGTCACTGTTGCCGCTTGAGGACATCCAGCGCAGCACGGACATCAAGGGCCGCCGCCAGGCGCTGCTCGAAGCCGGCGCGCGGCTGACGGCCGAGACGCTCGGCGAGCGCGAGCCACGCCAGGGCTACATGCGCCTCTAGTCAGCTCGCGAGGCGCTGGTGGCCCGAAATCCAGTGTTCGAGCCGGGTCCGGAGCGAGAGCTTCGACGGGATGAACCCGGGTTCGGGCACGGAGACTTCCTCGGCGGTTTCGTAGAGCGTCAGATTGGCCGGAATCTTGGGGCGGAGGGTTTCGCGACCGCGCAGGAGATCCTCGGCCATGGCCAGCGCGCGGTGGACGTCCTCGGCGGTAAACGGCTTCATTAAGCAGCCCATCGCCAGGTCGGGCATGGCGAAGCGCGGTGCCTTGCCGCTGACAAACAGGCAGGCGACGCCGAGATCGTTGAGCCGGACGGCAACCGGAAACCCGGTCTGGCCGTGCGCCAGGTGCAGGTCGAGCAGGGCGAGGTCGGGGTCATGTTCCTCCGCCGCGGCGATCGCGCTGTCGGCGTCGTCGGCCGTTGCCACCACCCGGTACCGCGGATTGTCCTCGACCAGATATTTAAGCGTCGTTGCTAGCTGGAGGTCGTCCTCCACCACCAGGATTCTAAGCACCCGCGAGTCCCCTACTCGGCGTGGGAAGAGATTCTTCCCCGAAAATCCGTGAGTTGGATGGTTGCGCGTAATTGAGTCCGCCGCGAATCCCCCGTGAACGAAGTTAACGCTCAGCCGAACTCACGCCGCGCCAAAGCGAGGGAGCAAAGTGAAAAGGGCGCCCCAGCCCGAAGCCGGAGCGCCCTGCTCTCCCCAACGAGAAGTCTCGTTTAACGGTAGAAAATATGCTGGCCGATCTTCTGCGCCATGCTGAGACGGTGGCCCCAGGACGGATCGACATAGTCGGCGTGATACCACAGGACGTCGTTGGTCAGGCTCGGCACGACGTTGGCCATGGCAACGCGGGTCACGCCCTGCGCCTTCCGCCAAGCGTCCGAATTGTAGCGCGGCGCCGGCATGGTGCCGCGGTGAACGAAGGAGAATTGCGCCGGCTGCTTGACCACGCCGCACCAGCTCGCCGGATATTGGCCCGACGACGCGCGATTCATGATGACACGGGCGACGGCGAGCTGCCCTTCAAGAGATTCGCCACGCGCCTCGAAATAGACTGCGGTCGCGATGCAATTCGCTTCCTCGCCGAGCGGCGCGCCGGCGCTGTACTTGTCGACCAGCGCATAGAGCGGCCAGCCGCCGCTGTAGAGCCACGTGGCTTCGCGCTGAATCGACGTCGCCAGGCTGGCGCTGACCGATGCGGCGGGGACGGCCGTCGCGACCGAAGCCGACGGCAGGGTTGCAGCGACGGAGCTGGCCGCGGCGATCCCGAGCGGCTGCGCCGCCGTGTTCACGTCAAGCGACCGGACCGCGGCCGCCACATCGAGCTTTACGGCCGCACTCTGCGCCGCTGCTTCGGTCGAACCGAAACCCAGCGTCAACAGTCCAACGGCCACGGACGCGCAGCGTCCGCTCAGAATTCCAACCAATTCGTAATCCCTCTAAAAGGCGGACGACCCTCCGGCGCTAACGCCGCTTCGGAGAGGCCGTCCGTCTTGCCCTGGAGCCTGGCCTGATGCCTGCGGCTCACTCGCTCTCAAATCGTTGAGACCCAGATATGGAAAGCGTTAACTGACGCCAACCCATCCATCGGTGAACCGTTGGACTCGCGGGATGGAATCCGGAACGCTTTCAAATCATTCAGTTTTTGCGATTTCTCAGCTCGGTTCGTCCATGCTTTCGGTCGCCTCGCCGACAGGCTAATTGTTGTTGCAACGAAAGGTGTCCCGCGATGGCGCATTGGTTGATGAAATCGGAGCCCGAAAGCTACGGCTGGGCCGACCTGATTCGCGATGGCGCGACCGAATGGGACGGCGTCCGCAACCCGACGGCCCGCCTCAACCTCAAGGCGATGAAGCCCGGCGACACCGCCTTTTTCTATCACAGCATGTCCGACAAAGCGGTCGTTGGAATCATGAAAGTCACGCGTGCCGCGGAGCCGGACCCGAAGGCGCCCGAATGGGTTCGGGTGCGGGTCGAGCCGGTCAAGCCGCTCGAACGGCCGGTGACGCTGGCCGAAATCAAGGCAGAGCCGAGCCTCGCCAAGATGGAATTGATCCGCCAGTCGCGCTTGTCCGTAGCGCCCGTGCGCGATGAAGAATGGGCCAAGATACTGGAGATGGCGCAATGATCGTGACCCTCCTCGCGCTTGCCGCCGCGCAGCCGGCCGAGACGCCGCGGCAGTTCGTGACCCGCGCTTTTGCCGGCTACCGGAGCGCCAGCTTCAATCCGCTCGACAAGCCCGAGCGGTGGTTCGCGCCGCGCCTGAGCGCCGCCATTCGCGACGATGCGAAGCTCGCCCACGGCGAGGTCGGCTATCTCGACGGCGACCCGATCTGCCAATGCCAGGACCCGGACGGCATGCGGCCATCGGTCGTCGGCGCAGCGCTCCAAGGCCGCGACAAGGCGACGGTCAAGGTGTCGATCGGCTGGCCGCACGACAAACCGCGCCCGGCGACCTTCAGCCTGGTGCGAACGCCGGCCGGCTGGCGCATCGCCGACGTATCGTCGGCCGACGAGCCGAGCCTGCTCAAGGCGCTCGACAAGGCGAACGCGGAAGCGAGGCGCCGGAAGTGACGACGGCGATGCTCGCCCAGGCGAACCAGAGCCAGCAGGGCGTGATGAACCTGCTCCGCGGCTAACCCCCACAGGAGTAGCACGTCCAGGAAGGCGGTTCCGGTCTAGGCCGGAGCCGCCTTTCGCTTATGGGTGGATGGATGCCCCGCGAGGATTCGAACCTCGATTGACGGATTCAGAGTCCGTAGTCTTACCTTTAGACGACGGGGCAATACCGGCCTTGAGCGGAGCGCGGCAGATAGAAATCGCGCCTTCCGCTGTCAACGTTGGGGCCGCCGAACTTGCCCCCGACCCCGCATTTGTGGTTTAACCCCGATTAAGTCAGCCGCGCACTTTCCGCGTGGTGAAGGAAACGGGCGTTACAATGGCGCAGGGTGCCGCCAGTACGCCGGTTCTGCAGCATGCTGAGCAGCAGGACGGGCCGTCGCAATCAAGACCCGCCGGGAAGCGGGATCATCATCGACGCACCTATGCCGCGATCGATCTTGGCACCAACAACTGCCGGCTGCTGATCGCGCGCCCGACTGACAGCGGCTTCACCGTCATCGACGCTTTTTCGCGCATCGTGCGCCTTGGCGAGGGCTTGTCGCAGACCGGCCGGCTGTCGGACGCGGCGATGGACCGCGCCGTCAGTGCACTTGGCATCTGCTCCGACAAGCTCCGCCGCCGTAACGTGTCGCTGGTTCGTTCGGTCGCGACCGAGGCCTGCCGCCGCGCCGCGAACGGCGCCGCCTTCGCCGAGCGGGTCCGCGAGCAAACGGGAATTGCGCTCGACATCATCGAACCGGCCGAAGAAGCCCGCCTCGCCGTGCTCGGCTGCCACAAATTGCTCGAACCGGGTGACGGGCCGGCGGTGATCTTCGATATCGGCGGCGGCTCGACCGAGTTGGTGCTGGTCGACCAGAGCTCGGCCGGACCCAAGATCCGCGCCTGGTGGAGCGCGCCGTGGGGCGTCGTGTCGCTCACCGAGAGCGAGGGCAAGGAGGCCCTCGAAGGCCCCGACCGGATCAAGGCGTACAAGCGAATGCGCGAACGCGCGCGCCGGTCGTTCGCCAATTTCTCGGTCATGCTGCCGGAGAAGAAGGACGACGTCCGCCTGCTCGGGACCAGCGGAACGGTGACGACGCTGGCGAGCGTCCATCTCGCGCTCCCGTCCTACGATCGGCGCGCGGTCGACGGGCTGCACGTGCCGATCGAAGCGATGCAGAAAATCAGCTCGATGATCGCCGGTATGGATTATGGCGAACGGTCGAACCTGCCGTGTATCGGCAGCGAGCGCGCCGACCTGGTCGTCGCCGGCTGTGCGATCCTCGAGGCGATCATCGAAATCTGGCCGGCCAAGAATCTCGGTGTGGCCGACCGCGGCATTCGCGAGGGTATCCTGCGCGCGCTAATGGCCCGCGACGGCCACCTTTTGTGAAGCGACTGAAGACCGCGAAGGGCCGCAAAGTCTCGTCGACTCGGTGGCTCGAACGCCAGCTCAACGATCCGTACGTCAAGCGCGCCAGGGCGGAAAATTACCGCAGCCGGGCGGCCTACAAGCTGATCGAGCTCGATGAGCGGTTCGGGCTACTGAAGGGCGTGAAGACGGTGGTCGATCTCGGCATTGCGCCGGGCGGATGGAGCCAGGTTGTCCGCCGCAAGGTGCCGAACGCGGCTGTCGTCGGTATCGACCTGCTGCCGACCGACCCGATCGACGGCGTCGCTATCCTGCAAATGGACTTTATGGATGAAGAAGCGCCGGCGAAGCTGCAGGACGCGCTTGGCGGCCCTGCCGACCTGGTCCTGTCGGACATGGCGGCGAACACCGTCGGTCACCCGCAGACCGATCATTTGCGCACCATGGCACTGGTCGAGGCGGGCCTGTTGTTCGCGACCGAAGTGCTGCGGCCGGGCGGTGCCTATGTCGCCAAGGTCCTCGCCGGCGGGGCCGACAATCAGCTGGTCGCGGAGATGAAGCGCCATTTCACCGCCGTGAAGCATGCCAAGCCTCCCGCCAGCCGCAAGGACTCGAGCGAGTGGTATGTCGTCGCTCAGGGGTTCAAGGGTGCGGCGACCAGCGGATCCGCCTGACTATTCGAAGGGAAGCGCCGATGGACAGAATCTTCACCCGTATCGCGACCATCGTTGCGACGTTTGTTGGCCAGCCGTTGAGTTTTGTCGCGGCACTTCTGATCGTCATTGTGTGGGGGGTGACGGGACCCTTGTTCCACTATTCGGACACCTGGCAACTCGTCATCAACACCGGCACGACGATCGTGACCTTCCTGATCGTTTTTCTGATCCAAAACAGCCAGAACCGCGATGCTGCGGCAATGCAGGCCAAGCTCGACGAGTTGCTGCGCGCCGTCGGTCGGGCCCGGGACAAGTTTATCGGGATCGAGCATCTGAGCGACAAGGAAATCGAGCTCATCCGCAGCGCGCTGGAACAGCATGCCCGCGACCATCCGGGCAAGGCGTCCAGCGTCGTGGATACGGTCGATGAGTTGCTGAAGCGACTAGAGCCCGGCGGGCCCAAACTCAGCTCTTAGCGCGGGCGTCGGCGACGGCTTTTTTCAGGATTTCGTAGCTGACCGCGCTGTTCATCACGCGGTTTCCGACGACGAACAGCGGCGTCCCGGTCGCGCCAAGCTGGCCGGCCAGCTCGAAGTTACGCCGAAGCTCGGCCTCGATACTGGGGTCATTGCCGGGTTGCGGCGGAATCGCTGCAGCCTGGGCAGCCGTCGCATTCGTCTCGGGTGACGGGCGGCCCGTAGCCCACAACGTGTCATGAAACTTGCCGAACCGTCCGGCCTTTGATGCGGCCAGCGAGAGGCGGGCAGCGACAACGCTGTCCTGACCGAGGATCGGCAGCTCGCGATAGACGACGCGAAGACCCTTATCCTCCTGTAACAGCCGGTCGATGACGGGGTTGCTCGCCTTGCAATAGGGGCAGGCGTAATCGAAGAATTCGACCAGCGTTACGTCGGGCTTTGCGGAGCCCTTCCATGAGGTCGCGTAAGGGGCCTCAATCGCCGTGCGGTTAGCTGCGAGGACGGGCGCATATTGAAGGTCCTTCAGCGCCTCGGCGGTATCGGGCAGGACTTGGGGATCGGCCAGCATGCCCTGCCGGACGACGCGCTTCGCCAGCGAATCCGGAACCGCGAAGAGCAATAATGCCGCAGTCAGTGCCGACCCGACGACTCCTCCGCCGACGGCGGCGGTGATGGCTCCCACTCGTTCGGCCATGTCAGGCGCCGCGGCAGATCAAGGCGGCTTGGGAGTATTTCTCCCCGTCGCGTCCGGTACCCAACAACATTTTGTCCTCGCTTTTCCGGTCCTGCTTCTGGCTGCGCATTTCGGACTGCGACGCCATAACGATGTCCTGGGCGCGAAGACAATCCGGAGTACCGGCGCGAATTCCGGCCAAGGCATTGCGTGCGCTGACGATCGCAAGTCGCGGATTGCCTTCGAGGCTGTAACGCTCGGCACTGGCCAGCGCGGCGCGCGATTGGTCGCCTTCGCGGTCGTAGATGATGCCCAGTTGGAACCAGGCAAAGGGGTCCTCATTGTCGCGGCTCACCGCAGCTTTCAGCACCTGCTTGGCCTCGGCGAAATTCTTCGGATTCTCGGTCGCGACCAGGGCGTGGCCGAGCATGGCGGCGATCAGCGGCATGTTGCCGGATTTCTCCGTCGCTTCGCGGAGCGGCGCAATGGCTTCGGTCGGCTTGCCGCCCTCAAGCAGGATCTGGCCCTTGAGCTCAAGGAAAAAGGGGTCGTGGGGGTTGGTCGCCAGCAGTGCGCTGGCCTCGCTAAGCGCCTTATCCGGGTAGCCGCCGAGGTGATAGGCGTAGGCTCGTGCATAATGACCGGGCACGGTTTGGTCGGTTTCCGGATATTTTTGGACCGCATGCTTCGGGTCGATGAATCCGATCAGCTTCGCCTTGACCCGCTGGAACCGCGCCTCGAGTGCCGGATCGGGCGGGTTCTTCCACGCCGGGTCCTTCTGGAAAATCTGTTGCAGTGCCTGAATCCGTTCGGACGACAACGGGTGGGTCCGGTCGTAGCTGTCAGTCGAGTAGATCGCGAGGCGATACTCTTGGTTCTGCAGCTTACTGAAGAAATCGAGCATGCCTTTGCCGCTAAGGCCCGATTTCGACAAATAGAGCGCGCCGGCCTGGTCGGCGGTCGCCTCCTGCGTGCGCGAAAAGGAAAGGAACTTGCTCTCGGCAACTTGCTGGCCAGCCGCCATGATCCCCATCGCCGCTTCGCCGGCACCCGCGGCAATGGCCAGCGCTCCGAGAACCAAGGTTGCAATCGACAGGCCGGTCGCTTGATTGACGCCTTGCTGGAGCCGGATCGAATGGCCGCCGGCGACGTGGCCGAGTTCGTGGGCAATCACGCCTTGGAGCTGGTTCACATTATCGACCGCCCGGATCAGCCCGGTCTGGATGTAGACCGTTTGGCCCGTCGCGACGAAGGCGTTGATCTCCGGATCGTTGAGCAGGACCACTCGAACGCTGTTGGGATCGAGTTTGGCGGCCTCGATGAGCGGCCGCGAAATGTCTTTGAACAGCAGCTCGGTTTCGCTGTCGCGAAGGATAGAGGGTTCCACATCCTGCTGCGCGACGGCCGGCTGCCACGCCGAGGTGGCCAGCACCAGCGCGATCATCAGCAGCCGCACGAAGCGGGACAGCAGCGCGTTCATCGCGGGCGGCTTAGCATTGCTCGGCCTGAACCCGCGATGAAAAAGCTCAGCCGAACGTACGCTGCCACCAACCGCTGCGCCGCGGTTCGTCCGAGTCCTCAGGCTCCGCCGCATCATTGTTGGCAGCGGGCACCGAAACTGACTCTGCTTCAGCGGCGGCCGCGGCGGCCTTGCCACGCCGCTTGCGTGCCGGCTTCGCCGCCGGTGCCGGCTCCTCGACGACTGCGGCCGGAGCATCTACCGCGACCACGTCCGCTTTCTTCGGGGCTGCCTTGCGCGTGCGCTTCTTGGGCGTCGGCTCCTCCGCCGGCTCAGCCTCAGCGACCGGGGCCTCTTCGGCGACCGGGGTTTCGATCATCGGCGCGCTGTCTGGCGCGACCTCGGACTCGGCCGCAAGGTCGTCCGTGTCCGAACCCTTGCGACCGCGGCGCCGACGGCGGCGCTTCGCCGGTTCCGGCTCGACCTCGTCGGCCGGCGATTCCGGGGCCTCGGACTCGTCCTCGGCCGCCGGCTCGGCCATGTCCGCTGCACCCTCTGAATCGCGTCGTCCGCGGCCACGTCCGCCACGGCGACGGCGACGGCGCTTGCGGCCCTGACGGTCGCCGTCATCAGACCGCTCTTCGGCGCCGGCCTCCTCGTCTTCCTCTTCGTGATCGTCCTCGGCCAGGTCGGCCTCGTCCTGGTCGTCGTCATCGTCATTGACGATCGGCATGGGCGCCGGGCGTTCGACCGCAACCGGGCGCGGGCCCGAGCTCTCGACCGTCATCCGCGCGCCTTCAAAGCTTTCGTCGATGACGATCTCGATCGACACGCCGTAGCGTAGTTCGATGTCGGCGAGCTCGGCGCGCTTCTTGTTGAGCACATAGACCGCTGCGTCGCGGCCGGCGCGAAGCATGATCTTCTCGCCGCGGCCGCGCGTCGCCTCGTCCTCGATAATGCGCAGCGCCGACAGGCCGGCCGACGCCGCCGTGCGCATCAGGCCGGTCCCATCGCAGTGCGGGCACGGCTTGGTCGATGCTTCGAGCACGCCGGTGCGCAAGCGCTGGCGGCTCATTTCCATGAGACCGAAGCTCGAGATGCGACCGACCTGGATCCGCGCCCGATCGCTCCTTAGCGCGTCTTTCATGGCCTTCTCGACCTTCCGGACATGGCTGTTCTGTTCCATGTCGATGAAGTCGATGACGATGAGGCCAGCCATGTCGCGCAGGCGCAACTGGCGGGCAATTTCCTGCGCTGCTTCGAGGTTGGTGTTGTAGGCGGTCTGCTCGATATTGTGCTCGCGCGTCGACCGGCCCGAGTTGATGTCGATCGAAACCAGCGCCTCGGTCGGATTGATGACCAAATAGCCGCCCGACTTCAGCTGCACCAGCGGCTGGTACATGGCGCTCAGCTGATCCTCGGCGCCGTAGCGCTGGAACAGCGGCGTCGTTTCGACATGCTGCTTCACCCGCTTCACGTGGCTCGGCATCAGCAGCTTCATGAACCCGCGCGCGGCCTTGTAGCCCTCGTCACCCTCAACGACGACCTCGTCGATGTCCTTGTGGTAGAGGTCGCGGATCGCGCGCTTGATGAGGTCGCTGTCGCGGTAGATCAGCGCCGGCGCCTGGCTCCCGAGCGTGCGCTCGCGGATCTCGTCCCACAGGCGGGCGAGATAATCGAAGTCGCGCTTGATCTCGACCTTGGTGCGCGACAGGCCAGCGGTACGCACAATCAGGCCCATGGTCTTGGGCAGGTTGAGATCGCTCATGATCGACTTGAGGCGCTTGCGGTCGGCGCCGTTGGAGATCTTGCGCGAAATGCCGCCGCCGTGACTGGTGTTGGGCATCAGCACGCAATAGCGACCGGCGAGCGACAGATAGGTGGTCAGCGCGGCGCCCTTGTTGCCGCGCTCTTCCTTGACGACCTGGACGAGCAGCACCTGACGGCGCTGGATGACGTCCTGGATCTTGTAGCGGCGGCGCAGATTCTGGCGCTTGCGGCGGAGTTCGTCGGCGGCGGATTCGTCGACCGGCGAGCGATTGGCGCCGGTGCCAACTTCGGCGGCTTCCTCGCCGCCGCTATCGGCGTCGCCCTCGGGCTCCTCAGGCTGGTCGTCGATGCCATCGTCGTCGTGATGGCCGCCCAACGGCTCGAAATCATCGGCGGCTTCGCGCAGACGCTCTTCTTCGGCGGCGTGCTCGGCCTCCTCGCGCAGCAAGGCTTCGCGGTCGGCCTTCGGGATCTGATAATAGTCGGGGTGGATTTCGCTGAAGGCCAAGAAGCCGTGGCGGTTTCCGCCATAATCGACGAACGCCGCCTGAAGCGACGGTTCTACCCTGGTAACCTTGGCGAGATAGATATTGCCTTTGAGTTGCTTGTGTTCGGCAGACTCGAAATCGAATTCCTCGATCCGGTTACCTTTGACTACCGCGACCCGGGTCTCCTCCGGGTGGCGCGCGTCGATTAGCATGCGCATGGACATTGAAAATTCTCCGGGCGCGCGGGGCCGCGTTAAATCGGCGGCGCGCCGTAATTGGGGCAACGCCGGGCGGAACGGAGCCGCTGGCGTTGGCGGGATTAGTGAAAAGTGCCTCTGCTGCACGAGCGATCCCGCGTCCTTGCGCGGAAAAAACGCCGGTCGCCTCGACAAAGAGCGTGGCGGGGGCGTTTGATAACTTCATGCGAGCGTCAACCTCGTAGACCGCGGCCAAACGACGGCGCGGCTGGAACTCACCGGCAGGTGCCGGAGATAATTTGCGGTTAGCACCCCAGCAGGGGGGTCGCAACCATCACACCTTCGGGTGTTGCACATAAATGTAGGGATAATTTCGCATTAACCAATTGGGCATGATAAGTTGCGCAGGTCATTCAAGGAGTTGGTGGGGACGGTGAGCCGGGTTTCGAGCAAGCAGGGGATCATCGGGGGCGCTGCCGCTGTGGCCGCGATCCTGGTCGTGCTCGTGCTGACCGCGGCGCGCGGCGCCGCAATGGCCGACCGCCAAGCCGGGACGCTCAGTGTCGCGCTACCGCCAGCCGCCTCGGACCATATTTACGCGGCGCCGGGCACGTCCGCTCGGCCAATCGTCGTGATCGATGCCGGCCACGGCGGGACCGACCCCGGTGCGACCAGCGTGTCCGGCCAGGTCAAGGAGAAGCAACTCACCCTCGCGCTCGCGACGGAATTGCGCGACCTGCTGGTCCAGCGCGGTCGGGTTCGGGTCGCGATGACCCGCGCAGACGATCGTTATCTGACGCTCGATGAACGCGCTGCAGTTGCTCGGCGGCTTAACGCCGGCCTGTTCGTCTCCCTCCACATGGACAGCGCGCCGAACCCGCTGGCCCGGGGCGCGAGCGTTTATTCGCTGTCAGACGTTGCCTCCGACGCGGAAGCAGCACGATTTGCGGCTGCGCAGAACCGCGGCGCGGCTTCGGACCCGGGGCAGGGCACGGCTGCCGCCCTCCTCTCCGACCTCGCCCTTCGCGACCAGATGGGCGACTCGGCTGCTTTTGCAACGCGCCTCGTCGGGCGGTCGGCCGGCCGCTTCGACTTGCGGCCGGAGCCGCATCGCTTCGCTGCATTTCACGTCCTGCGGCGGGCGGGCACACCGGCCGTCCTGTTCGAGGCCGGTTACGTCAGCAATGCCGACGACGAACTGCTGCTGCGCGACCCCGCTCACCGGTCGGCGATTGCACTGGCGCTGGCCCAGGCGATCGAGGCTGACATCGCAACCCGGACCCGGGGTTAAACCGAACTTCCAGATTGCTGCCGAAGCCGCTAGACGCAGGCTCCGATGAATTCCGCGCGTCTGTCCCTTCCCAATGTGAAGCTCCCCGATCTCGTCGCGTTCAACCGGCGCGTGCACGAGCGCGTCGACCCCCTTTGGGAGCGCGTCTGGGTCCGCCGGTTTGCCTGGGCCGGACTAGCGGCTTTCACATTGTTCGGGGCGGTGTGGCTCTATTTCGCAACTGGCCTGCCGTCCTCGGAGAAGCTGCTGGCATACGAGCCGCCGCTGCCGACCAACGTCCGAGGGTATGACGGCGACCCGGTCCAGACCTTTGCCCGCGAACGACGCGTCGAGCTCGCCTACGACGAATATCCGCCGATGCTCGTCCAAGCCTTCATCTCCGCCGAGGACAAGACTTTCTTCTCCCATGGCGGCATCGACTACACCGGCCTCGTCGGCGCAGTGTTCGATTACACCACGAAGAGCATTATCGGCGGCGGCCGAGCGCGCGGCGGGTCGACTATCACCCAGCAGGTCGCCAAGTATCTGCTCAAGGATTCGAGCTACAACGTTGGCCGCAAGGTTCGCGAAGCAATCCTCGCCTTCCGGCTGGAGTCGACGCTCAGCAAGCAGCAGATCCTCGAACTCTACCTCAATTCGATTTTCCTCGGCCGTAACGCCTACGGGGTGCAAGCAGCGTCGCGCGCCTACTTCGACAAAGACGTCAGTGAACTGACCCTTCCGGAAGTAGCCTACCTGGCCGTGCTGCCCAAAGCGCCCGCCAATTACGACCCGGAGCGCGCCACGCAAAAGGCCCTGAACCGCCGCAACTACGTGCTCCAAGAAATGTACAACAATGGCTACATCACCGAGGAGCAGTGGAAGACGGCGGCAGCCACGCCGCTCGCTACGATCCGCTATGGCAGCAGCGAGAAATTCCGCCAGCAGGGCGGCTATTTCATGGAAGAAGTCCGCCGCCAGCTGATCAAGGGGCTGAAGTTCGGCGAGGATTCGGAGGACGGGCCGAACAGCGTTTACGGTGGCGGCCTGTGGGTCCGCAGCTCGATGGTGCCAAAGATGCAGGATGCCGCTGCGCAAGCGCTGCGCGACGGGCTGGCGCGCTTCGACGGTGGCCGCGGCTGGTCCGACCTCGGCTTGAGTGTCGATCTCGGCAAGGGCGACTGGGCCGGCCAGCTTGATCGAGCTGCGGTTGGCACCGGTTATCCTGACTGGAAGAAAGCCGTCGTGCTGTCGAAGGGCGACGGTAATGCGCAGATCGGCTTCGCCAACGGATCGACGGCAAGCCTGCCCGCATCCGGCGCGGCCATGCCAAAGCGCGGAACGCAGACGTCAGCCTTCAATGCGCTGACGCCGGGCATGGTGATCATCGTCAAGGAACTGGCGCCCGGAAGTTATGCCCTGCGCTCGATCCCCAGCGTGTCGGGCGGAATGGTTGCCGAAGAAGTGCACACCGGCCGGGTCCTGGCCATGCAGGGTGGGTTCGACGTCGTCGGCTCGAGCTACAATCGCGCGACCCAGGCGATGCGCCAGCCGGGCTCGGCGTTCAAGCCGATCGTCTACGTGACTGCGCTGGAGAACGGTTTCACGCCCGCAACCATTGTTGTCGATGCGCCCTTCTGCGTTTGGCAGGGCGCTGGCCTCGGCAACAAGTGTTTCGTCAATTTCGACCGGCGCTATGCCGGACCCAAGACGATGCGCTGGGGTGTCGAACAATCGCGCAACCTGATGACGGTTCGAACTGCGTCGGAAACGGGCATGCCCAAGATCATCGATACCGCCAAGAAGCTCGGCGTCGGTGATTTTCCGAACTACCTCTCGATCGCACTGGGCGCGGGCGAGACGACCGTATCGCGCATCGTCAATGCCTATGCCGTTCTCGCCAACCAGGGCCGCTCGGTGAAGCCGACGCTGATCGACTTCGTCCAGGACCGGCACGGTACGGTGATCTTTCGATCCGACAACCGCTGCGCGGTGATGGGCAATTGCAACGCGGCCGACTGGGACGGCATGGCCATGCCACGACCGCCAAGCCGCTCGCGCCAGCTTCTCGAGCCGATGGCGGCGTTCCAGATGGTGCACATCATGGAAGGCGTGATCGAGCGCGGCACCGCGACGGTCCTGCGCGACCTCAATCGCCCGCTGTTCGGCAAGACCGGGACGACCTCGGGCCCAACCAACGTGTGGTTCGTTGGCGGGACACCTGACATCGTCGCGGGGGTTTACCTCGGCTACGACCAGCCGCGCAGCCTTGGCGGCTACGCGCAGGGAGGTCGCATCTCGGCTCCGATCTTCAAGCAGTGGGCCCAGGTCGCGCTTGCCGACCAGCCGAAGGTGCCGTTTGTGGCGCCGCAGGGTATTCGCTGGGTGCGGATCGATCGCGGCACCGGCAAGCGCGTGTTCGGGTCCTTCCCGGTCCAGGAGGACCCCAAGTCCTCGGTCATCTGGGAGGCTTTCCAGCCGCAGACCGAGCCGCGCCGCTCCTATCGCGGCGCGCAGGGCGACCCCTATGACGCACAGAACCAGCAGAACCAGCAGAACCAGCAGAACCAGCAGGTGCGAGCGGCGCGGCCAACTCGCGGCCCGCGCCAGCCTTCGGGCGCGGCGCAAAGCCCAGCCGCGCTCAGCAATGTCTTGCAATCGCAGAACGCGGTAAATTAGTCCGCTTTAACTCACACTTCGAAAGCCCGACCAACATGCGCGCCGAAGCGCAGGCCCATATCGACCAGATCAACGCCGCGACCGCGCTGCTTCGCCGATTCCTCGACTGGGACCGGGCACTCAAGCGGCTCGAGGAGTTGAACGCCAAGGTCGAGGATTCGACGCTCTGGGACGATCCCAAGGCGGCGCAGGAGGTGATGCGCGAGCGCCGCCGCCTCGATGAGGCGATCGCGGCCACCCGGGCGATCGAGACAGAGCTGGCCGATACCGCGGAACTGATCGAACTTGCCGAGAACGAGGGCGACACGGCGCTAGTCGACGATGGCGTTCGCAGCCTTGGCGAACTCGCCGAGCGCGCGGAGCGTGACAAGGTCGCGGCGCTGCTGGCGGGCGAGGCCGACGCCAACAGCGCTTACGTCGAGATCAATGCCGGCGCTGGCGGCACCGAAAGCCAGGATTGGGCCGAGATGCTCCAGCGGATGTACTCTCGCTGGGGTGAGCGCCACGGGTTCAAGGTAGAGTTGATCGATCATCATTCGGGCGAGCAGGCCGGCATCAAGTCGGCGACCCTGCTGATCAAGGGCGAAAACGCCTACGGCAACCTCAAGGTCGAAAGCGGAGTCCATCGGCTGGTGCGCATCAGCCCGTACGATTCGAACGCCCGGCGCCACACCAGTTTCTCGAGCGTTTGGGTCTATCCCGAAGTCGACGACGATATCGATATTGAAGTCAACGAATCCGATTTGCGGATCGACACCTATCGCGCGTCGGGCGCGGGCGGGCAGCACGTCAACACTACCGACAGCGCGGTGCGCCTCACCCATATTCCCACCGGAATTGTGGTCGCCTGCCAGAACCAGCGCTCGCAGCACAAGAACCGCGCCGAAGCGATGAAGCAGCTAAAGGCGCGGCTGTACGAGGCCGAGCTGCAGAAGCGCGAGGCCGAGGCCAATGCTGCCAATGCCGCCAAGACCGACATCGGCTGGGGTCACCAGATCCGCTCCTACGTCCTGCAGCCCTATCAGTTGGTGAAGGACCTGAGGACCGGCGTCACATCGCCGTCGCCGAGTGACGTGCTGGACGGCGATCTTGACCGGTTCATGGCCGCGGCACTGTCGCAGCGGGTGACGGGCGAGACGGTCGAGGTCGAGGATGTGGAGTAGGGCGGGGGCCTGCGCGGCGCTGCTCGCGCTGGCGGCGTGCCGACCGCATTCCGGGCAGCCGCAATTTCCCCAAGCGCACCGGCCGGTCGCACCGATCGTCAGCGATACCTTCTCGACCGAGGATGCGCGCGACCGCGTCGGCGAGGCGGAGGAGGTCATGGAACTCGCCGGCATGCGGCCTGGAATGTCGGTTGCCGACGTCGGTGCCGGGGGCGGTTATTACACCATTCGCCTCGCCCGGATCGTCGGCGCCAAGGGCCGCGTCCTGGCGGAGGACATCGTGTCGGACACGCGCGATCGGCTGATGGACCGGGTCCAGCGCGAGAGCCTCGACAATGTCGCAGTCAAGCTTGGCACGCCGGACGATCCGACGCTCCCCCACGCTTCGTTCGACCGGGTCTTCCTGGTCCACATGTATCATGAGGTGGCGTCGCCCTACGCCTTCCTGTGGCACCTGCGCGATGGCGTGAAACCGGACGGGTTGGTGATCGTGGTCGATTCCAAGCGGCCGATCGAACGCCACGGTATCCCGCCGGCGCAGCTCAAATGCGAATTTGCAGCGCTCGGCCTCGAGCCGGCGAAGTTCAGCATGCTTACCGGCGGCGAGGCTTATTTGATGGCGTTTCGCGTGGCGCGTCCGCGTCCGGAGCCGAGCAAAATCACGCCCTGCGCCGACTGATCAGAGCAAACCGATCCGGCGGAAGCTGGTGCACTCGCCGTCAGCGAAGACCAAATGGTCGATCACGGTGCAATCGAGCGCTTCGGCCGCGGAGGCGAGACGGCGGGTCGCGCGGCAGTCGGCGTCGCTCGGCCGCGAATCGCCGCTCGGATGATTGTGGGCGAGCACGATCCCGGCGCTGCAGTGCTGAGCTGCGTCGGCAATGATATCGCGCAGCGGAAAGGGCGTCCCGCCCTCGTCACCGTCGTGGTGGGTGAGGTGCACGCAACGCAGCTCGCTATCGACGTGTGCAACCCACAGGGTTTCGATGTCGGGATCGGATTCGGCGAGACAGTCCTGGAAGAACAATCTGGCATTGGTGAAGCCCGCTAGCTTCAGGGGAGACTCGGCACGCTGACAACGCATGGAAGCAACCTATGCTTCGGCCTCATCGGCTTCGAATCCAAACGGGTCCGAAACGACAGGTGATTTCATCCATTTTGGAGTCACAGGGGCCTATTGGAGGTGGGACTTGGCGCGGTTAGGGTGATTGACGATGCGCCAATATCTCGACCTCATGCAGCTCATCCTCGACCGCGGCGTCGAGCAGCAGGACCGCACCGGCACCGGGACCCTGTCCTGGTTTGGCGCGCAGATGCGCTTCGATCTGGCTGACGGCTTCCCGCTCCTGACGACCAAGAAGCTGCACCTTCGGTCGATCATCGTCGAACTGCTGTGGTTCCTGCGTGGCGATACCAATGTCCGCTGGTTGCAGGAGCGCAACGTCAAGATCTGGGATGAATGGGCGGGCCAGGATGGCGATCTCGGCCCGGTCTACGGCAAGCAGTGGCGCGACTGGGAGTCGGCGAACGGCAGCCACATCGACCAGATCGCCAACCTCGTCGAGGTCATCCGCAAGGACCCTTATTCCCGGCGGCAGATCGTCACGGCGTGGAACCCCGGCGAAATCCATCGGATGGCACTCGCGCCGTGCCATTGCCTGTTCCAGACCCAGGTCGCGTCCGGCCGGCTCAACCTGCAGCTCTACCAGCGCAGCGCCGACATCTTCCTTGGCGTGCCCTTCAATATCGCCAGCTACGCATTGCTGACCCACATGCTCGCCCGCGAATGCGGGCTTGAGCCGGGCGTGTTCGTGTGGACCGGCGGGGATTGCCATCTTTATTCCAATCACCTGGACCAGGCCCGGCTTCAGCTCGCCCGGGAGCCGCGGCCACTGCCCAAGCTGGTGATCAAGGACCGGGGACAGGGGCTGTTCGATTACGAATCCGACGATTTCGTTTTCGAGGCCTACGAGCCGCACCCGCATATCTCGGCGCCCGTCGCCGTCTGACGGCGGCTCGCCGACACATTCATTACAATTGCGGGTGCGCAATGGAGCCGTTCGCGAAGAACGGCGTTGGTTCGGCCACAGACAGGAGGAAATCATGCTCCAGAAGGCCATTGCCGTAGTTCTCGTCGGGGCGGCGCTCGCCACCGCAGCGTGCAACACGGTGCGCGGTGCGGCCCGCGACGTCAATTCGGTCGCCAACACGGTCGACAACGCGACCTGATCCCAAATCCCCGGCCAGTTACCAAGGAAGGACTAAGACCATGATCCAGAAAGCCATCACAATCGTCTTGCTCGGCGCTGCGCTTGCCACGGCGGCGTGCAACACGGTTCGCGGCGCGGCGCGCGACGTGAATTCGGCTGCCAATTGTACGCAGAACGCAATCAACGGCGGTAACTGCTAGCGTCGTTCAGCCTATGGACAATCAACGGTCCATAGCGTCATGATCGTTCCACAGATCAAACGAAGGGAGCGGTCATGGTACAGAAGGTTGCGGTGGTGGTGCTGATTGGGACGAGCCTCGTGCTTGCAGCCTGCAACACCGTTCGGGGCGCGGCGGCGGACGTCAATTCCGCGGCGACGTGCACCGAAAACACCATGCACGGGGGCAAGTGCTAGCGCGCTTGACCCGGCACACCGCCGAATAAAAAGAGCCCCGCCGGATCGCTCCGGCGGGGCTCTTGTTTGCTTCGCGCGAAGGCGAGGCGACTAGCTTTTCAGATAATCGCCCGCGTCAGCATCGAGGCCGTGACCCGAGGGCGTGACCGAGGCCAGCGGATCGGCGTTGAACGCCGCTTCCGGACCCTGCGCCAACTCGGCGGCATGCTCTTCGGCCGCGCTGTTCGGCAAAATCAGCGCTTCCTCCAGCTTGCGGTGGGCAGCACGGAGCGCCGTGTCGCGGGCCGTGGCGGCAACCCGCATCCGGTTCATTCCGGCGCCGGTGCCCGCCGGGATGAGCCGGCCGACGATGACGTTCTCCTTGAGACCCTGCAGGTTATCGGTCTTGCCCTGGACCGCCGCTTCCGTGAGGACGCGGGTGGTCTCCTGGAACGAGGCCGCCGAGATGAAGCTGCGGGTCTGCAGGCTCGCCTTAGTGATGCCCAGGAGCACCGGCTTGCCTTCGGCCTTCTTCTGCTTCTTCTCGAGCTTGGCGTTGATCTCGTCCATTTCCTCGCGATCGACCTGCTCGCCCGGCAGCAGCGTGGTGTCGCCGCTCTCGGTGATCTCGACTTTCTGCAGCATCTGGCGAACGATCACCTCGATGTGCTTGTCGTTGATCTTCACGCCCTGAAGTCGATAGACCTCCTGAATCTCGCTCACGAGATATTCGGCCAGCGCCTCGATCCCGAGAACCTCCAGAATGTCGTGCGGATCGGGTGAGCCGCCGACGAGGTTGTCGCCGCGCTTCACATAGTCGCCTTCCTGCACTTCGATCATCTTCGACTTGGGCACGAGATACTCAACCGGCTCCGCCCCGTCGTCAGGGACGATCGCGATCTTCCGCTTGGCCTTGTAGTCGCGCATGAAAGTGACCTTGCCGGATACCTTGGCAATGATCGCATTCTCCTTCGGCTTGCGCGCTTCGAACAGCTCGGCAACGCGCGGCAGACCGCCGGTAATGTCGCGCGTCCGCGCCGCTTCCCGCGGCATGCGGGCGATGACTTCGCCGGCTGCAACCTGCTGACCGTCTTCGACCGCGACGATGGCACCCGAAGCCAGGCGGTAGACGCCTGCTTCCTTGGTCTTCTCGCCGGTAAGCGTGAGGCGCGGGTGGAGCGACTCCTTCTTCGATTTGGCGATGTCCTCGGTAACCACACGCTGCGTAATACCGGTCGACTCGTCGAGCTGCTCGGTCATGGTCCGGTTCTCGATCAGGTCCTGGTACTTCACGGTACCGCCTTTTTCGGTGATGACCGGGCTGAACGACGGATCCCACTCGGCCACGCGATCACCGCGGCTGACGATATGGCCGCTCTCGCACAACAGGTGCGCGCCGTAAGGCACACGGTGCGTCGACAGCTCCCGACCGTCCATGTCGAGGATCGCAATTTCGCCCGAGCGCGACAGCGACAGGTGTCGGCCGCGCGGGTCGAGGATCGTCGGCATGTCACGCAGCTCGATGGTGCCATCGACCGGCGCCTCGAGGTTCGACTGCTCGTTGAGCTGGGCGGCGCCGCCGATGTGGAACGTCCGCATCGTCAGCTGGGTGCCCGGCTCACCGATCGACTGGGCGGCGATAACGCCGACCGCCTCGCCGATGTTGACCGGCGTGCCGCGGGCAAGGTCACGCCCGTAGCACTTGGCGCAAACGCCCTGGGTCGAGGCGCAGATCAGCGGTGAGCGGATCTTCACGCCCTGGACGCCGATTTCCTCGATCCTGGCGACCATCGCCTCGTCGAGCAGTTCACCCTCGCTGATGAAGGCCTTGGTGGTCTTCGGGTCGACGATGTCCTCCGCCGTGGTGCGGCCGAGGATTCGCTCGGCGAGCGAGGCGATCGTCGCGCCGCCCTGGACGATGGCCCGCATCTCGAGCGCGCGGTCGGTGCCGCAATCGTCCTCGATGATGACCGCGTCCTGCGACACGTCAACCAGGCGGCGGGTCAGGTAACCCGAATTCGCCGTCTTCAACGCGGTGTCCGCGAGGCCCTTGCGGGCGCCGTGGGTCGAGTTGAAGTACTCAAGGACGGTAAGGCCTTCCTTGAAGTTCGAGATGATCGGGGTTTCGATGATCTCGCCTGACGGCTTGGCCATCAGCCCGCGCATGCCGGCCAGCTGCTTGATCTGCGCCTGCGAACCGCGGGCGCCGGAGTGGGCCATCATGTAGATCGAGTTGAGGTCGGCCTGGCGCCCGTTTTCGAGCTTCGGAGTCGCCGAGATTTCCTTCATCATCGCGGTCGCGACCTGGTCGCCGCAGCGGGACCAGGCGTCGATCACCTTGTTGTACTTTTCCTGCTGGGTGATGAGGCCGTCCTGATACTGCTGTTCGTAATCCTTCACGAGCGTGCGGGTATCCTCGACCAGCTTCACCTTTTCCTGCGGGATGACCATGTCGTCCTTGCCGAACGAAATGCCGGCGGCGAACGCGTGGCGGAAGCCAAGCTGCATGATCGCGTCGGCGAACAGCACGGTCTCCTTCTGGCCGGTGTGGCGATAGACGATGTCGATGACGTCGCCGATCTCCTTCTTGGTCAGCACCCGGTTGACCGTTTCGAACGGCACCTTGTGGCTCTTCGGCAGGGTCTCGCCGAGCAACATCCGGCCCGCGGTCGTTTCGAACCGCTTCATGTAGGTGTTGCCTTCCTCGTCCGTCTGCGGGACGCGGCTGATGATCTTCGTATGCAGCGTGACGACGCCGGCGGCGATGGCCTGGTGGACCTCGGCCATGTCGCTGAGCATCGAACCCTGGCCCGGCTCATCGTCCTTCTCAAGGCTGAGATAATAGAGGCCGAGGACCATGTCCTGCGACGGAACGATGATCGGCTTGCCGTTGGCGGGCGAGAGGATGTTGTTGGTCGACATCATCAGCACGCGCGCTTCCAGCTGGGCCTCGAGGCTCAGCGGGACGTGAACGGCCATCTGGTCGCCGTCGAAGTCGGCGTTGAACGCGGCGCAAACCAGCGGGTGGAGCTGAATAGCCTTGCCCTCGATCAGCACCGGCTCGAACGCCTGGATGCCGAGGCGGTGGAGCGTCGGCGCGCGGTTCAGCAGCACCGGATGCTCGCGGATCACCTCGTCGAGGATGTCCCAGACTTCCTTGCGCTCTTTCTCAACCCACTTCTTCGCCTGCTTGAGGGTCATTGACAGACCCTTGGCGTCGAGGCGCGAGTAGATGAACGGCTTGAACAGCTCGAGCGCCATCTTCTTCGGCAGCCCGCACTGGTGGAGTTTCAGTTCCGGACCAGTGACGATGACCGACCGGCCCGAATAGTCGACGCGCTTGCCGAGCAGGTTCTGGCGGAACCGGCCCTGCTTGCCCTTGAGCATGTCGCTGAGCGACTTCAGCGGACGCTTGTTGGCGCCGGTGATCGTCCGGCCGCGGCGGCCGTTGTCGAACAGCGCGTCGACCGCTTCCTGAAGCATGCGCTTTTCGTTGCGGACGATGATGTCCGGCGCGCGCAGCTCCATCAGCCGCTTGAGGCGGTTGTTGCGGTTGATGACCCGGCGATAGAGATCGTTGAGATCGGACGTCGCAAAGCGACCGCCGTCGAGCGGCACGAGCGGGCGAAGCTCCGGCGGGATGACCGGAACGACTTCCATGATCATCCACTCGGGCCGGTTGCCGGACTCGAGAAAGCTCTCGACGACCTTCAGCCGCTTGATGATCTTCTTCGGCTTCAGCTCCGACTTGGTCTCGGCCAATTCCTTGAGCAGCACTTCCTTCTCGCCGGCGAGGTCGAGATCCATGAGCATGATCTTGACCGCCTCGGCGCCGATGCCGGCCGAGAAAGCGTCCTCGCCATATTCGTCCTGCGCCGACAGGAGCTCGTCCTCGGTCAGCAGCTGGTACTTTTCGAGCGCGGTCAGGCCCGGCTCGATCACCACATAGCTCTCGAAGTAGAGGATCCGCTCGAGCTGCTTCAGCTGCATGTCGAGCAGCAGGCCGATGCGGCTCGGCAGCGACTTCAGGAACCAGATGTGGGCAACCGGCGCGGCCAGCTCGATGTGACCCATGCGCTCGCGGCGGACCTTCGACACGGTCACTTCGACGCCACACTTTTCGCAGACAATGCCCTTGTACTTCATGCGCTTGTACTTGCCGCACAGGCACTCATAGTCCTTGATCGGACCGAAGATGCGCGCGCAGAACAGGCCGTCACGCTCGGGCTTGAACGTGCGGTAGTTGATCGTCTCCGGCTTCTTGATCTCGCCGAAGGACCAGCTGCGGATCTTGTCCGGCGACGCGATGCCGATGCGGATCTCGTCGAAGGTCTCCGGCTTGGCGATCGGATTGGCGAAGGGGGTCAGTTCGTTCATTTCTGTTCAACTCCTGCCCTCCCGCCGGAGCGGGAGGGTTGGGTGGTTCTGATTATTCGGCGGCGAGTGCGGTCTGAGGGTCGTCGGGATCCTCGACACTCTCGAGTTCGACCGACAGGCCGAGCGAGCGCATTTCCTTGACGAGCACGTTGAAACTCTCGGGAATGCCGGCCTCGAACGTGTCGTCGCCCTTGACGATCGCCTCATAGACCTTGGTCCGCCCGATCACGTCGTCCGACTTGACCGTCAGCATTTCCTGAAGCGTGTAGGCGGCGCCGTAAGCCTGCAGCGCCCACACCTCCATCTCGCCGAAGCGCTGGCCACCGAACTGGGCCTTACCGCCCAGCGGCTGCTGGGTGACGAGGCTGTACGGGCCGATCGATCGCGCGTGGATCTTGTCGTCCACAAGGTGGTGGAGCTTCAGCATGTAGATGTAGCCCACGGTCACCTGGCGATCGAACGGCGTGCCGGTGCGGCCGTCGAACAGGGTCACCTGGCCCGACGTGTCTAAGCCAGCCTTTTCCAGCATCGCGCTGACGTCGGGCTCGCGGGCACCGTCGAACACCGGCGTGCCCATCGGGACGCCGGCCGTGAGGTTCGAGGCAAGCTCGATCACCGCTTCGTCGTCACGGGCGTCGATTTCCTTGGCATAGCTGTCGCCATAGACGTCCTTGAGCTTGGCGCGGACGGTCTTGGCGTCCTTACCGGAGATGTCCTTGCCGCGCTCGTGGATGCCGTCGAGCAGTTCCTGGATCTGGCGACCCAGGCCGCGCGACGCCCAGCCAAGGTGAGTCTCGAAGATCTGGCCGACGTTCATGCGGCTCGGCACGCCCAGCGGGTTCAGGACGATGTCGACCGGCGTACCGTCCTCGAGGAACGGCATGTCCTCTTGCGGCAGGATGCGGCTGATCACGCCCTTGTTGCCGTGACGGCCGGCCATCTTGTCGCCCGGTTGCAGCTTGCGCTTAACCGCGACGAACACCTTGACCATCTTCAACACGCCCGGCGGCAGCTCGTCGCCGCGCTCGAGCTTCTCGACGCGGTCCTCGAAACGCCGGTTGATGACGTTTGCGGCCTCGTCATACTGGCCCTTCAGGGCCTCGAGGTCGGCCTGGCGCTTGTCGTCCTTGACCGCGATCTTCCACCAGTCATGGCGATCGACACCCTCGAGCGACGCATCGTCGAGCGCCGCGCCCTTCTTGAGCCCCTTGGGCGCTGCGGTCGCGGTTTGCTTGAGCAGCATCTCCTTGAGACGCGAGAAGGTGGCGCGGTTGAGGATTGCGCGCTCGTCGTCGGCGTCCTTCTTGAGCCGCTCCTTCTCTTCGGTCTGGATGGCCCGCGTACGGTCATCGATGTCGATGCCGTGGCGGTTGAACACCCGCACCTCGACGACCGTGCCCTGCACGCCCGGCGGCAGGCGCAGCGACGTGTCGCGCACGTCGGACGCCTTCTCGCCGAATATCGCACGGAGGAGCTTCTCCTCCGGGGTCATCGGGCTTTCGCCCTTCGGCGTGATCTTGCCGACCAGGATATCGCCCGGCTCGACCTCGGCGCCGATGTACACGATGCCCGCCTCGTCGAGGTTGCGCAGCGCTTCCTCGCCAACGTTGGGGATGTCGCGGGTGATGTCCTCCGGCCCAAGCTTGGTGTCGCGGGCCATGACCTCGAACTCTTCGATGTGGATCGAGGTGAAGACGTCGTCCTTGACGATCCGCTCGGAGATCAGGATCGAGTCCTCATAATTGTACCCGTTCCACGGCATGAACGCGACGAGGACGTTCCGGCCGAGCGCCAGCTCGCCATATTCGGTCGACGGACCGTCGGCGATGATCTCGCCCGCCTCGACCGTGTCACCGACCTTCACCAGTGGACGCTGGTTGATGCAGGTGTTCTGGTTCGAGCGCTGGAACTTCATCAGCGTGTAGATATCGACGCCGGATTCGCCGGGGCGCAGGTCGCCGGTCGCCCGGACGACGATGCGGGCCGCATCGACCTGGTCGATAATGCCCGAGCGGCGGGCCGCGATCGCGGCGCCGGAGTCACGGGCAACCGTCTCTTCCATGCCGGTGCCGACCAGCGGCGCTTCCGCCTTGATCAGCGGCACCGCCTGGCGCTGCATGTTCGAGCCCATCAGCGCGCGGTTGGCATCGTCATTCTCGAGGAACGGAATGAGCGAGGCGGCAACCGACACCAGCTGCTTGGGGCTGACGTCCATCAGCGTGATCTGCTCGCGCGGAGCGATCAGGAACTCGCCGTTGCGGCGGGCCGAGATAATCTCCTCGCCGAACGTCCCGTCCTTGTTGATCTCGGCATTGGCCTGGGCGATCGTGTGCTTCGCCTCTTCCATCGCGGAGAGATAGACGACGTCGGTCGTCACCTTGCCGTCGATGACCTTGCGGTACGGCGTTTCGATGAAGCCGTACTTGTTGACCCGGCTGAAGCTCGCGAGCGAGTTGATCAGGCCGATGTTCGGGCCTTCCGGGGTCTCGATGGGGCAGATCCGGCCGTAGTGGGTCGGGTGCACGTCGCGCACTTCGAAGCCAGCACGCTCACGGGTGAGGCCGCCGGGCCCGAGCGCCGACACGCGGCGCTTGTGGGTGACTTCCGACAGCGGGTTGGTCTGGTCCATGAACTGCGACAGCTGCGAGGAGCCGAAGAACTCACGCACCGCAGCGACCGCCGGCTTGGCGTTGATCAGGTCGTTCGGCATGACGGTCGAGACGTCGACCGAGCTCATGCGCTCCTTGACCGCGCGCTCCATGCGCAGCAGCCCGACGCGATACTGGTTCTCGAGCAGCTCGCCG
>Ga0207668_10000282_pt1 | contig 33430 bp, 28 predicted proteins | sample KBSS43metaG_FD_184323 | JGI IMG/M metagenome (GOLD analysis project Ga0207668, IMG submission 184323) | Switchgrass rhizosphere microbial communities from Kellogg Biological Station, Michigan, USA - KBS S4-3 metaG (SPAdes) (version 2) | ecosystem: Host-associated > Plants > Roots > Rhizosphere...
ATCTTTGCCGGCGGTGACGTCTCCGGGCCGCTGCAGACCGCCGGTGCCGCAGTCGTCGTCGGCCTGTTGCTGGCGCCCGCATCGTCCCGGCGGTGGTTTGCGGGCCGACCCGTGGTCGAGTAGCGCGTTTCGGCTCCTCCAGACCAGACCCCCGACCCGAAAGGTCTCTAGACCGTGAAGGCGGCGCGGAATCGGGCGAGAGCCTGCTCGGGTTCGCCGGAGGCCCAGCCCTCCAGGGCGACCACGCCCGCGTAGCCGAGGCGGTCGAGCGCGGCGGCGATTGCCGGATAGTGGATCTCGCCAGTGCCCGGCTCGCGGCGGCCGGGGACGTCCGCGACCTGGATTTCGCCGATGAGTGGCAGCGCCTGTTCGATGAGCGCGATCAGGTTTCCCTCGCCGATCTGGGCGTGGTAGAGGTCGAGGTTCATGCGCAGGAACGGGCTGTCCACCGCGGCCACCAGTTCCATCGTGTCCGATGCGCGGGCGAACGGGGTGCCCGGGTGGTCGACGGCGGTGTTCAGGTTTTCCAGCGTGAAGACTCGTCCGGCCTGCTCGCCGAGGGTCGCGAGCCGGGCCAGGGTGCGCGCGGCGGTGACCCACATCCGCGCGGTCGCCGCGCCGGGGACGATCGGTAGGCCACGGTCGTCGAGGCCGGTGCCGTGCAGGTTGAGGCGGGGGCAGTCGAGGCGTTCGGCGACCTCGAGGGAGAGTTCCGCGGTGCGCAGAAGTTCGGCGGCGCCGGCCGGGTCGGCCAGTGTTCCGGTGCGGTAGCCGGTCATGGAGGAGAAGGTCGCGCCGGTCTTTGCCAGGTCGTCGATGTCCTTGGTGGCCCAGTTCCAGATCTCCACCTCGAAGCCCAGGTCGGCGATGCGGCGTACGCGCTCGACGAACGGTAGGTCGAGGAAGAGCATCTCGGCGCAGACGGCCAGCCGGAACCGGCTCACTTTGCCACCTCCGCGACGCGGCCCGTGCGCGCGGACTCGGCGGCGGCCAGGGCGATGGCCAGGGCCGCGCGGGCGTCCTCGCCGGTGGCCGGGGCCGGGGCGCCGGCGCGGACCGCCTCGACGAAGGCCGCCAGTTCGGCCGTGTAGGCGTACCCGAAAAGCTCCTGGTCGCCGCCGACGGTCTCGCTCGTACGGCCGGCCGCGCCGGTGAATGCCCAGGTGCCGCGCCGCCCGTCGCCCAGGGTGACCATGCCTTGCGATCCGAAGACCTCGCCGCGTACGTCGTAGCCGTAGGTGGTCGCGAAGCACGCCTCGGCCGTCGCGATCGCGCCGTTGTCGAACCGCACCGTGACCACTGCGGTGTCCAACAGGCCCCGGTCCCGCCAGGACGGCTCCACGAGGGCGTCCGCGACCGTGTGGACCTCGACCGCCGTCGCACCGGGGTTGAGGAATCGCAGCGTGTCGAAGTCGTGGATGAGCGTCTCCAGGAAGATGGTGTCCGGCAGCACCCGGGCCGGGTCGAAACCGGCCGGGTCGCGGGTCAGCGAACGCAGCAGCCGTGGTGTGCCGAGCCGTCCGCTGTCGATCAGTTCGCGGGCGGCGCGCCAGTCGGTGGCGAACCGCCTGTTGAAGCCGACCTGCAGCACGACGCCGGCGGAGCGGGCCGCGTCGATGGCCCGGCCGGCGTCGGCGAGAGTCACCGCCATCGGCTTCTCGCAGAACACGGCCTTGCCGGCGGTGGCCGCGGCGACCACGAGGTCGGTGTGCCGGCGGGCCGGCGCCGCGATCACCACGGCGTCGACCGCGGGGTCGGTGAACGCCTCGGCGGCGTCGGTGTAGGCGCGGGCGGCGCCCAGGTCGCCGGCGAGCCGGGCGGCCGCGCCGGGTGCCGGATCGGCGACCGCGACGAGCCGGGCACCGGGCAGCCGCCGGCTCAGGGTCGCGCCGTGGAAGGCTCCCATCCGTCCGGACCCGATCAGGGCCACACCCACCGTTTCGGTCATCTCCGCACCACCTTCTAGAACGTTCTAGACGACTCTCCGGCACCGGCGGCGACCACGTCAAGGGTCGGAGCCTAGAACGTTCTAGAATGCCCGGATGGGCAGAGCGGAACGGCGACCGACGCTGGCCGACGTGGCGGCCGCGGCCGGGGTCTCGACGGCGCTGGTGTCGATCGTCATGCGCGAGGCTCCCGGCGCGAGCGCCGAGACCCGCAGCCGGGTGCTCGCGGTGGCGCAGACCCTGGGCTATCACCCCGACAGCCGGGCCCGCCTGCTGCGCAGCGGACGCAGCCGGCTGCTCGGCGTCGTCTTCGGGGTGCAACACGCCTTCCACGGCGACCTGGTCACCGGCCTCTACACCGCGGCCGAGCAGATCGGGTACGAGCTGACGCTGAGCGCCGTGACCCCGCAGCGCGACGAGAGCCGGGCAGTCGCCGGGCTCCTGCAGGACCGGTGTGAGGCCCTCATCCTGCTCGGCCCGCAGTCACCCGAGCGTGAACTGGCCGCCCTCGCCGGCCGGCTGCCCGTGGTGGTGCTGTCCCGCGGCGTCCGGGACAGTGCCGTCGACGTGGTCCGCAACGCGGAGGCCGAGGGCGTACACCAGGCGGTCGACCATCTCGTCGCGCTGGGCCATCACCGCATCGCACACGTCGACGGCGGCCGGGCCCCCGGAGCGGCCGAACGCCGGCGCGGCTACCGCGAGGCGATGCGCCGGCACGGCCTCGCGGAAACGGCCCGGATCGTGCCGGGCGGCCTCACCGAGGAGGACGGCGCGGCCGCGGGCCGGGCGCTGCTGTCCGATCCGCCGAGCGCGGTGTGCGTCTTCAACGACCGGTGCGCGACGGGGCTGCTCGACGTCGTACGCCGCGCCGGGCTCACCGTGCCCGGCGACCTCAGCGTCGTCGGATACGACGACAGCCGCCTGGCTCGGCTCGCCCACGTCGACCTGACCACCGTCGCCCAGGACGCGGCGGCGATGACCAGCCTCGCAGTGGCCCGGGCGGCCGACCGCATCGCCGGCACCCCGGCCCGGCCCCGCGAGTTGATCGTCCACCCCCGCCTGGTGGTCCGCGGCACCACCGGACCCGCACCCCCGTTCGGGTGTGGCGGGTGAGCCGGACCGGCTCGACGATGTCGGTAAGCGCAGTCGTTGCAGACAAGGGATCAGCAGATGACCGATATCCAGATCGAGTTCGATGTTCCGGCGGACATGCGTGACGGCACGGTGCTGCGCGCGGACGGCTACCGGCCCGCCGGCGGGCAGGCCGACGGCGATCGGGGGCCTCATGATCGAGGTCGATGACCGGGAAGGCGTCGCGGTCGTACAGCTGGCGCACGGGAAGGTGAACGCGCTCGATCTCGAACTGCTGCACGGCATCACGGCCACCTTCACCGAACTCGACCGGAACGACACGCCCGCCGTCGTGTTCACCGGCAGCGGGCGGGCCTTCTCGGCCGGCGTCGATCTCTGGCGGATCATCGACGGCGGCGCGGACTACGTCCGGCAGTTCCTGCCCGCGCTCGAGGCCGCCTTCCTGGCCGTCTTCACCGTCGGCAAGCCGACGGTCGCGGCGATCAACGGGCATGCCATCGCGGGCGGGGCCGTGCTGGCCGCCGCCTGCGATCAGCGCGTCATGAGCGGCGGCACGATCGGGGTGACGGAACTGCTGGTCGGTGTGCCGTTCCCGCCCACCGCGCTGTACATACTCGGGCATGCCCTAGGCGAGAAAGCCGCGCGAAAGGCGGTGCTGACCGGTGCGACACTCGCGCCCCACGAGGCGCTCGCCGCCGGTGGCATCGACGAGATCGGCCCGGTGGAGACGGCCGTCGCCCGGGCCAGGACTCTGGCCGAGATCCCGGCGGACACGTTCCGGCTGACCAAGGCGCAGCTGCACGCCGGCGTCCATCGGGGACCCGACCCGCGGGTGGAGGAGCTCTGGATCCGGGCGGTCGAGGACGGCCGGATCGAGCGCTTCATGACCCGTACGGTCCGCAGATCCTAGGCCCGTTGCGGCCAGGCCGTACTTGGCAGCTCGTCGATCTTGGAGCGGATTCGAGCGGTGTCCGGGTGGTCGAGCTCGTCGAGAATGACCAGGGCCGCCTGCCAGGCGTCGCGTGCCCTGGTGGACTGGCCCAGGGCGTGGTGGGCGTCGCCGAGGCGGTGCAGGGTGTCTGCCTTGGGAAGCTGTGCGCGGACGTCGCGGAAGAGGGCCAGTGCCTGCCGGTAGGAGTCGACCGCTCGGGCGTGGTGGCCGAGGCGTTGGTGGACAAGTCCGTAGGTGTCCCACGCCTCCGCTTCGCCGTACCCGTCGTTGGCCTCGGCGAACAAACTCAGCGCATGCCGGCAGTGTTCCTCCGCCTGGTGCGGCTCACCGAGCTGGATCAGGCACCAGGCCATCCCGTTGAGGATGTTGGCCCGCGACGCCGTGCCGGTGTCTGCCTCGACGGCGTATCGGTAGGCCTCCTGGGCGTGCGCGAAGGCTTCCGGCATCCGGCCCTGGCCGCCGCGGACGATGCCCAGGTTGACATGGATGCGACACAGCTCTCTGCCGTCGCGATAGGTTTCGCACAGCCGGCGCGCCGATTCCAGATCCTGGTAGGCCGCGGTGGGCCGGCCCAACCGGTGATGGGCCATCCCGCGGCGGCGATACATGTGGGCCTGCTCCCGGGCACCCCCGATGCGCTGAGCAGCGGCCAGACCTGCCGTGGTGAGGCGAACCCAATCCTGCCACCGGCCGCTCCAGTCGACAAACGTGCTCAGCCCCGCGGCGAGGAGCCACACCTGCGGATCGAGCCCGTGTTCCACGGCATGCCCGAACCCGGCCAGCAGGGTTTCGTACTCCGCCGAGAACCATCTCTCGGCCTGGTCGCGATCGTCGAATGATTCGGGGGCGACGCCGGCCAGCGGCTGGTCCGGGGTCAGGTGCAGCTGGTGTTGGTCCAGCAGGGCCGATGCGTGCAGCGCGGAGTGTACGTAGTGGTCGAGCACCCGGGCCACGGCCTCGCCCGGATCGGCGGGTGCCGCCTCCGCCGCGTACACCCGCATCAGGTCGTGCATGCCGTATCGGCCGGCGGTCGGCTCGGTGGTCAGATGTGCCTCGACCAGATCGGCGAGCAGCGGCTGAACGTCGGCCGGGGGCAGCGCGGCCAGGCTCGCGGCCGCCGCGGCCGTGATGCTGTACCCGGGGTGGCTGCCCAGCAGCCGGAAGAGTCGGGCAGCCGCCGGCGTAAGCCGTTGATAGGACCAGGAGAAGACCGAGCGTACGTCGGTGGACGCGTCGCCGGACCGGAGCGCGTTCAGCCTCGTCCGGCCGGCGCTCAGTTCGTCGGCGAGCTGCCGGATGGTTCGGACCTGGGAGGTCGCGGCGCGGGCGGCGGTCACCGCGAGCGCGAGGGGCAACTGGCCACACGCGTCGACCAGCGCGTCCACCGCGGTGCTTTCGGCCGCGATCCGGCCGGCACCGAGCCGGCCGGCCAGCATCTCACGGGCCTCCGAGCGGCTCAGCACGTCGAGGCCGAGCCACGAGACGTTGTGCGTGACCGCCAGGCCGGTGAGCTGGTGGCGGCTGGTGACCAGTACCAGGCACCGCGCCGCGCCGGGCACGAGCGCCCGAACCTGTTCCACGGAGGCGGCGTTGTCCAGCACGATGAGCATCCGCCGGTCGGCCATCCGGCTGCGGTAGAGCGCGATCTGGGCGTCGTCGTCGGGCGGAACCTGCGCCGCCGGAACCCCCAGGGAGTAGAGGAAACCGCACAGCGTCTGTCCAAGTTCGATCGTCGGGGCGGTCCCGTCGAACCCGCGGAGGTTGGCGTAGAGCTGTCCGTCGGGGAAGTCCTGGGCGACGAGGTGTGCCCAGTGGACCGCCAGGGTGGTCTTACCCACGCCGGCCATCCCCGAGACGACGATCACCGAGGCGGCCGGGACCTTCCGGTCCGCGCGGTGCAGGCGATCCAGGTGGGCCAACTCGTCGGCGCGGCCGGTGAACGAGGCGACGTCGGCCGGAAGCTGGCGCGGCGCTCCGATGTGGCGGCCGATCGGCTTCTCCGGTGCCGACCGGACGCCGTCCTCGACCCGGTCCCGGGCGCTGGCCAGCCGGCGAAGCTCGGCCGGGTTGGCGCCGAGCAGCTGCACCAGGACATCGAACCGACCGACCGGGGGAAGGATGTGTCCGGAGAGATAGTGCCCCACCGCGCCGTGCGACCAGCCGGTCTTTGCCGCGATGTGCCGGTAGCTCAGCTCGCTGCCCGCCGTGAGCCGTGCGTGCCTGCGGCGCAGTTGCCGCAGCAGCGCGGCGAGCTCCTCTTTGGTCGACACCCGGGCGATCGCCGCCGCCTCCACCTCGTCAGGAGAGCCGGCACTCTGCCCGTCCTGGGAGATCATCGTCGGATCGTACCCAACGAGGCTGACCAACCTTGTCCAACCTTGTCCAAGATCCAAGGTTTGCGACTTTCTGTACTTGTACGGTCCGCTTGTCAACCTGGCTCCGGCCGGGAAAAGGGGCAAGGCATGGAGGATTCGTGAGATACAGGCGTCTACGGGCGGCCGCCGTACTGGCCGCGGCGCTCGCCGCGTCAGGTGGGATCCTGGCGGTGACGCAGACCGCGGCGACGGCGGCAGTGCGGTGCACTGACCAGTTCGAGGGGGTGGACAGGGTCTCCACCCGGGTGGGCAACGCCGGGTTCGACGGGCCGGTCCTCAAGAATCTCGAGGTGGTCAGCACGCTCGGCGGCAACGACATGGTCTCCGTGGAACTGGGCACGGTCCGGGTGACGGTCTGCCTCGGCGACGGCGACGACACCTTCGAGGGAGCGGCACCCGGCGCGACCCGACCGGCGCCCGCCAGCCAGTTCTCGGTCGACGGCGGCCCGGGCAGTGACGGCATCGAGGGTGGCGACGGCAACGACCGGATCTCCGGCGGCGACGGCGCGGACATGATCGTGGGCGAGGACGGCGGCGACATCGTCATCGGCGGGGCCGGCAACGACGACCTGCACGGCGGAAAGGGCAACGACAACGTCACGGGCGACTCGGGCGACGACTACCTGTTCGGCGACGAGGGCGACGACCGGCTGTCCGGCGGCGACGGCGACAACGTCATCGACGGCGGGCCGGGCACCGACACCTGCATCGGCCCCGGCACGTTCATCAACTGCGAGATCGTCCAGGAGCGACCGTGAAGACCCTGACCCGATTTCTCGCCCTCCTCGTGCTGTCGGCCGGCGTGGTCCTGCCGGCGGGCGCGCGCCCGGCCAAGGCGGCCCTCGACCCGGCCACCATCGTCGCGGGGATCGAGGCCGGCGTTAAGCTGCTCGGCTTCCTCAAGGACCTGCGCGGCGGCAACAAGTCGATCGAGCAGGCGCAGGCAGCGATCGTCGGCGCGGTGAACGAGTCGAAGGCGGCGCTGCTCGCACACGCCGACGTGCTGGCCGCGGCCCCGGTCAAGGCCTGCACCCGGGCCGCCGTGATCGAGGTCGCCGACATCGGCCGCCTCCAGCAGTCCGCCCTGCAGACCTGGGCGCAGTCGGTGACCTCGTGCGCGACGCAGATCGACAGCCTCAGCGGTGCGGTCACCGACAAGGCGGTCGCCGACCAGCTCGGGTTCGCGCTCAACATCACCGGCCCGATCGCGATCCTGGCCCGGGAGAAGGCCGGACTGTCCACCACCGCGCTGGCCACGTTCCTGGTATCCGGGAACAACAAGGTGCTGACCAAGCTGCAACCGTCGTGCACCACGGCCGCGAACTCCGCGCTGCGGCTGCGTCCCGTCCGGATGACGACCTGCACGAGCTATGACGGGCGGGTCGCGGCGGCGAAGTGCCTGGCCGGCGCGGCGCAGTGTACGGCCGGTGCGGTGCCGGCGCGGGCGGCCCGGCTGGAGGCGTCGGTGGCGACCAGTTGGCGGGTCGCCGACTCGGCGACGGTGGTCTTCACCGGCTGGACCTCGGCGATGGCGAAGGCCCGGACTGCCGGGACGGTCTGAGGTCACCCGCTCGGGTCGGGCGCCTCACCTCGTATCGACCGGTCACCGCGAGGCGGTGGCCGGTCGATCCGGCTTCCAAGCAGCGGAGTCGAACTCACTACGCGCCGGCTCGTACGCTCCGGGTCAGCGTCGCCGGGTCGATGTCGAGCTTGCCGAGCAGGTCCTGGACCGTCTTCTCCCAGCTGACCTCCTGGAGGATGCGGTTTCGTAGCCAGGCGGCCCGCTCGAAGGCCGGTTTCGGCTCGGCGAGGGCGTCGCTGATCGTGTTGGCCCAGATCTTCTCGATCTCGGCCTCGCTGCCGCGGACCCGGACCACCTCCCGAGGCGTGCCGCCGATGATTTTGGTGAGCATTTGCGCGAGGCCGCTCTCCTGAGAGATCCGCACCGGTACGCCCGCGGCGATGGCCTCGTACGCGGCGAGCCCGAACCCCTCGTGGCGGGACGGCATGATCGCCAACCGGGCGCCCCACAGGTCGTCGCGGATCGCCTCCTCGTCGACGGTGTAGGGGCGGAACGAAAGCTTGAGCTTTTTCCGAGCGAGCCGCCTGAGCTCCCTACGGACGTCCTCGTCCTCCTCGGTGTGCTCCGGCACGCCACGGATGGTGAGCCGCGGCGTGCGGTCCGGGTCGCTCTGCCGGTCGGTGACCTCCACCAGTGCCCGGACCGCGATGTCGATGCCCTTGGACCGTACGTCCTCGGCGCGCGCGATCAGCAGGACTCGGCGCAGAGCGGGCGGGTCGGCCGGATCGACCGGCCGCCAGTCGCGCAGGCCGGGCCGCAGCTCGAACACCTCGGGCTGGTTGCCGTACCCCCGCATGGCGTCGCGGATCATCTCGGTGAGCAGCGGGCCGACACCGACCACCAGGTCGGCGTCCACGGAAAGCCGGCGCTCCAGGGTGCGCCGCTCCTCGGTGATCGTCATCCGGGACGGGCCGCCGGGCTTCTCCTTGGCGGCCTCCAACTGTTCCGGGTCGACGTGCACCACGTGCACCCGCTTCGGCTTCGCCGTCCGGAATCGGGTGTGCTGCAGACCGTACGCGTACGGTCCGTACTGCCGCCCGTGCCCGATGATGACATCCGGCTGGTAGCCCTCCTCGACCCGCGGCCCGGCGAGCAGGATGCCGGCGTCCCCGATGCCGGGGATCGGGTCGGGCGCGACCAGGTTGACGCCGGACCGGGCGGCCAGTTCGACGTCCGCCGCCGAGGCTCGCGGAACGCACACGTGCACCACGACGCCGGCGGCGGCCAGCGCGGTCGCCAGGTCGCGGTTGAGCGTCGAGAGACCACCGAACTTGGAGCCCCACTCGCCGGCCACCAACAGCACCTGCGGCCGGCGAGCCGGCGCCGGTGCCGGCGCCGGCTCGGGGTGGCGTTGCCGGGGTGGCGCCGCCGGCTCGGCCGTCAGCAGCGGCACCACAACCTCGAAGCTCGGTGCGCGTTGCGGTGCGCCACCCCGGCTCGACACGGTCCAGTCCTCGCCGTCGTCGACGAAACCCACGGCCACCGTGTCGAACGCCGCCAGGAGATCGTCGTCGAGCCACTGCGGCTGCCAGGCGCCGTTCACGGCGGGCCCGGCGATCACCAGGAGCAGGGCGAACCGATGCGCCTCGGCGGCCTCCTGGCGCCGCTGGATCGCGGCCCGGACGGTGGCCGCGATGCGTGCGCCGGACAGGTCCTGCCACCGCCAGGCCGCGACCGTGACCTCGGTCGCCCGGCCGCCGTCGTCCGGAGGCCCGACCCGGATCACGCGGGAGGCCAGCCAGTCGCTGTCCGGGTGACCGACGCGGCCCTGGAGCCGCGCGGCGACCGCCTCGGCGAGATTCGTGATCAGGCGTGCCCAGGCCGACCCGAACTGCCGGCCGCGGGCCGCCTCGACCAGGGCTCCGAGAGAGTCCTCCATGACCGGATGCTAGGCGATCGCGTGCTCCGCGGCATGGGCCGCGGAACAGCTAGCGAGCGGTAATGCGATGCGACGAGTCTTCGCACCATGCCAGCATCGAGTCCCACGAGCCGTAGCGGGCATCGAGGTCGAAGTGACCGCAGCCGGGCGGAGCGTCCACATCGAACGCGTCGCCGTAGAGGAAATCGGCCGACGGGTCGCAGTACGGGTCGTTGTCGGAGCACACGAGCCGTGGCGGCACGACCGACGTGCGCGGGACTGCGAGGTGCGCGCCGTCCGGAAAGTGAAAGCCGCGCAACTCGGGCGTCTCGGACAGAAGCTTGGGGCTGGGCGGCGCCACGAACACCAGGCGATCGACCGGCAGCCGGTCGCTTCCGCGCTCGGCCAGGTGGATCCACGCCGCGCAGGCGAGGCTGTGCGCGATCACGACCTGCTCGATGCCCGGATCGGGGTCGATCGCCGACTCGATCTCCCGCAGCCACTGGGCGAGCACCGGATGGTAGGGGTCGGACAACTGGGGGTAGCAGACCTCGTGGCCACGCTCGGTGAGGCGTTCGGCGAGCAACCGCTCCCAGTGACCTTCCGGCTTGTCGTTCTGCCATCCATGCAGAATCACGAAGCGTCGGCGCGCTGTGGCCATCAAACGAACTCCTCACGAGCGGGTCCAGTGTCCACTCGATGAACGACGAGGCGGCCCGCGGCTCAGAACAAGTCACTCCAATGGATGAGCCGCGGCAGGCACAGGATGGAGCCGATCAGTGATACCACGGTAAGGGAGATCGGCAAACGGGCGCGCTGCCAGGACTGCCGCTCGAATGCGTCCCGGACCTCCTCCTTCTCGGCGTGGGTCAGGCTTTGCCGGATCGCGGCGTCGGCGTTCCGTTCGCCCCGTTGCACCACCTGGGCGACCCAGGTGAGAAACGCGGCGGTCAGCACCCACAGCACCGAGTCGACGACGATCTTGGCGGTCGAGACGTCGGCGTCCGGGCTGCGGCCGCCGGCCACCGAGGTGAGCAGGTTGATGCCGGCGCCGGCGAAGATGCCGGCCAGGAAGTTCAGCGACGACGAGGCCGGCAGCTCGATCCTCATTCGGCTGCCTCGTCGCAGTAGGTGCTGGGATAGGGCAGATCCGTCGGCCAGGATCGGCCGAGGACCTTCCGGCCGAGCCCGTCGAGGGCGGTCAGCGTCGCCCTGGACGCGGTGCGGTCGAGCTTGCCGAGCAAGTTGTCGTAGTCGCCCTGCCAGGCGAGGAACCGATCCAGCAGTACCTGCACCGACGGGGTCAGGATGCCGAGGCCGCTACGGTCCGCGATCTCCTTTTCCAACGCGTTCTGCAGGCGGTGGGCCGCGGCCCGCCAGCGCCGTAGCTGGCCGTCGTTCAGACCGCAGGGCTGCTCCGCCGGCACCGGCACGGGCGCCGTGGTGGTGGGCGCCTCGGTCGGCGCCTCGGCCGCCGGCGGGGTCCGCCCCGGATCGGCCTGGCCCATGACGTCCTGCAGGAGAACCTTCATCTCGCGGCGGACCGTGCGCCAGACGATCTCGGTCAGCTCCGCGGCCAGGAACGGCAGCCGGAGTCGTTCCTCCGGCCGCTCGTAGTCGGGGTCGGCGTCGGCCCCCAGCTCCGTCTTGGTGCGCTGCAGCAAGGTCATCAGGTCGTCGCGGACCTGATCGTCGGTGCACCGCACGAAGGCCTCGATCACCTGGGCCAGATCGATCTCCCGGCCCGGCCGCTTCCACTTCTGCTTCTGCTCCGCGCTGCGCAGCCAGGCGAGCGCGGTGGCGATCGCTTCACCGGCCCGGCCGCCCTGGTCGGCCTCGGTCAGCGCGATGACGCACATCGCGGTGGTGGCCTCGTCGGTGTTCCACTCCCCCGTACCACCTCGCCACTGCCGGGCCGGACCGGTGACCAGGCCGCGAAGCCACCGGCAGGCGGGTCCGACGGCCGGATGCTCGGCGGGGTCGGCGGCGGCGACGCTGATGCCGATCAGGATCCGGGCGGTGATCCAGGGAACGCGGGCCGGGTAGTAACCCCCGGTCTCCTCGGCGGCCCGCCCCGCCATCCGGAGCAGTTGCTCGATACGCCCGCGGTCGCGGTGTCGCAGCGGCGCGCTGCCCTCGAAGCAGAGCAGGAGCCCCAGCGCCCAGCAACGGTAGGCCTTGTCGGTGTCGAAATCGGCCGCCGCGAGGCCGGACGGGTGACCGCTCTCGCGCCAGTAGGTCGCGTCCTCGTTCGCCATCGTCGCGGCGATCTGCTTGAAGTCCTCCAGGTCGGTGGTCGGCTCGCCGACGGGCGTCGGCAACAGCCCGGTGTCGTAGCGCCAGCGGCCGCGCAGCCGCTCGGCGATCAGCAGCCATTTCTCGTCGTGATGCAGCCTGCTGAGCGCCATGCCGGCGAAGACCGACGAGCCGAGATTGTCGTTCCATCCGGGGTCGTCCTCGGTCCGGCGGACGAGCCAGCGGCCCAGGTCCTCGGACAGCTCCCAGGCGGCCAGCAGGTTGAGGCTCTCCGGCCGCAGCGTGTCGTCGTGGATGTTGACGTTGTCGATCTGGCTCAGCGCCGCGCGGATCCGCCGGTCGCTGCGCCTCAGGTGCGTCCACACGATGTCCTCGGGCCGGTTCCGGGGATCACCGTTGCAGGTGGCCGGCCAGTGGGCGCGGGCATAGCTCAGGACAAGGCCGGCCCGCTTGCGCGGCGCGATGACGACGGCGCCGTCGGTCCGGTGGATCAGGTCGGCGTCGACGAGCCCCCGGATCACCTCCTCGCCGAACTCGGTGGCGGCCTCGACCTCCGGCATGCCCTGGCCGAACGCGCCCAGACAGGCCAGCTTGTAGAGCGCGGCCCGTTGCTTCGGGTCGTCGGCGCCCTCGGTGAACTCCTTCTGCAGCGCCTCCTCGGTCGGCACCCGCCCGTCGGCCGCGAACATCGCGACCGCCTTCGCGGCGATGTGGACGTCGTCGCCGGCCAGCCGCCGGAACCGTTCCCGGTCGGCCCCGTGGATCTCCTCGTCGTCCATCATCAGGGTGATCAGATGCCTGGCCCGGACCGTGATCTGCTGAGCGGGGAAGCGCAGATCTCCGCGCTCGAACTTCTCGGCGACCGAGGTGAGGCTGGTGGCCAGGATCCGGATCTTCAGATCGAAGTGTCTCCGCAGGCGCTCGATGCAGGCGAGCAGGGACGGGACCGTGAGGATGTTCGCCTGCAGGCCGTCCGCCACCACCAGGTATTTCTCCGACCTGGGGCAGGTCATGAGCGCGGCGATGACCGATTCCGGCCCGTCCGCGGGGTCGGTCAGATCCAGCCAGATCTCCCGGTACCCGTGGCCGGCCAACTCCCTCGCCGCGACCGCAGCCGTCGCCGTGCGCCCGGAGCCGTACCTGCCGACGACCATCACGTCCATGCCGTCGTCCAGCGTGTCCTCGATCTCGTGGACGATGTCGGCGTCCCGGGCGATGCCGCGGTTCTGTTCCATCTCTTTCTCGTTCGGGCCGACCGCCCGGCCGACCGGCTTCGGTCGCCACCGGTGGTCCAGCGCCGGCGGCCGGTCCGGCCCGTCCGGCGGACTCGTCCATTGCCGCTCCACGGCGGAGGCCAGCAGATCCACCGGGCCGATGCCCTTGTCCCGGGCCTTCACCAGTGCTTCCCACGTGATCACGCAGGTGACCACCTTGGCGATGGTGACCGTGAGCCGGGGATCCTCGTCGAACAACGTCTCCAACACGTGGAAGGGCAGCGCGACCTCGAAGTCGCATTCCAGCATCTGGCTGCAGCACGTCAGATCGCCCCGCGCGGCGCTCACCACTCGGGCCGGGTCGGCGTCGTCGGGGAGCGCAGCCAGTTGCTCCCACCCAGAAGGAGTGGTCACGCGCGGCGCCCTCCCTTCCGCGGTGGCGGACACCGCGGGGGACGCTGGTGTCGCTCTCAGGTGGCGATCACCGGTCCGCCGCCCGGCCGGAGCGCCACCACCCGTAGGTACTCCGTACCGACCAGCTCGCCTCGCACCGGCGCCGCCACGGCCTCGGCCAATTCGAATTGGTTCTCTTCGAAAGTCTTCTTGATCGCGTCCGCATCGCCCAGATCATTGCTAATCATCCGATCAGCGTATTTCCGCCCTGCGCGAGACAGCTCCTCTAGATCAATGGGAAGCATATCCTGCCAGTCGGCCGCACGCTCCCGCAGTCTCAGTTCAAAGTTGTCGACCGGGTCGGCAACCCGGCATTCCGTCCCAAAATCAAGATCAATGTTGTCTTGATCAGGATATTCATTACGGGGATGCAGCCGCACGGTGGTCAGGACCCCGCCACCCGGCCGGAGAAGATCCCACCACCGAGACAGCACCGATTCGGCACTTTTGCGGGTAAACCTGGTCAGGAACGCGTCCGCGATCACGAGATCGAACGGTTTCGGATGCTGAAAATCAGCAGGCTGAGAATCATCCTCTTGAGTGATATCGGCCTGGTGGGTCTGGATTTTGATCTGATGCTTGTCGGCAAACCAGCGACAGGCCTGCAACGGGGTCAGGCACAGATCGACGACGTGTACCTCGAGATCCGCCGGGGCCTTTCCGAACCTGTCGCGCGCGGCCATCAGAACGAAGGCCAGCGTCGTGTAGTCGGCGGTTCCGCTGATCAGGATCCGCCGGGCCCCGCGGTCGTGGATCGCCGCCCGGAGCTTGTCCAGATAGAAGGTGGTGTGCCAGGTCGGGCTGCTCACCATGTTGAACAGGCGAAGGTACTGCCAGATGCCGTGGTACCACGCGCAGTCGTGTTCATCGATGAACCGGGTGCCCGCGCAGGACAGCCGAGCGCTGATCCGCAGCAACTCCGCGGACTCCAGCAACGACGCCGTGAGGTCCGGGCCGGCGGGCAGGCCCAGGCTCGCTCGCGCCGCGGCCGCACGCATCAGCCGCCGGGCCCGGGTGAGCTCCGCCTGTCGGCTGGTGACCAGCCACGGTGCCTGATCCCCGCCGCCCGGCTCCTGCCGCACGACGAGGCAGTCGTCGATGAGCCACAGCGTGTTCATCGGCGCCGGGATCGCGTCGGCGCCGCTCACCGGCACGGGCAGGGACGTCAGCTGGTGGGCCTTGTCGTCGGCGACCTGCCGCTGTACCTCGGCCCGGGTGGTCTCGCCGGACGGCACCAGGTAGTAGCGGGTGACGTTCTTCCGCGCCGCCAGGTTGCGCCAGAGCACGCCGGAGAAGACATCGGACGTACGGGAGTTGGCCCAGAACGGGACGATCTGCTCGACCTTTTCCTCGACCGTGGTGATCAGCCCTTGCACGACATCCTGGACTGCGTCGGACGGCACGCGGAGGCTGTCCGGATCGGTGCCCTCCGTGGACACTCGATGCATCAGCAAGGCCTGCCGCGCCTGGGCGTGGTAGGCGGTTTCCTTGGCATCCATGGTCACATCAACTCCTCGGCCCGGGAGGCGACCACAGTCATATGGTCACTGTCCGACGCCACGTCGGCGGCGTAAAGGGCCCATCCGGTCCGCGCGAAAAGACGGATGACGTCCGCGCGCTCGAAGCGGCGCGACATGAAGCATCGGAAGGTGAATCCACTGGGCAGCCGCACATCGTCGAGTTGGGCGCCCCGGGGCAAGGTTACCTCGCCGACAAATGTACCGTCCCGATACTCGATCGAGAATTCCATTTCATTCGCGTTCATGCCCACCGCGATCATCGGTTCCAGGGCAGCGGAACGGAATTCCGCCGTGCAGTAGGCGGCCATCGAGATCTCGTCCGGGCCGGCGGGCGGACGCAGCAGAACGCTGGCCAGAAGAAGGTCGCCGGGACGCAGCGCCCGGGCGACGTTCCGCAGCACCCCGGCCGGATCCTCGAAATTGCCGAGGGTGTGCCCGACCAGGCAGGCGAGAACGCGCCCACGGGCGGGCCGCCAGCTCTCGATCACCGAGGTGGGCCGGCTCTCCACATCCCACACCGCGGTGCTGATCGCCAGCGCGTCGCCGAAGTGCGCCCGCAGGTTGCCCGCCGAGATCTCCAGCAGCGCGGCGCTGAAGTCGACACCCAGATACCGCTGGATGCCGAGCCCCTGCTTGTGGAGGTGTTCGAGCAGGACCCGGCTGTGCGCGCCGTTACCCGGTCCGATCTCGGCCATGTCCACCACGTCCGCGCCGCAGCACGGCGCCGTCGCCAGCACACGCGACTCGTGGTCGGCCGAGGTCATCATCTCGCGGTAGCCGGTGGTACGGGCGTACGTGTCATGGGTGAACGCGGCCCGTCCGGCATACGCGAATTTGAGCGGAACCTGGCCGCGGGCAATGGATCTGACCACACTGCGGTGATGAATGAACTCTTCGCGCGGGGCCGGAGATCGTATCTGATCCTGCGCCTGATCCTGCGACAACGGATCCTCGGCCACGCCGGCCAGCGCTGAGGCGGCTCCCGATCGCCACGATTCTCTCAAGTCGCTTCGCCTTCCGCCCCTGCGGTTCCGCGACGAACCACGCCGCGCCACCGCAGCCAATATCCACCCCCAGAAGCACTCACGGAAAGGTTGTCAGCTACATAGACGGACGCCATCAGCCGAATGACTGATTTCAATGGCCAAACCTGTTTCAAGGCAGAGTGGAACCACCGTCCGGACAAGATGTCCGGCCGATCGGCCGAACCGGACCGGTCAGCCCCGCGTCGCGCAGACGGTGCACCGGTCCCGGTCCGACCAGTCCGGACGGTCGAGGTCTGCCGGGCTCAGCACGGGTTCGTCGAGGTCGGCGCGGACCGCAAGGCGGAATTTCCACAGTGCATCGGAGAACGCATGGTACGCATCGTGGTACGTAACCGAATCGAGTGACGCGCCGGAGCGCACGGCGTCGCGAACGTCCACCAGCCGGTGGAACACATCCTCACCGGCCACCACGATCGCGCTCGTGCCGGAGATCAGCACCTGCTCACGAGCCACGTAGATCGGCTCCATCGCCTCGCGCACCGCCGCCCGGCGTTCCTCGTCGCCGAGCCCGCGGGTGGCGATGACCCGCAGGTTGCCGAGCGCCCGGGTCAGCCCGGCCGTGAACTCCGCACAGTACTTCCGCCGGTCGTCGTACCGGTCCCGGGCACGCTGCTGACGGTCCCGCCGAACGTCGCCGAGCAGCGTTCCGGCGAGCGCGATGCTCGCGCCGATCGCTGCGCTCGGCAGCACTTCCCATGCCATGCCTGCATGCTTTCACGGACCGGCGAGCGGGACTGCGCGAGCGGGACTGCGCGAGCGGTGGGCGGCGATTACGCTCGGCGAGCCCGCGGGACCCGGCGAAGGAGTGACCACTTTGCACATCACCGCCCACCTCGATGTCGAGATGATCGCCATCGAGGCCGACGACCAGGTGTCCGTGCTGATCGAGCTCACCGCGCCGCCGGCGCCCGAGGCCGGCGAGCGGGTGCCGAACACGCTGCAGGTCGTGCTGGATCGCAGCGGCTCGATGGGTGGCTCCCGGCTCGCCGGCGCGAAGACCGCTCTCACCAGCCTCCTCGACCGGCTCGACCCGCGCGACCACTTCGGGCTGGTGGTCTTCGACGGGCAGGTCGACGTCCCGGTGCCCGCGACGCGGCTGGTCGACAAGGCGCGGGTCCGGCGGGCGATCGAGAGCGTCGAGGCACGCGGCAGCACGGACCTGTCCGGCGGCTACCTCCGCGGGCTGCAGGAGGCCCGGCGGGTGGCCGGCACGGCCGGGGCCACCGTGTTGATCATCAGTGACGGGCACGCCAACGCCGGCATCACCGACCCGGAGGCGCTGGCGCGGGTGGCCGCCGACGCGTACACGCACGGGGTGACCACGTCGACGCTCGGCTTCGGGCTGGGCTACGACGAGCGGGTCATGTCGGCGATCGCCCTCGGCGGTTCCGGTAACGAGCACTTCGCGGAGGAACCCGACGCGGCCGTGGCGCTGATCGCCGGCGAGGTCGAGGGGCTGCTCGCGCAGACCGCGCAGGCGGCTTCGCTGCACGTGCGGCTCGCTCCCGAGGTCCGGGGCGTGCGCGTGGTCAACGATCTGCCGGCCGGTGTGGTCGACGACGGCCTGCTCGTCGAGCTCGGCGGCTTCTACGCCGGGGAGACCCGCAAGCTCGTGCTGACCTTCGACGTTCCGGCGGTCGCCGCGTTGGGGCTGACCGAGGTGGCGACGCTGACCTTCACGTACGTCGAGTTGCCGGCGTTGGCCCAGCACACCGTCACGGTGCCGGTGCACGTCAACGTGGTGCCCGGCGACCAGGCGGCCGGCCGGGTGCCCGACCCGGTGGTCCGCACCGAACTGGTCTACCTGCGTGCCCAGCAGGCGAAACGGCGCGCCTCCAACCTGCTCAACAGCGGCGACTCGGCGGCGGCGCTGACCGAGATCCGGCAGGCGAAGCAGGCGATCGCCAAGGCTCAGGCGGACGCGCCCGAGGCACTGGCGGCCGACCTGGCGGAGGAGGCCGCGACGCTCGACTATCTGGCACAGGAGACCGAGAGTGGGTCGGCGGCGCGGGCCGGCAAGTATCTTTCCGCCAGCTCGCGGGCCCGGCTGCAGAAACGCGGCCGCCGGTACGACACCCCGCCACCGCCCCCGGCCGACGAACCGGACCAGGACAAGACCTGACCGGGCGCGGGCCGACGGTGGTCGTCAGCGGCCGACGCGCACGCAGCAGGTGCCGGGCCGGGGCATCAGCCGGGCCGCCACCCGGGTCTCCCCCAGTCCGTCCAGGATGCCGGCGACGAACGCCTGGTTGAGCCCGCACACCAGCTCGGTGCGGCGGACGGCGAGCACGTGGAACGGACAGTTGTGCAGCACGATGGTGCCGTCCGGGTCCGGTTCCGGCTCGAAGCCGAGCCCGGCCAGCGCACCGGCCAGGTCACCGCCGGACTCCGGCAGCCGGGCGCCGATCTCCCGGCCCCGCTGGTGGGCGAGCCGCGACGCGGCGCGGGCGGCGTCGGCCGGCTCGGTGGCGACGGCATCGGCCAGGATCTCCGCGATCAGCTCGTAGCGGCGCTCGGGGATGGCCACCGCCACGCCGGCGCCGGCCGGCTCGTACACCTTGGGCGCCCGGCCCCGGCCCCGCGGCCGGCTGGGCGGCACCTCGTGCCGGGCCCGCAGCAGCCCGGCCTCGACGAGCTTGTCGAGGTGGAAGGCGGCCAGCCCGCGCGAGATGCCGGTCGCCTGGCCGGCCTCGTCCCGGCCGACCGGGTAACCGGCGCGCCGGACGTACTCGTACAGCGCCCGCCGCGACGAGTCGACCAGCGCCGCCATCGCGGTCCAGCGTTCCGACGCAGCGCCCATGCTTCGATCATCCCTCCCCCGCGCCGCCACCGTGGCAGCCGCCTCAATCCGCCCCGGGGAGGACCGCCCGATCCTCCCCGGAGCCGCCCGGCCGAGACGCGGATCGACCGCCGCGGGAGGCGCCTGTCCGGCAGTGGCGGCGGAGGCGCACAATGCAGCCGTGGCGAGGCAGACAGTGGTCGGCAAGGTGGGGACCGTAAGCATCGGGATCCGCGGCGGCGACCTCCCCGGCGAGGTGCGGTTGGTGATGGAAGGCATCGCGCACTACTACCTCGGATACGCCGCGGCGGCGCTGCCCGCCGGCACGGAGGTCCTCGTCATCAACAACCGTGGTGCGCGTCAGGTCGACGTCGAGCCATGGCCCACTGTGCCGCCGGACGGTACGCCCGGGGCGTCGTAGAAGGGCTGTAAACGTGTTCGGTTATCGGGTGCCCGCCCCCAATGAAGCGCTTCTGATCAGCGGTCGGAAGCAGCGTGGGGCGGACGCGTTGCCGTTCAAGATCGTCACTGGGCACGGTGTCTTCGTCCCGCCCATCATCGCCAAGGCCTCCCGGCTCACCCTCGCCATGCAGGAGGCCGAGGTGATCGAGGACTGCTACACCCAGCAGGGCCTCACCCTCGCCGTGCAGGCCGTCATCGCGTTCAAGGTCGGCGACGACCACGAGTCCATCGCGGCCGCGGCCCGCCGGTTCCAGGGCGACCAGCGGCAGATGCCCACCCTGGTCGGCCGGATCTTCAGCGGTCACCTGCGCAGCATCATCGGCAGCATGACGGTCGAGGCGATCATCCGCGAGCAGCAGACCCTGGCCGACGCGATCGTCGACGCCAGCAAGACCGAGATGGCCCGGATCGGCCTGGCCGTCGACTCGCTGCAGATCAGCAGCATCGACGACAAGGGCGTGGGATACATCCGGGCGCTCGCCGCGCCGCACCAGGCGAAGGTCAACCAGGACGCGGCCATCGCGCAGGCCGCGGCCGACCAGGCCAGCGCGATGGCTCAGCAGGAGAGCGCCCGGCACCAGGCGGAGTACGCGCGGCAGACCGCCATCGCCCGGGCGCAGTACCAGGCCGAGATCGATCAGGCTCAGCAGACCGCCGCGCAGGCCGGCCCGCTGGCCGCCGCCCGGGCCCAGCAGGACGTCCTGGTGGAGCGGTCGGTCGTGGCGCAGAAGAACGCCGAGCTGCGCCAGGCCGAGCTGATCGCCGAGGTGATCCGGCCGGCCGAGGCCGAGGCCGAGCGGATCCGGGCGCTGGCCCGGGCCCAGGCCGACGCCACCAAGCTGTCCGCCGAGGCGGCCGCCGCGCAGGACCGGATCGCCCTGGATCAGCTGATCATCCAGCAGCTGCCGGAGATGCTGCGGGCCGCCGCACAGGGCCTGCAGGGCGCCAACGTCACCGTGCTGGACGGCGCCGAGGGCCTGAACAGCGTGGTGGCGTCGCTGGCGGCCCAGGGCACCGCGATGCTGGAAACGATCCGCGCGGGCCTGCGCGCCACCCCGCCCGGCACCGACGTCGCCCCGCTCAACGGCAACCGGGCGGAGGCGCGCCAGGTCGCCTGAGCCCTGGCCCGGCATCGAGGACCGGGCGCCGAGTGGGCCGGCCGCTACCTCGGCCGGCCCACTCGGATGCCAAGGTCGCGGGCCACCGTTCCGCTCGGGCCGGTCGGCAAGGACGAGTGGGGTCCGCTGGACTATCGCTGGGGCACCAGCTCGTCGACGATATAGACCGCCGCGTTGGCTGTGTCGAGCTGCCGGCATTCCACCTTCACGCCGTTCACCCGCAGGCCGCCCGAATCGGTGGTGATGACGGCCCGGGTGCCGGCCATCGTGGGGTACGTGCCGGGCAGCCGGTCCGGCTGCAGGCGTTCCGCGACGGCCGCCTGTTCCAGGGTCCGGGCCAACTCCTCGGGGTTGTCCCACAGCACCCGGATGCGGCGGAACGGGAACGTCGCGAGAAAGCGGTCGGACGTCGCGAACAGCGTCAGCGCGGGCACGTCGTCGAGCGTGCGCAGCCCGGCCCGGTCGAGCCCGGCCACCATCCCGGAAAGGCCGGGGTTGGCGGCGATCGCGGCGGTTACCGGCTTGCCTGCCATCGCGGCCAGGTGCTGCGGGGCACACGCGTCGGCGGGCGTCGAACCCGAAGGCATCGGCTGTCCGGTCACGACTCCGCCGCGTCCGGCAAACACGCAGCCGGCCAGGGGGACGGTGAGGACCGCCGCGAGCAGGGCACGCTTCATCGCCTCATCCTCGCCCATCTGCCACGACCCGGCAGCCGAACCAACGCTTTCACTAACGTCAATCTATCGACTGCTCCACATTCTTACCGAGCCGGCGACACGGGGCTTTTCGTGACGCCGATCTGATGGAAGAACACAGACGGCGGGATTTGCCCGCGAAAGAAGGGTCCCGGCCTATTCCGCGAGCGGCCGGCCGAGATCCTGGGACCCGGCCGGGACTGACCGGACCCAGGACTGCCGTCGAAGATCACCACGTCAGCTGGCTCCGCCGCCACGACGAGACGCGAAGACATTTCATCACCGTCGTCACCCATAAGAGTGAAGCGGGTTGTCAAGCCTACCTACCCTCGGAAATCGGCAATGCCTCACCGGCGCCGTCACTCGAGCCGATTCCGCATTGGTGCGGAATCTTGATCGCTCCCATGGAGCAGACTCGCGCCGGGATGCCCAGGATTTCCGAGAAAGGTCCCGAGAATTGGATCTCGAAGGCGATTACGACCGGCGCCTGCTGGTGCGCGTGGACGCGACCGGCTACGGGGCGAGCGACGACGTTCGGCAAGGCGAGATCCAGACGATGCTGGGCCAGGTCCTGGAGGGGGCGGCCGGCGTCGCGGGGTTTGACCGGTCGCGCTGGCACACCCAGCCGGCCGGTGACGGCGAGTTGGCGGTGCTGCCCTCCGACGTACGGGAAAGATCTGTCGTGGACCGCTACCCGCGGGCCCTCGCCGAGGCCCTCACCGAGGCCAACGGGCGCGTCCCGGCCCACGAGCGGCTGCGCGTACGGCTGGCCGTCCACTACGGCATGGTCAGCGTGGGCCGCCTCGGCTTCCCCGGCCAGGGCGCGGTCGAGGTGAGCCGGATGGTCGACGGCCGGCCCGTCCGGCTGGCGATGCGGCGCAGCCTCGCGTCGCTGGTCGTGGTGTTCTCCGAGACGATCTTCCGCGACTCGATCGAGCAGAACCACACCCGGCTCCGCCCGGAGGAACTGCGTGAGGTGGAGATCAAGAACAAGGAGTTCCACCGCCGGGCGTGGCTCTACCTGCCCGGACACGACGTGCACGCGGTCGATCTGGAGCCCGCCGCGGAACCGGAGCCGGCGGAACGGGCACCGCGCCGGCCGGCCGCGCCGAACGACGGACCGCGCCCGGGCACGCACATCGAAAACACCTTCCAGGCCCCGGTCCACGCGCAGCGGATCGTCTTCGGTGTCAGCTACGGGAGCGAGATGTGACCGAGACGGCGGTGAAGTCGGAGGCGGACGACCCGGCCGGCAAGAAGGGGACCGCGCGCGGCCGCGGCAAGCCCGCCAACCGGCAAGACTTCAAGATCAAGAAGCTGTACGCGGGGAACGTCGACTTCCAGGTACCGCACCAGATCGTCACCGCGCTGCAGCACGCGGCCGACGTCGACGCCGCGCTGAGCCGCTACGTGCCGCCGCCCGGTTTCGGGACCACGGTGGACCGGCTGCGCGACGAGCACGTCGTGGTCATCGAGGGCCGCAGCGGGCTGGGTCGCTACACCAGCGCCCTGGCCCTGCTCCGCGAGGTGGCCCCGGGCGACGTGACGCCCATCTCGCCGACCACGACGCTCGCCGAGCTGCGCACCTGCGAGTTCGCCGAGGGCCGGGGGTATTACGTCCCGGAGCACACCGCCCGGGAGACCGGGGCGGAGGCCGAATTCCACTGGAACGCGGTGCGTGGCGCGGTGCGGAGCGCCAAGGCGTTCCTGGTCATCACCACGTCGGACGCCGCCAAGTACGTCAAGGCGGTGCCGTGGCACCGGCCCGACCTGGACCGGATCCTGCGCGCCGTGCTCAGCGACGACGCCGACGGCTTGCCGGCCGAGTTCCGCCATCGCATCCCCGAGGACTGGACACCGACCGACATCGTCGCCCTCGGGCACCGGATGCGCGCGAAGGCGAGCCCCGAGGAGGCTCTCGGCGTCTTCGACCTGACCGCCACCGCCGAGGTCGAGGAGTGGTTCCGCGAGGAGCACGAGTGGGCGGACTTCGTCGAGATCGCGGCGCTCAGCTTCGCGGGCAGTGCCAGCCCGCGCGCCTTCGAGTCGATGGTGGTGGACCTGGAGAACGCCACCGAGGGCTTCCTGCCGTCCACCGAGCGCTCCGACGAGGAGAAGGAGCGGGCGGTCGCGCGGGCGCTGAGCCGCCGCCGCCGGCGGAACCCGCTGATCATGGAGGAGCGGGTCACGCAGCGCGGCATCCGGCGGCAGATCCTCGTCTTCAAGTCGGCGTCCCATCGGCGGCAGGTTCTGCACGCGCTGTGGCGTACCCAGGCGGTGCCGTTCTGGGACGGCGTGCAGGACTGGGTGTTCGACCTCATAGCGGACGGCGACCTCGACGAGGATCAGCTGATCCAGGTGGCGCAGGCGCTCGTCCTGCTGGCCGAGGAGAACGTCGAGGAGACGATCGACTCCTACCTGATCCCGCTCGCGGCCGGCGAGGCCGGTGAGGCCGGCCTCGACTGCGCGAGCCTGGTCCTGCGGCTGATGTCGCTGGAGGATGCGCTCGCGCCGACGGCGCTGCAGGTCGTGGTCGGGTGGGCGTCCGGTTCGCTCTGGGAGCGCCTGATCGGCGCCGAGGCCCTGATGACGGAGCTCGGCGTGCGCTACCCGGCCGAGGCGGCGAAGCGGCTCTGGCAGCTGATCGCCCAGGACGACCTGCTCAAGCACGTCGCCTTCGAGACGCCCGGCGTCCTGCTGCAGTTGATGCTCGACCTCGACGGTGATCCGATGCCGGTCCTCGAGTTGCTCGCCGCCCAGCTCGACCGGCTCGGCAAGCCGCGGGTCGCGATGCGGACCGTCGACCTCGTGCTGACCACCACCCTGCACCTGCTGACCCTCAAGGACGACCGCAACGGGCGGCTGGTCTCCTTCGACTTCCTGCTCAAGAAGCCGGAGACCGCGGAGCAGTTCGGCCGGCTGTGGGCCGGAGTCCTGCGGAACCTGCGCTACCGCACCAAGGCACTCGGCGCGATCTGGGACGGCATGCTCGCCGCCCAGGACCGGGACGCGCTCGCCGCGGCCTTCACGGGCGCCCTCACCGCGGTGCTGACGCCGGCCGAGCAGAACCGGTTCCTGAGCGACTTCACCGTGATCGACAGCCGCAAGCGGCTGCGGGACCCGCAGCGCACGGCCTCCCTGGCGCACCTGTTCATCGACGCCGTGGCGCGGATCCACGACCAGACCCAGACGGAGAAGCCATGACACAGAGCGCGACCCCGTCGGCCTCGGCCGCGCCGGGCCCCGGACGGGCATACCCGATCGTCGAGATGCGCGACCTCCGGCGGCCGGAACGCGGCGGCCCGTTCAAGATCGGGCCACGGACCCGGCATGACGTGCCCCGGCCGCGCGAGGGGCATTTCGTCCTGGTCTACAAGGTCGGCAACCGCTACGTCGTCGACAACATGCACCTCGGCCCGCGCGACGACAAGGTGATCAACGCGTCGCAGGTGTCGACCGTGGACCTCGGCGCGCAGACCCCGGTCCAGGTCGAGGTGACCGTCGCGTCGCAGGACCACTCCATGTTCACCGTGGTGGTGACGTTTGCCTGCACGGTCGAGGACCCGGTCGCGGTGGTGCGGGGCGGTATCACCGACCCGGGCGCGATCCTGCTGACCTACCTGCGGAAACACCACGGCTTCAGCCAGATGGGGCTCGGGTTCCCGATCGCCGAGGTCAACGAGGCCCGGCGGTACATCGGGGCACAGCTGACCGCGTACGCGACGGTGGACGAGCCCTACATCGGGGGCATGACCGTCACGATGGCGAGCGTCGAGGTCCGTACCCCTCGGGAGGAGTTCGCGAAGGCCGCCCAGCAGCGGCAGATGCGCGACTGGCACGAGATCGAGAACGAGCGCGTCGACCTCGACGTCGACCTGCGCAGCCACAAGCAGGCGAAAGAGCACGGCATCCGCAAGTCGGAGCAGGACCAGGCGCACCAGCTGCGGATGTCGGCGCAGGCGGACGGCCAGGACCTCGACCACGACAAACGGCGCTACCGCCGGCTCTCCGAGGACGAGGAGCAGTTGCACGAGATCGAGACCCGCAAGCTCGCCCGGGCCGCGGAGGACGTGGAACGCCGGCACGCCATCGAGGCGCGCCGGGAGGAGCTGGAGGCCGAGCTCACCCGGATGGGGATGAGCGAGAACTACCGGCTGACCGCGTTGCGGGCCAACGCCGAACTGCTCGACGACCCGATGCGGGCCCTCCAGCTGTCCTACCTGTCCGGACACATCAACGCCGCCGAGCTGGCCGACCGGATGCAGGCACTGCGCACCAGCAAGCACGAACTCGACCAGAGGGCCGTGGAACGCAAGCACGAACTCGAGCGCGCCCAGAAACGCGACGAGGCGGAGCTGCGCAAGGAAGAGATCGCCTTCGACCGGGAGAGGACGCGGGCGGAGCTGGAGGCGCGCCGGGCCGAGGCCGCCCAGAAGGCCGAGGCGGACCGGCTCGAACGGGAGCACCAGCGTCAGCGGGGCAACCTGGAGATGCTCTGGCACCGGCAGGACGACCTGCTGGCCCGGCGGACGCACGACGAGCGGGAACAGGCCATCTTCAAGGCCAAGGTGGAGATGGGCCGCTCGATCGTCGAGCGCGGTCTGCTCGACACCACCTCGCAGAACCTCGAGGACATCCTGCGCCTGGACAACAACGGCCTGCCGGAACTCGGCAAGGAGAAACCCGTGCCGCTGCCGAGCCAGCAGGGAAGCCCGGTCGAGAACGACGGGCCGCATGACGACAGCCCGCGGGAGAAGAACGAATGACCCATGCCACCCCACCGGCGCCCGGCTCGGACGCCACTGCGTGGACAGCCGTCTTCGACCGATCGAAACCCAATCGCCCGGCACCGGCGGACAACGGGCCCGGCCGCTTCGTCCGGATCATGGCGGGCGTACGCGAGGAGCTGCTCGACTGGGTCCCCGAGGAGCGCCCCCGCTACACCCGGCTGGGCCTGATCGTCTTCAACACCGGCGTACTGGCCGCCCTGTCGCTGTTCGCCGCCCTGCACAAGATCGCCGCAGTGCACTGGCTGGCCCTGGTGCCGATCTGCGCGGTCTGGGCGCTGCTGGTGATGACGTTCGACGGGTGGCTGGTCGCGAGCACCCACGGCGTGATGGGCTGGGCGAAGGTGGGGGTGTTCTTCCCCCGCCTGCTCATCTCGATCCTGATGGGCGCCGCGATCGCCGAGCCGCTGGTGCTCTGGGTGTTCCAGCCGGCGATCACCAAGGAGGTGAAGGCCGGCCGGCAGGAGGAGCTGAACCGGCTGGAGAGCCAGTGGACCACCTGCAACCCGGTGTCCGGCCAGCGCAACACGAGCGCGGGCTGCACCGACTATCAGCTGAGCCTGGCCAGCTCGCCGCAGACCGCACGCGACCAGCAGACCCGCCTCAAGCAGCAGCGGGCCACCCTGCAGACCTCGGTGAACCAGATCAACGCCAAGGTCGACGCGCTCAAGCAACTGGCCCGCGACGAGTGCAGCGGAAACGACGGCCGCGGGCTCACCGGCCGGCGGGGTGAGGGCCCCAACTGCCGCCAGCTGCGCCGGGACGCGCAGACCTACCAGGACGTCAACGGCCTGGCGCCGAAGCAGCGGGAGCTGAACCGCCTGAACGCCCAGATCACCGGGCTGGACAAGACGATCAAGGACGCGGCGGACACGTACGCCGGCAAGGTGGCGCTGGCGGTTAGGGGCAAGGTCGACGAGCGGCGCGCGAGCCAGGAAGACATCGGGCTGCTGGAGGAGATGGCCGCACTCGACCGGCTCTCCGAGCGGGAGACCGTCATCTACGCGGCCCAGTGGGTGCTGCGGCTGCTGCTCATCGCGATCGACTGCTTGCCGCTGCTGACCAAGACGATCGGTGGCGCCACCCAATACGACCAGATCGTCGCCGAACAGTTGCTGTCGAACGGCGCGATGCGTACGCAGGCGGTGGAATTCCACGAGAAGAGCTTCGAGCAGCGCCGCCGCGCCGAGACCGCGGAACTGGAGGCCGGCGACCGGGCCACCCGCTCGAAGGAGCGAGCGGACACCAGGAAGGCGGTGGACGACCTGTTCCACCAGCTCTACCAGCCGCCGAACCGCCCGCGCCACGCCACCGAACCGATCGGCGACGAGACGACCATCGCCCTCCCCCGCCAGCCGCTGAGCCCACCGAACGACCCGTGGGCCACCGCCGACACCAAGCCGGGCGGGCGGGTGAACGGCTCGCACTAGTACGGCAGCCGCCATTCGTGATCATGGTTGAGGGTGAGGCGGCGGGCGTAGTGGGCTCGTCTGGCAGCAGATCGACAGAGGCTGGGCGTTCCGGCTCGGCGTGCCGAGCCGGCCGCATCACCGCCGGAAGGCATGGCGATAGACCCGTGGTGGTATCCCCCGCCGCCTGATGAACTGCTCGCGCAACACGGTGGCGTTGGCGTACCCCACCCGCCGGGCCACCTCCTCGATCGGCAGTGTCGTGGACTCCAGCAGCTCCTCGGAGCGGATCAACCGCTGGTGTAGCACCCATGCGTGCGGCGTCGTCCCGGTCACTGCCCTGAACCGGCGGCTGAACGTGCGGGTGCTCATCAGTGCACGCCGCGCCAACTCGCTGACCGGCAGCGGTCGATGTAGGTTCGCTGTCGCCCACGTCAGGACGGCGGACACCTGTTCCTCGTCGCCGTCCACGGACGCTGACACCGGTGCGAACTGAACTCGACCGCCATCCCGGTAGGGCGCGACGATGTGGCGGGCGACCGCGTTGGCCACCGTCGAGCCGTGCTCCCGGCGGACCAGGTGCGCGTACAGGTCGATGCTCGCGCCTCCGCCGGCGCCGGTCAACAGCTGGCCCTCGTCCACGTACAAGACGTGGGGCACCACCTCGATCGCCGGGTACCGTGTCGCGAAGTCGTCGACAAACCTCCAGTGCGTAGTGGCGCGCAGACCGTCCAACAGGCCCGTCGCCGCCACGGTGTACGAGGCGACACATTGACTCGCCACGATCGCGCCACGCCGGTGCGCGGCCCCGATCGCGGCGGTGAGCGCGTCGGAGGGCTCATCCGGCCGCTCCGAGGGCAGCACCACCAGCAGGTCCGCCTCGGCGAGCCGTTCCAGACCTCCCCCCACCGTGAACGACATGCCGAGGTCGGTCGTCAGTCGTCCGGGCCGATCGGTGCACGACACCAGGTCGAACGTGGGCAGGCCCGGCGCGCCGGCGACCCCGAACACGTCCGTCACCTGACCGAGACTCGAGGTGTGCACCCGGTCGGGCACGTAGACGGCGATGGATGAGAACCCGGTCATGGCGGCCCCCGTTCGTGACAGCTCACTTCGAGTGACAGCCACGGTAGATCGGCGCGCTTGCATCTCCCTTTCATGGCGCTGACGGGGAAGGCCGCAGGTGGCCTTCCCCGTCAGTTCGCCTCCGGCTGTCTACCGCTACCAGGCACTCGTGCAGCCGTAGCCCGCGCCGTTGAACAGGCAGGCCCGGAACCGGTAAGACGATGAGGCATAGGTCAGGGCGCCGCCGGTGTGCTGGACGCCGTCACCGGTGTTCTGGCGCGACGGTCCCCACTGCCACCCGTTGCCGTCGCCCCGGTTGATCTGCAGGATGATCGCATGGCCCTCCCGCCAGTTCTGGAGGCCCGGCGCCAGCTCGGCCCAACCGTACTGGTAACCCCCGTACCGGCCGGCGCGCAACTCCACGAACGAGCCGTCGAACCAGATCCCGGACACCGGGCTGAACCGGCCGGTGGTCTGCGTGACCTGAGCCTCGCTGATCCGCTCAGCGGGCGCCGCCTGGGCCGGACCGGCAGCGACCAGAGTGCCGACCACCGCCCCCATCAGGGCCAGCGTGATCGCCGCCACGCGCGTCGTCAACTTGCGCAACGTTTCCCCCGTTCTCCATTGTGGACGCGTACCGCGTCCACGACCAAGACAAGGTCACCACTGGAGCGCGACGCCGGCCAGAGGTAGCGCCGCCAGAAAGCGCGGGAATCCTGCCAAGCGGGCGACCGACGCTCCCTCGGGTCACCTCACGAATGGCGGCTGCCGTACCAGCGCCTAATAGGGAATGTCCTCGACCAGGTCCGCGGCCCTCCGGAGCGCGTCCAGATCGGTGATCATCAGCCGCCGGTAGCCGCGCGAGATGACGCCCTCGTCGCCGAGCTCGTGCAGGATCTTCTCGGCGGTGCGCAGCGCCACCCCCGCGAGCGAGGCCAGTTCGGACTGTCGCAGCGGGACGCCGAGGCTCCACCCGGCGGCCGTCCGGTAGCCGTAGACCCGGGCGATCTCCAGAAGGATCCGGCTGAGCCGGACCGGGGCCGGTTGCGTGGTGATGTCGACCCGCCGGCAGGTGGCCCAGCGCAGTCGCTCGCTGATCATGCGCATGATCTCCAGCGCCACGTCCGGCCGCTCGTTCACCAGGGCGGTCAGTTCCGCCATGCTGACCACCCGGGCCTCGGTGCCGACCGAGGTCACCACGCTCGCCGACCGCGGCTTGTCCTCCAGCGCCGCCATCTCGCCGACCATGTCGCCGGCCACCCGGATCGCCAACAGCGCGTCCTGATCACCGTCCACTCGGGTCACCTTGACCACGCCCGACAACAGCAGGTAGACGTGGCGATCGCGGTCGCCTTGGCGCAGGATCACCCGGTTGGGCGGGAAGGTCACCGCCGTGCCGAGCTCCAGCATCGCGCGCCGGGACTCGGGGCGTACCCGGCCGAGCAGCGTCTCGGCCGGCCAGCTCGGCCCGGGACGGTGACCGTTGAGTGATCCGCTCACGCACAGCCTCCCCGAATCTGGAGTGCGGCCTCCTTTCAGGGATACCCGAGCCGGTTCCTGGACGCGATCGACCACGACGCCGGGCGGGCGGCCCGAAAGGTGGGGAAAAGCGCCCGTCGGCCGAGGCATTCCGCCATCGATGAACTGCTGACGGACGGCCGGCGGGCGTGCTCCGCCGGCTCCCGATCGGGCTCCCCGCAACCGACCTCAGAGCTGCGCCAGGCTGCCCTCGTACATCTTCTCGATCTCGCCGGCGAAGTTGGTGTCGACGCTGCGCCGCTTGATCTTGAGGGACGGCGTCAGCTCACCGTCCTCGATGCTCAGGTCGCGCGGCAGGATGGTGAACCGCTTGATCGTCTCCCACCGGTTGAGCTTGGCGTTGAGCTGGTCGATGTGGCCGCCGACCAGGGCGCGCGCCTGCTCGGAGGCGACGATCTCGGCGTACGTCCGGCCGGACAGGGGCCCGCCGGCCGCCCAGCCGGCCATCGCGTCCGGGTCGAGCGAGACAAGCATCGTGCAGTAGTTGCGGTCCTTGCCGATGACGACCGCCTGGGAGGCGTACGGGCACAGCGCCTTGAACATGCCCTCGATGTACGACGGGGCGATGTACTTGCCGCCGGACGTCTTGACCAGGTCCTTCTTCCGGTCGGTGATCCGGAGGTAGCCCTCGGCGGACAGTTCGCCGATGTCGCCCGTGCGGAAGAAGCCGTCCTCGGTGAACACCGCGGCCGTCTCCTCGGGCAGATTGTGGTAGCCGCGCATGACCGGGGCGCCGCGCATCAGGATCTCGCCGTCGGAGTCGATCCGGCATTCCACGTCGCCCAGCGCCGTCCCGCAGGTGCCGATCCGCACCTCGCCGGGGCGGTTGACGAAGACACCCGCGCTGGTCTCGGTGAGTCCGTAGCCCTCGCTGATCGGCAGGCCCGCGGCCGCGAAGAACTCGCCGAGCGGTACGGAGACCGCCGCCGCCCCGGCGACCAGCACCCGGATCCGCCCGCCGAGGCGGGCGTGCAGCTTGGCGAAGACCAGCTTGTGCGCCACCGCGTAGCGCGCCTTCAGGCCGATCGGGAGCGGCTTGCCCTGCTGCTCCAGCGCGACCTTCTCCTTACCGGTACGCACCGCCCAGGCAAAGATCTTGGCCTTGGCCCCACCCGCGTCCTGCGCGGTGATGACGACCTTGTTGTAGACCTTTTCGAACACCCGAGGCGGGGCGCACATGATCGTCGGCTGGACCACGGCGAGGTTGTCGATCAGCTTGTCGACCCGGCCGTCCACATAGGTCGGCAGGCCGACGTGGATCACGCCGCACAGCAGCGACTTGCCGAACGAGTGCGACAACGGCAGCCACAGGTACTGCACGTCGTCGGACATCATGAGGCCGAGTTCGCCCTGCGCCACCGCCTCCCAGCACCAGCCGCGGTGCAGCAGTTCGACGCCCTTGGGCCGGCCGGTGGTGCCGGACGTGTAGATCAACGTGGCGAGGTCGTCGGGTCCGATGGCCGCGACGGCCTGCTCGATCAGGTCCGGCTCGGCGGCCAGGGCCGCGCGGCCGCGAGCCTCGAGTTCGGCGAGGGTGAGCTGCGGCAGCGTGGCGTCGCGGTCGGCCGCGCCGTCCATCAGGACGACGTGGGTGACCCCGGGCAGGTGGGTGCCGGCCAGTTTCCGGGCCTGCGCCGGGTCCTCGGCGATGACCACCCGCGAGCCGGAGTCGCCGACGATGTACCCCGCCTCCTCCGCCTCGGTGGTCGGGTACACCGTGGTGGTGGCCGCGCCGGCGCACATCACGCCGAGGTCGGCGATGACCCAGTCGACCCGGGTGTTGGCCAGGATCGCCACCCGGTCCTCGGCCTCGACGCCCAGGCCGCGCAGCCCGGCGGCGATCGCGACGGCCCGCTCACCCACCTCGGCCCAGGTCAGCCAGACCGGCCCGGAGTCGTCGGCGGCCGGGTACGCGAACGCGTTCCGGTCCGGCGTCGCCGCGATCCGCTTGAGGAACATCTCGGGGATCGAACGGTAGGGGATTTCGAGTGCCATCTGGAACGCCGCCTCCATCAGCCCACGTCGGAGCGTGTTACCGAAGAGTAGGGGTAGTTGGTCATTTCGACCAGTAGGTGTTTTCGGCGGCACCGGTCAGCCGGCGGCGCTCACCTCCGGTGGCGGATCGCCGTCCGACCGGGCTGCCGGCTGATCGCCGGCCGGCGCCGCGCCGTTCTCCGACGGTGGGTCGGGGCGGCGCCAGATGCTCGTGTCGGCGGCCGGGGTGTCGGCGGCGACCAGGGCCATCGGCGCCTGGCCGGGCACCGCGGGCAGGGCCAGCGTGAGCTTGGCGTGGTTGCGGTGGGCGTGCAGCGCGGCGCGGTGGTAGCCCTCGAGTTCGGTGATGAACTCGTCGCGGGCGTAGACCGAGCCGTCGATCAGCGGACCCGGCCGGCCCTCGAGCACGGCCACGACGTCCTCGCCGGTGAGCGTCTTGTGCGTCTCCAGCGCGTGCGCCAGGGCCAGCACCTGCCGCCTGTTCTCCTTGAGGATCGTCACGGTGCGTTCCAGCATCTCGCCGAGGTTGTCCTCGATCCGGTCGGCCAGCGCGCGCCGGGCGTTCAGCTCGTTCTTCTCGCCCTTGGGCGGGCCGCCGCCAGGGGTGCCGACGCCGAGCCGGCTGGACGTGGCGTACGACGAGACCGTCGAACCCATGCCCCAGACGCCCTCCATGTTGGTGGCCACCGCGGTCGCCGACTCCAGGTCGCCGGAGACGCCCGAGGAGCTGTCCCCGTCGAAGAACATCCGCTCACCGGCGAGCGACGCGAGCGAGACGAAGATGTCCGACTCGTAGTGGCTGCGCCAGGTGGTGAACTGGTCCTCCGGCGGGATGCTGGCGACCATGCCGAGGTAGCCGCTACCCTTCTCGATCGTCGCGATGTCGATCTCCATGTGGTGCCGGGTGCGGTAGGCGACCACCGCGTGGCACGCCTCGTGCACCGCCACCGCGTGCCGCTCGCGTTCGATGTACTCCACGTTTTCCGCCGGGCCCAACTCCTTGAGCTGCTTGGCCCGGATGATGTCGCGCCAGATGATGGTGTCCCGATCATCGCGGATCGCGGTGATCAGGGCCTCGTTGACCATGTCCTTGATGGTCGCGCCGGTGGCGTACGGGGTGATCGTGGCCAGCTTGTCGATCTGCTCGTCGTCCAGTTCGTGCTTCACCTTGTCGAGGTAGCCCTGGTAGGTACGCACTCGGCCGGCCTTGCTGGGGTAGCCGACCTTGTAGATGCGGTCGATCCGGCCCGGCCGCAGCAGCGCCTCGTCGAGCGCCTCCGGCAGGTT
>Ga0207668_10000287_pt1 | contig 33118 bp, 25 predicted proteins | sample KBSS43metaG_FD_184323 | JGI IMG/M metagenome (GOLD analysis project Ga0207668, IMG submission 184323) | Switchgrass rhizosphere microbial communities from Kellogg Biological Station, Michigan, USA - KBS S4-3 metaG (SPAdes) (version 2) | ecosystem: Host-associated > Plants > Roots > Rhizosphere...
GGCCAGTCCTATGTCGGCCACGCTGTCCTGCGCGCGTTCATCATGGGCGACCAGCCGCCCGAACGTCGCGGGCTGCATCTCACCACCGACAGCGTCATCAAGCGCCGCGGCGTTGGAATACAGGCCTCAAGTGAAAGTACTGGAACGGGTTCTCTGGCTCACACATCCGGTCAATTGGCCGGCCTAGTGTCAAGCTGACGATCCTTTTGATAAAGTCCATAAAGTGTCTCGCCGCTGAAACACTTCGCCTGCCATTGACCGCTCTGCCCCCTCTCGCCGCATTGCTTTCACATCACCCTGGGCATCATTTGCTGTCGGCAGTTAGAGCGGGGCTGGGACCGAGAGCGCCAGGCGGGCTGCTTCTACATACGCCCCGGTAAGGAGGGACAGAGAGAGGGAGCGATGAAATCTGAACTGCCTGACGAGGTACGGAACGCGTTTGGCTCGATATTCACCGCTGCGGTGGTGCCCGAACGGCTGGACGACTTCCTGACAGCGCCGGAGGAGGAGCCGCCTCATATCATCCTAGTACAGGCCGGCCTGCGCAGGCTCGAGCGCGTCGAGCATCATGGCGGCAAGCGGCTGAACGGCGGCCGGCCATATCAAGCGGCCAATCCGCTCGGCTATGTCCCCGCACTCGGACTGGCCGAACGGGCGATCCTGGCTGAAATTTCGGCGGTGCCAGCACCATCAGCGGGGAAAATCCGGCAATCCCGCCCAAGTGAAGCCGGTATTTCGTAAACTTCAATCAGAAACTACAATTATTCGATATTACTCGGATTAAGACTTGATAGTCATAAGAAAATCGACTGATATGGTCGAATTTTATTACGATTGACGAGACAAAGGGGGAAGTCATGAAGAAGATTTTGTCGGCGGCGGTGTTTGCGTGTACGACTGGAATTTCAGGCATGTTGTGTGCGCCGGCATTTGCCCAAGGCGCACCTGCAAGTTCAGTCGATCGCGACAGCACTGAAGATGCTGCGTCCGGGTCTGAAATCGTGGTCACCGCGCGTAAGCGTGAGGAGGCATTGCAGAGCGTTCCTGCGGCAATCACCGCATATACCGGAGAGCAACTCCAGCGTCAGTCGGTGGTTAGCCTTTCGGATCTCCAATTCGTGACAGCAGGCCTTCAACTGCGCACCACCGCTTCCGCGAGTGGCGGTTCGACCGTCGCAATTCGCGGCCAGGTGCAGAACGACACGACCCTGGCGCTCGATCAATCCGTCGGCCTGTATATCGATGATGTTTTCATCGCGCGTGACACCGGCAACGCCATCGATCTCCTCGATGTTCAGAACGTTCAAGTTCTGAAGGGCCCGCAAGGTACGCTATTCGGCCGCAATACGACCGGGGGAGCGATCGTTATCACGCGAAACAAGCCGGGGCCCGACTTCGGCGGGTACATGAGGATCGGTGGCGGCAGCAACCGTGAGATCTTCGGCGAAGCGGTGCTCAATGTTCCGCTTTCGACGACATTGTTCGCGCGCGTCGCCGTCCAGGGGCGCAAGGATAACGGTTTCGGCCGGAGCGTCGAAACCGGCGGGCGGAATGGGGTGCATGATTCCCGAGCCATCGTCGGCTCATTGCTCTGGCAGCCATCGAGCGACGTGAAGCTGACACTAGTCGGCGATTTTCGCACTGCCAATGACACGACGGCAGCGATTCGGCTGCTTCAGGTGGATCCCAGCGGCTTCGGCGACCTCCTCCTCGGGGGAGGCATGACCGCTGAATTCCGACGCCAGCAATTGTTAGATAATGTGCACGACACAACGAGCAACTTGGATAATTATCAGAAAACCAAGACGGGCGGCGTAGCACTGACGGCGGATTTTGATTTTGGCGGAATTACAGTCAAATCCGTCACGTCGTGGCGGACGTTGATCTTACATTCGGCCTTCGATTTAGATACCACGAAATACGATTTTTCCGATACCTTTTACAACATCACGGGGTACAATCAGTACACCCAGGAATTCACGCTCAATGGATCAATTGGAAGCGCCCTTGATTGGACGCTGGGCGCATATTATTTCAATGAAAAGGGACGTGAGACTGACCCCTTTTCCAGTTTCAACGGTACGCCGTTCGGTTTCCTCATCGTCACAAATGCAGCCGTCTCCACCGAGAGCTTGGCAGGCTATGCATTTGTGAATTATCGGGTGAGCGACACGATCCGGCTTGCCGGCGGTGTCCGGTACACGAAGGACTGGAAGGAGGTGGTGCAATCGCCCACCATCACCAGCGCCGGTGGGAGCGCCTGCTATCTGGCTCTATCCGCGGGCGGCGCTCCCTTGAGCCCGTGCAGGCGAGACACCAAGGCGGATTTCAGCGCCCTGACATACACGGTGTCGGTGGACTATAAGCCGGACCCGAATACCCTGATTTACCTCACTCATCGGAAGGGATTCCGAAGCGGCGGGATCAATTTCCGGGGATCGCTGCCCGCCGAGGTCGTCCCCTATCGGCCTGAAGAAGTCTTCGATTTCGAGGCGGGCGCGAAGAACGATTTCCGCGTGGGAGGAATGCCGGTGCGGACCAACATCGCCGCATTTTACGACATCTACAACGGCATCCAGCGCACCATCACCCTTCCGGGGCCAAACGGCGGCGTTGTCACGAACGTCATCAATGCCGCCACCGGGCGCGTTTATGGCGGCGAGCTGGAGGTCACCGCAAATCCCGATCCTTCGCTCGACATCCACATCGGACTGGCAGCGGCCATCGCGCGCTATCGGAAGTTCGACATTGCCGGTGTCGATCAAAGCAAAAACCGCTTCTTTACCCCAGATTTTTCAGGCGATGTTTCGGTTCGCTACCATTTGCCGATCGCCGAGCAGCTCGGCATGAAGGACATGGTGTTGGGTGGCCGCTACTATTTCCAGTCGAAATCAGCCTTGGCTACGGTGAATCTACCCTCCAGCAACCAGCGCGGATATGGGCTCGCGTCTGCACGTCTGGATCTGATCGGACTGGGAGGAACGGCGCTGGAGGTGTCGTTATTCGTCAATAACATATTCGATAAGAAGTACCTTCAAAACTCGATCGACTTAACCTCACTCGGCTGGGTCACGGGAACTTACGGCGATCCCCGGACGTGGGGTGTACGTGCATATTATAAATTCTGAACGGGCATCGGGTGTATCGTTGTGGCCAGTCTAGCACAGCTCAAGGTGATGCGTAGTTTGGTTAGGATGAATCGCAATGCCACCCGAATCTGGCTTTGACGTGGCTCGACCGCGACATCGCCAAGCGCGGCAACGCGCTGATGCGCACGTGTTAGCGCAAGGTACGATAATCGCGCGGCGCTGCTCGCCTTCTCTCCGGACGCTAGATCTGCATCCGCGGGCGGCGCGGCCCCGGCCGGACCAACATCGTCACCGCCAGAAAGCCGCCTGCCATCTATGGCATCCTCGAAAACATGGGTACTCAATGTTTTTCGCAACCTTCAGCGGTAATGCCCCCTCGCATTTGCTGCTGGACTATCATCGCAGGAGATACGCATGAGTGAAGGTCCGCAAAGCGGCGAGCGCTTCCGCATATTCCGTGGCAGCGATGGCCGCGAATGTGATCTGATGACGTCGGAGCCATCGGAGGCCGAGGCCGAGGCCATGGCGACAATGATGGCGCTGGGTCCGCTGGATTTGGGCTACGACCTCAAGGTGTTGTTCGATATGCCGGGGTTCAGCCTGACCCGCGTGTGGTTCAAAAGCGGCTATCCGCTGCCCCGCCACACCCATAATGTCGATTGTATTTACTATATCACAGGCGGCTCGGTCCGGATCGGCCATGAGGAGTTGCGCGCCGGAGACGGCTTCTTTGTCGGCGCCAATGTCCCGTACACCTACGTACCTGGCGAAGCTGGGGTCGAGCTATTGGAAATCCGTCCTTCCAACGCCTTCGACATCAGGTTAATGGGCAATAGGCCTGCGATGCAGTCCAAGATCCTGAAGACGATGCAGGCGCGCCAGGCCGCCTGGGCGCAGGAAACCAGCCCGCCCAAGCCGAGTGACGCTGCGGCCTGAGTGCTTATCGTGAAGCGCCGCCCGAGCCGCTGTGGCCGGGAAAGGCGGAATGGAGAACCTCGATGTCGCAGGGCCCTATGGCGCCGAGTGCCGAAGAGCAGATCCGACGGACGATCGCTGAATATTGCCACTTTACCGACCTGGGCGATTACGACCGCTGGGTCGGTCTGTTTACCGAGGACGGCGCCTTTCACATGTTCGGCCAGTCCTATGTCGGCCACGCTGTCCTGCGCGCGTTCATCATGGGCGACCAGCCGCCCGAACGTCGCGGGCTGCATCTCACCACCGACAGCGTCATCAAGCGCCGCGGCAACGTGGCCGAGGTCTCTTCCAATTTCATCTTCGTCGCCTCGGGTGATGACGCGGGCGTGCTGGTCGCGGCTGGCCGCTATCAAGACATCCTGGTCCCGAGCGGCGACCGCTGGCTGTTTCGTGAGCGTGAAGCGGTTTTGGTCGGCCCCGTCGCGACTCGGACGTGGGGTCCGCGGGGCTTCGAGGATCCCGAGGTCACTCCGTGGTTCGCGGTGACTCGCGCGACCCCGCCGCATCGGCGAGGCAGCTACGATGGGCCAGTTTTCGCTGGCGGACAGGAGAGCTGATTTGGCCCGTGCCACTGAAGATCGCTTCGGCGCCTTCTGAAAGGCTATATCCTGGCCAGTTGTGACGACATCGCGGATGTCGAGGCGACGCTGCACCATGCCATCGAACCTGCCCCAGGCTATGGTCTCGCGCGATTCCAGTGGGGTCTACTAAAGCCTTCTTCGTGAGAAGCAGAAGCAGCATCTAAATACGATATCCATCGTTGCGGCACCCCTTGGCAGGCCGGCGCGCTGCCCCTATCGCCCGGACCGGAGAAATGGAGAGGAATGCATGACCAAGTCGTTGCAGGGCAAGATTGCATTGGTCACGGGCGCCTCGCGGGGGATCGGCAAGGCGATCGCGCTCAAGCTTGCCAGCGAGGGTGCGACCGTCGGCGTCCATTTCAGAATCGAGGCGAGCCGCGCCGACGAGGTCGTTTCCAGCATCGAAGGTTCGGGCGGAAGGGCTTTTGTGCTGCAGGCGGACCTGACCAATGTCGGCTCGATCGCCGCGATGTTCGACGCCTTTGACAGGAAACTCGCCGAATTCGGCACGAGCAAGTTCGATATTCTCGTCAACAATGCCGGCACGAACGCCGAAGGGAGCGTCGAAACCCTGTCCGAAGCGGATTATGACCACCTCTTTGCGACCAATGTAAAAGGCCTGTTCTTCACCTCTCAATACGGCGTGCCCCGTCTCAACGACGGTGGCCGGCTGATAAATTTGTCGTCGATGGTCGGCCATAACGCCTATCCGACCGCGGTCGCCTATGCCGCGACCAAGGCGGCGGTAGACTCGATGACGCTGTCCATGGCCGCAGGACTGGGCCCGCGTGGCATCACGGTCAACGCGGTGGCGCCCGGCGCGACCGAAACCGACTTCATCGGCAAATATATACAGGACGAAGCTTTCGTGTCCTATTTCGCTGCGGCCGCGGCCTTGGGTCGCCTCGGCCAGCCGTCCGATATCGCCGACGTTGTCGCCTTCGTCGCATCGGATGCTGCCCGCTGGATCACGGGTGAGCGCATCCGGGTGAGCGGCGGCATGCATCTCTGATCCTGTCGGGCGAAGGTTTCGGTGCTGCGGACGAAGCATAGGCTCATCGCCGCATAACGAATCCGCCGGGGGCCGAACCGGTTGCTGTTTCCTGTGAGTCACCGCGACATCGCGATCGATGCGGCACCTGAATTGGCGGCCGTTTATCGCCCAGCCTCTTGCGCCAGTTTCAGCAGGCCGTCCACGTCGAGATGCGTCTCAAGGCCGTTGGCGAGTTCGTCCAGCGCGGCATCGACGATGTGGTGATGGTCTTCGCCGCTCGATCGCACGCCGATGCGCGAAAGGATCGCGGCGCGCAGGGCGGGGCCGGCCAGCAGGCCGTGGCAATAGGTACCGAGTACGAGACCATCGGCGCTGATCGCTCCATCCGGCCGATGTCCGGCAATGATGGCGAACGGACGCGCTGCGCCGGGCCCGCCCGTTTCGCCCATATGCATTTCATAGCCGGCGAAGGCGGCGCCGATCGCCTCGCCGCGTACCTCCCGCAGCGCCTTCTCCGGGCCGAGCACCGTAGCCACGTCGAGCAGCCCCAGTCCCGCAATGTCGCGCGGTGCGCCTTCTATGCCGAGGGGATCGGCGATCCGGCGCCCGAGCATCTGGTATCCGCCGCAGATGCCGAGAACCATCCCTCCCCGCCGGTGATGTGCGATTATGTCGATGTCCCAGCCCTGCTCGCGCAGGAAAGCAAGGTCGGACACGGTCGCCTTCGATCCCGGCAGGACGATCAGGCCCGTCTCCGCGGGGATCGGGGCTCCCGGCGGGATCATCGCGACTTCCACGTCCGGCTCGCCGCGGAGCGGATCGAGATCGTCGAAATTGGCGATTCGCGGCAGGATCGGGCACGCTACCAGCGTCCGGCCGGGTCGCGCGCCCCCTCCGCGCTCGAGAATGACCGCATCCTCGCTCGGCAGGCGCGCGGCCGCGGGCAGCCAGGGAACCAGGCCGAATCCCGGCCAGCCCGTCAGTCGCTCGATCGCGCGATAGCCCTCGACGAACAGCGCCGGATCACCACGGAACTTGTTGACGACAAAGCCCCGGATCATGGCCGCGTCGGACTGGTCGAGCACTGCGCGGGTGCCGACCAGCGAGGCGATAACACCGCCCCGATCGATGTCGCCGACCAGCACCACCGGCACTCCGGCGGCGCGGGCGAAGCCCATATTGGCGATATCGCCCTGCCGCAGGTTGATTTCGGCGGGCGAACCGGCGCCTTCTATCACGACGATGGCGCAGCGGGATTTCAGGCGCTGCCAACTCTCCATCACGTCGCGTAGAAGCGATCGGCGCCCCTCGATGAAATTTGCCGAGTCCAGCGTGCCGCGCACCCGCCCGTGGACGATGAGCTGCGAGCTTCGGTCGGCCTGCGGCTTCAGCAGGACAGGGTTCATGTCGCTGTGAGGCTCGGCCCGAGCGGCCATAGCCTGCAAGGCCTGGGCCCGGCCGATCTCGCCGCCGTCGACCGTAACGGCCGCATTGTTCGACATATTTTGCGGCTTGAACGGCAGCACGCTGAGCCCTCGGTTGGCCAGCGCCCGACATAGGCCCGCCACAAGCACCGACTTACCAACGTCCGAGCCGGTCCCCTGCAACATCAAGGACCTCATGCAATTGCTCCCGCCGGGGTTTCCGGCAAATTATAGGTGCAGAGATAGACAAGGTGCGCGCAGGCGTGGCCTGTCGGCTTGCCGCCGTTCACAGCTGCGGGGATCGCATCACATTCTCCGTTGCGGAGAGACAGGCGATCGGCACCCCCGCGCGGCGGCTCAAGCGCATCGGCTATCGAATGACGGGGATGATTTCCTCGGCGACCCACTGGGCGTAGTCGAAATATTCCTCGATGCTTGCCACTGCGGGGACCGGCAGCCCGCTCCATGTCACGCCGAGCTCGCTGAACCAGCCGAGCCGGTCGAGGATGGCCTGCTTGCTCTGGCCGGGCCTTCCCCCGGTATCGCCAGTGTCGACATGCCCCTCGCCGACGCGGCTGGTGAAGAAGCTGTAGAAGATGTCGGTCAGCTTGCCGTTGTAGTCGGGCTGGGACTTGATGAAGTCGATCTTGGCGGGGATGTCCTCGGGCTTGGTGAGGAAGGGGCACCAGCCGGAGGCGTAGCGTGCGGTTCGGCGGAGAACCGCATCGGCATCGCCGCCGAACCAGATCGGGATATGTGGGCTCTGGAAGCATTTGGGCTCGAACGCCACATCGCGGAAGCTGACATATTTTCCCTCGAACTGCGGGCTTTCCTTGGTCCAGAGTTCGATGATCGCCTGGATATATTCCTCGCTCATGGCGCCGCGCTGGTGGAAATCGACGCCCAGCGCGTCGAATTCCCCCTTGAGCCATCCGGAAGCGAAAGCGACGGTCACGCGGCCGCTCGACAGCCAGTCCATCGTCGACAATGCCTTGGCGGTCACGATCGGATTTTGCGCCGGCAACAGCGCGATGCTGCTGCACACGCGGATCGTTTCGGTCGCCCCGGCCCAATAGGCCATGGTGGTGTAAGCGCTCAGATGGTGCGGTCCCGAAAGCTCCAGATGGTCGTTCGGAATCACATGGTGTTCGGGGACAAACACCATGCCGTAGCCCAGCTTGTCGGCCCATTTTGCCAGGCGCGTCTGATCGGCCCCAGTCACATGGGCTTCCCACGGCATCGAGATCGCCTTGATGCGATGGATATGGGGCATGGTGAACTGCAGCTGCATTTTTCTCTCCGCGATGCGGCCAGCCCGCATGTTCTTTGGACCTCATCCGCAAGCGACTATATGTTTGCTCGCGCGGCGGCCGAAGCGCTGAGTTGAAGCACCGGAACGGGCGCTGTCAAGGCAACGGACGTCCGCCGGCCTTCGGCCTGACATCGCCCCGATTGGCGCAGGCGTGGCTCCAGCACAACCGGCGCGAAGCCTTCCATCGGATCGCCCAATCGCTGCCATCATCCTGTGGGTGCGGATATCTTCCTGATGCCAAGCAAGTTCCTCGGGCGGCATCGACTTGCAGTGCTTCTGGTAGATATCGGCCCGGAGCGCATCGATTATCGAATGGCGGGGATGATTTCCTCGGCGACCCATTGGGTATAGTCGAAATATTCCTCGATGCTTGCCACTGCGGGTACCGGCAGCGCGCTCGATGTCACGCCAAGCTCGCTGAACCAGCCGAGTCGGTCGAGGATAGCCTGCTTGCTCTGGCCGGGCTTTCCCCCGGTATCGCCGGTGTCGACATGCCCGTCGCCGACGCGGCTGGTGAAGAAGCTGTAGAAGATGTCGGTCAGCTTGCCGTTATAGTCGGGCTGGGACTTGATGAAGTCGATCCTGGCGGGGATGTCCTCGGGTTTTGTGAGGGAAGGGCACCAGCCGGAGGCGTAGCGCGCGGTGCGGCGGAGAACCGCATCGGCATCGCCGCCGAACCAGATCGGGATGTGGGGACTCTGGAAGCATTTGGGCTCGAACGCCACATCGCGGAAGCTGACATATTTTCCCTCGAACTCGGGGCTTTCCTTGGTCCAGAGCTCGATGATCGCCTGGATATATTCCTCGCTCATGGCGCCACGCTGGTGGAAATCGACGCCCAGCGCGTCGAATTCCCCCTTGAGCCATCCGGAGGCAAAAGCGATGGTCACGCGGCCGCTCGACAGCCAGTCCATCGTCGACAATGCCTTGGCGGTCACGATCGGATTCTGCAACGGCAATTGCGCGATGCTGCTGCACACGCGGATCGTTTCGGTCGCTCCGGCCCAATAGGCCATGGTGGTGGAGGCGCTCAGATGGTGCGGCCCGGAAAGCTCCAGATGGTCGTTCGGAATCACGTAGTGTTCGCAGACAAACATCATGTCGTAGCCCAGCTTGTCAGCCCATTTCGCCATGCGCGTCTGATCGGCACCTGTCACATGGGCTTCCCATGGCGTCGTGATCGCCTTGATGCGATGAATATGAGGCATGGTGAACTGCAGCTGCATTTTTCTCTCCCGATGCGGTCAACCCGCATGTTCTTTGGATTTCATCCGGCAGCGACTAGATGCGCTTTGCGCAGCAGTTGACGCGCTGATGAACGACGGAGGTATCGACGCGGCTCAGGGCGTCGCCCGCTCCGGCGCTGGAACGCCATAATTCTGCTTCATCGCTTCGAGGGGGTTATAAAATTCCCTCCAGCGCGCCACCTTCCCTTCGGCGAGGGTCAGCACGATCAGATAGTGGTTCGTGTAGTCCGGTCGCCCGCTGCGGTACGTGCCTCGCGAGCGCCCCTCGATGATCACCGTGTCTCCACCCGTATCGAACACGTCAACGACGTCGAGCTCGAACGTCTGGAAGGCCTTTATGACGCTGATCTCGCGGATCAGCGCATCGACACCTTGGTATGTCCGGGCTCCAAGCGGGTGGTACGGAAATTCGAGGACCACGTCCGGCGTCACTACGGACCTGATCCCTTCGAAATCTCGCTGGCCCTGAAGGCGGACTGCCGCCGCGGCGAGCTCCGCATTGGTTGATCTTGCCGAATTGTTCACGATCGGTACCTCGACTTGCCTCTGCCTCAACATGGCCGCTCCGTGAGCCGCCTCCGGCGGCGCGTGGAGCCTTGCGGGCGGGTCGATAGTCTTCATGCTCGGCCGGCCCGGCCTTTGCGCACTGTGAACGCTCGCTGGCACGGCATCAAGGCCATTCGGCGCGCTCGCTGCGATCGCTCGATGGTCGTGAGGTGCGCCGGCGACCCGAAGCTAGCCACGCATTTCCGCGCCCGACCCTCGCTTTACCCATCAGCCGAACTGCGATAACCGAGACGACGAAGCGCCGCGAAGGCGCCCGGGCAGGACGAGAGGTGAACCATGGGAAGGCTATCCGGCAAGACCGCACTCATCACGGGCGCAGGAGCCGGGCTGGGCCGCGGCGTCGCCCTCCGCTTCGCGGACGAGGGCGCCGACATCGTCGTCGCCGAACGACACGAGGAGCCGGGCCGAGAGACGGTTGCGCTGATCGAGGAACGCGGGGCCCGAGCTATTTTCGTGCTGACCGACGTAGGTGTGGCCGAGCAGGCCAGAGGCGCGGTCGAGCGCACGATAGAGGCATTCGGTCGCATCGACGTGCTGGTCAACAATGCGCAGGGCTTCAATCGTCTCGGTCGCGCCGAGGAACGGACCGATCGGATGTGGGAGAAGTCGATTACCACCGGCGTCTATGGAACGTTCTGGACCATGAACGCGGCCTTTCCCCATATGAAGGCGCAGGGGGGCGGCCGTATCATAAATTTCGGTTCGATCGTCGGGACGCAGGGCGACCGTTTTCTGATCGAGTATAGCGCGGCGAAAGAGGCAATACGGGGCCTGAGCCGGACGGCGGCCAATGAATGGGGCGAACATAATATCCTCGTCAACGTGATCTGCCCGATCGCCCGCACGCCATCCTGGGATCGCCGGATCGCACTGGATCCGAAGTTCACAGAAGGTATCATCGCCGGGACCCCGCTCGGGAGAATGGGCGATCCGGAGCGGGATATCGGCGGCGCAGCCCTTTTTCTCGCCAGCGAGGACGGCTGCTTTGTCACCGGTAACACGCTCTTCGTGGACGGCGGGTCGCATCTCCGCGGTCAGCGGGCCGAACTGCCATGAAAACATTGCTCCTCGGCGGCACGGGCTATCTCGGCCGGCATCTGACGCGGCACCTGGTTCAGTCGGGCCATCCGGTCACTTCCTTCATCCGCCGCGAGAACGCTGCCGAGACGGTTCGCGGTCTAGGGGCGCGGCCGGTGCTCGGCTCCCTGGCGGAGCCCGGGAGCCTCGCGCCGAGCATCGCCGAAGCCGAAGCCGTCATCTTCGCCGCTCAGTTGATGCTCGACGAGGAACGGCGCGCGGTGGCCGCGTTGCTCGAGCAGATGGAAGGCACCGGTAAGACCTTCATATTCACCAGCGGCACGAGCATCCTTTCCCGCGCGACCGACGGGGACTGGGACGAAAACAGCTTTGGCGAGGACGACTCTTTCGAACCGCGGCGGCAGATCGCGCCGCGGCTCGAGATTGAGCAAATGGTCCGCGCGGCCGCCGAGCGGGGTGTGCGGGCGATGTGCGTGCGCCCCTCGCTTGTCTGGGGCCATGGGGGTAGCCAGATTCTGCGCGAATTCTATCACTCCGCGCGCAGCCAGGGCGCGGTCTGTTATGTCGGTCGCGGCCTAAACGTCTATTCCAGCGTCCATGTCGACGACCTTGCGGACATATACCGTCTGATGATCGAGCGGGGGTCGCCGGGCGCGCTGTATCACGCCGTGTCGGGCGAGACGGGCTTCGGCGCGATCGCGCGAGAGATCGCCCGGCTGCTCGGTGTCGGGATCAGGAGCGTGACGGTGGAAGAGGGATGCGAGATCTGGGATCGCTTCATGTCGCGGATCGTGCTGTCTTCGTGCAGCCGTTCGCGTGCGCCGCGAACGCGGGCCGAGCTCGGCTGGATCCCCAGCAGCGACCGGCTGGACATTTGCTCCGATCTCTCGCATCGGAACTATATCGAAGCTGGTGATCGCGTGGCACCATCATGGGTAGGGACAGCGTCGGCGAGCTGACCGCCAGCAGGTGAGAGAGCCCCGACGTGCCGATGTCCCTTTTCTTGCAATAGCTAGATGGGCCTGATGGTTACGGGATGACGCCCGTCGCGAGTGTATTGGAGAGAGCATGTCCGTAGTCCGGATCGAGCAGCCAGACTATCTTCGCGACGAGGCGATTGCCATCTTCTCGGATTCGGTCGCTCGCTTCCTGTCCATCGAGGCGACGCCCGCGGCGACCGCGGCGTGGCGGAATACCGGCTATGTTCCCACCGAGCTATGGCGGAAGGCTGGCGAGGCCGGCCTGCTCGGCTTGACGGTTCCGGCGGTCTATGGCGGCAGCGGCGCGGACTTCCGGTTTGAAGCGGTGCTCATGGAGCAGCTCGGCCTTGCTCACGCGCTGAACTTCGCGATCCCTCTGCACAATGCGGTGGTGGCGCCGTATATCGTGAGCTACGCAACCGAGGAACAGAAGCGGCGATGGCTACCGGGCGTCGTCAGCGGCGAGAATATCCTCGCCGTCGCCATGACCGAACCATCGGCAGGTTCCGATTTGCAGGCCATGCGCTGCACCGCCCGGCGCGACGGCGGCGACTATGTGCTGAACGGCCAGAAAATCTTCATTTCCAACGGAGCGCATGCTTCGCTGATCGTCGTCGCGGCGAAGACCGATACCCAAGCAGGCGCGCGGGGCATTTCGCTGTTCGTGGTGGAAACGGAAAACTGCGAGGGTTTCAGCCGGGGGCGGCTGCTCGACAAGCTCGGGCAGGAAGGGCGTGACACAGCAGAGCTGTTTTTTTCTGATGCGCGTGTTCCTGCTGGCAATTTGTTGGGCGGAGAGGAGGGCCGCGGCTTCCAAATGCTCATGGAGAAGCTGCCGCAGGAACGGCTGGTCATCGCCTGGCAGGCAATGGCGATGATGGAGGCGGCGCTCGCGGCCACCGTCGACTATGTCAGGGATCGCCGCGCCTTTGGGAAGGCGATAGCGGAGTTCCAAAATACCCAGTTCAAACTTGCGGAGGCGAAGACACAGGCCACGATCGCCAAGGTGTTCCTCCATTATTGCACCGAACAACTCCTGGCAGGCACGCTCGATGCGGCGACTGCTTCAATGGCCAAATATTGGATTACCGAGACTCAGGGCAAGGTCATCGACGAATGTCTCCAGCTGTTCGGCGGCTATGGTTACATGAATGAATATCCGATAGCCGAAATGTACAAGGATGCCCGCGCCTATCGGATCTATGGCGGTACGAACGAGATCATGAAGCTTCTGATCGCGCGGAGTCTGGTCTGATGACGGACATGCCGCGACACGGGGATCGCGCGGAGGCGGTCGAGGATGCCGAGCCTTCCGGCCCGCTCGCGGGGATGCTGATCATCGAGCTGGCGGGCCTCGGCGCGGCGCCTTTTGCCGGAATGATGCTTGCCGACCATGGCGCCACCGTCGTTCAGATCGAGCGTGTCGGAAACGCGCGGCCCGTCCCCGACCTGTTGTCGCGTTCGCGCATGAAGATAGAGGTGGACCTCAAGGCGGCATCAGGGGTGGGACTCGTTCGGGATCTGTGCCGGCATGCCGATGGCTTCATCGAGGGCTTCCGTCCCGGTACGACCGAGCGGCTCGGGCTCGGGCCGGACATATTGCTGACCGACAATCCGCGATTGGTATATGGCCGGATGACGGGTTGGGGACAAAGCGGGCCACTGGCGCCGAGGGCAGGCCACGACATCAATTATATCGCGCTTTCGGGCGTGCTCGGGATGATCGGCGAAGCGGAGCGCCCCCCCTTTGCTCCGGCAAATCTGGTGGCGGATTTCGGCGGAGGCGGGATGCTGCTGGCTTTCGCGATGCTCGCCGGAATCCTGAATGCCCGGGAGACCGGCCGTGGGCAGGTCGTCGACTGCGCGATGGTCGACGGCGCCGCGCTTCTCACCACGTTCATCTGGAGCCTGATGGCGCAAGGCCGATGGATTGATGCCCGCGCAGCCAATCTGTTCGATGGAGGGGCGCACTTCTATCGTGCCTACGAAACGGCCGACGGCAAGGCCATCGTGCTCGGCGCGCTGGAACCGCAATTCTACGCCTGCCTGCGCGACAAGCTCGGCATCACCGATGATCCCCGTTTCGATGCGCAGCTCGATCGTGAGGCGTGGCCTGTGCTGGGCGAGCGGCTGGCTGAGATTTTCCGTACGCGCACCCGCGCCGAATGGTGCGCGCTGCTTGAAGAGGTCGACGCCTGCTTCGCGCCGGTGCTTTCGCTGACCGAGGCGCCCGCCCATTCACACAACATCGCGCGCGGCACCTTCATCGAAGTCGATGGCGTGGCCCAGCCGGCGCCCGCTCCCCGCTTCAGCGGCACGCGGCTCGCCGCGCCGCGGTTGAACGGTGGCAACAGACGGCTCCGGGACTTGTTGTCGAAGGCCGGGTACGATTCCGCCCGAATCGAGGCGCTGACCGCCGCAGGCGCGGTCGGGCCGATATCCCGCGTTGAAGAAGCCTGAACATGGACAAGGAGGCGCTCCCGAGTGGCTACACCATTTCTCATTGACGCGATCCGCACCCCGCTGGGACGAGGGCGGGAAGACGGTCAACTCGCCGGTGTCCACCCGGTCGACCTGCTCGCGCAGACCCTGAGCGCGTTGATCGAAAGGAACGGGTTGGACCCCGGTCTGGTCGAAGACGTCATCGTTGGCTGCGTCACTCAAGCCGGCGAACAGTCGGTCACGCCCGGCCGCGGGGCATGGCTCGCGGCAGGTTTCCCGCAACATGTGCCTTCCACGACCGTCGAGCGCAAATGTGGTTCGGGGCAACAGGCGCTGCACTTCGCGGCCCAGGGCGTCGCGGCCGGCGCCTATGACATCGTGATTGCCGCCGGGATAGAATCGATGACACGCGTGCGCATGGGTTCAGCCCGCATGGGCATGGACCCCTATGGCACCGGCTTCGCCGAACGCTATCCCGAAGGGCTGGTGGGCCAGGGCATATCCGCCGAGTTGGTGGCAGCGCGCTGGGGCATCAGCCGCGCGCGAATGGACGAATATTCCGCCCTGTCGCATCGGCGCGCGGCGCAGGCGCGGGAAGAAGGCAGGTTCCGCGGTGAGATCGTTCCGGTCCGTGCCGGCGACACGATCGTGGATGCGGACGAGACGATCCGTCCAGACACCTCGGCCGAATCGCTCGCAAATCTGAAGCCGGCGTTTCGGGACGAGAATATGATCGCCCGCTTCCCGGAAATCGAATGGAGTGTCACCGCCGGGAACGCCTCGCAGATTAGCGACGGCGCGGCCGCGGCCCTCGTCATGAGCGAGGCAGCCGCGCAACGGCTTGGCATGGCGCCACGCGCCCGTTTCGTCGCCTATGATGTCTGCGCCGACGATCCGCTGCTGATGCTCACCGCTCCCATACCCGCCACGCGGCGCGTCCTCGCAAAGGCGGGTCTCGCCATGGACGATATCGATCAGTTCGAAGTGAACGAGGCCTTCGCGTCCGTGCCGCTCGCATGGATGGACGCCACTGGAGCCGACCTCGACAGGCTCAATCCCCATGGCGGCGCCATCGCGCTCGGCCACCCGCTCGGTGCTTCGGGCCTGCGGATCATGGCGACGCTGCTCAACGGGCTCGAGCAGTCGGGCGGGCGTTACGGCCTGCAGACGATGTGCGAGATGGGTGGAATGGCCAACGCCACGATAATCGAACGCGTTTGACGCGCTGCTGATAGGAGAAGTTGATGGAAATCGCGGGAATCTCGGCCCTGGTTACGGGAGGTGCCTCGGGCCTTGGGCGGGCAACGGCAGCGAGGCTCGTAGCGGCGGGGGCGAAGGTTGTGATCACTGATATCGCTTCCGACGCAGGCAAAGCTGCCGCTGACGAGCTCGGCGAAGGAGCCTCCTTCGTACAGGCGGACGTTGTCGACGAGGCTTCGGTGCGTGCTGCCCTGGCCGAGGCGCAGCGCCGGGCGCCGCTGCGCGCTATCATCCATTGTGCAGGACGCGGCGGGCCGCTGCGGATCCTCGACAAGGACGGCCGGGCAGCCGATCCCGGCACCTTCGAGGCGGTGGTGAAAACCAACCTCCTCGGCAGTTTCAACGTCCTCCGTCTCGGTGCGGAGGTCATGGCGGCGAACGAGCCAGTCGGCGAGGAGCGTGGCGCGATCGTGTTCACTGCGTCGATTGCCGCTTTCGAGGGACAGATCGGTCAGATTCCTTATGCCGCGTCGAAAGGCGGCGTGGTCAGCATGACGCTCGTGGCCGCGCGTGATCTGGCGGCGAGAAAGATTCGCGTCTGCACGATCGCGCCGGGATTGTTCGACACGCCCCTCCTCGGCCGCGTGCCGGAGGAGGCGCGTAAGGGGCTGGCGGCGTCGATTCCGCATCCCGCGCGGCTGGGCGACGCGTCCGAGTTCGCGCTGCTGGCGGAGCATATCCTGATCAATCCGATGCTGAACGGAGAGACGATCAGGCTCGACGGCGGGCTGAGGATGCAGCCGCGATGAATGAGGAGCCGGACGAAGGTGCAGTCGGACCGACGCCGACCTTCGAGACGATCACGCTCGATATCGATGTGGGGCTCGCGCATATAACGCTGCGGCGTCCGCAGGCGTTGAACAGCCTTTCGCCCCAGATGATGATCGAGCTGCGCGACGCGCTCGACATCGTTGCCGCTTCGCGAGATGTGCGCGCTCTGCTGCTCAGCGGGGAAGGGCGCGCCTTCTGCGCGGGGGCGGACCTCAGCCAGGCGGGGCCGGCAACCGGCTCGGCTCCGCCAAGGGACGTGGGCCTGGTCGTCGAGGATTATGTCAATCCGCTCGTCCGCCGGTTGGCCGCACTCGAAAAGCCTGTCGTCACGGCGGTGCAAGGTGCAGCGGCCGGTGCCGGTTGCTCGCTCGCATTGCAAAGCGATTTTGTCCTGGTCGGCCGATCGGCCTATTTCCTCCAGGCGTTCATCCATGTCGGACTGATTCCTGATGGCGGCGCGACGTGGATGTTGCCGCGGCTGGTGGGGCTGGGCCGGGCGACGACCATGATGATGCTGGGGGAACGGATCAAGGCGGAACAGGCTGTGGAATGGGGCCTGGCCGCGCAGATCTTTGACGATGAAGCGCTGATCGATGCTGCGCGGGACCTGGGCAGGCGGCTGGCGGCCGGACCGACGCAGGCGCTTGGTCTGATGCGTCGGGCCATACGTGCCGGTTTGTCGACCGACCTGGCGACGTCGATGCAGCTCGAGCGTACCCTGCAGCGCGAAGCCGGCTTCACTAGCGATTATGCGGAAGGCGTGCGAGCGTTCAAGGCAGGAGAACGCCCTTCCTTCACCGGCATCTGAACGCCGCGGTTCTGGTCGGTGCACGAAGGCGAGCGGTGAACATTCACGTTCGAGCGGACGAGAGCCTGGCAAGGTGACGCCCGCCGACGCCTGCTGCGGCAGCTCCGTCCATCATCAGACAGCGCGAAAGACTCAAGTGGAAGACCCGAACTCGGCGCTTGCGGCCGCAAGCTCGCCGCCTAACATCAACCCCCGGACGAGCTTGCACTCCGCTAATTTACGCCGCGAGTTGCACCCAATGTTCTGACGACGTCAGGTCATCCCTGGCCAAACTGGCATCCCATCCGCATTGCCGACGTGCGTGCTACCCTAAACGTCTTGCTCTTCGGGACATCGAGACGGGTTGCAGGCAAGCAGACCGCAGCCTACGATGGTGCCATGGATATCTCGCAGGAAATCCATGATCGCTTCGGCGCGAAGAGCGAAGACTGGTACCCGACGGTCTGCAGAGATCTTAGCATCGGAACGGTCGAACTCGGCGAATATAGATTGCACGGTCCTACGATCTTCCGGCTGGACGGGTTGAAGAGCCGGCTCGAAATTGTCATGAGCGACGCGTTCACCTTTCTTAAGGTTTGTGCCCCTGAAGAGGGGGCGAGCTATGCTAGGGGGCGCACGGCACTCTTTTCGAGGGGTTTCATTTTCGAGGTCGACGGCACCAGTCTCGGGCCGATGACGGTACCGGCGCTTCGTTGCACCTTCCGCGACCCATCGAGTGATCGCATGCTTTCTCGTGAGGAGATCGGCGACGCGCTGGATGTCAGATCACCTGCCGTTTCGCACGCTCTGGAACGTCTGGCGATGGAGCTTCGGTCTCCAGGTTTTCATTCGGGGCTGTTGGCGGACAGCTTGTTGAATACGGCGACTATCGAGCTCGGACGATATCTTCGCGATAGCCGGAGCCGGCAATCGGCGCGTCTCACCGCGCAGCAGATGGAACGCGTCCACCGCCTGATCGATGCGCAGAGCCCGCTGCCGACCGCAGCCGCGCTTGCCGCTGAGTGCCGTGTAAGCCGCCGCCATTTTTTCCGCCTGTTTCGCGAGACCACCGGCATGTCTCTAGCGCGGTATATGATGGAACGTCGGATCGCCCGGGGGCGAGCGATGTTGAGCCATGATGATCTGCCTACGAAACAGATCGCGCATTTGTGCGGTTTCCCCAGCGTGTCGGCTTTCAACAAGGCATTTCGCCAGATCATGGGGCGAACGCCCCGAGTGTTTAGACAGCGCGTCATTTCCTGGCGCACTGTCGCCGGCGACCCTCCAGGGCGGTCCCTCACGGTAAGATGATGGCACCGTAAGTCATATTGCTGCGCTTTCGATTACCCCATGCGCCGTCTAGCCTCGCCGCAACTTCGCGTTGGCGGATACCGCAAGACAGCGGCAAAATAGGGGAGAAGTGCAATGAATCGTCGTGCCTTGTCGCTTTGCTCGACGGCGATTGCGAGCCTATCACTATCAGGACCAGCCCAAGCTCAAAGCAGCTCTGAAGGTCAGCCAGAAGTGGTCGGCGGTGGCGTGCAAGATATTGTCGTCACCGCGCGAAGAACGAGCGAGAGCGCACAGACGGTTCCAGTCGCAATCACGGCGGTAGCGCAGGATGCACTGGATCGCAGCCAGGTGACCAATATCGTAGATATCCAGCGTGTGGCTCCCGGGATTGTCATACGTAACGGAATGGTAGGCGTCTCGACCGCCGCGGTCGGTATTCGCGGACAAAATAACCTGTACTCTGCTTTGCAGAATGATCAGGCCGTCGCCATCTATTTAGACAACGTTTATATTCCGCGCATGCCCGGTGCCCTCCTCGATTTCGTCGACCTGCAACGGACGGAAGTTCTTCGTGGACCACAGGGCACCCTCTTCGGCCGAAACACGACAGGCGGGGCGTTCAACATATTAACAAATGATCCAGTTGACAGACTCGAGGGCCGGATCGCTGGAGAGGCCGGTAGTTACGGCCAGCGTAATCTACAAGCAATGTTCAACTTGCCCGTAACCGACAGACTTTCCACAAGGTTAGTATATAATCTCCGTAAAACTAACGGGTATGGTCGCAATATTACGCTGAATCAAGACATCGCCAATATAGATAGTCAATCTATACGAGGGAAAATAAAATACGATAGCGGTAATTTTAATATTATCCTTTCCGCTGACTACAGTCTGGTGAAGGACAGGGGCCAAATCATCACTTTGACCACCTTCGATCCGAATTACCCCGCCTTCGCGCTATTTGGCCCCAATGCAAAAGATATCCTGACGGCTTCGCTGCATCGGCGGGAAAACTGGTGGCGAAGCTATGCCGGGGGCTTCGCCGCGCCGACCGCCAGTCCGCTATTTGCGCAAACCAGCGCGGAAACGCGTGCGCTTTATAGTGAGACGCCCAACGACCGGATCAAAGGCTACGGAACGTCCGCGACGATGAGTCTGGACGTTGAGGGTGTGCAGATAAAATCGATCACCGCGTATCGTTACAACAAGGCGACCGGACTGATCGATAGCGACGCCACCTCGTTGCCGTTCTTGGGCACCCTGCAGGGTCAGCTCTCGAAGCAGTACTCTCAGGAAATTCAAGTCTCAGGAGAAATATCGGATAGGATTAATTTTATAGCTGGGGGATATGCGTCAAGAGAGACCGGTTACGATTATACCAGATCGCAGGTATTTGGCGGTCTCATCCGAGAAAATTTTGCGACATCGAAGGGTATTAGCAAGGGTTTGTTCGCGCAAGCATATTATAAGGCCAGTGACGAGATACGTTTTACTGGTGGATTTAGATACACGTGGGATAGGCGTGCAGTTAATATCAAGAATAAACAAATTGCAGGTCTACCACCCGAGTTCGTAGTAGCGACAGCGCCGACCATAAAATTTAATTGCAACAACAATAATGTAGCAACGGCTCCGGTGGCGCAGCAAGCTCAGCTGGCAGCAGCCTGTTCGCAGCAGCAAAGCGTAAATTTCAGTTATCCCGCATGGACGTTTGGTGTCGATTGGCAGGCGGCTGATAGAGTTCTCGTTTACGCCAAGACAAGCGGTGCGGCGCGCTCGGGCGGTTGGAATACACGTGCGGGTGCTCTCCCGGCCTTCAAGCCTGAGCGGGTTAAGGATGTCGAAATCGGCTTCAAGAGCGATCTTTTCGATCGCCGTGTCCGATTCAACACGGCGCTCTTTCACAGTTGGAAATCTGGTATTCAAACCGGCATTCAGAGCTTTGTTCCCGGCATCGGCGTAACACAGTTTATCGCCAATAAGGGTGACGCGCGCATATGGGGCGCAGAATTCGAGCTTACGGCAGCGCCGTGGGAAGGCATGGAAATAATCAGCAGTCTGGCGTTGTCGGACGGCAAATACAAACGCGGTACTTATCTTGATACGCAGCGGGTCGCCGGATTTTCCGGCGCGTTACCGGCGGGTTGCGTCCAGGCACCGGGCCAGCCGGCGACCACGATCGACTGTACCGTGGACGTCGGCCAAAATGGACTGCTTCAGTTGCCGAAAACCCAGTTCAACATCGGGGCCACTCAGACGATATTGACCGGTAGCGGGGCGCTCGCTCTGCACCTTGATTATGCATATGTGAGCTCGCAGCGATACTACACGACTGTGCCGGCCGCAGCTCAGCCCGCCGCGGTTCAAGCCGTGATGAACCTGCAAAACAGGCTTGGTGTTATGCCGGGCTATGGTCTGTTCAATGCCCGCATAGGCTATACGATCGAAAGCCCCAACGTTGAATTTTACGGGTTCGTGCGCAACCTGACGAACAAGAAGTACCTCGCGTCAAGATTTGCCGATCTGTACAAGGATCTTGGCTTCATCGTCGACTTCCCGGGACCGCGGCGTATGTGGGGCATCGGCATGAACTGGAAGTTCGGCGGGTGATGTGATTCTTCAAGCCGGACACCGCAAGGGTCGGCGCTTGGGCTGACGCGGTGATGCGACCACCGGCAAGCTGCGCTGGATCTTTGATGCCGCGAGCGGTCAGCATGGTCCGACATGCCGAGGCGTGGCCTATTATCGGGTCGGCTCCTCGAACGAGCTCTGTGAAGAGCGAATATTCACGGCAACCGCCAATGCACAGCTCATTGCGCTCGATGCGCGCACCGGCCGCCTTTGTTCCAGCTTCGGGAATGCGGGCGTCGTCAATCTGGGCGAGGGCTTTTCCCCGGCACCCCTGGGCTATTACCGGGTCACGTCTGCGCCCACGATCGTGCGTGGCAATGTCATATTGGGCGGCTGGATCAGCGATGGACAATATTGGGGCGAGCCTTCGGGCGCGGTGCGCGCATTCGACGCTGTGACCGGCCGTCTTGCCTGGGCGTGAGTCAGGCGGCAGCCTCCAGAGCGGGGATCGTTCTTGTTACGGTGTCCCGACCGGACCGGAAGATGGTTCCCGGCCGCTCCTCGCTGATCGCCCCGTCGCGTACCGCTATACGGCCGTTGACGATGACGCAGTCAATCCCGATCGCATCGGCATAGAGCCGGCCTTCGCTTTCGGTTCCGGGCAGATCATAGCGGGTATAGACCGGACCGCGTGCGACGGTGTCGCCGTCGAAGATCACGATATCCGCGAACTTGCCGACGGCAAGCGCGCCGCGATCCTTGATGCCCATCGCGTGAGCCGGGACGCTTGTCAGCTGGCGTACCGTCTCCGGCAGGGACATCACGTCATATTCGCGAGCATTTTGAAGCAGCATCGTGGAGAAGGCGAATGTGTCGATCATGTCCATATGCGCGCCGGCGTCGGACGCTCCGACGACCGTCATGTCGCTTTGCCACAACTCGGCGCGAACCTTGTAGGCCTGCGCATGCTCGCCGCTGGCTTCCATCATCAGCGAGGTCCGCAACTTGTCCGCAACGACGATATCCATCATCGCATCGAAGGGGGGGGTTCCCACTTCCTCGGCGATATCGCCGATGTGACGCCCCTCGAAGCGCTTATTCTCCGGCGCGAAGGCTTCCACGACAACATAGTTGGACCAACGGGCGAGGTTGGATTGGATCCCGATTCCGGTTGCCGCTGCCGCTTCCAGTGTCGTTCTTACGAACGGATCGCGCAGCTTCGCCAGACGCTCATCGAGTGACAACCTGAAAAGAGGAGCCCAACCGGGCAGAGAATCGAAAAGGAAGCCGCTGACGAAATTGATGCGGATCGTCGCGGGGTTGGCCGGCGTCAGCGCCAGCACCTCGGCACCGCGTTCACGCGCGATGCGGCTGGCTTTTAGGTGGGTCTCGATGCGTGCCCTGTCGGCCTCGTCCCCTTCGTAGACCGAGAGCAAGTTCCAGTTCACCGGCCGTCCCCCTGCCAGCGAGTAATCGACGAGGAGATCGATCTGATCCTGGTCGAAGTTAACGAGGTTGGGAAGGAGTTCGAGCGACGTGCCTTCATGCGCGCGCACCGCGCTCCCGAGGGTGAGGATCTCGTCCCGCGAGGCGAAGCGCGAGGGGACGGGATTGCCGTCGGCGTCGTTATGGGACGGTGATACGGTTGTCGAAAAGCCGAGGGCGCCCTCCGCCAAAGACTGGTCTACCAACGCCCGCATCGCCTCGAGTTCCTCGGGCGTGGCCTCGCTGGTGTTCGCCCGCTCGCCCATGACGAGGCGTCGCACGGCGGAATGCCCGACAAAGAAACCGGCGTTCAGCAGCAGCCGGCCGTCGAGCCTCGACAGAAATTCGCCGAAGCTGCGCCAATCCCACGGTACGCCGGCGCGCAACGTGTCGGCCGGCATACCCTCGACGCGCGCCAGCATGGGCAGGAGATAAGCGCCGGATTCGGGGCTGAGCGGCGCGATGCTGAAGCCGCAAAAGCCTCCCAGGACGGTCGTGACGCCGTGGAAGCACGAGGGCGACAACGTCGGATCCCAGAAAGCCTGGGCATCATAGTGGGTATGAACGTCGATGAAGCCCGGCGCCACGATCTTGCCGGCGGCATCTATGACTTGCGCCGCTTGCTCCTCGACCTCGCCGATAGCAACGATGCGGTCGCCCTTGATGCCAACGGATCCCGCGAACGGCGTGCCGCCCGAACCGTCCACGATTGTTCCGCCTACGATCTTGAGATCAAGCATTTCCTCTTCCGATCTACTCTAGGTTTTAGCTATACGAACACGAACAGATTGCCTCTGCGCCGCATAATATACCTATACTCTTTGGTGGTCCGCTTCTCCAGCGCTGCGATAACCTCCTGAGGAGCCTGCGAAAAAATCTATGCGACAGCCGTCGCCGCACTGTCGATGACCGATTGCGCAACATCAAATCGGAACAGTTTTGCGGCATTTTGCCAAGTCACTTTCCGGACATCGGCGTCGGACATGCCGGTAAGTGCCACCCGCAATCCCTCCTGCGTGTTCGGCCATGAGGAGTCGGCGTGCGGGTAATCGGATTCGACCATGATATTGTCTATGCCGATGCGATCGCGCAGATTCATTCCCGAATTGAATTCGATCGAGCAGAAATGGAAGTTGCGCCGCAGGACATCGACCGGGTGCAGGGACTTGTCGATCCACTGATCCGACGTGGTCGCGGCGGAATGATCCATGACATAGGTCATCCGGTCCATCAGCATCGGCACCCAAGCGAGCCCCCCTTCCGACATGGCGATCTTGAGGTCGGGAAAGCGGCTCGGAACGCCGGACCACAGCCAGTCCGCCGCGGTGCGATAGGCCGCGAGGGGAAAGCAAATCGAGCCGACGTCGAGCGAAGCACCAGGCGGCTGCGCGTTCCAGTTGTCGGACCCCACGTGGAGACATATGACGGTTTCGGTTTCCGAACAGGCCCGAAACAGTGGATCCCAATGATGACCACGCAATCCGGGCAGCCCGATTTGCGAGGGAGCGTTGATGAAACTCAGCGCGCGGAAGCCGCGGGCAGCGTTTCGACGTACCTCTGCCGCAGCAATTTCGGGATCGCCTAGCCAGGTGATGCCGCAGGGGATGATCCGATCAGGAAATGGCGAATACCATTCCTCGAACAGCCAGTCGTTCCAGGCTCGCACGCAGGCGATGCCGAGTTCGGCATCGCCTGCGTCGACCAGGAAATTATGGCCGGCCAGGCCCGGCATGAACGAAGGGAAGTTCAGTGAGGCCTGAACGCCGTCGAGATCCATGTCGCGGACGCGTTCTATCGGATCATAGCAGCCGCGCCGCGTATCCTCGAAGCGGGTGGCTTCCCAACCCCAGCGGTCCTTGGGGCGCCCGACCACCGCGCAGATTGCGATCTGCGGATAAACCGCCTGCTCGAAGGCCCAGGATTGCGAACCGTCGCTATTTTCGATGATGAGCGGTGCGCGAGACTGTAACTTTGCCGGCAACCGTCCCTCGAACATATGCGGCGGCTCGACGAGATGATCATCGACCGACAGCACGGTGTAATATCGCCGAGCAGGTGCCGGGTCCGGCAACAGCTTTCCGGGACGATAAGCTGCCGGTGGCGGTGGACCCGGCGCATGGGATTCCGGATTGACAACGGTAGCCATGGGCAAATTCCTTGTCGTGCGAGCAGACCTTCGACGCGTGGCGCTTTTCGGATTGGATTATTCTCGCCCGGCCGCGCCGAAGGGCACCTTGATCTCGAAGCCGATGGACCGAGGGTCACCGGTGGCGCCTGCCTGAAAGTTCAGTCCCTGAACGCCGTAAGTCCGTGAGAGATAATGGTTGTTCGTGAGATTACGGCCGAACACGGACAAGGTGACACCGGTGGGGACGTGGACAAGCTGAATATTGGCATTCAACAACCGTCGTGCATCATATTTCGTGGAGAAACCGGGAAAATGGCCGCTGAGCATCGGTGCGCGATAGCTGTAGTCCACCCTGAATGACGCATTCAGGGTCTCCGGGATGAGCACTGCGTCCTGAATCGCAGCGATCGAGAAGCTGTCCCGGGGGGTAAGTGGCGTTTTCTTAAATGGTAGCGCCGCGACCTGGCTATCATATTTGCTGGTGAGATGGACCCACGAGCCCGATAGCGTAAGGCTGTCGAGCGGCTTGAAGGCGATTGTCGCATCTATGCCGTTGACCTTCGCGACACCGGCATTGACCGCGGTCGCAGAGCCGACGATGAGGGTTCTGTTCACTCCGCGCGGATCGACCAGGGAGATTTGCGCTCCTGCATTGACGGTCACCTGAATGTCCTTGCGGTGATCGTGGAAGAAGGCGACGTTCGTGCGCAGCCTGTTGTCCAGCCATTGCGCCTTGAGCCCGACCTCCACTTCCGTCACCTTTTCGGGGCCGAAGGGTAGCAGCGAGGCCGGAATTACGAGGCGAGCGTTAAAGCCTCCGGAGCGGTAGCCTGTTGCGTAGCGCACATAGGCCATCTTGCCGGGTGACAGATCGTAGCTGGCGGCGAGGTCATAGGTGAAGCGATGGAATGTGGCCGAGTTGCCCAAGGAACACGGATTGGGGTTGCCCGGCAAAGCACAAACCGAGCCGGACGTAAATTTGGCAAATGTTTGGCCGGCGACCGATCTTTTGTCCGTCGTATAACGGCCGCCTGCCGTCAGCTTGAGTTCGGGCGTGACAGCGAAGGTGCCTTGTCCAAAGAACGCATAGGACTCATTGACAGCTTGGGCGGATTGTTGGGTGGAAATGGAGCCAGTGTTGAGGAGATTTAGAAACCCAGCTGATGCAAATTCTCCAAGCTGATCGGCTTTCTCGCGGAAATATTGTCCACCAAGAGACCAGTTTAACAGACCGCCAAATGAGAGACCGTGGGCAATAATTTCATGACTGAACTGATGTTGCTTCGTATTCAGTAAAGAATCGCTAAGGACATACCGTGAACCGTCCGCCGATGTATTCGCTCTGGTCTTGGTGTTGCGATAGGCTGTGATGGACCGTATATTCGCGAAGCCCAGATCCCATTCGAGCGTAGCCGAAACACCCCATGTAGTGGCGTCAAGGACCGGATCGGCGTTGCCGCCCGTGAACGTAACGGATCCATCCGGATTCACCCCGACGTTTTGCGCAGTAAGCAAACGCGCATCGTTGCCACGATCGTAGGGATGCGCCCTGCCACTGGCAATTTCGGCATTGATCAGGTCAAACGCCTGCTGCCGACCGTTTGGCGCCGTTAGCAGCCCAGTCTCCGCCATCACCTCGGTTACGACAGTGCTGGCTGCACCGCCGGCAAATGCCACCAATCTTGAGGGTATGCTACCGGCGTCCTGCTTGGTGTAATCGCCACGGATGGTGATGTCGAAATTGGAGGCAGGATGTACGGCCAGCGTCGCGCGCCCAAATTTACTTTCATCATGATCGAGTTTATTACCGGTGACTGTGTTTCTGCCGAACCCTCCGCGATGCAGATATTGGCCCACCAGCCGCATTTCGGCCAAGTCCTTGGCAAGCGGCAAATTCAAGACGCCCGTCCCGACGAACTGAGCTCCATCTTCATAGCGACCGCTCAGCCAGCCTTCGAACTGATCGGTCGGTCGCTTCGACGTCATCACCACAGCGCCGCCGGTCGTATTGCGGCCGAAAAGCGAGCCTTGGGGGCCGTTGAGCACCTCGACCCGTTCAAGATCGACCATGTTGACCAAGGCACCCGCAGCGCGTGCGATATAGACTTCGTCGCTGTAAACGCCAACGGAAGGATCCAGAGTGACGACAGTATCCTGCTGGATTTGTCCGCGGATGGCGAAGATGACGATGTTCGGTGCAAATACCGGTAAAACCTGGAGCGAGGGTGTCGACGAGGTGATGTCGCTCAGCTTGGTCACGTGACTATCCGCGAGCATCCGGGAATCCATAGCCGAAATCGATACCGGAACGGTCTGCAGCTTCTGTTCTCGGCGGTTGGCTGTGACGACAATGTCGGACAACCCTCCAGCCGAGGGATCCTGGTCCTGTGCCTCGGCCTTCGCAGCGGCAAACAGCGAGACCACGACACATGTGGACGCGAGCAATTTACCTTTCATATCAGCTCTCCCCTTGTTGTAGTTGCTCTCCGAGCAATGCCCGACTGCTGTGGCTGGTGAGGCACACGTTCGGAGAGGCCGACGCGCATCCTAAAAAGCTGGCCGCATAACTCCCCAAATAAGAGTAATTCGGCTATCCACCGGGTTCTTCCACCTCAATGCAGGCCCCGCTCCCTTTCCGGTAGAAGCGGCGCGCAAGGATTACCCCACTCCGCTGCCGCCAAGTTCAAGAAACCAGTTCCAGCCCTTCCGACAGCGACTTCTGAAGATCCTGCAGCGCCCGCCAGGTCAGGACGTTCAGATCCTTGTCGAGCTGGGGTCTGCGCCCGCCACCCAGCGACTGGTCGTCGGTAACGACATGTGGTGCCAACTGGCGCAGGGCCCCGACGGTGGCTTTGTCCCGCGTGATGTGCCGGAAGGGATCGAAGTCGAAGAAGCGCAGCGCATTTGCGTGCGTGATCATGTCGATCTCATCCCTCGGCATCCCGTGCACGATTTCCCAGAGATATTCGGGTGAGCGCGGCCAAGTGGAATCGGCGTGCGGATAGTCACATTCCCAAGCGATCAGGTCGACGCCCATATCATGCCTGTTCTTCAGCCCTACCTTGTCCTCGTGGAAGCAGTACAGAAACTGGCGACGCATGATGTCGGAGGGCAGCGCGCCATGGAGATCCTGATATGTCCAGAAACGGTGGTTGGTGTACGCGTGGTCGGCACGCTCCATCATGAAGGGCACCCAGCCGATGCACCCTTCGGACACCGCGATCTTCAGCGTCGGGAACCGGCGCAACATGGGGGAAAACACCCAGTCCATCACCGCGCCGGCCACTAGCATGTTAATCATCGAGTTGAACCAGTCCACGGGCGTGTCGAGCGAAGGATAAGGCGGGATCCCCGCCGTGCCGATGTGGATCGAAACGACCATATTTTCTTCGACCAGCGCCTCGAGCACGGGAGCCCAATAATCGCGGTGTACCGACGGCAACCCGAGCGCCGCGGGATTTTCGGGGAGGCAGACCGTGCGCGCGCCCATCGCCGAGACCCGCCTGATCTCGGCCCGGGCGAGTTGGGGATCCCATAGCGGCAGGACGGCCAGCGGGATGAAGCGGCCCGGATGCGGCGCGCACCACGCGTCCAGGTGCCAGTCGTTGTACGCCCGCACCAGCGACAGCGCGAGTTCCTTGTCGGCGGCACTCAGGAACAGCTCACCGGCGAAGCCCGCGAGCGTCGGAAAGTTCACCGAACTCAGGACGCCATTGGCGTTCATGATGTCGACTCGCGCCTGCGCATCGTAATAGGCCGGGTGAAGCTCGCTGTAGCGAGATGCTTCGGCTCCGAGTTCCTCGCGCTTGCGGCCAGCTACGGCCGAGGCGGCAATGTAGGGAATCAGCTTGTCCTCGAAGACCCACCGCTGCTCGCCATTTTTATAGGTCACGACGCGGGGCGCCTGGTCGGCATAGCGCGAGGCCGTCCGTCCCTCGAAGACATCGGGTGGCTCGATGATATGATCATCCGCGCTGACAAGAATGAGATCCGTGATATTCATGGCGAACAAACCTTCCTTTGTGCTAGGCGAGCGAACTCTCCTGCGCCGGAATGCACCCGGTGGCGGGGACCGGATGCCGAAACAGTTCGGAAGCATTTTTCCATTCCAGACGGTCACGCGTGTCGGCGTCGAGCGAGCCAAGAATTTTTCCGAAATGTTTTTTCGTATTCGGCCAGACGGATTCGCAGTGCGGATAATCATCTTCGATCATCCATCCCTCGATCCCATATTCGTCCGAAAGCGCGATGGCTTCTTCCACCTCGAGGGTGCTGAACACGAATGTTCGCCTCAAAAGGTCCAGCGGTGTGCTTTTCGGGTCGGGCCAGCCCTCAGCGGTGAAGGGGCTGAATTCTGTGGCCCAGGTCATATGCTTCAAAAGATGAGGGATCCAGGATCCGCCGGATTCGGCGATCTGGATTTTCAGCTTGGGGAAGCGGACCGGGATACCCCCCCACAAAAAGCTGTTCACGAAGTCCATAGCCGTGCTTTGGAACAGGCTCGTGATCATGCCGTAAGGGTAGGGCGTGCGATCGTCTCCATAACGGGTCGGCCACCAGGGAGAAGCCTCGGTATGGTATAATATTACTGTACCCGTTTCCTCGCATGCGTGAAAAAGCGGGTCCCAGTGGCCGGTGCCGACCCAGGTTCCGCCCAGATCGACAGGATTTCGGAAAACCACCGCTTTGAAGCCCCTGGAGGCGTTCCGGTACACTTCGGCGGCGGCGTCGGTCGGCGAGAAGTAAGTCGTGCATCCCACGGGCACGAAGCGCTCGGGCGATACGCTGATCCATTCCTCGAAATACCAGTCGTTCCAGGCTCGTACCGCTTCCATGGCCAATTCGGGATCGCGTGCTTTGGCGAAGAGATCCGCATTGAATCCCATAGTAGCCGGCGAGGAAAACACCGCCGCGACATCGACGCCGTCGATGTCCATGTCATGGAGGCGGCTCGCAGCATCATAACATCCGGGGCGGATATCCTCCAGCCTGATCGGGTCTAGCCCCCATTTCTCCACAGGAAACCCTGCCACCGCGCAAACGCCCAGCAAGGGACGTTCTTCCCCCTCGAAGACCCAGCTTTGCCCGTCGTCGCCCTTGTCGATCATGCGCGGCGCGCGATCCGCCCATTTTTGAGACATTCGTCCGTGGAACACATGAGATGGCTCGATCAGATGGCAATTGGCCGAGAAGATTGGCATACACCCAACTCCAGAAACCAATAAGTACTAAGAACGGTTCAAATAGTGATTAAGATGATATCAATTTTATCTAACATATTATACTTATAATATTGTTTTGATGTATTTCCTGTATACGTACACATCGCGCCGTTATGGCACGTTTTATGTCGGTAGGCGCTTCGCAGGCGTTATCCTACGAATGGTTTTAGAGAATCAAGATACGTATCTTTATCTATTGTTCCGGAGCGGGTCAAATGCTTTTATCGTGCAATGTCGCCGCGCATCGGGCGGGACTCCCCTAAGGTTGATCTGCAGATTACAACCGGCACGGGTCGTTCTAAGGCGCGCCGCCGTATATTGCGGGGATGGCATCGATCATGACGAGAAAAGTTCCGAGAACTGCGGAGTCCGAAGGCACCGGATACGGGTCCGGACGCGCCCGGCTGCTTGTGGCTGCGGAGAAACTCTTCGGGGAGCGAGGGATCGACAATGTCTCCCTGCGTCAGGTCGGCGTGGTCGCCGGCCAGAGCAATAACTCTGCCATCGCGCTTCATTTTGGTACGAAGGATGGTCTGATCGGCGCAATACTCGAGGCCCGAAGACCGGTCATAGATGCCATCAGGCAGGACCGGTTGCAGAAGCTCCAGGAAAGCGGCAAGAAGCCCACGCTCAGGGATTTGCTTTGTTGCTTGATGATGCCCTGGGCTGATGATGTTGATGCCGAGGGTGGCCATCCATATGCATGTTTTATCGCGCAGCTTATGTGGTCAAACAGGGATTATTATCCATTAAGCAATTTAGGTGAACTCTCGCCAGCTGCGGCGGAAGTTGTGGAGATGATAAGAGCTGCGACGCCGCATCTGGAGGACAATGAATTTTCGATCCGCCTCCGGCTCATGACCGGCATGTTTCTCACGGCGGTAGTTCATAGAGGAAAATTTAGTTTGGGCGAGGAGCTTGGCGGAAGCGAGCAGGGGATTTTCGAGCGAGTTCTGGATATCGCAGCGCTCTTTTTCGCGAGCCCCAATCGTCTGAACTTCAGCTGACACGAGCGAATGACGCAACGATGAGTTGACGGACTTGTATTTATGCACGCTCAGATCGCGGGAGGTAAGGAAGATGACGATATTCGGCGTTTCCCATATACCGATTGGTGTCGCTGACATGGACGCAGCGCTTCCATTCTACCGGGACGTGCTCGGCCTCGCCGTCATGTCGGACTTCGAACAGGAGCTTCGGCCCGACGAGGCGCCCGAACTCCACCGCGGTCGACATATCGCGCGTCGCCAGGTCTGGCTGAGACAGAATGACGCGGAGCATTCGGTTGCGATCGCGCTTGATCAGCTTTGGCGCGGCGACCCCGCTGACCGTCGCGCGGATATCTATGATCTGGGAATTCATCATGTGGGTTTGTGGGTCGACAATATCGAACAGATTGTCGCCCGCGCACGCAATCTCGCTTACGAAGTGATCATGCCGCATGTCGCGCCGGCCGAGGCCTATGGCGACCCTGCCAAGGGAGAGATCGCCAGCGTCTTCCTGCGGGATCCGGAGGGTAATCTCATCCAGTGCGATCAAAGAATTGGCGCGGATGATCTGCCAGATTGGTACCGCGGACAGCGGACGGACGAGCAGACGGCATAGCGACCAAGGTGACGGGCGCCTTCGCGGCAAGCATTGGGATGCTGCCGAAGCCGTCGAACGGTTCCGTGCGCCGAAGCAAGCCGAGGATGCCACCGCCGACAAGTTATGACGCAAGATGCAGGCGAAGAAGATGCCGGCATCGATGTTCATACACCGGGCGATGATTGCCCCTCCAGCCGTTGCGCTGATGCCCGCACGGCGACCGCGATCCTCTCCGGACGAAGGCCGATGAAATCACGAGGCTGTAGCGCGCGATCTTGCCGATCGCGGGGATCTCGGGCAAGGGAACTGCCGACATAGGAGCCGACGAAAGATCGGTCTGCAAAGGTTCAGCATGAAAACCCGACAATTGGAGACGAATGATCGTCCCGCCTCCGCTCGGACGCCGACCTGGATGGTGGTGCTCCTGCGACTGGCTGCGATGGCGCTGGGCGCTCTCGGTCTCGCAATGCTGGTGGGCGGGCTCGAACTCGTGAGGTTGGGAGGATCACCTTATTACGCCGTCGCCGGAGCTGCGATAACCATCGCGGCGGTTCTCCTCTTCCTGCGCAGGAGCTGGGGCCTTTGGCTCTATTGGGCGATCGTGGGATTGAGTATCATATGGGCACTTTGGGAGGTCGGTTTCGACGGCTGGCTTCTGCTCCCGCGGCTGTTTGTCTTGATAGGGTTCGGTCTGTGGCTGTTGCTGCCATTCTCGCAAGCGCCCCTTTATACGGTAGAACGCTCGCGCTCGCCGCTGCCCCTCCTGTTGGGCGGAATCCTGGCTGCCTCGCTCCTGGGTGCCATGGCTCATGCTGCTTTCGGCCCGGCGGAAAGTCCGGATCCTCGTTTTCAAGCCGGGACGGGCGGCTTTCCGACAGCCTCGGCCGCTCCGCCCGCGACCGTCGGCGATGCTGCTGACTGGCCGAGCTGGGGGCGTGATCCCGGTGGATCGCGCTACTCTCCGCTGGGCGGCATCAACGCGAGCAATGTAAAGCGGCTCGAGGTCGCGTGGACGGCACAGATCGGCTCATGGCCGGGAATGGCGGCCGTGCCGATCAAGATTGGCGACACGCTATATACCTGCAATAACAGCAACGAAGTGGCTGCGGTCGATGCGACCACCGGCAAGCTGCGCTGGATCTTTGATGCCGCGAGCGGTCAGCATGGTCCGACATGCCGAGGCGTGGCCTATTATCGGGTCGGCTCCTCGAACGAGCCCTGTGAAGAGCGAATATTCACGGCAACCGCCAATGCACAGCTCATTGCGCTCGATGCGCGCACCGGCCGACTTTGTTCCAGCTTCGGGAATGCGGGCGTCGTCAATCTGGGCGAGGGCTTTTCCCCGGCACCCCTGGGCTA
>Ga0207668_10000291_pt1 | contig 32983 bp, 20 predicted proteins | sample KBSS43metaG_FD_184323 | JGI IMG/M metagenome (GOLD analysis project Ga0207668, IMG submission 184323) | Switchgrass rhizosphere microbial communities from Kellogg Biological Station, Michigan, USA - KBS S4-3 metaG (SPAdes) (version 2) | ecosystem: Host-associated > Plants > Roots > Rhizosphere...
GCCTTCTTCAGCGACGAGCGCACCGCTCAGGCCTCCGCCGGCGGCAAGCCCGGAGAACTGCCGTGGATGCGCGCGGTCACGGACGACACCGACCTGAATCTCGCGGTCGCGGAGGCGCATGGCACCAATGCGACCGCCATCAAGCTCTATGCGGACCTGACGCCCGGGCTGGCGGCGAAGATCGTCGCGGAGGCACATCGGCAGCACATGCTGGTCTGGGCGCACGCAACCCTCTATCCCGCGAAGCCGTCGGAGGTTGTCGCCGCGGGCGCGGACGCCATCTCGCACGCCTGCCTTCTGGTCCGCGAGTCGGAGGCCCGAGTTCCCGGCATCGACGAGCCGCGCGAGCCCGTTCCGCTCGCTCCGTTCCGCGACGGCCGCAACCCGGCGCTGGCAAAGCTCTTCGCCGAGATGGCGCGGCGCGGCACGATCCTCGACGCCACGCTCTGGACCTACAGCGCGGAGACGGCGGGATCGACGACCCTGCCGCCGCTGCCGCCGGGCAGTTGCGACGATGCCGTCGGCGGCGCGATCGCCGGGCAGGCTTACCGCGCTGGCGTCCCGATCGACGCCGGAACAGACAACGTGGCCGACTGGACCGATGCGTGGCCCGATCTGTTCCACGAACTTGCCGCGCTATCGAGCAAGGCGGGCATGTCGAACAGCGCTGTCCTTCAGTCCGCAACGCTGATCGGCGCGCGGGCAGCGGGACAGGAGCGCGAAACGGGGAGCGTGGAGGCAGGCAAGCTGGCGAATCTGGTCGTTCTGGCCCGCGATCCCGTGGCGGATCTCAAGAACCTCAAGTCGATTACCATGACCATGAAGCGCGGTCGAATGTTCGAGAGAGCGGCATTCGTCCCGCTGACCGAGGGCGACATCACCGACCGCTGACTTTGGCACTACTCGCCTCGATGAAGCCCTAGCCCCTCGAATGTGGGGCAGCGCTTCACCAGGCTGATGTGCACGCCCTCCAGCTCCGGGCTGAGGGAGCCGGCCAGACGCTCCGGTGCAACGCGGTCGGCGCCGTAGCTCGGGTCGAAGGTGCACTCCATCCGCTCGAGCAGCCAGGAGAGCACGTCCTCGGTGACCGGCTGGCCGAAGGTGTCGAAGGTCCGGCTGCCGTCCGGCGCCAGCGTGCAGCGGGCGATCGGCGCGCGAGGGTGGGGGTCCGAGATCTCGACGAAGCCGGCGGTCCACTCGGGGTCGGGTGACCGAGAACCTGTACCACATGCCGGGACCGGCGCCGATCTGGATATCTCCGCGCGGCGGCGGGATCACGCGCTCGAAGCCGATGCCCAGGCCGAAGAGCGCCGGCGCGCCGGGCGTGGCGGCCACCGCATGCTTATCAGAAACGTGCTTCCAGCATCACGCCGAGTACGCGCGGTTCGCCATAGAGCGCCTGTTCGCGGCTGCCGTTCATGTACTTGTAGTTGAAGTAATGCTTGTCGAAGATATTCGTCGCGGTGACATAAGCGCCGAAAGCTTCGCCGCGCCAGCCGACCTTGGCATTGGCGATCATGTGCGCTTTCAATTGGCGGCGGTCCTGATCATCGATGTCCTGATAGGCGGCCGATCGCCAGTTGGCGTTGAGATTGACGAACCAGCCCTGCTCGGCCTGCCAGGTGCCGCCAAGCGCCGCCGTCCAGCGCGGTGCGTTGGGAAACTCGTTGCCGCCATAGTCCATGGGGGCGATGACGAAGTCGGTAAACTTGGTGTTGGAATGGCCGACCGACCCATAGAATGTCAGGCTGCGATCGGGCTGATAGCGCACCTCCGCCTCGAAACCGTACACGCGCGAGGTGCCGGCGTTGCGGGTGTAGTAGTTATAGGTCTCGCGCGGCGGCGGGTAGAAGATGACCTGCTGGTCGCTCCAGTCGATGTAGAAGGCGTTGGCGTTGAACGACAGTTTGCGGTTCAGCCACAGGCTGCGGAAGGCGAGCTCGTAGTTCCAGGTGAATTCGGGCTTGTACGTGTACAACTCGCCGCGCCCCGGATTGACCCCGCTGCCGCCCGATCGATAACCGCGCTGCACGGTCGCGCTGAACGAGACATCGTCGTTGAGCTCATAGGTCACCCCACCCTTGGGCAGGAAGGCGTGGAAGTTGGTCTTCACGGGCGGTGAGCTGGCATTGGCGGCGCTGACCAGACCAAGGATTTGTGCGTTGACGTATGCGATCGTCGGCCCGAACGGACCGTACAGCGCCGGGTCTGGCAACGGGGTCAGCAGCGTCACGTTGTTGTTGTTGGCGCGCGTCTGCTTCTCCTCGTCCCAGCGGAAGCCGGCGCGCAGCTTCAGGCGGGGGACGACCTCCCAGGTGGCGTCGCCGAACACGGCGAGATTGCGGACGACCTGCGGATAGGCCTGGAAGGTGTCGATGTAGAGCCGACCAGGGTAGAAGGCGTTGAGGTCGACGGGGAGGCCGAGATCGTCGAGGCCGAGCGAGAACACGCTCGATGAGCGGTCCTTCTTGTTGTCGAGCCGCGAGTAATAGCCGCCCAGGAGAGCCGTCAGCCGATCGGTGGTGAGGTTGAGGCGGATTTCCTGCGTCACCGTCTTCTGGTCCTGGCCGAGCCCGCCGTAAGCATTGTCCTCGGCGAGATTGTCGCCGTCATATTCGGTGGTCGTCCGGATCCGGCTCCACGTGGTGACCGAGGACAGCGCCAATGCCTCGGTGATATCGTAGCTGGCGTCGATCGTCGCGATGTCGCTCTCGGCACGGTCCATCGTGTCGCGGTTGCCCTCCAGCGTGCGGTGGCTCCAGGCGTCCGAGACATCGCTGAACGCATAGGTCGCGCCGTTGCGGTGCTTGTCGTGCATCCACGACGCGACGACGCGCAGGCCGGGCAGCGCCTCGGGCGTGAAGAGCAGCTTGCCGCGGATGTTGTCGCCCTTCTTGAAGCCGTAATCGTCGTCGCCCGTGGTGAGGTTGCGGATCACGCCGTCCTGCTCGCTATGTTCGGCGGCGAGACGGAAGGCGATCTGCCCGGGGACGATCGGCCCGCCGATGGCGCCGGCGTAGCGGCGTTCGTCGATCTTGTTGGTGACGATGACGCGGGCATTGCCGGTCCAGTCATAGGTGGGATCGTTGGTCTTCAGGATGATCGCGCCGGCCAGCGCGTTGCGGCCCTGCAGCGTCGATTGCGGACCGCGCAGCACCTCGACCTGGGCGAGGTCCCACAGGTCGAGCGGACCCGACATCGCCGATCGCGGCAGCGGCGATCCGTCGAGATACACCGTGGCCAAATCACCGGTGCCCTGCCCGGTGACGTTGGTATTGGCGATGCCGCGGATGGTGAAGCCGCTCTCGCCGAGGGTCGAAGTCAGGTTCGCGGTGCGGTCGATCACGTCGTAGACGCTGATCAGGTTCTCGATGTCGATCTCTTCCGCGGTCACCACTCGTACGCTGCTCGGCGTATTCTGGAGCGTGCGGCTGGCCTTTTCGCCGGTGACGATGATTTCGTCGAGCGCGGTCTGCTGGTCTTCGGGCGCGGTCGCCTCGGCCTCGGCGGCGCGAGCTGCCGTGGCCGAACTCAAGACGAAAGCGACCAGAGCGATGGTGTGCAGGCTGCTGAGCATGATTGTTCCCCCTCTGGCGGCGCCGCTAAAAGAAAATACTATTGCGAGTCAATCTCATTCTTAATAAGGTTTGGGAGAGGGGAGACTCCATGATCGCCATCGTGTTCGGACCGACACTGTCACTCGCCGGCGTGGTCATTGCCTATCGCGGTTGGCGGGATCGCTCGCGGGCGGCGATGGTCTTCGCGGCCTTGCTCTGGGCAACCTCGATGGCGGCTTGGGTACGCGGCTTCGGCGCTGAGATCGGCATCGCGCTCGCGCTCGAGACAGCGGCGTTGATCGCCTTCGTCTTCATCGTCACCCGTATCGAGCGTCGCACCGTCCGTGAAGCCAAAGATCGCGTGGCAGAACCACTGCTGCCTTTGCCTGGCCATCGGCTGCGCGGCGTGGTTCGGACAGCGACCGCCGGACCGATCGGCCTCGTCGCCGCGCTCGGCATCGGCGTCGCCTTCGCGCTGACCGCGCCGCTGGTCGAACAGACCCGGCTGATACTGGCAGGGCTGATCGTGCCGTCGCTCTGGGCCGGCGCGATCGTGTGGACGCTGGCTTCGGCGCGACCGGGCGTCGCCGCGCTCTGGCTGGCGGCGGCCGGCGGGGCGGGCTTTGCCATCGCCTTCCTACCGCAGGGTTGATCTCGATGCTGAAACCCACCCGCGCCTTTTCCGCCGCGCTGCTCAGGGCGCACAGCCTTATCGGTATCCTGTTCTGCGCGGCGATCTACCTCGTTTGCGTCAGCGGCACCCTGGCCGTTCTGGTCGACGAGTTCGCGGTCTGGGAGGCGCCGGAAACACCCATCGTCGCCGCGGTCGTCCCCGATCGTCTGGCCGCGATCGCCGCCGAGGGCTACGCCAAGGCCAAAGCGGCGGGGCTAAACCACGACCTCTACATCGTGACCCCGAGCCCGACTTTGCCGCAGCTCAGCATCACCGCCTATGACGACGGCCGCCACCGCGAATGGGTGGCTGACGCGTCGGGCCATCTCGCTCCCCGACCCGAGACGCCGTGGACCGAGTTCGTGCGCGAGCAGCATTACAACTTTCACCTGCCGGCACCGTTCGGCGCCTATTTGGTCGGAATCGTCGGCACGATCCTGCTGTCGAGCCTGGTCTCCGGAGTTCTTGCCCATCGTCGCGTCTTCAAAGACGCGTTCCGGTTCCGCTGGGGCGGGTCGCGGCGGCTGGCCAATGCCGATTTACACAACCGCATCGGGGTCTGGGCGCTGCCCTTCCACCTGATCGTCAGCCTGACCGGTTCGCTGCTCGGCCTGGCCGGGCTGATCATCGGCGTGCTGGCGCTGATCGCCTATCAGGGGGATCAGGAGAAGGCGATCGGTGCGCTGCTCGGCCCGATGGCTACCGCAGACAGCCGCCCTGCGCCGCTGCCCGACATCCGCCCGATGATTGCTACGATCGAGCGGCAGGCGCCCGGATCGCCGGTCACTTATGTCCGCTTCGACCATATCGGCACCGCCGGGCAGATCGTGCAGATCTCGACGGCGGCGGCGGGGCACCTGTCGCGCATGGAGGGCTGGACCTTCGCGCCCGATGGCCGGTTGCTGGCGAAGGCCGGCTTCACCGATGGCAGCGTCGGCATGCGCATCTACGGAATGGTCCAGCCGCTCCATTTCGGCACCTATGGCGGCATCTGGATCAAGCTGATCTACGTCGTGCTCGGCGCCGGCCTGTGCGCGATCGTGGCGAGCGGCGTGAACATCTGGCTGGTGCGGCGGCGCGAGCAGGGCCGCGCGGCGCCGCGCCGCGAGCGGCTGTGGGCGGCCTTCGTCTGGGGACAGATTACCGCCTTCGCACTGTCCGCCGTCGCCGCGCGCTTTGCGGTTCCGCCGTTGCCAGTCTACTGGCTGCTGGTCGTTGGGACGCTGGTGGGCGCGCTTTTCCTGCATTCGGAGCGCGCAGTCACCTTCTGGTCGATCCGGCTGGCGATCGGTTCGCTCGCGCTGCTGTGTGCCGTCTCGGTCGCGATCGGCGCGGGCCATTGGAGCTTAGCCCCATGGATCGTGACCGGCGCCCTGCTGGCCCTGGCAACGTCGCTCCTAAGGCTCGCCATCACCAAGCCGGGTATCGTTCCCGCATGAGTGACATCGTCACCCTCGCCACGTTGGAAAACGTGATCGACCGGACGTCCCCGCAGGTGCCTTTCAAGGTCATCTGCCATCTCGACGAGACCGCGCTACACCGGATTGCGCGGTCATCGCTGCTGTTCGCAGGGTCCGGCGAAGGCGGGGCGGAGGTTATCACGCTGGGCGGCGGCGCACCGGCTTCGCACACCTGCCCTTTCTAATCGACGCAAGTGGGCCGGCCACCGCGCATGATGCCGTTCTCATTTATGGCGTCGACCGTGAAGCAGTAGCCGACGCCGATGTTCAGGCTGGCGATGGAGACGGACGTCTGGTTGTCGTAGACCTGATAGTTCTGGTTCATCAGGTCCGGCCGGACGCCGAGACGCACCACGTAGAACTCCGCGCCTGCCGAGGGAGCCCAACTGACCGTCGCCCTGCGAGCGTCGGTCGGGTCGCGCCTCACTTCGGCCTTGCCGACGCGGGATGGCCTGGCGCCGCCGCCCTGGCCGAACACCCGCAGGTCGGACAGCGAAAAGAGGCCGCCATCGGGCGAATGAACGTTGCGCAGGCGAACGAAGCGCGCGCGGTCCGCCTTGAGAAGAACCTGATAGTCGTGCGGGGAGTCGCGGCCCGTCCGCGACCGGTCGATGGCAGTTCGCCAGATCCGTCCGTCGTCGGAGAGCTCGAGCATATATCGATATGTATCCTGGCTGATTCCCAAGGCCTTCGCGCCCTGGTCGGCGAAGTTGATCTGCACCGCCTCGATGCGCTTGAGCGCGCCGAGGTCCACCTGGAACCATTCGTCGGCCCCACCCGTCTTTGCCGTCCACCAGGTGCGGACGTCCTCGTCAACGGCGTTCTCCGCCGCGAAACCCTCAAGTGTCGAGGAGACAGTCACAGACTTCTTGCGCGACAGCAGCATCCAGCCTGTCAGCCGCCGATCACCGTCCATGTAGTGGGGATAATCGCCAAGATAGGTGTCGGCGATCAGTTCGCCGGAGCGTGTGAAGCGAGTAGGGAACAGGCCCAGCCGCCGTTCGAAGTTATGACGCTGTGATATGGTCATGGTGCCCGAGTGCCACCAGCGCCCGCGATCGTCCTTGAAGGTGTTGCCATGGCCAGCGCCGGCGATGAAGCCGGTCGGCTTGAATGCGAAGGGGCTGTAATCCTGATAGGTGAAGGGGCCCATCGGCCCGTCGGCCACCAGCATGCCATTGGCGTACGTCTTGAACTGGGTGCCCGGCGCTGAATATTCCAGATAGTAACGGCCCCGGTGCTTGGTCATCCAGCTCCCTTCAACGTAAGACGCGGCCGTGCTCTTCTCGTTTCGGTCGCCGGGGACCTCCCAGCCGCGGGTCTCCTTGCTGCGGGCCTCCGGGATGTCAGCCTTGGCGATGGGCTGCAGGGTCTTCGGGTCGAGCCCCTCGGCGTGTAGCGGACCGGTGCCGGCCAGACCGTGGTAGAGATAGAGGCGTCCGTCACTGTCGAGGAACAGGTCCGGATCCTGATAGCCAGCAGGGATGGCGGCGGCGACCCGCCACTGACCGCTCATCGGGTCGTCCGTGACCCAGCTGTACTTCGGGTTCTCGCTGACGGCGAGGTACATCCTGCCGCCCATGACCACGACGGTAGGCGCGAACTTGTTCACGTCGTAGCCGGTCGGCTTGACGAACGTCCAGTCCCGCAGGTTCTGCGAATGCCAGTACCCTTGAGAATGCGAGGCGAACAGCCAGTAGCGGCCCTTGAACCGCACGATAGTCGGATCTGCCGCCTCGCGAAAAGGCTCCTTGGGACGCGGCTGGAGCATCCGGACCGGCGATGGCGCTTGATAGCGGTACGGAAGATCCACCGGATTGGCGTAGGTGGCGAAGCGATCCATGCCGGACGCGTAGGAATATGATGAGGGAACGACCATCGCCGCCGAGACCACGGCAGTCATGGCACAGCCACGAGCTCCGACGGAATATCTTGGAAATTTGCGTCGTGCCACGATCAACTCCCGCTCTTCACCGCTGCCGACGCGCAATTCGCCGTGGGCCGGCTATGCTGAACCTGCAAGATCAACGGCATATATGTGCCGCCTCAGATCTTTTGGCAATAATTGGACCATTGCGTTCGATTGCGTTCGGCGAGGATGATGCGTATGCCCCTTTGGGCAAGGCAAACCTAGCCGGGGAGGAACTGATGAAGTCGATAGGCCAGTTAACCCGCCGCCAATTCACCGCCCTCGCCGGAGCTTTCGGGGCAGCAGCGATCGCCCCCGGCGCATTGGCGCAAATGGTAACGGAAAAGGTCGAAATCGACCTGCGCCGAGTAAGCGGACCGCTGAACCATATCTGGTCCGAGACGATGGGTTCGGATCGCGCGGCGATCACGTTGCGCGAGGCTTGGCGCAAAGATCTGGAGCGTTGCCGAAACGAAATCGGCCTCAAGCGGGTTCGCTTCCACGGCATCTTCAACGACGAGCTGGGGGTGGGTTTCAACGGCAATTTCCAGAACGTCAATGCTGTCTACGACGGCCTCCTCGACAGGGGCGTGCAGCCCTTTGTCGAACTCAGCTTCATGCCGCGCAGTATGGCTAGCGGAACAAAGGAGTTCGGGTTCTATCGGGCGAATGTAACCCCGCCCAAGTCTATAGAAAATTGGACCGGGCTCGTGGACAAATTCGTCCGCAACCTCATCCAGCGCTATGGTGCCACCGAAGTGCGGCAATGGTATTTCGAGGTGTGGAACGAGCCCAATCTCAACCCTCCGTTCTGGACCGGCACGCAGGAAGACTATTTCGCGCTATATAAGGCCACTGCGGCAACGGTGAAGGGTGCCGATCCGAGCCTGCGAACGGGTGGCCCGGCAAGCTCTGCGGTGCAATGGCTGCCGCAATTCCTCGACTACTGCGCGCGCAACGACGCGCCGGTCGACTTCGTATCGACCCACACCTATCCAGGCGACGATCAGGCGATGATCTTCGGGCAGGCGAACAAGTTCAAACAGTACGATGTCGTGCCCGCTGCCGTGGCACAGGCGCGCTCGCAGATCGATGCGTCCAAGTTCAAAGGCACCGAGCTGTGGCTCAATGAGTGGTCGTCGGATAGCCCCGCGATGATTTCTCACGCCATCGTCAACAGCATGCCCCATTGTCATGCGATGGGTCAGTGGCAGATCAGCGGCGAATATGAGGAAATCATGGTGGCGCCCTGGATTTTCAAAGAGGGCCAGAACGGGTGGGGCATTCTCGCTCGCGGCAACGTGGCGAAGCCAGAGTTCAACACTTACAAGCTGCTCAACCGTCTCGGAAATCGTCGTCTGGCCGCCACCGGGCCGGCCCTCGCCTCGCAACAAGACGGCGGCGGGTTTGCGGCCCTCGTGTGGAACTTGGCCGATGTGCAGCAGGCGCCAGGTTTCCCCGGGGCAAGCAGCAAGCGTGTGATCGTCGGTAGCCGGAAGTTGCTCGCGGTTCGCCTTCGCGGTGCGCAAGCAGGGCAGCAGGTCAAGGTCAGCTACGTGGACCAGGAGCGCGGGTCGCCTTACCCGACCTGGCGGTCGATGGGCTCGCCCCGATATCCTACGAGGGCACAACTCGACACGATCCGTAAGGCCGCTGAGATCGCGCCGCCCGAGCTGCGAACCTTGGACGCACGTGGGCAACTCGTCCTTGATCTGCCGGCAGAGGGCGTCGCGCTCATCGAGTCGGTGTGACGGGATATCCGTTGCGGCGCGTTTCGGGAGTGCGTCACCTTGCCGGGCGCCGCGCTCGCCCGATCTTATGGACTGCCTAGCCGCAGTTGGGGTCGACCGGCTGGGCACTGGTACGCGTTGGGTCTGGTCGCCCCTGAAAGCCCTTCAAAGGAACTTATGATGACACCGTACCCCGCCTCTGCCACTTGTCCTGGCCAAATCGGCAAGGTCCGCGTCGTCATGCGGCAGGGGCGCCGTTCGATTAGCCTTGGCGCGCTCGCTGCGGTGCTGCTCACCTGCCCAGGTCCGCTGCAAGCCCAAGATATCCTGTATGCTCAGGACCAGGGCAAATCGACGGAGGCGAACGCCACTGTCCGCGGCCTCTGGCTGAACCGGCACCTTTCGCCAGATGCCCGTGCTGACGCAGCCTTGGCCGCGATGACACACCAAGAGAAGATTGCCATTCTGAACGCGGACCCGATCGGTGTGCCCCGCCTCGGGATTTCTGCGGTTAAGGAGACGGACGCCAGCCTGGGCGTCGCGAACATCGGCAACCTGCGGAAGGGATTCGTCGCGACGGCCTTGCCGGCGTCCTTGCTCTTGGGTTCGTCCTGGGACGCTGACCTGGCTTTTCGCGGCGGCGCGATGATTGGATCCGAGGCTCGCGCCAGCGGATTCGGGATTCTCCTTGGCGGGGGCGCAAACCTGATCCGCGACCCGCGTGCGGGCCGCAATTTCGAATATATCAGCGAAGACCCTTTACTGACTGGTGTGCTCGTCGGTCGGTCGATCGCCGGTATTCAGAGCAACAAGATCATCTCGACGATCAAGCATTTTGCGCTCAACAACCAAGAGACCGGCCGGGCGGTCTATTCAGTCGACATCGACGAAAAGACCCTGCGCGAAACCGAACTGATCGCGTTTCAAATAGCGAACGAGATCGGCAAGCCCGGTTCCGTCATGTGCTCCTACAACCGTGTGAATGGCATATACGCTTGTGAAAACAAGTTTCTTCTGACCGACGTGTTGAGACGGGACTGGGGGTACAGGGGCTTTGTCATGTCGGACTGGGGCGCCGTCCACTCAACCGAGGCGCTGATCAACGGCCTGGATCAGAAATCGGGCGGAAACATCGACACGAAGCTGTTCTTCAGCAAGGAACTGGAGCCGAAGCTCGCGGACGGCACAATTCCTCGTTCAGCGGTAGACATGGCGGTGCACCGGATACTGCGCTCGCTCTTCGCCAGCGGGCTGGTGGATAGTCCGCCGATTAAGGCTGAAATCGACTATGCTGTTCACGCAGACGTGGCGCAGGCTGTGGCTGAAGGCGGCATTGTGCTGTTGCGCAACGAAGGGAATGTGCTGCCTCTCGCCCGCACGGCGAAGCGGATTGCCGTCATCGGCGGACACGCTGATCTAGGCGTTCTGTCGGGCGGCGGTTCGTCGCAGGTCGTACCCGTCGGAGGTTTTGCTCTCGAAATCCCCCATAAGGGTCCGATCAAGCGGAGCTACGGTGGCACGGTGCCGTTGGCGGCGATACGCGGAGCCTTTCCGGATGCGCATGTCGACTATCTTGATGGCAAGGATGTTGCTGCTGCTGCCGAACTGGCCCGCAGGGCCGATGTGGCAATCCTGTTCGCCGAGAAATGGTCGAATGAATCGGATGACAGCGCCGACATGTTGCTCGGTGAAGGGCAGAACGAATTGATCGATGCGGTGTCGGGGGCCAATCCTCGCTGTGTTGTCGTGCTTGAAACAGGCAATCCGGTACTCATGCCGTGGGCATCTAGGGTGCCTGCTATCTTGGCCGCATGGTATCCCGGTCAACGCGGGGGCGCGGCCATCGCGGAAATCCTCTCGGGCCGAGTTAACCCGTCTGGCCATCTGCCCGTGACCTGGCCCGCCCGCGTGGATCAACTGCCGCTACCCGCCCTGCCGGGCGCCGATGTCCCGCGCGCCAATGCGGAAGTTCGCAAGGCGTTCGGGTTCCAAGCCGACCGGATGCCGTTCGACATCAAATACCCGGAAGGCTCCGACATCGGATATCGGTGGTTTGAACGGACGGATGCAGTACCCCTTTTCCCGTTCGGCCACGGTCTGAGCTACACGGCGTTCCGCTACGACAAGTTGAAGGTTACAGGAGGACGCCAGCTCACGGTCCGCTTTCGCGTGACCAACGTCGGAGCGATCGAGGGCGCCGACGTCCCGCAGGTCTATGTTTCCCGGCGGGGCGCCACGAGGCGCCTGATCGGCTGGAGCAAGCCCCGTCTGAAAGCCGGGCAATCGCGGACGATCACGGTCACGGCCGATCCCCGCATCATCGGCGAATACAATGCGGGCTTGCGCGCTTGGGTCGTCCAAGAAGGGCAATATACCGTTGACCTTGCCTATGACGCTGGACGTGTTGCCCAGACCTCTGATGTCACGATGAACCGTCTGGAAATTCGTCCTTAGATCTGGTGCAGCCCGCCGAGCTGGCTTGGGCGCCAGTGATCACGACATGTCGCGACCGCAGTCTGTCCGTCACAGCCTCCGCTTCGGCTATGAGCCCCGCCCGGCATCCATGCCTTTGCGACCCCGGCTACCAGCGGCTGGCCACGTCCGCGGCTCGGTTGCTCGCGCGGAGTTGCCGGTAGGCGAGGAGCAGATGGCCGGCGCACCACAGGATGATCAGCATCGCGATCACCAGCGCATAGCGCAGCGACTCCTTGCCGGCGGTCGGTTGCATCACGTCGCTCAGGAGCCCCACCGCCTGCGGCCCGATGCCATAGCCGATCACCGTCGCTCCCATCGCCATGATCGCGGCGGTTCGCCCCCGGATCCGGGCTTCCGCCAAGCCCATCGCCAGACTGTAGGCGGGCGAGAAGATCAGGAAATAGCAGACCATCTGGAGGAACAACGTGGTGACGACGATTACCAGGTTATGCGCGAGGAGCGTCACCAGGCTCAGCGGGAAGTAGATGGCCGCCCCACCGAACGCCAACAGGGCCAGCCGCTCCGGCCGCCCCTTGGCGAGCCGCTCGGACAGCACGCTGCTCATGAAATTGCCGACGAGGCCGCCGATGCCGGTGGCGCCGGCCATGATCACCCCGATCGTGGCAAGCGGCAGTTCGTAGCTCCTCAGGAAGAACGAAGCCCACCAGGCCGAGGAGCTCGACGTGCAAAGCCAGAGGATCGCGACCGCCAGGACGACGTGCAGCAACGCCTTGTCGCGCCAAAGCAAAGCAAAGAAGGCGGCCAGCGAGACCTGCCCGGCCGGGTCGGCGGCGTTCGAGATCCGGGCCGGCTCGCCGATCGTCAGCGCCACGACCAGTGCCAGGACAAGGCCGGGAAAGCCGACGATCAGCAGCGCCACGCGCCAGCCGAAATGTGTCGCGACCCAGCCGCCCGCGACAAACCCGATCAGCGTGCCGATGGCGATGCCCATATGCACCGTGGCGATCGCCTTGGTGCGATGGCTCGCCGGGACGGCATCCGAAATCATCGACAGGGCGGTGGGCTGCAAGCCGGCTTCCGCGGCGCCCACGCCGAAGCGGAGCAGCAGGAGGCTGAGATAATTGCCGGCCAATCCGCACAAGAGCGTCATCGCGCTCCACGTGCCGATGCACGCGGCGAGCAGCGACTTGCGCGAGCCGCGATCGGCAAAAGTCCCGAGCGGCAGCGACGCCGCCAGGGTCCCCAAGGCAAAGGCCAGGCCGGAGAACAGGCCGAGTTGCGTGTCGCTGAGCCCGTATTCCTTCTTGATGGGATCCAGCAGCACCAGCACGATCGTGCGGTCGACGATGTGGCATGCATAGACCAGAAGCAGCACGATCAGCATGTACCGCTGCTTCTTCGTAAGACCTTCCATGCGGCCTCCCAAGACCCGGCGGCGGGACGCACGCCGATCGTTTCCATCGATGCCCGTCAGGCTTTCAAGAAGACTGCTGGGAGATCAATTGCGGTATGTCAATCGATGAGGCGGGCCGTAGAGTGCTGCCATCGCCGCGCACGAACGAGCCAGCCGTCGCCCGGTAGACGCCGCGGCCCGCGCCGGTGACGATCGCGACCCGCCCCTCCAGCTTGCCCCGCCCATCGCCTCCCGACACCGATGGGCGGGGCCGCGTGGCACACGGCCCGAGCCGGGCCTATTCCTCGCCGAACGGGAGCCTGACGCGCAGCCCGACGACACGCGGCGCGCCGTGGATCACGTTCGCGACGCCGACGCTGCCCGCCGCGCCGAAGCCGCCGACCTCGTAATCCTTGTCGAACAGGTTCTGGGCGTAGACTTCCGCCGACAGCCTGGTGCCGACGATCTTGTCCCAACGCACCGAGGCATTGACGAGATCGTAACCGGCCACCACCGAACCCGGGAAGTTCACCACTTCGAGCTGCAGCTCGCTGCGATGTGCGTAGTTGAGGTTAAAAGCGAAATCACCCTGTTGGGATCGCAGCACGGTCCAGTCGAGAGTAGCGCCGCTCTGGATCTTCGGCACGAAGGTAAACTTGTTGTTCGAACGATCGACCCCGTTGTCGATGTACTTCTTATACTTGGGATCGGTGTAGCCGAAGAAGCCGGACAGGGTGATATCCGACCCGAACCGCAGATTACCTTCCAGTTCGACGCCGCGAATCCGCGCCGAGGGCGTGTTGATGACGATCGACACGGGCGCACCCGCGGAGATGACCACCAGCGCGCGCTGGATGTTGGTGTAGTCCATCGTATAGGCCGCGACGTTCAACATCGCCCGGACATTGCCGCCGAGACTCCAGTTGGTCTTGGCGCCGATCTCGTAAGAGGTAGCGAATTCGGGCTCGAAGGGAACCTGCTGGGCAAGGCTGGTAGCCCGGCCGTTGAAGCCGCCCGACCGATAGCCGCGGCCGACCGTTCCGTAGAGCAGCACCGGCTCGACCGGGCGGACATCGAAGCCGGCGGTCCAGGTGGTCGCGGGAAACGACTTCGACGCAGGTTTGTGGCAATCCGCCCCAGCGCCGCCGACGATGCAGGTGAAGCTGCCGTCCGCGTTCACGCTGCGATTCTCGAAGATGATGTTCCGCTTGTCCTTGTTGTAGCGGATGCCGGCGAAGACGTGCGCCGGAAAGGAGGTCAGCAGCGTATAGTTCGCCTGGGTGAAGGCCGAGAAATTCTCGTTCTTCGCCTCGAACCGGTTCTGCGTGCGCGCGGTCGCCGTCTCCGGGCGGTTCACGTAGCTGTTCGAGAAATCGTGCCCCTTCTCCCAGAAGTAATAGCCGCCGGCGATGATGCTCAGGGAGTCGATCGGCTTGGCCTGAACCTGGAACTCCTCCGAGAACTGGCGGGTGTCGGATTCGACCTTGGTGCTCAGGACCGGGGCGACGGTACCGTCATGATCGACCGTGTCGTTGGCATATTGCCAGCGCGCGCCGATGATATTCTTGAGCGTGATCTCCGGCGATACCTCGAAAGTGGTGATATTGTTGACGCCGCCGGTATGGGCGCGGCTGAACGGCTTGAACTGGCTGTTCTTCTCATGCCAGTCGAGCGTGGCCTGCTCGGCGATGGCGGCGCGGTACTGCGCGCCGACCACGCTGGTGCCGCTCACCAGCAGCGGATTGAAGGTCACCGGAAAGAACGCCGGTCCGTTCGCCGAGCTGTGGAAATAGTCGGCGACGAACACGTTCTTGAACGATCCGAACTCCATCTGCACCGTGCCACGCAACGCATAGCGATCACGGTCGTCCAGCCGGTAGTCGCCGTTCAGAACCTTCGTGTAACCTTCGACATACTGGCGAAGGCCGGACAGGCGAACCCCGATATTTTCGGAGACCGGCAGGTTCAACGCGCCCTCCAGCGTGTATCCGTAGGGCGTCTCGATGGCTGCGCTCACATAGCCGCCGAAATCCTTGCCCGGCCGCTTCGTCTCGACCAGCAGCGCGCCGCCCACCGAACTGCGCCCGAACAGGGTGCCCTGCGGGCCTTTGAGCACCTGGACCGAGGCGACGTCGAACACTGCCGCGTCGAGGCCCGCTGGGCGGGCGAGATACTGTTCGTTGATGTAGACGCCGGTCGAGGGATCGACGCCGATCCCGGCGGTCGTCTGCACCTGGCCGCGAATCTGCACCGACGCCGAGGAACTCGATCCGTTCAGCGGCGTGATGCTGAGGCTGGGCGAAAGTTTCTGGATATCGGTAAGCGTGCGGATCTGCTGCCGCTCGATCTGCACCGGCGAGATCGCCGTGATCGCGATCGGAACGTCCTGCGCCCGCTCGCCCACACGGCGCGCAGTCACGATGATGTCTTCGCTAGCGCCCGAGGCAGGCTGCGCGGCAGGGGGTTCGGGCGAAACCTGCGCCTGGGCTGCGGCCGAAACCGAGCCAGCGACCAACAAAGCAAGCGAAACCGACCGTTTCATCCCTCTCCCCTTTTGAACTGTTACCAGCAGCCTCATAAAGGGTGATAGGTATAGTTCAATAGGGATCGATGCACCGGCGCGGGTTCTGACGCCATCGGGCTTCGGATTTGCCGCAGCGACGGCTGTTCGCGGTCAGACGTCCCAGGCGAGCGGAAGCGAATGTACGCCAAAGACCGAGCCGCCATAGGTCAGGGGCGCACCCTCGCCGATCCAGAACCGCGGCATGTTTTCCATCCACTCGTCGAGCGCGAGCCGCAATTCGCGACGCGCGAGATGCGAGCCGAGGCAATTATGCGGACCTGAGCCGAAGCTCACATGCCGCATCACGTTCGCCCGGCCGAAATCCACCTTGGCGGGGTCTTCGAACAGCGCCGGGTCGCGGTTCGCGAACATCGTCGACAGGGAGACCGCGTCGCCCTGCTTGAGGGAGACGCCGTGGAACTCGATATTACGGGTGACAAACCGCGTGGGGATCACGTTGCTGTTCGCGCGCAGCATCTCTTCGACGGCGGCCTGCCGGATCTTGGGATTGTCGCGAAGCTCGTTCTGCTTGTCCGGGTTTTCGGCAAGGAACTTGAACGTGAAGCCCAGCGCCGAGGCGACGGTGTCGAGCCCGGCCCCGTAGAGCACAAAACACATGCCGAGCATCTCGTCCAGGGTCAATGCGCGACCTTCAAACTCACTGCGGGCAATGTAGCTGACGACGTCCTGCCCGGGCTCCGCGGCGCGGCGTTCGATATAGCCGACGAGGTAGTTCTTGATCGAACGGGCCGCATTCGCCCGCTCGGCCATGTCCAGCCCGTGAAGAAGCTGGTTCTCCCAGCCGAGGAGCATCGGCGCGTCATCGAGCGGCAGGTCGAGGAGGCGCAGGAACACCGTGGTCGGCAGCGGCAGCGCGAACGCCTGCTGGAACTCGCACGCGCCGAGCGGGCGGATCGCGGCCGTCAGCTCGCGGATCGTGTCCTGAATACCTTCTTCCAACGCGTTCATGCGGGTCGGCGAGAAGACCTTGTTCAGAAACAGCCGGTAGGGCCGGTGCAGCGGAGGGTCCACCTCGAGCGGCAACATCGGCCAAGCCTCGCCGATCAGTTGCGAGAATCCCGAATAGCGGTCGCTGGAGAACAGCTCCGGAGACTGCAGCGCCTCGGTCACCAGCTCGTAGCTCTTGAAGACCCAGGTACCCCGTCCGCGAGGATTGAGGGGCGTGAAGACGATGTCGCGATCGTCGCGAAAGCGATCCATCGCGGTCGCGGGAAAGCTCCGGATGCCCTCGGCATCCAGGAAATCGACCCGCTGAACCAACTCCTCCGGAACATGCTGAGGAACGTCAACGATCACGTCCGCCATGATATGTCTCCTACTGCGACCAGGTTCTGACACGTGGAATCAAGCGATGGTAAAAGAGCGGCTTGCGCGGCCCGTAGGCACGCACAAGCCGCCATGAGAGCGGGCATCGCGCCCGCTCGTCCCGGGAGGGGCTCAGAAATTGTATCGCAGCTCAAAGCCGTACATCCGCGGCTCGCCGACCGTTGCCGGCACGAGTGCTGAACTGACGATGCCACTACTGTAGTACTTCTTGTCGGTGATGTTGTTCATGAACAGAGACAGGCTGTAGCTTTTCAGCTCATAAGTCAGGCGCCCGTTGAGCAGGCCGTAGCCCGGCAGCGTGGGATCGGCGCGCGCCTGGGCCAGATAGAACGAGGTGATATGCGAGTAATCGAGATGGGCGCGCAGCGACGCATCGTCGCCGAGCTTGAACTCGTAGGTTCCACCCAGCGTGTACTGCCATTTCGGGGAGAACCGCTGGACGGTTTCGGGATTGTCGTACTTCACTTTCACATAGGCGAGGTTGCCGTCGAGGGTCAGGCCGGGCAGCGGGCGGGCCGTCGTCTCGATTTCGAAGCCGTTGATCTTCGCGTTGCCGAGGTTGACGATCTGTGTCGTCGTGGTCGGCACGACCGGTGGCGACAGGATGACCTGCTGCTGAACACTCGAATAATCGACGTGGTAGCCGGACGCATTCACCCGCAGGTGACGATTGAGCAGATCCGCCTTGATGCCAGCCTCGTAGTTCGTCGCCTTGTCGGGCTCGAAGGCGGTCGACGAGGCGAAGTTCACGGCGCGGGGCTGCTGTCCGCCGCTGCGATAGCCGACATTGGTCTTCGCATAGAGGAAGATGTTGGGAGTCAGTTTGTAGTTTGCGCCGACGTCATAGGTGAAGTAATTGAAGTCGTCGGTGCGGTTGAGCTCGCAGGGCCCGTCCGGCGTCGTCGAGGTGATGATGTTCTGACCGGCCCCGTACACGCAGACCCGCGTTAAGGTACCGCGGTTGCGGCCGATCAGCGACTTGGTATCCCAGGTGTAGCGGCCGCCCAGCGTGATCGAGAAGCGGCTCGTCACGTCGAAATCGCCGTAGGCGAAAAGCGACTTGGACTCGTTGGCCGCCTGCGCATCGAAATCGGTGGAGGTGATCGGATTGCCGAACACCTTGGTGATGCCGGTGTTGATCTCCGCGCCTTTTTCCTTGAAATAATAGGCGCCGAGGATCCAGTTCAGCCGGCCGCCGAAGTTGTTGCCGAGGAACTGGAGTTCCGCGGTCTTCTGATGCTGGCGCTGATAGTTGGTCGGCGTGAACTCGACGAGCGCGATCGAGTCGGTCACGATGCCGGACGTATTCTGGTTAACCGCGTCGGCCTTGGTCCGGAGATAGGACAGAACCACTTTCGCCGTCACGTTGTCGCTGATGTCGTACTCGCCGGTGCCCTGGACGTATTTCGTGAGGTTGAAGCCCGAAGGCAGTCGCGGGATGAGCACCGAATAGAAATCCGCCGCGCGCTGATCGGAGTTCCGGAACGACTGCGAATAGGCGAAGGGGGATAGTGATGTGATCTGCGTCGACTCCACATCGCCCTTGATATTGGCAACGAGCGAACCGTGATCGGTGCTGCGATACAAATAGCCGCTCACATTCACGCGGACGCTGTCCGTCGGCCGCCACGCCAGGCTGAGGCGATGCGACTGGCGCGAATAGTCGTTCATCCGGACTGAATCGGTCGGCGTCAGGTTCGGCTCGGTGATCAGGTAGCCCTTGGTGTACCCGTCGCGCGCGTTGTACGATCCGGCATAGCGGATCGCGAGATGGTTCTCGACGAGCGGGACGGTCACCGCGCCCGAGACGGTGCGCATGTCGAAATTGCCGTAGCCGCCGGCGATGAAGCCCGTAAAGCCGCTGTCGACATCCGCCTGAACGGGAAGGATGCGGATCGCGCCGCCGATGGTGTTGCGGCCGAAAAGGCTGCCCTGCGGCCCTCGCAGCACCTCGACCCGCTCCACGTCGAGCAGGTCGCCAAGGACGCCATAGGCGCGGGCGACGTACATGTCGCCGATATAAACGCCGACCGACGGATCGCTGGTGATGTTAGGCTCGCTCTGGACCTGGCCGCGGATCGAGATCACGGCCGAGTTCGGCGTATTCGAGGCACGCCGAATGTTGAGGCCGGCGCTGATCGTGCCGAGATCGGCGACGTTGACGATATTCTTCTGGGCGAGTGCGGCACCGCCCAGCGCGGTGACCGCGACGGGCGCGGTCTGGATCGATTCGGAACGACGCCGCGCGGTGACGACAATTTCGGCGAGAGCGCCGCTGTCGCCGGATGCTGGAGCGCTCACTGCCGGCGGCGTGGATGCGCCGGCAGCCGCGGCCGTCTGGGCGGCAGCGCCGGATCCCGCGGCCAGCGACGCAGCCAATGCCATAAGGCTCACGGCCTTGGTACCTATGGAACTATTCATTGCGAGACCCCCTCTCCTGTGAGGATGAACGTTCTTGTGCACGATTCTTTTAAGTATTTACGGCCCTGTTCGCGGCAATATCAAGAACTCTTGGAATAATAAATCAGCTTTCACTATAGCCCATTCTCTCACGCATTACACATTACTTCCGGAGATGATCGACGCCGTACGCCAAGCCATTGCCGCCACTGGAGCGGTGGTGTTGGCAGCGACGATGCAGGGGAAGGCCGAAGCGTCCACGACCCGCAGCGCCTCGACGCCGCGCACGCGCAGTTGATCGTCCAGCACCGCCGCGCGGTCTCCGTCGGCCCCCATCCGCGCCGTCCCGCAGGTGTGGTAACCCCAGGTGCCGCTCTCGCGGATCGCCTGGAGGATCTCCTCGTCGGTCTCGACCCCAGGTCCGGGGAAAGTCTCCTCCGCGATCATCCCCCCGATCGGTGCCGCGGCGAAAAGCTTTCGGACATAATGGACCATCGCGATCGACACAGCGCGGTCGTAATCGGTGGACAGGGCCTCGGGCCGGAGCACCGGAAAATCCGCCGCATCGGTCGAACGCAGGCGCAGCGTACCCGTGCTCGTCGGCCGACTGGGATAGATCAGGCATTGCACGCCCGGCTCCTTCTCGAATCGCAGCGTCCTGGCGCCGAGATCGCGCGAGAAGGGGCCGATGAACATCTGCGTGTCGGCGGTCGAGGATTGCGGCAGCGCCTTGGCGAAGCCCATCAGACCATGCGCCGTGGTGGACATGAGGCCCCGCCTGAACATCAGGTAGCGCATCACGTTCAGAACAAGACGAAGGCCGCTATACTCCCGGTTTTGACTATAGCCACCCTTCAGCCTGTACTGCAGAGCGATGCCGCGATGCTCGTAAAGATTGTCGCCGACCCCCGGGCTGTCGACCAGCACGTCGATGCCGTGTTCGGCGAGGTGATCCGCCGGGCCGATGCCGGAAAGCATCAGGAGCTTAGGCGATTCGAACGCGCCGGCGCAGAGCAACACTTCCCTGTTCGCCCGCAGCGTGCGGGTAATTCCCTCGTGGCTGCAGGCCACGCCGACCGCACGCTTGCCCTCGAAGACGATCTTGCGGGCTAGCGTATCGGTAAAGACGCTCAGGTTCGGTCGCTTGCGCACCGGCTTCAGAAACGCATCGGCCGCGCTCATCCGCTGACCGTTCTTGATCATCTGCCCCATCGGGCCGATGCCTTCCTGGTCCTCACGGTTGACGTCGTCGCGCACCGGCAGGCCCACCTCGCCCGCCGCCTTCAGGATCGCGTCGCTGACGGGGTCGCGGGTGGGATTGACGCTGACATGCAGCGGTCCGCCACTCCCGCGCAGATCGTCCTCGCCGAGCTCGTGGTCTTCAATCGCCTTGAAGGCCGGTTTCAGCGCCTTCCAGTTCCAGCCTTTGGCGCCCAATCGCTCCCAGCGATCGAAGTCTTCCGGCTGACCGCGCGAATAAGCCATGCCGTTGACCGACGTCGAGCCGCCCAGTGTCTTGCCGCGCGCCCAAATGCCGGCCTCGCTGGCGGCGCTCGCCTCGATCGGATAATAGTAGAGGTACTTCGGCATTGTCAGCAACTTGCCGAAGCCCTTGGGCATATCGATGAAGAAGTTGCGATTTTCGGGGCCGGTTTCGACCAGCGCAACACGCACTTTGGGATCGGCGGACAGACGGTTGGCGAGCACGCAGCCGCCTGGACCAGCACCGACGATCAGATAATCATAGACTTCGTCCATCACGGCACGCAGCCCTTCACGCGGGCTCGGCCGCGAGGCCGAGCACCGTCTTGACCTCTACGAAGTTCAGCAGCCCCTCCTTGCCGTTCTCACGGCCGACGCCGGACGCCTTGTAGCCGCCGAACGGCACCAGCGGGTCGATGTAGAAGGTGTTGACGCCGAACGTGCCCGCACGGATGCGCCGCGCCACTTCATAGGCCCGCACCGGATCGGCACTGAACACCGCGCCGGCAAGCCCGTAGGATGTGTCGTTGGCGATATCGATCGCCACTTGGTCGTCGCCGTCATAGGGAATGACGACACCGACCGGACCGAAGATCTCCTCGCGGGCGATGGTCATCTGGTTGTCGACATCGGCAAAGAGCGTCGGCTCGACATACCAGCCGCGATTATGCGCCGCCGGGCGACCACCGCCGGCGATGAGTCGCGCGCCTTCGTCACTGCCGCTCGCGATCAGCCCCTCGATACGGGTGCGCTGTCGCTCGGCGATGACCGGGCCGACATCGACCGACGGATCCATCGGATCCCCGACCACCAACGTTGCCACCCTGGCGCTCAGCGCCTCGACGAACTCGGCCTGACGCGCGCGCGGCACGACGATCCGCGTCAGCGCGGCACAGGCCTGGCCGTTGTTGAAGGCGAGGCCGAACGGCACGGCGGAGGCGGCGACCGCGTCCGCCGACGCATCCGACAGCGCGACGGCAGCGGATTTGCCGCCGAGTTCCAAGGAGCAGCGGCGTATGTCGCGCCCGCAGATCTCGGCGACGCGCCGTCCGGCCGCCGTACTGCCGGTGAAGGCGATCTTGTCGACCCCCGGATGACGGACGAGATGCTCGCCTGTCTCCCGCCCGCCCGGTACAAGATTGAAAACACCCTTGGGCAGCCCAGCCGCCTCGCAGGCGTCGGCGAAGATATAGGCGTCGAGCGGCGCCTCCGGTGACGGCTTGGCGACGACCGTGCAGCCGACGACCAGCGCCGGCGCCGCCTTCATCATCAGCATATGGAGCGGGCCGTTCCACGGCGTGATCGCACCGACCACGCCGACGGGTTCGCGGCGTATGATCGCCGGGCCGATCGCGCCCTGGCGAACTTGGACCAGACCCATCTCCCGGGCGAGCTTGATAAAATGATCGATCAGGAAGGACGAGCCGTCGGTCCCGCGGCCCAGCATCTTCATCGGGCCGCCCATCTCGCCCGAAAGGAATTCAGGGATGCCGGGCCCGCGCATACGCATCTCGTCGACCACACGCATCAGGATTTCCGCGCGCTCTTCCAGCGTCATGTACGGCCAGGGTCCGCGGTCAAACGCCTGCCGCGCCGCCGCAACCGCGGCATCTATGTCGGCGGGCTGGCCCGCGGGAACTCGGCCGAAAACCTCCTCGTTCCGCGGCGAGATCACGTCGATCATCTCGGACGAGCTTGGCTTGGCCCACGCGCCATCGATGAAGAACGTGTCGCGCGAGGTAGGCAGTGTCGATGCCATTCAGGGCTCTCCCGATCAACTCGCTTTGCAGCGCTTTTGTCCTATCCAGCTCGATTGCGTTAACGGAGAACGGTTTTGCGGCTGGCTTTCTTTGAACAAACGTACAGCTTTCGCCAGCAGATGCCAGTGATTTTTTGAATGGGGGTACCTCTTTTCGATTTGGGTTGAGTCATCGACCGCGTCGTCGCATCGATCTGCGATGGGACCGCGCCGAAGCCGCAAGACCGAATTGCTGAAGGCCGCCGAGCAACTGTTCGCGGATCGCGGCTATCACGGCGCCACGATCCGCGACATCACCGCAGCCGCAAAGGTCCCGCTGGGGCTGGCGACCTATCATTTCGGATCGAAGGAGGGCCTTTACGAGGCGGTGCTGCGCAGGCGCGAGCCCGAGCTGATCAGCTCGCTGGACGGATCACTCTCGCAATTGCTGAAACGAAAGCCGGAACCGACGACGGATGAGCTGATCGAAGCCTTTCTGACCCCGCATGTCCGCCTCGTCCACGCGGACGAGGGATGGCGGAATTACATGCGCATCCTCTACCAGCTGGCCGGATTCGACGACCGCAATCGGCGCGGCGCGCTCCTGTTCGAATCCTTTCAGGAGGTGATGGGGCGCTACGTCGCGGTTCTCGGCCAGACTCTTCCGGGCTGCGATCCCGTTCAGATCCGCCGCTCGCTGATCCTCGTCCGGATGCTGCAGATCAGCTTCTCAGCGGAAGGCCTAGGCGGTCGCGCGGCGTTCGATTCGGATCGCCTGCCGCTCAACCTCTTGCCTGCGGTCGTGCGGTTCTGCGCGGCGGGCTTCCGGGCCGCGCTGGGGCCGGAAGCCGTCGCGAATGTCGCAATGACGGTACCGGCCGAATCGAAACTCCAGCGGCGCGCGTCATAGTCGGTCCTTCCACACCGTCAGCGCATCGAGGCACTCGACGGCGGCGCCGGACGCCCAAAGCGGATTGACCTCCAGCGACACGAGATCGGGCCCGAGCGCAATGGCCGCGTTGCCGATCGCCGCCACCACCTCCGCGACCTTCCGTCGATCGATCGCTGGCTGCCGGCGATAACCGTCGAGCAGCCTGGCCGCTTTCAGCCGGCCGAGCATGGTCTCGACTTGTTCGGGCGAAACCGGGAGCAGGCTAAGATCCGCATCGGCGAGCACCTCAACCCAGACCCCACCGAGACCGACCGCCAGCACCAGGCCCCAGGTCGCGTCGCGGGCGATGCCGACGATCAGTTCGACGCCAGCGCCGCGCATCGGCGAGATGGTGACGCCATCGAGTCGCGCCGCCGGTTCGGCCCGGCTCACTCGGTCGACCATGGCCGCGAATTCGGTCCGGGCCGCGTCCGGCCCACTCACGCCGAGGGCGACGCCGCCGACCTCGGTCTTGTGGGCGATGTCCGGGGACAGGATCTTGAGCGCGAGGCGACCGCCCAGTTCGGTGGCGATCGTTGCCGCCTCTTCGGCGGTCCGGGCGATACGAACCGGGATCGTCGGCACTCCACGCGACGCGAGATAGTCCAGCGCCTCGTGCTCATTGGCCGGCCGGACCTGCGCGGAAACGATCGCGGTGGTGTCGAGCGCCGGCGGCGGCCCGGCCCTGGCCGCGGCCGACCAGCGGAAGGCGCCGCCCGCCGCCGCCATCGCCATGCCAAGCCCGGCCGAGGACAGCGCCATGCCGGTCGTCTCCAGCGTCTCGCGGGCATAGTCGCTGACCGAGAGATAGGATTGCGGCAGAAGGAAGCCAGGGACGCCCGAACGCCGCACCCCGGCCGCGATATGCGCGATCGCCGGCCGGCCCAAAGTGTCGGTTCTGGCCTCCTGCGCCAGATCGAAGCAGCCGGCGACCAGCGCGACCGCCTCGTCCTGGCCGGCGATCGCGACGGCGTCCTCGAACGCCTGCAGGTTCGACAACACGCCCCCGGTTACGTCGAGCGGGTTCTGCACGGTCGCATAGGCCGGCAGGATCGCCTTCAGCTTCTCCTTGGTTGACGGTGAGAAGGTCGCGAACGGCACGCCCTCCGCCTCCCCGAGATCGGCGATCATCTCACATGCGCCGCCCGACAGCGAGGCCACCGCGAACCCACCCTCGCCCAGCACGCCCGTATGCGCGAGCATGTTGGCGCTCTGGAGCAGTTGCTCCATCGTGTTGACGCGGACGATGCCGAGATCGCGGCAGATCGCGTCGAACACCTTGTTGTCCCCGACGAGCGCGCCGGTATGCGCCTGGGCAACCTGCGCCGCGAGCTCGCCGACGCCGACCTTGAGCAGGACGATCGGCTTGCGCGCCGCCAGCGCGCGGCGCGCCGCCGCAATAAAGGTCGTGGGACGCCGCGCGGATTCGACGAAGACGCCGATCGCGCGCGTCGCCGGGCAATCGATCATGAACTCGATGGCGTCGGCCATGTCGACCGAGGCCTCGTTTCCGACGGCGATCACGTGCGTCAAGGAGACGTTGGTGGCGTGGCCGCTGTTCGAGATGACGCCGGCCGTGGCTCCGCTCTGACTGACGATGCCGACGCAGGGATCGGGCAGTATCGGCACCCGCACCGGAATCGCCGACAGCGCCACGCGATCGACCAGGTTCACGAAACCCAGGCTGTTCGGGCCCATCAGGGTGATGCCGAGCGTCTCTGCGATTCCGAACAGGCGCGCCTGTTCGGCCGCGCCGGCCTCACCCACCTCGGCAAAACCCGAAGTGACGACCACGCCGTTGCGAATGCCCGCCTCGGCCATGTCGCGCAGCGTTTCCTCCAGTGCTGCGGCTGGAACCATCACGAACGACGCATCGACCGGCTCGCCGATCAGCGTGGCGCGGGCGATGGTCTCGCGCCCCAGCACGCTGCCACCGCGGCGGTTCACGAGATGCAGCGGCCCTGAATAATCGAGCGCTTCCAGCGTGCGGATGACGAACCGGGCCCAAGGGTTGTTCTCGGATGCGCCGAGGATGGCCACCGATTTTGGGGCGAACAGGCGCTTCAGGTCGATCGACACGAAATCCCCTCCATGAAATTCGAAAGCCATCGACGATGCGGCTTTCAGGCGTCGCGACGTTCAACCGTCCGCGATCTGGAGCAGGATGCGGACGAGTTCCTCTGGGCAGGAATAGAAGGGCGAGTGATCGCTCCGCAGTTCGTGCGTGACGACGCCGGGCATCGCCGCCGCCATTGCACGCTGGGCCGCGACCGGAATCCCGCGATCCTGCAGGGTGAGTATGTAATGTGCGGGCACGCTGCCCCAACGCTCCCGCGTCACCACAAGCGGGTCGCGCATCGGGCCGAGCGGCTGTGGCACGAGCCGGGCATAGGCGCGCTCCGCATCGTCCGCCGCCGTTCCGGAGTAGAAGCCTTCCATCGCCGCCGCCCGGCTGATGGTGACGGAAGCACCATCGGCCGTGGGCACGAAGCCCTCGCGGATCACATTGCCCTTGCCGGGTACCGGCGGCGGTGCCTGGCCCGCGATCTGCGGCACCAGTGCGGCGAGGTAAACGAGCGCGCGGACGCGGTCGGGACGCGCCTCGGCGGCGGCCGAGACCGTCCTGCCGCCGAGCGAGTGCCCGACGAGGATAGGCGTCGACGATCGGCCGGCGATTTCGCCGAGCAGTGCATCGCGATAGCGGTCGAGCGTGACGGTCGCGGCCGCCATGACGCCGTCCGCTCCGGGAAGGTCGATGGCGATCGCCTCATGGCCGGCCGCAATGAGGTGCGGCAGGACGCGCTCCCAGCACCAGGCGCCATGCAGGCCGCCATGAACGAAAACGAGTGACGCCAAGGCCTCTCTCCCCTCCATGCGGCGTGCCTGTGCGGCATCGCCGTCGTTCGTCCGCGCGCTTCGATCGTCGCCCGGTGCCGAATGGCGGACGCACAGGCGGCGCCCGCCCGCCGCCGCCTAGCCCACGAAAGCGCGTTCCATGACGTAGGTCCCCGGCGCGGCATGCGTGCCTTCCACCAGGCCCTGCGATTCCAGGAGTGCCGCCATGTCCTTGTTGAAGGCCATCGAACCGCACAGCATGAAACGAAACGATCCGCGATCGGCGTCGTCCACGCCGATATCGCTGCGGAATTCCCCGCTGCGGATCAGATCGGTGATCCGCCCGCGCTTGCGGAAATCCTCGCGCGTGACGGTCGGGTAATAGATGAAGCGGTCCTTCAGCGCCTCGCCGAAGATCTCGTCGTTGCGGATGTCCTCTTCCAGCAGCGACCGGTAGGCGAGCTCCTCGACCTGGCGGACGGTGTGGGTGATGATGATCCGATCGAACTTCTCATGCGTTTCCGGGTCGCGCAGCACCGACAGGAACGGCGCGAGCCCGGTTCCGGTACCGACCATGCACAGGGTCTCCCCGGGCAGCAGCGCGTCGATCACCAGCGTTCCCGTCGGCTTCTTGCCCAGAAAGATGTGATCGCCGACCTGCAGGTGCTGCAGCCGCGAGGTGAGCGCGCCGTCCGCGACCTTGACGGAGAAGAATTCCAGGTGCTCGTCCCAGCTCGGGCTGGCGATCGAATAGGCGCGCAGCAGCGGCTTGCCGCCCTCCCCGAGCAGGCCGATCATGATGAATTCACCCGAGCGAAAACGGAAGGTCGCGGGACGCTCGACCTGGAAGCTGAACAGCCCCGCCGTCCAATGATGGACATGGGTGACGCGGACGAGGTGCAGACCGCGGGCCTCCGCAATGTCCCTCATCGCATCGAAATCGGCGGTCGGCGTCAGCTCGGTCATCAGGTCCTCTCGGGAAAATTGCATGCGAGCCATGCCGTGGGCGTCGCGGACGGCACGGATCGAACCGGTCTCAGCCGGCAACGAGGCGACTCGGTCCGTCTGAGAAAAGCAGGTCGCGCATAAATCCGGCTCGCGCCACGATCGCCTTTCCGCAACAGGGCCTCCTCATTCCTTTTCCTCTTTACCCTCTTATTGGCAGAGTTGAGCCGGGCAGTTGCTCGATCCCAGTCCTTGACGCCCAAGCTTATGTCACGGTTTTAGAAGCTTGAGAAGGGTCGCCTGTGCAATTGATATATCGGAATAACATGTTCGCGCGGGCGCTGCTGCGAAGCGGATCGACGGCTTTCTGATGATGATGGAATTGCCATGGCAGGCGATCGCGCTCGATTCCGTGATCATCAACGCGCCTAGGACGAGCGCCGGCACGGTGCCGAGCGGATTCCAAACCGTCCCCGGGCGATGGCGACCTGGGTTTGTGCCCTGGTCAGTCACCCCCCTCCACCGTTCCGCCATCAGCGATTCTTCCAGTGCGGCGCCCGCTTCTGGGCAAAGGCGGTGAGCCCTTCGATCATGTCGTCGCTGGTCGCGAGATCGTCGAGTGCCGGCGAATGGACCGCCGCGCGCGCCGCCTCATCCCCATTTGGGAAGGCGTCCAGTTCGTGGATCATCTGCATCGTCAGCCGCACGGAGGTCGGGGAGACTGCGGCGATTTCGTCGGCGAGCCGGCGCGCCTCCGCCAGCACCTCGCCCGCCGCGGAGACGTGGTTGACGATCCCGATCGCCCGCGCCTCTTCGACACCGAACGGCCGGCCGGTCAGCAGCAGTTCCAGGGCGATCTTGCGCGGGATCTGGCGGGTGAGCCGGGCGATCCCCCCCGCTGCGGCGATGACGCCGACTTTGACTTCGGAGAGGGCGAACCTGGCCGCGGGATCGGCGACGACCATGTCGGCAGCCAGGCAGGTTTCGAAGCCGCCGCCGAATGCGGTGCCGCTGACCGCGGCGATGATCGGCTTGGTGCGGCCGACACGGCTGGTGATCCCGGCGAAACCGCCGCGCGGCATCCAGGACGGCTTGCCGCTCGCCTGCCATTTCAGGTCAGCACCTGCGCAAAAGGTCGATCCGGCGCCAGTCAGGATCGCGACCCACAGTTCGGCATCGGCCTCGAAAGCGTCGAAGATTTCGTCCAGTTCGTCATTGGCGACCGGCGAGAGGCAGTTGCGCACGTCGGGCCGATTGATCGTCACCTCCAGGACATGTCCGCGCCGCGCGACCAGGACGTGTTCGTAGCCATCGCGCAGCCGCGGCGCCGGTCTCGCGAACCGCGCCGCCAGCGCGACCGCATCGAAGGCGAAGCGGTTGCCGAGGGGCGTCGCGCAGACATGGACCGTCCGGCCGATCGGATCCTCCGCCACCATCGCGGCGAGGGTTTCGGGATCGGCCTCGTTGGCGATGAACCGTTCGCCCGAGCGCAGTTCGCCAATGATGACGCCGCGGCTCGGCACGCCCTTCGTATAGGCCAGAGTATAGGTGAGGATCCGCCCCTCGCCGACCGGCTCGCGCGCCACTTGCGGGCGTGGAGCCTTGTCGAGTTCCTCCTGCAGCTCCGCCTGGGGGCAATCGGTCCACTCGGCGGGCGAGGTCGAAAGGACCGCCGCACCGTATTTCGACAGGAAGCCGCCATTGACCGCGACCAGGCCGAACGTCCCTGGTTGCGCCCGCAGCCGTTCCACCATCGTGGCGAAGGCATGGGTCGAGTAGTTGTTGCCGGGCCCGCCGAAATAGGCGAGGCCGCCGGTCACGGTGAGGTCGCGTGGATCGTCGGGCGAGAGGCCGAGGGCGTCGACCGCCGAGGCGAAGACCGCGATCGGGAAGCAGCTGTAGAAATCGAAATGGTCGATATCGGCCGTCGTCCTGCCGGCCCGCTGCAGCGCCGTCCGCAACGCCAGCGCCGCCGCGGGCGAGGCACCGGGATCGGGGCGCTCGATGATGTCGCGCTCGTCGGCGAGCGCACAGCCGTGGAGATAGACCCACCGGCTCTCGTCGATGCGGAGCGCGCGCGCCTTTTCGATCGACATGACGATGACCGCCGCCGCCTGGTTCACCTGGTCGCGCGAGACCAGCTTCACCGGATAGGGGTCCGCGACCATGCGATTACGTTCGGTCACGGTCGTGATCTCCTCGACCGTCATCTCACTGGCTGCGGCCGACGCATAGGGGTTCGCCGCCGCGACCCGGGTGAACGGCGCAAACAGGGCACCCATCTCCCGCGCGTAATCTTCCCGCGACAGGCCGAGCCGGGCTCGCCGGGCGTTTTCGAGCAGGCCGTAGGCGATCGGCGCCGCGTGGATCCCGTGCGCGGTATTGCGCCGGTTGACCAGCCCCTTGGCGCCCCGCCCCTCATCCTCCATCGTGCCGTCGGAATCCTCGGCCCAGTTCCGGCTGTCGCCCCGCGCCTTGAGATGGCGGACGGTGGAAATGGCCTCGGCCCCGACGACGGCACCGGCCTCGATCTGGCCGGCGAGGATCCGCTCGGCCAGATCGACGAGCTTCGCGAGCGGCGTTTGCCCGCCGGCCTTGGTGAGAATGGTGGTGGCCGGCGACAGCCCGAGCCGGGCCGCAACCGCGCGCGGGAACTTCGCCGGCTTGCCGAACACTGCCGGGAAGGTCACCGAATCCTCAAACGTGCGGATCGCCGCCAGAGCGCCAAGCGACGCGAGCGCACCATGCCCCGCATCCTCGCCGGCACGACGCAGCGCCTCCGCGGCAAGATCCGCCGCCGACCAGCCGTAATAGGCGGGATCGTCCAGGCGATCGACCGCTTGGCCGACACCGACGATGACGGGGGTGAATCCTGACAGCATCAGGCAAATCCTCTACCGCAAGTGGCGCCTTCTTCCGCCGCCATCGATTCGAGAGGGGCATAAACGAGGTCATTGCTACAACTCAATAGCACCGCGGCCTCTTCTCAAGAGCAGGCGGTCGTGAAATAAGCGCAGCGAATCGCAGCGCACCGACCTGCGGGGAGCGTCGGCCCGCGTGAAGACACGACAAGAGAGGAATAGCGGATGCAGACCAGGGCGGCAGTGGCATTCGGCGTGAACGAGCCGCTTCAGATCGTGACGCTCGACCTGGCCGAACCTGGCGAGAACGAGGTGCTCGTCCGGACGAACGCGGCAGGATTGTGCCATAGCGATCTCAGTATGGTGGAGGGCAAGGTCGCCGCCTATCCGTTCCCGATCGTCCTCGGTCATGAGGGCGCCGGCACCGTCGTCGCCTGCGGCCCCGGCGTCACTTCGCTGCAGCCGGGCGACCATGTCGTGCCAGTCGCTGTGCCCGAATGCCGGCAATGCGAGAACTGCACCTCGGGCAAGACGAACTTCTGCCTGGAGATGACTCGGCGGCCGAAGAGCCCGTTCTCGTTCGACGGACAGAGCGTGGCGGCCTTCTGTTCGCTCGGCACTTTCTCCGAATATTCGGTGATTACCGAGAGCCGTCTGGCCAAGGTGCGGCAGGACGCGCCGGACGACATCATCTGCTATATCGGCTGTGGAGTCATCACCGGGGTCGGCGCGGCACTCAGGACCGCGGGCGTGACCCCCGGTTCCTCGGTCGCGATCTGGGGCATGGGCGGCATCGGCCTCAGCGTGCTGCAGGGCGCGCGTATCGCCGGTGCGGCCAAGATCGTCGCGATCGACGTCAATCCTGCGCGCGAGCAGATCTCACGCGACTATGGCGCGACCCATTTCATCAATCCGCGCGAGACGAGCGACATCACCGCCGCACTGCGCGATATCGCCGCCGGCGGCGTGGATTTCGCGTTCGAGTGCGTCGGCCATACCGGCCTGATGCGCACCGCGCTGGAAGCGACCAATCCGGGCTGGGGCGTCGCGATCAGCGTGGGCATCGCCGGCGGCAATGCCGAGCTCACCTTCAACCCGGCGTCATTCATGACCGGACGGACGTGGAAGGGGTCGGTGCTGGGCGGCGAGAAGACCCGGACGACGGTGCCGGTGCTCGTCGATTGGTACCAGGACGGCTTCCTCAAGCTGGACGAGCTGGTGACGCACCGGCTGCCGCTGGAGGAGATCAATCACGGCTTCGACATGATGAAGAGTGGGGAAGCGATCCGATCCGTCGTCGTCTTCCGGCACGATTGAGGAGAGAGCGAGCATGGCCACCTTGTTGGCGGAAGACCGCGTTGCCGAGATGCTGATGAAACCCCGCCTACTGCTGATCGACGGCAAGCAGGTGCCCGCGCAATCGGGCAAGACCTACGAGGTCATCAACCCCGCGACCGAGGCCGTGATCGCGACCGTCGCCGAAGCCGGCGCGGCGGACATCGACCTGGCAGTCAAGGCCGCGCGGCGCGCCTTCGATGCCGGCACCTGGCGTAACCTGACCGGCGCGGAGCGAGCCCGCATCATGCTGCGCTTCGCCGACCTCGTCGAAGCGAATGCCGAGGAGATCGCGCTCACCGAGACGATGAACAACGGCATGCCGCTGGCCTTCGCCCGCGGCAGCGTCGCCGCCGGGGCGCGCACGACACGCTGGTTCGCCGGAGCGACGACGCGGATCGGCGGGCAGGCGCTGGGCTCCTCGCTCTCCCAGCCGGGGGAGTTCCACGCCTATACCCGGCGCGAGCCGATCGGCGTGGTCGGCCTGATCACGCCTTGGAACGGGCCGATCGGCACCTTCTTCTTCAAGGTCTCGCCGGCGCTGGCGGCGGGTTGCAGCTGCGTCCACAAGCCCTCCGAGGTCACCCCGCTGACCGCGCTCCGCCTCGGAGAGCTCGCGCTCGAGGCCGGTCTCCCGCCCGGCGTGCTGAACATCGTGCCCGGCTTCGGCCATGATGCCGGTGCCGCGATGGGCAACCACCCCGACATCAACAAGATCTCCTTCACCGGATCGACCCTGGTCGGCAAGGAACTGGTCCGCCAGTCTGCGGGCAACCTGAAGCGCATTACCCTGGAGCTCGGCGGCAAGTCGCCCTGCGTCGTGTTCGACGATGCCGACATGGACATCGCGATTCCGGGCGCCGCGATGGCGATCGCCGCCAACTCGGGCCAGGTCTGCTTCGCTGGTTCACGGCTGTTCGTGCAGCGCAAGTCCTACGACAAGGTCGTGGCCGGGATCGGCGCCTTCCTTGAAAAGCTGAAGGTCGGCGACGGCACCGACCCGGCCACCAATCTCGGCCCGCTGGTGTCGGCCCGGCAGCGCGAGCGCGTCCTGAGCTATATCCAGTCCGGACGCGACGAGGGTGCCACGCTCGTCTCCGGTGGACAGCCGATCGAGGGCAAGGGCTTCTTCGTGTCGCCGACCGTCTTCGCCGACACCAATTCCGATATGCGGATCGTCAAGGAAGAGATCTTCGGGCCGGTGCTCGTCGCGACGATGTTCGACGACGTGAACGACATTCCCGCGCTTGCCAACGCGACCAATTACGGCTTGGGCGCGGGCATCTACACGACCAATCTCAGCACGGCGCACCGCCTCGCCGCGCGGATCGAAGCCGGCAATGTCTGGGTCAATTGCTACAGCATGCTCGATGCCTCGATGCCGTTCG
>Ga0207668_10000306_pt1 | contig 32058 bp, 37 predicted proteins | sample KBSS43metaG_FD_184323 | JGI IMG/M metagenome (GOLD analysis project Ga0207668, IMG submission 184323) | Switchgrass rhizosphere microbial communities from Kellogg Biological Station, Michigan, USA - KBS S4-3 metaG (SPAdes) (version 2) | ecosystem: Host-associated > Plants > Roots > Rhizosphere...
GACGGCCGACTTCGACGAAGGCCCGATCATCGAGCAGGCGGTGACGCGCATCACGCACCGCGACACGCCGGAGGACATGGTGCGCAAGGGCCGTGACGTGGAGCGCATGGTCCTGACCCGCGCCGTCCGCGCGATCCTGGAGGACCGGGTGCTCCCCAACGGCTCTTCGACCGTCGTCTTCTGGGGGTAGTTGGCGGAGAGGCAGGGACTAGGCCAATTCGTCCAAAAAATGGCTGATTTCTGAGGTTTTTTAAGCCACCGTTGAGCGCCATTTGTACCTGAGCGTTGTACCCGGATCAAGCCTGCTCAGGCAGGAATGTCGGATCATCGAATACCGCCTTTCCACGCACTCACCAGTTTTGCCGTCGCGGCTATGATAGCCGCAATGCCTGCTAAGAAACTCGGATCAAAAAATTGCATGGTAACCTCCAATTCCTACCGACATCGGTCAGCATCACTGGAATTGGTCGATGACGAGCGATGCCTCTACGGACGCCAGCCTAGGTGTCAGGAAAATATCACCACCGTTCATCCTATCGGGGCATCGCTTCCATCTGCCTCTACAGGCACCTCCGACAGCACGTTTGCGTTCGTGATAGCGACGGTGGAGGGAAAAAGCTGCCGCCCTTGTGTGACGACAGTTATGTTGGCCGCCTGACGACAACCGAGATGGCCGGATCGTGATACATTTGTGTCAGCTTTGCCCCCTGCGATCGCAGGGGGCAAAGCTGATGCCAGGAGAGTGGATCACGGACCGCCAGTTCAGGCGGTATATGGAACGTAGACAACAGGGTGACATACAAGTTCTGGCGGCGAGCCGAGCCGGGATAAGTGAGCGCAGCGCGCGGCGGATTGGCGCGGCAGCGTCATTGCCAAGCCAGTGTCGCAAGGCACGGGGGCGGACGCGAGAAGATCCATTGGCGGACGTGTGGGACGAGATTGTCGTGCCGATGCTGCGGCAGGTGCCAATGCTTCGCGCAACGAGCGTGATGGAAGAGTTGGATCGGGAGTATCCCGGGCGGCTTCATGAACGTCATCTGCGTACACTGCAGCGCCGGATAGCGACCTGGCGTGCGACAGAAGGTCCTGAGCGTGAGGTCATCTTCCGACAGGAGCATCCGCCTGGCCATCAGTCGCTGTGCGACTTTACCGAGCCTGCAGATTTCGATGTGACGATAGCAGGCTTGCCATTTGACCATCTGCTTTTCCATTTCTGGCTGGCCTTTTCAGGCTGGCAATACGTCAAGGTGATTGAAGGCGGCGAGAGCTTCACAGCGCTGACCGAGGGGATGCAGGAGGCACTTTGGCAACTAGGCGGAGCGCCTGCGACGAACCGCACGGATCGTCTGTCCGCTGCCTATCGCAACCTCTCCCCACATGATGATGCTGCCGCTGGCTATCAGGCCTTTTGTGACCATTATGGCATCGAGCCCACCCGCAACAATGCCGGCGTTAGCCATGAGAATGGCTCAGTAGAGGCCGCACATGGGCATCTCAAGCGGTCGCTGCGTGAAGGACTAGCTCTGCGCGGATCGCGTGATTTTGTCGATGTCGCTGCCTATCAGGCCTTCATCAGCGAGCATGTGGCACGGCGCAATGCACGCCGCCGTGGAGAAGTCGCGCTCGAGTTGGCACAGATGAAGCCATTGCCAGCCTTCAAAACAACAGACTTCAGTCTGGCAACCGTGACCGTGACGCGGACATCGACGATTGCAGTGCGCGACGTTCTGTACACAGTGCCCTCGCGTCTGATCGGTTCCCGGCTGCGGGTTCACATCTATGACGGGCGGCTCGTTTGCTACCTGGGGAATAGCCAGGTGCTGACCTTGCCGCGGCGGCGGCGTAAGGCGCAGGGTCCAACCCATGTGGTCGATTATCGACACATCATTGGATCACTCGTCAAAAAGCCGCAGGCATTTCGCCGCTCCGTGTTGCGCGATGGCATGTTCCCGCGCGAGGTCTTTCGCCGTGCCTGGGATATCCTTGATGCCACGCTGGACCCCCGGCGCGCCTGTCGCGTCTATGTCGGCCTGTTGCACCTGGCAGCAACGCATGCTTGCGAAGCACTGCTGGCCGATCATCTCGAGACCGTCCTGGCGGCAGGGGATTTGCCTGATGTCGAGGTCGCGCGAGCCGCTGTGGCACCACCGCCAAGCGCATCGCCTGACGTCAGCATCAAGCAGACTGACCTGACCATCTACGATTCTCTCTTCCAGCATCAGGAGACTCCCGATGTCCAAGCCTTCTAGCGACATCACGATCGACGCCGCCCGCCTCCCGGTGATGTTGTCGAGCCTGCGTCTGCCCAGCTTTGGTCAGCACTGGCAGGGCTTTGCAGCACGCGCTGATCGCGAAGACTGGGGCGCTGCCCGCTATCTGGCAGCCTTATGCGAACATGAGATCGCCGATCGCGATGCCCGTCGGATCGCCCGACACCTGGCAGAGGCGGGCTTGCCACGGGGCAAGACCTTTTCGACTTTTGATTTCGCGGCTGTCCCTACTATCCGCAAAGCCCATGTCATGGCACTTGCCGATGGTGATGCCTGGCTCGACCAAGGCGCCAACATCTTGTGTTTTGGTCCTTCGGGCACCGGCAAGAGCCACGCGGCAGCTGCGATCGGCCATGCGCTCGTCGAGGGTGGCCGCCGGGTTCTATTCATTCGCACCACCGACATGGTCCAAAAGCTCCAGGCAGCGCGGCGCGACCTGTCGCTGCCGGCAATGATCGCCAAGTTCGATCGGTTCGACTGCCTGATCCTCGATGATCTAGGCTATGCCAGCAAGGACCAAGCCGAGACCAGTGTCCTGTTCGAGCTCATTGCCGAGCGCTATGAGCGCCGGTCGCTCATCGTTACCTGCAACCAGCCTTTCTCAGAATGGAACCAGATTTTTCCAAACGCCGCCATGACAATCGCGGCCGTTGACCGCCTTGTTCATCATGCCACCATCCTCGAGTTCAATGCTGAAAGCTATCGGCGCCGTACAGCCGCCCAAAACGCCGAGCGCACACCGTAATTGTCGTGACCTGTGTCGCAGGCTAATTGTCGTCGACAGTTGTCGTCGCGCCAGCATCGCGTCATGCTATTGCTATGTTCGACCCCGACGACATCATCATCCAGGCCGATATCCATATCCTCGATATCCAGCCCGTCATTAGTCGGCGGCTCGAGCTCCCCGGCGACCTCAACCTGGCTCAGCTCCATGAGGTGATACAGGCCTCGTTCGAATGGACCGACAGCCACCTCCACCAGTTCGATATCGGTGGCCTGACCTACGGTGCACCCGAGTTCGATGAAGGAGACTGGTCCGATCGGCGGACCTTTGAAGCCAGCGACGTGCGTCTGTGCGATTTCGCCGCTTATGGCCCCGCGCCGCTCATCATCTTCTACGAATATGATTTCGGCGACAGCTGGATGCACGTCATCGAACTCACCCGCAAGCCCAAGGAACCAGGCGTCAAATACCCACGCTGTGTCACCGGATCTCGTCGCGCTCCGCCCGAAGACGTCGGAGGCCCCCCAGGATATTTCGACTTCCTCCAAGCGTGGCACGATACCCGCCATGAAGAACATAAAGATATGCGCCGATGGGCCGGACGCTCTTTCCACCCCGAACGCTTCGACCTCGATGCCAATAACAAGGCCATCGCCAAGGCCATCAAACGCTCAAAAGGCAGCTATCGCTTCCGCTTCGAAACCTGAATTTCCGGCCATCTCATTTGTCGTCAACCGGCTATCGAATTTGTCGTTGCACACGCCCTGCCCCCGCAGGAGATGGGTGGTGTCCAGATGTTCGACGCACGGAGCCTGCATGGCTGGCTGGGCACCCGCTGGGGCTTCGCTCATTGGATCGAGGGCCGCATCACTGAATGCGGCTTTGAAGAGGGCGTGGACTTTAGGCGCATTTCCGCCAAAACCGGAGGCCGTCCCCGCAAGGACGTGCTGGTCACCCTCGATATGGCCAAGGAACTGGCGATGGTCGAGCGCACGGAGCGCGGTCGTCAGACGCGCCGCTGCGCATCGAAGCCGCAGGAATCCTTGCCTCGCCAATTAGGCCGCACTCTCGGGGTGGGATATAGAGGGATTATATATAGGAGTACCTGAAGAGCCCCAGAGGAGCCCTGAAGCGAACGGCAGGTCACCCTTCGGTTCCTTCTCCTCAATCTCCCCGGTCAGATCATACGACGGTGCGTGGAAGGAGATCGGATCGAGCCCGCCCACCGCGTCCTTTCGGTTGCCAAGCCACGGGTCAGGAATCGTAGATTTCGGTTCCTCGCCAATTGGGCCGCACTCTCGGAGTAAAAAACCCGAGCCCCGTTTCCTGACCGAGTCTGCCGATTAGTCAGCACTCTCGGGGGGATGGAAGGATCATATATAAGATTACCAGAGGAAAGCCGCAGGAAACCTCAAGCGGACGGTTCGAGCTTCATCATATCCACCTCCCCTATCTCTTCCTTGAAATCATACAGAGGGAGCGGAGGAGGCCGATGCGCTCACATCCCACGGCACCCTGTCGATCTCCCAACGACGGCTCAGGAATGACCGATTTAGGTTCCTCGCCAATTAGTCAGCACTCTCGGAGTAAGAAACCTTTCGCGGTCGCCTCCGGCCCCCGCAACAATCGAAAGCGTCCGCCCGTGACCTTCTCAACATTCCTGCTCTTCGTCGCAGTCCACGCGACATCCCGCATGATCCGGCGGGGCACCTGAGCAATCAACGGGTCCAAATCTGGGCCCATCTCTAAATCTAACCGCAGCTGACCTCCCGTTTTGATCCCGGTCGAGGTTGCTGCCGCGCGTCCGTCTCTGGCCCTAGCGGGTGCCGGGTCAATGGCGGACGCGCAACCCCTTCACTGGCGATGGTCGCCGTGATGACCCGAGGCACCCGCCTCATCACCCCCAACGAAAGCAACCCCATGGCCGATAACGCCCCCGCCCCCTCTCACAGCTTCGACGACGAACTGCCGTCCGACGAAGACCTTCGCAGCCAGATCGTGTCCGTTGACATCATGGACCTGCCCAGCCGCCATCAGGTGGCCGGTAATCCTGCGATGCTGGACCGTCCGATCACGAAGGTCAGCGCACTTGCCCCGCAGCATCGCGAGGCAATCCTAGCGGAACTGCAGAAATATCCCGCCCCCATGCGCGAGGCCAAGGAAGCCGAACTGGTGCAAGCCACGGTGGCCAACCTTGCCCGCGCCAGCCGTATGCGCTCCGGTCCTCCTGACAATGCTTCGGAGTACATGAAGGAAAGCTGGGCCATCGGTCGCGAGGTCGCTGACCTTGAAACGGAGATGGATGACGTGCTGGGCAAGCTGACGAAGGTCGCCCACATTGACCCCGTCACCCGCAAGGAAACCTTGGCATATCCAGACGGCACCGCCGGACGCAAAGCCCTCCAGGCACGTCTTGACGAAATCACTCACGCCATCACCATGAAGACCGGACATGAAGGCGATAAGCGCCTGAAGTCCGCGCTCGACAAATCGGTCGCTGCCCAGAAGGCCGCTCATGAGGAACGCGCGATGAACGCCGAGGCGAACCGCCGGGCTGCCGAGATGGTCCGCGAGAAACAGATCAATCGCCGGGCTGCCGCCCGCGCCAAATTCCTCGACCCTGACAACGCAAGCTGGGGCGAGTGAGCTACTATCGCAGCGCCACGCGCGCCGCATCAACCCTGAAGACCATGGGTCTCCGCCGGTACGCCAACGTGACCGCGCTGGAGCCCTACAAGCATCCTGCGGTCTCCCATGCCACTCCGCTTCCCGGCGGGACGGTGCGGATGGACTACAGGTGATCCCCGGTGGCGGCTGGTCGCTCCATTGCCAGCCGTCACCACCCCATCACAAGGAACCTGCCATGGGCCGTCGTCGCCAAATCCCACCCGTCGCCGTGCCGATGGGCATGAAATTCTGTTTCCAGTGCACCACGCCCAAGCCTATCGCCTCATTCGCGACCGATGCAAAGACATGGGATCACCTGCGCCCCATGTGTCGGGATTGCGACAACGCCCGCCGCCTTGCCTATCATGCCGAGCGCCGAAAGCGGTGGCTGGACGTAAAGGCTCGCACCGAGACCGCTGTCCTATCTCCCGTGACGGCATCCTCCCCCCACCGCGATAACGCCCGCTTCGATCATGTCCGCCGCGCGCAGCGCAACGCGCGACTGGCTGCGGGCTCCCCCTGCTAACCCTAGAATGAAAGCTGACCCCGGCGAGAAGACCGGGGCAGACCGAGATCAATGACCGCACCCATCGTTTCCCGCATCGACGCCATTGCCGCCAAATGCCGGGACTGCATCTACGACCCCCTGTCCGCCGGGACATGGCGGGAGCAGGTTGCCGCCTGCGCCAGCGCAAGCTGTGCCTACACTGTGTCAGGCCGGTTCCCCGTTCCAGCATGGCTGGTCGCTTCATCGACCCTGTCGCCGTCACCGTTCTGCGCGATAAGCTGGACAGAACAGACCGCCTGCGCGGTCAGGGCTGATCTATCTGCCGGGACGGTCTGAGGTGGCTGAATTTTCCCACCACCGTCCGCGCCACAGCGGCAATCGGACCCTCCCGGCATCTGCCACACCCCCAAGCCATCCTTCGAGACTCCTGCGCGGGTTTCGATGGCTTTTTCCTGCATTCCCTCTGGAGCCCCGCATGACCCACCGTTTCCCGCTCGCGACCTTCGGCATCCCTGAAGACGCCTGCTGATCGGGATCACTTCGCCAAGCTGGCCGCAGGATCGCGTTTCAGTTGCCCGCGAGATGTCCTGAGAGCCGCTGCTCAAAAATTGCTACGACGCAGTGTCGTGGCCTGATTGTCGTAGATGGGTGGGAAGCGGATAGGCTGCTTTTTTATCCGCAACGCTCATGCTACTTTTGCAACATGAAACCGAACGAATATCATCAAGCGAAGGCTTGGGATAGAATGACCCGTATCGCGATCTTGGGTTTCCTATCGTTGAGCGCCTTCATGGCAATCTGCACAGCCATCGTTATCAGTGTATTGGAAACATCCGAGAATGCGAACTTCTTAAGAGGTGCGCTCTTGATATTTGCGGCAACTGCAATCGGATGTGCCTTGGCATTTCGAAAATCGGAACGCTTAACATGGAAACATTGGTCGGTCATTTGCGTGCTGGCGGCACCGGGAGCCGTATACACATTGCTACATTAAACGTCCGCTGATGGTCGATGAGCGACCTTCAGATTTTGCTGCAAATTTCCGAAGACCTATCTACGCGAACGCAATCACCGCCTCCCCCCGTATGGGGTGGGCTGCTGGCGTCGCGCTGTTCAAGCATGGGCCAATGACCTGTTAGGACGAAGTCCGGCGGGTGTATCAAAAACCCCCCTTCGAAATCCCGAGTGCCACTCACGGAAATCTGCGGGCTGCGGAAGGGCTCTGTAGTGTATCATAAACCACTTGATAAATGATACAGTCCCGGCTAGGCATGCTCCACCACAATGGAGCCGACCATGACGAAACGTGTTGCCTTCTATCTCCGCGTATCGACCGGAGAACAAACCACCGAGAACCAGCGCCTTGAGCTTCAGGCCGTGGCTGACCGCTCGGGGTGGGACGTTGTCGAGATATACGAAGACGCGGGGATCAGCGGGGCCAAGGGCCGGGACAAGCGTCCTGCCTTCGACCGCCTACTGAAGGATGCCACCCGCCGCAAGTTCGATATGGTCGCCGCTTGGAGCGTAGACCGTCTCGGGCGATCCATGCCGGACCTTGTGGGATTTCTTGGGGAACTGAAGGCGCTGGGCGTGGACCTCTACCTCCAGCAGCAAGCCCTCGACACTTCCACGCCATCCGGTCGGGCCTTCTTCCAGATGCTGGGCATCTTTGCCGAGTTCGAGCGGTCCATGATCCAAGAGCGGGTGAAGGCTGGCCTAGCAAGGGCGATGGCCGAGGCTCCTGAAGTCCGCGCTGCCAAGGGAAAGAAGGCCATTGGCCGTCCATCCCTGCCCGACGCCACCCGCACCTCTATCTTGTCCGCCCGCGCAGCAGGCCACAGCATCCGCGACACCGCCAAGTCCGCCAACGTCTCCACCGCGACCGTTCAGAAGGTTCTGAAGGAGGCCGCATAGCCACCCGAGGAATTCCAATGCCGTTCAAGAAAATCCCCGTGCCTGTCCCGCCGGGTGCCAAGTGGTGCCATTCGTGCCAGCAGGCGAAACCGCACCAGGCCTTTGGGGTCGATAGGAGTACGAAGGACGGGCGGCGGTATTGCTGCGATGCCTGCGGGGTCACGAAGGTCCGTCAGCGGCATGTCCGAAACGTGGAGTTCGCCCGGTTATCTAGTGTGTTATATAAATAGCACACTTGGCCGTTGCCCTGCTTTGTTTTGAGCTAAAGTAGGATCGTCATGAGGGCGGGGATCACGATGACGGCGGACAGCCAACCGATAACCCGCCTACCCGCTTCGAGACGCTTACCTGCGCCGAAAGCGAATTCCACTGGGGGATAAAACCTCTTCACGACGCCTTCGACAAAGGTGACATATAGAAATGAGACCCCCCCAACTATAAAGGCTCGCCAAGCAGTTGCGTTATTGAAGTAATCGCGCACTTCTGCACCAGAAAAGCTAGTCTTGAGGACAGCAATGGCACACAATAGCCCGACGAAAGCTATGAGAATCTGCCTCACCCAATCTTTAAAAAGGAAAGCGAAGTTCGGCCTGCTATTTTCAATAATGGCCTGAGCGCGATCCCTGTAAGATGATACGTCATTGTGAGGGCCGGATATATCGACCGAAAATAGCTTGCTGTATTCCCGCCGATAGAAATTCTAATTGATAAAGGACCACGATCTGCCGTCAGCTGAATTTCGTCGAGCGATCCGGATTCGCTTTGAACCACTCCCATTATTTCACCACTGGCTTGCACTTTGATGGATTTTCCACCTGTGTAAGTAGCTTCGCCTGACTGCATCAGGGCGTATTTGAGCGTTTCACTAGCCTCATACGCTCTCATGTATTCTGGGTCTAAGACATCCGTTACCGTCAGCTGCTGGTCGGACAGACCAAAGCGGTCTAGCGTCTGTTTTCGATTATGCACCAAGACATCTGCGACGATGGCAATCAGCGCGCCCAGTTTTTCAGCATCGATCACTACAGGGCCGGGGTCGCGGATACTGAATTTTACGTCCATTTGACGACTTGGCCCCTGCTGAATGGTCCTATCTCTAACCGCCGGTCGATCATAACGCCACCGTTCGACATCGAGCTACTCAAAGGGCGTACCGTGGCAGCTTTTCGATCTCCTCCGCCAGTTGCGCCAGAGGCCATGTCCCGTAGGCCTGCCCCTCAGTAGCCGGAGCGTGGCCCGGAATGACCTCCCGAGCCTCAGGGTCCATCTTGGCACCTCTCGCGACGGTCTTGAACCGATGCCGCCAGCCATGGTTCGGTTGCACCTTGGGATCATCAACGCCAAGCTCGCGTACCCATTTGGCAAGCCTCTCGCCAACTTTCTTATACTGCGGATTTCCGTCAGAGCCCCCACGGTGCCGCTTGGGATTATAGAACAGCGGCCCCGCCGCCGCGTTGTCAACGAAGGAAAGGAAGCCCTGATCGATCAGGTGGGAATGGATCGGCACCCATCGGGCTTCCCCGGTCTTCACGCTACCTGCCTCCGGCGTGATGTGCATCGCCCAGACACCATCGCGCTTTTCGATGTCCTGCTTTCGTAGCTGGGTTATCTCGTTCACCCGAGCGCCGCTGTAGGCGCACAGCCATGGCACCCAACGACGAGCAGCAACATGGCCGGGGCTCAATCCCGCTTGAGGCTCCAGCGTTGCTCGAAGGATGATCCCAGCTTCGTCGTTTGACAGACCGGGATCACGAAGCCGCTGCTTTTTCCTGCCGCCCACGACGATACCAACCGCAGGGTTCTCCGGAATCTTCCGGTTCCGCTTGGCCCAGTTAAAGACCGCCTTCGCCGCTGCGACGTAGGAATCCTTCACGGTCTTTGCGGAACGTGGACTTCCGTTCTTGGTGGGCGTGACGAGGAGGTGATCCTTCCACCGGATCAAGTCGTCCGTGGTGACCCGTTCCGAATCGGTGTGACCGAGGAAGACTCCCAGATGGACCATTATCGGTTTCCATGCCTTCACCGTTGCTGGTGACGGGTTCTCTTCAGCGACATACCCGTCGAACAAATCCATGATGTTCTGACCTGCCGAGGTCGGCGGAGAAACCTGAGCGGGCGCTTCCCAGTCGGGCAATGCAATGACTACGGGGTCTGCGCCATAATCGCCCCGCGCCCGCCGCGCCATCAAGTGACAGAAGCTGACGTACAGGTCGCCCATGTCCGCTAGCAGTCGCGCCGAGGCGGCTGGCGTGACGTTCAATCCCTCAGTGGTCAGCAGTCTGTTGCGCTCGGCTATGAGGAACGGCGTCGGCCTCCAAGGGCCATCATACGGCACCGTGTCGCCCCTGAGGTACGCTTGATAGCTCGTATCGTCCTCTTCAGGATAAAGCTGGGTCAGAGCCTCTTCCCAGCCCAGTGGGTCGCCGGGATTATCGCTCTCCTGCTCAACCAAGGCCTTGTACCATTTTCCGGCCAAGGCTCGGGACTGCCGTTGCGTCAGCGCAATCTCCGGCCCTCCGCTGGCTGACCTGAGCGCCGCAATCCGCTCCTCAATGCTGGCAAGCCACACGCCAAACTCCGCCCGAGCCTGTCCTTGGGTCAGCGTGGAGGGCCATGTCGGTTTCTCTTCATGCTTGCCGTAGGCGTCGCGAACGTCCTTTGGGATCACTTTGCGGGCCGTCCAGAGGCCGGTTTTGGTTCTGTCTAACTTTGCCATTCTAAGAGCCATTTGTACGCGCCTTTTGTACCTGAGGCAGCGTCAAAAGCCAAGGAAAACAGCCATTCCCAGCAAATGCAGGGCTTTTCTGGAGAATTGGCGGAGAGGCAGGGATTCGAACCCTGGGTACCCTCGCGGGCACGCCGCATTTCGAGTGCGGTGCATTCGACCACTCTGCCACCTCTCCGCGAGGGGTCTGTCCGTCGGAAGCTGCGCCTCCGATTGGGGGCTACCCCAAGTCGAGGGGCGGGCATTAGCGAATGAATTTGGCTTTGCCAAGCGGGGCAGTCGGCATTTTTCTTGCGCATGCGTCATGCGCCCCTACATTAATAGGATGTCCACTACGAATCCCCAGACTATCCGCGCCGACTTGGTCCGCAATGCCCCCTTCATCTCGCATGCGCGCTTCAGCATCGGCGATGTCGTGAAGCATCGCATGTTCGGCTTCCGCGGCGTGATCTTCGATATCGATCCGGTCTTCGCGAATACCGAGGAATGGTATGAGGCCATTCCGGAGGATATGCGCCCGGACCGGGAGCAACCTTTCTACCACCTGCTCGCCGAAAATGGCGAGGCGAGCTATGTCGCCTATGTCAGCCAGCAGAATCTGATCGGTGACGACAGCGACGAGCCGGTGGATCATCCGGCGATCGGCGGAATCTTCGGCGCCTATGCGGACGGCAAATATCGCCTGAGGCCGCTACACCGCCATTGAGCCTTTAGGCCTCAGTGGCCTTCGGCTATCAGGCCTTCAGCTTCCATCCGCGCCGCAGCAGGACGTAGGTTAGCGTCCCGAGGACCACGTTCAGCGCGAGCAGCACCAAGCTGCCCACCATGACATTGGTGTCCGCCGCCGACACGAAGCCGTAGCGGAACCCGGAAATGATGTAGAAGAACGGGTTGGCGTGGCTGATCGCCTGAAACAGGGGCGGCAGCCGGTCGATCGAGTAAAAGGTGCCGGACAGCAGCGCCAGCGGGCCGATCACGAAATTGGTGACGGCGGCCGCTTGGTCGAACTTGTCGGCCCAGATCGAGGTGATGACGCCCAGGAAGGCGATAAAGCCTGTGCCCAGCAATCCGAACCAGAGCACCGCCCAGATATGCACCGGCGTGACATGCACGCCCGGCCACAGCGCCATCGCCAGCCATAGCGCGCAGCCGACGAAGATCGCACGGGTGATCGAGGAGGCGACAAGGGCGAACAGCAATTCCCCGGTAGAGATCGGCGGCATCAGATAATCGACCAGAGTCCCCTGCACCTTGCCGACCATCAGCGAAAAGCTGGCGTTGGCGAAGCAGGCGTTGATCATGCCCATGATAATAAGACCGGGCGCAATGAAGTCGGCGAAATGGACCTGTTGGCCGTTCAAGCCGACCGTGCGCCCGCTGCCGCCCAGCGCGATGATAAAGATCACCAGGAACAGCAGCACGTTGATCGCCGGCGCCCAAACGGTCTGGAGCTGCACCTTCATGAAGCGGCGCACTTCCTTGCGGTACAGCGCGCGCATTCCCGGCCAGTTGATATTCTTGATGACGGGAACGCTCGGTTCGTGTCGGATCATCGATTCCGCCGCGACGGTCGCATTTTTGCTATGGTCGTTCATTGCCGGATCGACTATCGGGTGCGGCTGGAACCGGCAAGCGGGAATTGGCCGGACCGCATTTCTCCCGCATATTTTTGCTGAATTGAAGGATACGGGGCGCCACCCCATATATCTCTTCATATTCTTCTACCCAGTTTCTTAGGAGCCTGCCTTGTCTTGGACTGACGAACGCATCGACCAGCTGAAAACGATGTGGGAAAAGGGCATGACCGCCAGCCAGATCGCCGAGGAACTGGGCGGCGTCAGCCGTAACGCTGTGATCGGCAAGGCGCATCGCCTAGGTCTTCAGTCCCGCCCCTCGCCAGTCAAGGCGACCGAGACGCCCCGCAAGAAAGTGGTGGCCCCGGTGAAGAAGATCGTGGCCGCGCCCGTTCGGCAGGAGCCGGAGGCGCGTCCGGTCGCGCCGTCGCCCGCGCCGGTGGCGGCGCGCCCCGCACCCGTCGATGGTGAAGAGCCCGCTGTCGTTGCCGCACCGCCCCAGCCACGGATCGTGTCAGTCGGACCGGGCGGCTTCCTGCGCCAGGGTCCAGGCGACCAGCAGGCGCCCATTCCCCCCGCTCCGCCCCGCCGCCTGGTTCCGGCCAAGCCGAGCGCGGAAATCTCGGGCAAGACCAGCCTGCTCGACCTGACCGAGAAGATCTGCAAATGGCCGATGGGCCACCCAGGCGAGCCGGACTTCCATTTTTGCGGGGACAAGGTGAACCCGGGCTTCCCCTATTGCGTCGAGCATTGCGGTCGCGCCTATCAGGCGCAACTGCCGCGCGGCACGCGCCGCCCGCCGCCGCCCCTGCCCTTTGGCGGGCCGCGCGTGCGCTGAGCCTTCCGCTAACATATTGAATAGAGGAAAGGTCGCCCGGCAGGCGGCCTTTTTTCGTTAACGGCGCATTGCACCCCATGCCTCCGGCACCCTATAGCCTTACCCATGTCCGAAGACCTGTTCGCCAATTCACCCAAGACCACGACCGACTATGACGCCTCCTCCATCGAAGTGCTGGAGGGACTGGAGCCGGTGCGCCGCCGCCCGGGCATGTATATCGGCGGCACGGACGAGCGCGCCTTTCACCATCTCGCCTCCGAAGTGCTCGACAATGCAATGGACGAGGCCGTGGCGGGCCATGCGACGCGGATCGATATGGTGCTGGAGCCGGGCAACCGGCTGACGATCGTCGACAATGGCCGGGGCATTCCCGTCGATCCGCACCCGAAGTTTCCAGGCAAGTCGGCGCTCGAAGTGATTCTGACGACGCTCCACTCGGGCGGCAAATTCTCCGACAAGGCTTATGCGACGTCGGGCGGCCTGCACGGCGTCGGCGTCAGCGTGGTCAATGCGCTGTCAATCGACACCACAATCGAGGTGGCGCGCAACCGGGAGTTGTACCGGCAGTCGTTTAGCCAGGGACATCCCAAGGGGTCTTTGGAGAAGGTGGGCGCAGCGCCGAACCGGCGCGGCACCTCCGTCAGCTTCGTCCCGGACAGCGAGATTTTCGGCGAGATGAAGTTCAAGCCGGCGCGGCTGCACAAGCTGGCCCGGTCCAAGGCCTATCTGTTCGCCGGGGTCGAGATTCGCTGGAAATGCGCGCCCGAGCTGATCAGTGACGACACGCCTACGGAGGCGGTGTTCCAGTTTCCTGGTGGCCTGTCCGACCATCTGCGCGAGCAGATTGGCGGGCGGGAGTGCGCGACCAGCCAGTTCTTCTCCGGCAATCAGGATTTTCCGAGCGGCGCAGGCCGGGTCGAATGGGCGGTGGCGTGGCCGCTTTGGTCCGACGGCAGCTATAGCTGGTATTGCAATACGATTCCGACGCCTGACGGCGGCACGCACGAGACTGGCCTGCGCGCCGCGCTGACCAAGGGCATTCGCGCCTTTGCCGATCTGGTGGGGCAGAAGAAGGGCAAGGACATCACGGCCGAGGACATCATGACCTCTTCGGAGATCATGCTGTCCGTCTTCATTCGCGACCCGCAATTTCAGAGCCAGACCAAGGATCGGCTGACCTCGCCAGAGGCCGCGCGGCTGGTCGAAAATGCCGTGCGCGACCATTTCGATCATTTCCTGTCCGACCATATGGACCGGGGCAAGGCGCTGCTCGCCTATGTGCTCGACCGCATGGACGAACGGCTGAAGCGCAAGCAGGAGAAGGAGGTCAAGCGCAAGACCGCCACCTCCGCCCGCAAGCTCCGACTGCCAGGCAAGCTGACCGACTGTTCCGCCGACGATCCGGAGGGTACGGAGCTGTTCATCGTCGAGGGCGACAGCGCCGGTGGATCGGCCAAACAGGCGCGCGACCGCAAGACGCAGGCGATCCTGCCGATCCGAGGCAAGATCCTGAACGTCGCATCGGCCAATAACGCCAAGATCCTGGCCAATCAGGAAATTGCGGACATGGTGCTGGCGCTGGGCTGCGGGACGCGAAAGGACTGCAATCCCGATACGCTGCGCTATGAGCGGATCGTCATCATGACGGACGCCGATGTCGACGGCGCGCATATCGCCACGCTGCTGATGACTTTCTTCTTTCAAGAAATGCCGGAGCTGGTGCGGCGCGGGCATCTCTATCTGGCGCAACCGCCGCTCTATCGCCTCGTGTCAGGCGGCAAGAGCCTCTACGCGCGCGACGACGTCCACCGGGCGGAGATCATGACCAGCGAGTTCAAGGGCAAGAAGGTCGAGGTCAGCCGCTTCAAAGGCTTGGGCGAAATGAACCCGGGCCAGTTGCGCGAAACGACGATGGACCCCAAGACCCGCGGCATGATCCGCATCACCCTGCCCCCCGACGTCGAGGACAGGGCGGCCGTGCGGGATCTCGTCGACCGGCTGATGGGCAACAATCCGGCGCATCGCTACGCCTTCATTCAGGAGAATGCGGCGACGATCGATGAGGAAGCGATCGACGCGTGATGTTCGCGGCGAAGTGCGTGATAGGTTCGGGAGTACAGGCAGCTGTTGGAAATATCACGCAGCCGTGCTCAGCTCAGTCATATTTGCAGAAAAGCGGAGTACCGTTGGGGAATGGCAAGACTGACACGCGAAGAGCGAATTGAGAAAAACAAACGGCCCTGGGCGCTGGTTGAATGGGACGACCTAGCCACCTTTATTGGTCCGAATGCCCAGCGGTTCGAAAGATGTTGGAGCGACCTCCGACAGAAAACATTGGAAAAAGGTTATGGGATGTCGCGCGGCTTCTGCTGGCCTGCCTTTCTATTCTCTTTTGCCTGGTATTTCGCGCGTAAGCAGTGGCTTATTGGAGGTTTACTATTGGTGCTGCCGATCGTGATGGGCATGTTCCTGAAAAGCGCTGGCGGCGCCCTCGGGATCAGCATTGCGATGGCAATGATGGCCAAGACATTTTACCTCCAAATGTCGATCCCGAAGATCGCCAAAATTCTGGAAGTTCATCCTGAAGGAGATCAACGTGATGCGGCATTGCAAGCAGCCGGCGGCATCTCATGGCCGGGCGCGATCATTGGTGGAGTGATACTAGCCATCGGGTATTGGGCAGCGATCTGGACGCTGATGCGTCTGTATACGGCATAACGGCCCGGGCAAAGGTTCCCTCGGCGAGGTCAGCCCGCCAGCGCCTCGACCAGTGCCTTCACCTTCTTCTGGCGCCATTGCGGCAGCGGGGCGATGAGCCAGTAGGCCAGGGGCGTTTCCTTCACGTCGCCGACCTGGCGGACACGGCCCTCGGCGATGTCGCGCGCGGCGAGGAGTGAAGGAACGGTGGCCTGGCCGAAGCCGTTGGCCGCCGCCTCTATCGCAAGGCCGCCATCGGCCACGCGCATCACGGTGGGGAGGTCGCCTGCCGGGCAGCCCGGCCATTCGATGCGAGTCTCGGGGCCGCCGCCGGGCGCCTCGACCGTCACGAAGGCAGCGTCGCCGATCTTTATGCCCTCATTCTCGCCCGGCCCCTCGGCCAAACGCAGCGCGATGTCGAGATTGGCTTCGGTGAAGTCCAGGGCCTCGTCCGCAGCCACCAGCGAAAAGCTGAGGTCCGGAATGCCGACGGCATAGGCGGCAAGGCGCGCCTGAAGCCATTTGGCGGTGATGTCGCGAGGCGCAGCAATCGTCAGCGACAGGCTGCTTTGCCCCGCCTGCATGGCCCGCACGGCCTCCTCGAACATCAGGAAGCCGCCACGCAAGGCATCAAGACCCGCTTCGGTCTCCGGCGTCATCTCCAGTCCCTTGGGCGTACGGCGGAAGAGGACCACGCCCAGCATGTCCTCCAGAGCGCGAATCTGCTGCCCGACAGCGGCAGGCGTGACGGCCAGTTCATCAGCGGCGCGGGTGAAGGACAGGTGACGGGCTGCGGCATCAAGCACGCGCAGGCCGTTCAACGGCAAATGGGTGCGCTTCATTCCGCTACAGCCGGCGCGATAAGGGAGAATCGGGGAATGGCGACATCGAACGTTTCCCCCAGTGACCCGACCATATGATAGCTGCCCTGCATGGCCCCTGTGGGCGTAGCGAGCGGACATCCCGAGACATAATCGTAAGATTTGCCGGGCTGAACGACCGGCTGTTCGCCGACGACGCCTTCACCCTCGACCCGATGCTGGACACCGCGCCCGTCGGTGATGAGCCAGCGCCGGGTGAGCAGCTGAACCGGCTCCGGGCTCTCATTCTCGATACGGATATGATAGGCCCAGAACCAGCGGCCCCGGTCCGGCTCCGACTGTTCGGGCAGGAAGCTGACCGACACGCGCACGGTAATGCCGCGTGTCGTCGCCGAGAAAGGGAAAAATCCACTGATGGCCTTAGGAGTCATCCCGCTAGAATCGACTAGAGGCCGATCCCGGTCAAGGCCCGATCAAGGTCCTCGATCAGATCGTCCACATCTTCCAGTCCCACGTTGATACGCAGCATGTCCTCGGTGATGCCGACCTCAAGCCGCGCCTCGGCCGCCATGCCATAGTGGGTGGTGGATGACGGGTGAGTCATCAGCGACCGGGAATCGCCGATATTGTTGCTGATATCGATGAGGTTAAGGCCATTGAGCAGACCATGCGCCTCTTTCCGACCGCCGCCCGTGTAGATGGAGAAGATAGGGCCGGCGGCGACCATCTGCTTTGTCGCAAGCGCGTGCTGCGGATGGCTGGCAAGGCCTGGATAGAGGACCTTGGGCAGGCGTCCTTCCAGGAATGTTGCGACCTTCAGCGCGCTTTCACTCTGGCGGCGGATACGCAGATCGAGCGTTTCCAGCCCTTTCAGCACCACCCAGGCGTTGAACGGACTCAGTGTCGGGCCGGTGTTGCGGTGGAAAGGAAGGAGCGTCTCATTGATGAACTTCTCTGTTCCACAGACCGCGCCGGCGAGCACCCTGCCCTGTCCGTCCATCATCTTGGTTGCGCTGTAGGCGACCACGTCTGCGCCATAGTCCATCGGCCGCTGCAGCGAGGGCGTGGCGAAGGCATTGTCGACGACCGAGGTGATGCCGTGCTTGCGGGCGACGCCGCACACGGCCTCCAGATCGACAAGGTCCATTGTCGGATTGGCGGGCGTTTCAAAGAAGAAGACCTTCGTATTCGGGCGCACGGCCTTTTCCCACGCATCCGTGTCATGTGCGTGGATGGTCGTCACCTCTATGCCGAAGCGCGGGAACAGTGTGTCCGTCAGCCAGCGGCAGGAGCCGAAGGCAGCCTTGGCGGCGACGATATGATCGCCCTGCGACAGCTGGCACAGCAGGGCGGCGGTCATGGCGGCCATGCCGGTCGCGGTGGCGCGGCAGGCCTCAGCCCCTTCGAGCAGGGCGATGCGCTTTTCCAGCATCTCCACGGTCGGGTTCTGCAGGCGGCTGTAGGTCATGCCCTGCTGCTCGCCAGCAAAGCGCGCGGCCGCGTCCTCGGCACAGTCATAGGCATAGCCGGAGGTCAGGAATAGCGCCTCCGACGTTTCCCCCCATTCCGACCGCGCCGTGCCGCCGCGCACCGCGAGCGTTGCCGGGCGCCAGTTGGCGGTGATGCTCTTGTCCTGTCCAGTCCGTTTTTTCATGATGCCTTCGTCCGTAAATGGGCGGGGGCGGGCCGAACGTCCGGCGTGCCCCCCGCCAGTATCTCCGCCGCCTGCGCCATGTCGCAATTACCCCCTGAGAGGATGACTGCAACCTTCTTGCCGCGCATCGCCTCTTTTTCCTGCAGCAGGGCGGCGAGCGCGACGGCCCCTGCCCCCTCGGCCAGATTATGCGTGTCCTGCCAATAGATGCGGATTGCCTCGGCCACTTCATCGTCAGTGACAGCCACAAAGCGATCGGCGCGGGCCCCGAAATAGTCGAGCGCGGCCTGTACCGGCGTACAGACGGCAACCCCGTCCGCGAAGGTCCAGGCGGAGTCGGTGGAGATCAGACGACCCTGTTCGAAAGACTGCTTAGCGCCGTCGACATGGGCAGAGACGACGCCGACCACCTTCGTCTTGAGGCCCAGCGCGTCACGCGCCGCGATCGTGCCGCACAGGCCCGATCCGCAGCCGACGGGGACATAGACGGTATCGAGATCAGGCACTGCCTCGAACAGTTCCAGCCCGTAGCTGGCGACGCCGCGCACGAGCTGATCATGATAGGCCGGAACCATGTAGAGGCCCGACTGTGCGGCACGGGACATCGCCTCCGCCTTCGCGCTGTCGAAATCATGGCCATGTTCGATCAGGTCCGCGCCGAATGCGCGCATCGCCGCATTCTTTTCCAGCGCATTGCCGTGAGGCACGATGATCGTCGCGCTTATGCCGGCGGCGGTCGCTGCCCGCACCTGCGCCTGGCCGTGATTGCCGCGCGTCGCAGTGATGATGCCGCGTACCTCCGGATGGGCGCGGGTCAGCCAGTCGATATAGGTGATCGCGCCGCGCACCTTGAACGCGCCGGTGGGCGTATGATTCTCATGCTTCACCCAGACGTCGCATCCCGCGCGCGCCGCCAGCAGCGGCCAGGCATATTGGGGCGTCGGCGGAACCTGCGCATGCACCAGATCGGCAGCCGCGCGCAGCGAGGTCAGGGTGAAGTCGTCCATCAGTCTCCCAGTGCCGCCAGCACGGCATCTCCCATCTGGGCGGTCGACATCGATCCGCCAAGGTCAGGGCTGCGCGCACCACCGGCGAGGGCCTTCGATACGGCGGCCTCGATCCGGTCGGCCTGCGCGACCAGGCCGAGCGAGTAGCGGAGCATCATCGCCGCCGACAGGACCGTTGCCAGCGGATTGGCCTTACCTTGCCCTGCGATGTCGGGGGCGCTGCCGTGGATGGGTTCGTACAGGCCCTTGCCGTTTGCATCGAGCGACGCGGAGGCCAGCATGCCGATGGAGCCGACGCACATGCTCGCCTGATCGGACAGGATGTCGCCGAACAGGTTGCCGGTGACGATGACATCGAACTGGCCGGGGTTGCGGACCAACTGCATGGCGGCATTGTCGACATACATGTGGGACAGCGCGACGTCGGGATACTCCTTCGCCGTCTCGATCACCACGTCGCGCCAGAGCTGCGAGGTTTCCAGCACATTCGCCTTGTCGACAGAGCAGAGCTTGCCCTTGCGCGCCTGCGCGGTGCGGAAGGCGCTATGGGCGATGCGGCGCACCTCATCCTCATTATAGGACATTATGTCATAGCCTTCGCGCAGGCCGGTTGCGGTCTGGCGCATGCCCTTCTCGCCGAAATAGACGTCGCCGTTCAGCTCGCGCACGATCATCAGGTCGATGGCGGCGGCGACTTCCGGGCGGAGGGTGGATGAGTCGGCCAGTTCGGGAAACATCTTGGCTGGGCGCAGGTTGGAAAAGAGCGTCAGTTCCTTGCGCAGGCCAAGGATCGCCTGCTCCGGACGGAGGCGACGTTCGAGAGTGTCGCAATCCGGATCGCCCACCGCGCCGAACAGGATGGCGTCTGCGCGACGGGCGATGTCCAGCGTCTCGGGCGGGAGCGGATGGCCAGTCGCCTTATACGCCGCGCCGCCCACAAGCCCTTCCTCATAGGTCAGGCCATCGATGGCAAGGGCGTCAAGCACGCGACGCGCCTGGGCGATGACTTCCGGACCGATGCCGTCACCGGGAAACAATGCGATCAACATGCCTGCGCGCTCCAACGGAATAAGGATTTACCGGCGCGCGAATGCAGGAATCGGAACGCTCACGCAACCGCTCTTTTGAGGCGATCGATAAGCCTTTCGCGCGCGGCAAGGACGTCGGCACGGCGGTCCGTGAGGAGATTACGCTCCAGAAAATGGCCGGTCAGGCGGAACCCGTCGAGGATTGCATCCCAGTCCGCCGGGTCGCCGGTGGAAAGGAAGGATGGGAGTGGCAGGAGACGGCTTTCATAGCCCTCCGCCGCGCGGCGGCTGACGGCCGCGGCGCTTTTGGGGCTGACGAAGACCAGTTCCTGGGTCTGCCCGGTCGCCACGCAGGCCGACAGGTCGAGGCCGAAGCCAAGTTCGGTCAGGACGAGCAGTTCGTAGCGGACGAGCGCGGTGGCCCAACCGCGAGCGGCGGGCGCCGCTTCGATGGCGGAGAGGACGCCCGACAGCGCCTGATAGATGGCGGGGTAGCTGTTCTCTTCCGGCAAGGAGGCGGCGGTGAATGCGCAGGTCCAGTCGATGGCGGCGGCGGGCAAAGGTTCGGACAGCAAGGGCGCTCGGCTGTGGATCAACTCCACGGAGAGTCCCGCAAGCTGGGTTTCGGTACGCGCGCGATATTCCGCCTGCACGATGTTGCCGGGCGACAGAACTGGCCGGACGCGTCGCGAGCGACCGCCGCGCACATAGCCCGCCGTCAGTCCATTGTCCGGCGTCATCAGCCTGGCGATCGCGTCATGCTCCCCATGGGACCGGACGGCGCAGACGATTGCCTCTGTTGATAATGCTGGCATGGGATGGGCTTACAGCCTCCCCTGCCTGCGCGCTACATCATGCGCCGGAATAGACGGTCTTCAGGTTCATGAACTCGTGGACGCCATAGGGGCCTAGCTCACGACCGTAGCCGGATCGCTTGATGCCACCGAAAGGGGCCTCCGGCGCGGAGGCGAGCATCTGGTTCACTGCCGTCATGCCGGCGGCGATGTCACGCACGAAACGCGCTTTCTCGCCCTCGTCCTGTGTCCAGACCGAGGAGCCAAGGCCGAAGGGGATGGCGTTGGCGATTTTGATCGCTTCGTCGATGTCGGCGGCGCGGAACAGCATGGCGACGGGGCCGAATATCTCTTCCTGCATGAAATCGCTTTCGAGCGGAACGTCTGCCAGGATGCCGGGGGAGAGATAGGCGCCGGGACCGGGAAGCGGTTCGCCGCCGAACAGCAGCTTCGCGCCGGCCTTCTTGGCTTCGGCGAGCTGGCCGAGGACGGTGTCGCGTTGTTCGGCGCTGGAGAGCGGGCCCATGTCGGTGGCGGGGTCGAGGGGATCGCCGGTTTTTACCGCTTTCATCGCGGCGGAGAATTTCTCCAGGAAAGCGTCGTAAATGTCGGTATGGACGATCATGCGCTTGGCGCAGATGCAGGACTGGCCGCTATTCTGGATGCGGGCGGTCACCGCCTGCGCCACCGCTTTATCGAGATCGGCCGAGGGCATGACGATGAACGGGTCCGATCCGCCCAGTTCGAGAACGACCTTCTTGAGGGCCCTGCCCGCCTGCTCGGCCACCGCCTTGCCCGCGCCCTCGCTGCCGGTCAGCGTTACGGCGGCGATGCGGTCGTCGGCGATGATGGCGGCGACAGCGTCCGAACGGATGGGCAGGTTCTGGAACAGGCCCTCTGCACCGCCCGCCGCCAGCACCATCTCCTCCATCAATGCGGCGCAGCCCTGCACATTGCTGGCATGCTTAAGCAGGCCGACATTGCCGACCAGCAGCGCGGGGGCGAGGAAGCGGACGACCTGCCAATAGGGGAAGTTCCAAGGCATGACCGCCAACACCGGGCCGATGGGGAGCCAATGCACCGTGGCGGAGCCGCCCGACGCCAGGGATATCGCGCTCGTGTCTAGCATCGCCGGGCCGGCCTTCGCATAATAGCGGAAGGCGGCGATGCATTTGTCGACTTCGGCGACTGCGGATTTCAGAGTCTTTCCCATTTCCTGCGTCGCCATGCGGACGAGGCGATCCGTGTTCGCCTCATAGGCGTCGGCGATCTTGACCAGCAGCGCCGCGCGGTCCGCCACGTCGACGGTGCGCCAATGGTCGAAGGCGGCGGTGGCGCGATCGAGCTTTTCCGAGATGGCGGCGGCGTCGAGTTCGGCATGGGTGGCGGTCTGTTCGCCGGTGGCGGGGTTTATGCTTTTGAGCATCCGGGAACTCCTGGAGCGAACGGAGAGGGGAACGGGTCTTAAGCGTTTGGGCAGATAGTCCGATCCCCCGGCGCGCACTCACCCGTGGAAATAATCATAGACTGTCTGCGCGACCTGGGTGGAGACGCCGGGGGCCTTCTGCAGATCCTCCAGCGTCGCGCCCTTCACGGCCTTGGCGGTGCCGAAATGCATCAGCAGCGCCTTCTTGCGGGCCGGGCCGATGCCGGGGACCTCATCCAGCGAACTGACGGTGATCGCCTTGCTGCGCTTCTGCCGATGCGCGCCGATCGCGAAGCGGTGCACCTCGTCGCGGAGGCGCTGCATGTAGAACAGGACTGGGTCGTTGACCGGAAGGCTGATCTCCCGCCCGTCCATCAAATGGAAGACCTCGCGGCCATCGCGGCCATGATGCGGCCCCTTGGCAATGCCGATCATGCAGACATCCTCGATACCGAGATTCTCCAGCACCATGCGGGCCGTGTTGAGCTGGCCCTTGCCGCCGTCGATCAGCACCAGGTCAGGCCATTCGCCGCTGTCGCGATCCGGGTCCTCATCCTTCGCCCGGGCGAAGCGGCGCTCGAACACTTCGCGCATCATGCCGAAATCGTCACCGGCGATGGTCTCGGGCCGCTTGATGTTGAACTTGCGATAGGCGTTCTTGCGGAAACCCTCCGGCCCGGCCACGACCATCGCGCCAAGTGCGTTGGTCCCCTGGATGTGGCTGTTGTCATAGACTTCGATGCGGTCGGGCACGCCGTCCAGACCGAAGGCCTCGACCATGTCGTTCAGCACCTTCGCCTGCGTCGTGGATTCGGCGAGGCGGCGGTCGAGCGCCTCCACGGCGTTGCGCTGCGCCTGACGGATCAGCTTCATGCGGTCGCCGCGCTGGGGCACCTCGATCCGCACCTTGACGCCGATCCGTTCCGTCAGCGCTTCGGCCATAAGCTCGCATTCGGCCGGCGCGCGGTCGGCGAGGATTAGGCGCGGCGGCGGCACTTCCTCGTAAAATTGCGCCATGAAGCTGGCCAGCACCTCATCCTCGGCCACTTCCGCCGTATGGACGGGGAAGAAGCTGCGATGGCCCCAATTCTGGCCACCGCGGATGAAGAAGGCCTGGATGCACATCGCGCCATTCTTCTCGGCGAGGGCGAAGAGGTCGGCGTCGCCCAGCCCCTCCGCATTGATCGCCTGCGACCCCTGAATGAATGTCAGCGCCTTTAGCCGGTCGCGGATGACGGCGGCTTGCTCGAAATCCATCGCGTCGGACGCAATCTGCATTGCCGCGCCCAGCTTCTGCTGCACCTTGGTCGACTTGCCGCCGAGAAAGTCCTGGGCGTCCTGCACCAGTTCGCCATAGGCTGCGTCCTCGATGCGGCCGACGCAGGGGGCGGAACAGCGCTTGATTTGGTAGAGCAGGCAGGGTCGCGAGCGGTTTGCGAAGAAGCTGTCGGTGCAACTGCGCAAAAGGAACAGCTTCTGCAGGGCGTTGATCGTGCGGGTGACGGACCCGGCGCTGGCAAATGGGCCGTAGTAGCGCCCCTTCGCCTTGCGCGCGCCGCGATGCTTCTGAATACGCGGATAGGCGTGATCCTCCCGCAACAGGATGAAGGGGAAGCTCTTGTCGTCGCGCAGCAGCACATTGTAGGCGGGGCGGAAACGCTTGATCAGCTGCGCCTCCAGCAGCAGCGCCTCCGCCTCATTATTGGTCGTGACGATGGTCATCGAACGAGTCTGGGCGACCATGCGCTGCAGCCGCTTCGGCAGGCGATCCACCTGAGTGTAATTGGTGACGCGGTTACGCAGGGCGCGCGCCTTGCCGACGTACAGCACGTCACCGCGCGCATCCTGCATCCGGTAGACACCCGGGCGGGTCGGCAGGGTCTTCAGAACATTGCGGATCGCCTCAACCCCGGCATCGATATCCGGCAGGCCAGCCCCGCGCACGGTATAGGTGGCCTGGTCTTCATTGAAACGATCGGGGGACTGTGGGCGGGACATGGAGGGGAGATAGAGGGTAGAAAGCGGAATGCAAAGATGGGGTTGGTCGGTTGATTGCCGATGATCGACGCGATAGTCCGATCCGTATCCATCCGCGACGGCTGCGGACTGCAGTTCGGCGAAGATCATAAGTCAGAAAGGTATCGCGCATTCTGTCCCCCTTCACCGGATTGCGCCTTCTGCTGCCCGCCATTGTGCCGTCATGGCGCTTTTTCGATGTCGTGAGCGCCAGCCCTCGGTTGGACTATGCGGTGATGACCACAGCCGACGAAGAGGCCGGACAATGGCAGGAATTTCGGCTCCGACCCGCCACCTTATCTTTAAGGGCCATGCTCCGCCGCCTGCTGTGGAATGCGGAATGGAACGAGAATCTGTTTCTGGTTAGCCTTGCCGAGAGAATGATGCGGGTGAGCACGGCGGAAACGGAGGCGCATAGCGAGCGCGAACTGCTTTTGCGGGTGGCGCGGCACCTCGACCGCCATGCGGCGTGCGACCGAAGCGCCTATCTGCAGATTCGCCTGCGTTTTGTAAGCCGTGCCGGTATGGGGGAGCAGATCAGCGAGCAGGTCGCCTATCTTTCCAGCCCTCGGCGCATCGCCGAATTGATCACACCATGACGCAGGGCGAAGCCGCGAACCTCACGTCTGCAATGATGGCCCTGGCCTTCATCCAGCAAAGCCTGGAGCATCTGCGTCCCGCCGCGCGCCTGCAGGAACGGCTACTCTTTGCCCCACGTCTGATCCTTTCCGTGCTGCTCTTCATGGCCGGCGTCGGCGCGCCGGTCCTGGGTCTGCATCCTGCCCTTCTGACCCTTGCCCTGGTGGCGAACCACCTCTTCATCCTGCCCTTCTTCAACGGCCCCTATAATGGCGGGGCGGATCGGATGAGCCTGCTCATCCTCCTCTGCCTTGCCGGCACCTATAATCTGCCGGACGCCGGATGGCGGGAACTGGCCTTGGGCTATCTGGGGATGCAGTTGCTGCTCAGCTATGTCATGTCTGGATGGGTCAAGATTGTGAATCCGGACTGGCGCAGCGGCCGCGCGTTGCGCGACGTCTTCCTGTTCTCCGCCTATCCCGCCGGCGATAATATTCGCAGATGGGCGAGCTATCCCGGACTGGTCCGCGCGGCGGGATGGGCAGTGATGGGGTTCGAACTGGCCTTCCCCCTCACTTTCCTGTCGCGCCCGGCCCTGCTGGCAGGGTTAGCCGTCGCGGCTCTGTTTCATGGGGCCAATGCCTGCCTCTTTGGGCTTAACCGCTTCTTCTGGATCTGGATCTGCGCTTATCCTTCGATCCTTTGGCTGCAAGACCGGGTTATGTAATCGGCGGTTTCCGTGCGCCGGTAGCTGTCCGATCGCGACGGCGCATGATAGAGCGTTGGAATGATGAAATTTTCCTGTCTCTGCGGCCAGGTCCGCGTTGAAATCATCAGCCGGCCCGAGTTCATTCATGAGTGCAATTGCACCTTGTGCAGCAAGTCGGGGGCGCGCTGGTCCTATCTGCACCCTTCCGAAGCGCGCGTGGAAGGAACGACGCAGGGATATAGCCGGGCCGACAAGGATGATCCGGCGGCGGAAATCCATTTTTGCACGACCTGCGGATCGACAACGCATTTCGTCCTGACCCCAAGCGCCGTGGCGCGCTACGGGAATAGCCAGATGGGCGTCAATATGTGGCTAGCGGATCCAGAGGAGCTGACAGGGATGGAGCTGCGCTATCCTGACGGCCGGGGATGGGCCGGCGAAGGCGCATTCGGCTATGTGCGGGACGCGTATATAATCGGTCAGTGAGATATTGCAGCAGCGATTGGCTGAAACGCACCGTCCCTTAACGGAGCTGGCCATAGCTGCACTGCAATATCGCAATTGCGAAGTGGTCCGGAAACATGCCGGAAAGATTCAAAATCATATTTATTTCAATATGTTATTTGATACCCGTTTCGTCCATGGAATTGCACAGTCCAACGATTTGCTGCATCGCAACAGTCGCAATTCCTCAAACGCTCCGCATGTTCGTGCCTTGCCTGTCCGGGCAGACACATCCTCTCATTCACGGAGACATGCATATGAGCCAATTCGACAAGCCAACCGACAAGAGCAAGTTGGAGACCATCGCGGGATCGCTAATGCTGCTGTCCTTCGGCCTTGGCATATTGGCGTTCCTGATCGCCATCGACCGGCCTGAATGGTTCACCCTCCGCCCCGCATCGGGCACGGCGGCGGCGATGTCCAAGGCTTCCGACACCCAGACGCACAAGCAGGTAGGGCAATAGGCCCACCAGGCTTGAAAAAGAATGCGCCCCTATCGGTGAGAAGATGCCTGGGGCAGAAGAGGGTCGGCGCAGCCCGTTTCCGGAACCATCGCGCAATCGGGCACTTGAGCAGCAAGCGCCAACCCATGAGGACCTATGATCGTTACAGCCGCTCCCAGTTTCAGGCAGATTATCCGGGAGGTGTGGAAGCCGCTGGCGCTTCTTTTCGTCTGGGACGTGATCGTCACCATCACCTATTTCGTACTCCCCTTCAAAGCGCCGTCACTACCGCTGACATTGTTCGGCTCAGCGCTGGCTCTGTTCCTGGGGTTCAGGAGCAATTCCGCCTATCAGCGCTGGTGGGAGGCGCGCGGGCTGTGGGGGCTGATGATCAACGCGAGCCGCAGCCTCGCCCGGCAGGCGCGAAACTACCTTCCCGAGGACGCGGTGGATCTGAAGCGGTCTATCGTGCTCCGGCAGATTGCCTACGTGAACGCGCTGCGATGCCAGCTACGCCGACAAAGCCCCGACGATGAGGTGCTGCGCTTCCTGAGCCGGGGAGAGGCAGACTTCGCACTGGCGCGCACCAATGTTGCCAACGGGATCGTCGACGGTACGGGCCGCCGCATCAACATCGCGCGGGAGAAGGGCTGGCTGGACACCATTCAGCAGACGTCGATGGAAAGCGTGCTGATCGACATCGCCAATGCGCAGGGCGGAATGGAGCGGCTGAAGAATACTCCCCTACCCAGCCAGTATCGTTTCTTTCCGACGCTGTTCACCCATATGTTGTGCATCCTGCTTCCCATCGGGCTGGTGGAGACGCTCGGGTTCGCGACGCCGCTGGGGTCGACGATCGCGGGCCTCATGTTCCTGGCGGTTCTGGCGATCGGCGACGATCTAGTCGATCCGTTCGCGAATACGCCGCACGACGTGCCCCTGACGGCGATGTGCCGGACGATCGAGATCGACCTGCTGCAGGCGATCGGTGACGAAGCGCCAGAGCCGATGACGGCAGATGCGGGGGGTGTGTTGTGGTAAATGTTCAGAGCGAGATGACGTTACCTTGATCCGTTCGTCCCGAGCGAAGTCGAGGGACGGTGCGCACCACGTCTCGACTACGCTAGACACGAACGGAGGTTGGGATTTCTGCCCCAAGTCATCATGAAAAAGGCCGCTCCGGATACCGGGCGGCCCTATTCATGTCAGATGAGGCAACAGCGTCAGACGACGGGGCCGAGACCCTTGATGGCGGTGTCTACGAGGACCTTGTCCGCCTTGGCGTCATGCGACTGCGCGATGATGGCGGTGGCGGCGGAGGTCGCGGCTTGGACGGCCTTGGCGCGGACGTCGGCGACGGCCTTACGCTCGGCAGCGGCGATCTTTTCCTCGGCCATCTTCTGGTGACGCTTCACCAGTGCGGCGGCGCGGGTCTTGGCGTCGTCGACCAACTGCGTGGCCTCTTCCTCGGCGCGCGAGCGCAAGGCGTCGGCTTCGGCGGCGGCGCCGGCGATCTTCTTCTCATATTCGGCTTTGAGCGCTTCGGCTTCAGCGCGGAGCTTGGAGGCTTCGTCAAGCTGAGCGCGGATGCCGGCGATCTTGCTGTCGAGCGACTTGCCGATCAGCGCCGGGACCTTCTTGACGATCAGCACGATCAGGAAAACGGCCATCGCCGCGCTGACCAGCGCACCGGGGCCTACCAGCCCGAACAGCGCAAGCTCGGAATGGCTCTCGGCGCCATGGGCGACAAGGGCTTCCTGATGATCGGCCTCGGCCAGATTATGGGCGACTTCGGCGGAACCGGCGTCGAAATGGGCGGGGGCATCAGCCATGAGCGAGGGCTGCCTTTACTGCTTGCTGGGCCGCTGCCGCCGTGGGCTGGACACCCGAAACCTTGGCGACAAGGTCCTGGGCGGCTTCGGCGGCGACCGCCTCGATCTCCGCCATGGCGGAGGTGCTGGCGGCGCGGATTTCCGCTTCGGCCGCGGCGATTTTCTCCGCGATCTTGGCGTCTGCCGTGGCTACCTTCTTCTCGGCGTCCTTGGCGGCCTTTGCCTTGGCCTCGGCGACGAGCGCCTGGGCTGCGGCGCGGCTTTCATTCTCACGGGCGCGATAGTCCGCCTCGATTTCGTCACCACGGGCGAAGGCAGCCTTTGCAGCCTCCAGATCCCCGGAGATCTTGCTGTCCCGCGCCTCGACCGTCGACTGGATTTTGGGCACCATGCCGAGACCGACGACGAAGAAGACGAAGCCGAAGGTCACCAGCATCCAGAAGATCTGGGACGACCATACTTCAGCAAGTTGCGCGATTTGCGGCATTGCACCCGTTTCCCGATTGGCAGCCGGGCAGCGAGCCGCCCGGCCGTCAGAGCATTCTAACCTGAATTCCGTGCGCCTGTTAGGCGACGAAGATCAGGATCATCGACACGACGAACGCCAGCAGGCCGAGAAGTTCGGCGGCGGCGAAGCCGATGAACAGGCGACCCTGCTGACCGTCAGCAGCCGACGGGTTGCGCAGCGCGCTCTCAAGGAACGAACCGAAGACATTGCCCACGCCAAGTGCGGCCATGCCGGCACCGATTGCAGCCAGACCGGCACCGATCAGCTTTGCGGCTTCTGCGTCCATTATATATAACTCCTTCTTTCAAACTTCTGAAATTGTTGAACAAACTTAGTGGAGATTGACCGCGTCGTTGATGTAGAGCGAGGTCAGAAGAGCAAAAACATAAGCCTGGATCACGGCGACCAGCAGTTCCAGCGCGCTGATGCCGATCATCAGGATGAAGCTGGGCAGGCCAATCGCGATACCCCAGCCAGCGCCGGCGTTGCCGCTGTTGATGACGAAGCTGGACAGCACTTCCAGAAGGATGTGGCCAGCCATCATCGCAACGAACAGTCGCAGGCCAAGGCTGAACGGGCGGACCAAGAAGGACACCAGTTCGATGAACGGGATCAGCCACAGCAGCCATGCCGGCGTGCCGTGCGGCACGAACAGCGAGAAAAAGTGCAGGCCGTGACGCGCAAAGCCGACGATCAGGACGATCGAGAAGCTGAGGATCGCAAGGACACCTGTGGCGGTGAAATGGCTGGTGAAGGTGAAGGCGTGGCTGCCGACGAGACCCAGCGGGAGCAGGCCCAGCAGGTTCGCGAACAGGATGAACATGAAGAGCGAGAAGACGTAGGGAACGTAGCGCTTCCCCTCCGGCCCGACATTGGCGAGCAGCAGATTGTCGATGAACCCCGTCATCGTTTCCGCAGCGGCCTGCCAGCGGCCGGGAACCAGTTCCCGCTTCATGCCCAGCAGCATGAAACCCCAAAGCACGACGGCGGTGATGACCATCCAAAGCGCGCTGTTGGTAAAGGCAATATTGTAACCGCCAATTGCCCAGTGATCGGTGCCGAACAGCGGCTCGATCGCAAACTGGTGCATAGGGTCGATTTTGCCAGCCTCTGCCACGCTTACTCCAAACCTCTGTTACTGCGACAAAAGCGTCCTTATTTATCAGGACGCTTCGTCGAAATCCTAATGATGTTCCTGAAGGCAGCGATCGTCCCCAGAGCGAGGAGCGCCAGCAGGAGCCAGGGAGACGTGCCGAACCACCGGTCAAGCAACCAGCCGATCAACGCGCCGCCGGCAAGACCGCCGATCAGTTCCGCAAGGACGCGGTTGCCGAGGCGATAGCTTTCGTCCGCCCCCTGCACCTGCCCCTTTTTGGTCCTGACCGCTTCGTCATGCTCGGCCCGGGCAATCCGCTCCTGGAGCGATTTGATCCGTGCATCCTCGCCGACTTGGTCTTCCCCGGGCGCATCCTCAGCCATCATCCGCTCCACATTTCCCGTATGAAGCGGCCATGGCCCGTGCGGCTGCACCCGTCAAGGCGCGGCCCGTTTAGAAAGGAGGGGTGCCCGAGTCAACCGTTCTGCCGCCCCAGACCAAAAGGACGAGACGGCAGGCCGATTTCGGGACGGAAATCAGGTGGTCAGCCCGCCGTGGCGCAATAGTCCGGGAGGGAAATAGAGCCACTTTTCTTCTGCCAAGCGCCGCCCGACAGCTTGTACATTTGCCCATCCTTCACTCGGCTGGCGAGGGTCTGACATCCGGTAGCGGCAGCAACGTCGGCAACGGTCACGCCACGCTTGGATGCGAGGTCCGTATAGACCGCGCGCCGCTTGATATTGATCGAATCCACCTCCGACTTCACGTCGGCGCCGACCGAACCCACGATGCCGAGATAGCCGTCGGCCTGCTCGCCCACAGCTCCGGCGGCCATGGCGGCCGTGACGGCGCCGGACTGGGCGCGGGCGGGCGCGGTGAAGACGAGGCCACCGGCGACGATGACGGCAGCGGTGGCGGCGAGAGCGATAAACTTGCGTGTCATTGCGGGAACAACTCCGGATTATTCTGGATCAGGTCCTGTGCGTCACGTTGCAGGCGCACGACCACTTCCTGCTGAACCTTCACATTGAGGTTGATCTCGATCGGCTTGTCGGGCGCGCGCACCTGAATGCACCCCCCGAGGGATAGGCCCGCGATCGCGGCCGCCAAGATTGCTGCTGTCTTCATTTCTGCTCCCCAGATGGCACTTTGTCGCTTTCGGCAGGCTGAACCGCAAGCCCCTTCAGCACCTGTTCCTGATATTGGTCGCCGACGCTGTTGCGGATAAGCCCGCTGGGATCGACGAACGACTTGGCCGTACTCATCAGACCACGGAACGGCGCCTGAATGCGGATGTTGAAGAGGAAGGGCAAGCCCAGGAAGTTGCTGGCGATGCCCTTCTGCTCCGGCTGGCCGCGATTGATGCCGTTAAAAACGACATTAGTCACCACCTCGCCATCCAACGCGCCGTCCATCAGGATGGACAGGCACTTATATTGGAGGTTTTTGAGCGCGTCGAAGGCCATCTTGCCGAACACGCCCACCTGTTCGTTGGACACCGGGCCGACGTAGGACAAAGTGCCCGAGGTACGCTGGGGGTCGCAGGGGATGGAGGGCAGGACGCCCTCCGGCATGATGAGCGGCGGGAGGCCGGCCTGTCGCGCGACGAGTACGCCGCCGGCGATCCGCCCGCCATCCGCATTGAAGATCAGCGGCATGATGCCGTCAAACGTGCCCGTGGCGGAGACATTCTCCAGTTCCATCTTCTGGATGAAAGATCCCGC
>Ga0207668_10000321_pt1 | contig 31112 bp, 27 predicted proteins | sample KBSS43metaG_FD_184323 | JGI IMG/M metagenome (GOLD analysis project Ga0207668, IMG submission 184323) | Switchgrass rhizosphere microbial communities from Kellogg Biological Station, Michigan, USA - KBS S4-3 metaG (SPAdes) (version 2) | ecosystem: Host-associated > Plants > Roots > Rhizosphere...
CCTGACCGTCAACGCCCTAGTCGCGGCGCGCCACTTGCTCGTCCCGCTTCAGTGCGAATTCTTTGCTTTAGAAGGACTTAGCCAGCTGCTGCAGACGGTCGAGCGGATTCGCAATGCGTTCAATTCCGAACTGTCGATCCTCGGCGTGGCGCTGACCATGTTTGATCGCCGCAACAATTTGTCGGCCGCGGTGGCTGAGGACGTTCGCGCATGCCTCGGAACGGCGGTGTTCGACACGATCGTGCCGCGCAACGTGCGGCTGTCGGAGGCGCCGAGCCACGGCCTCCCGGCACTGATCTATGACCTGAAATGCCCTGGCTCCGAAGCGTATATCCGTCTGGCGCGCGAACTGATTGCCCGGCTGCCGCAGCTGGCGGAGGCGGCATGAGCGAGAAGCCCGCGAAAGGGCTCGGCATGGGGCTGCAGGCGCTGCTCGGCGAAGCCAAGCCAGCGGAGGCGCAGCCGCGCTCCGGCGTGCGCGAGCTCGAAATCGCGCGCATCCGGCCCAATCCCGACCAGCCGCGCACCCACTTCGACGAAGATTCGCTGAAGGAACTGGCAGAGTCGATCGCCGAGCGCGGCGTGCTTCAACCCATTCTCGTCCGGCCCGATGGGCCCGAGCATTTCATGATCATCGCCGGCGAGCGGCGCTGGCGCGCGGCGCAGCGCGCGCAGCTGCACGCCATTCCGGCGGTTATTCGTGATCAGACGGACGAAGGACTGGCCGCCGAGCTGGCCCTGATCGAGAATATCCAGCGCGAGGATCTGAACGCGATCGAGGAAGCGGAAGGCTATCGCCAGCTCATCAATCGCTACGGTCACGGCCAGGACGAGGTCGGCAAGCTGGTCAACAAGTCGCGGAGCCACGTCGCTAACCTGTTGCGTTTGCTTGATCTTCCGCAGTCCGTGAAGCAATCGCTATTGCAAGGCGATATCAGCATGGGTCACGCACGGGCCGTTCTGACGGCACCGGACCCGGCTGCGCTGGCCCAGGAAGTCGTCGCCAAGGGCCTTTCTGTGCGCCAGACCGAAGCGCGGGCGAAAGCGGTCAGGAAGGGTACGGGCGAACTCGTTCTGACCGAAGGCCGCAAGGTCGATGCCGATATCGCCGCGCTGGAACGGCAGCTGGGTGATATGATCGGTCTCAAGGTCCAAGTCGCCAATAAGGGGCAGGGCGGGACCGTCTCGCTATATTATTCGAGCCTCGACCAGCTCGACATGATCTGCCAGCGCCTCTCGGGCGAGCCGATCTAGTCCAGACTTTACCGGCGGCTCGCGCCCGCCGCTCGGGCGATCGCGATCAACTCTTCGCCCAGGGCCGCCTGGTCCGGCGCGGCCCCGAAAAGAAGTGAGTTCTCGAGCCTGCCGACTCGCTCGCCAACCGTCGCCAACCGGCGCGAATCCCACAGGGAAAGCATCCGCGAGACCAAGGGCTTATCCTTCCAGAACAACGACCTGCCCAATGACGTCATGACGCTGTCCACTGTCTCGCCGCACTCCACCCGGGCGCGTGCTGGCGCCAGCTGAAGCAGCCGCCGCTGGAGCGCGCGGACGACCGGAATGCTCTCGCTCCCCGCCGGGAGATTGCCGAGCTCGATCGCCAGGTCGCCAAGCCGCCCAGCCATTGCCAGGTCGGCCAGGTGCAGCGTTTCGCCCTCCGGCAGATCGGCGCCCACCGCATCGATCGCATCGTGGTCGAGCTCCTTGGGCGCCTGCGGCGAGGCGTCGATGTAAAGTGCGAGCTTCTCAAGCTCGCGCTGGACGATTGCCTGGTCATTGCCGGCCGAATCGGCCACCCGCGCGGCGACGGGCGGGCTGATCTTCAGCCCCAACCGACGCCCGACCTCGGCAACCATGCGCTCCGCGTCGCCGCCCTCCGGCGCGTAGGACGCAAACGCCACGCATTGCCGCGAGGCTTCGGCCGTCTTCAGTACGGCGGATGTCTTGCGCAGCGCGCCCGCGATCGCGACGACCGGGCTCTCCGCCGCATTGGCCTCGAGCAATGCGTCGAGCCCGGCGGCTATCTCATCACCAGCCGGCTCGACCCACACGATGCGAGTCCCGCCGAACAGGTTCAGCGCCCCGGCCTCGTCGGCCAGCACCGCCGGGTCAGACTTTACCGAGCTTCCGGAGATGATGAACCGGCTGGCAGACAGCGCCTCGCTCAGGCGTTGGCCAAGCGCGCGTGACTGGGCCTCGTCGGGACCATGGAACAAGTAGAAGCGGACGTCGGCGGCCGGCTGGTCGACCGCGCGGCCGATATTGGCTTTGCTCGCCTTCACGGCGTCGGCGTGGTGCGCGTCGCGTAGATGCCGAGGCGCGCAACGATCTGGTCGGCAACGACGTCAGCGAGATTTTCCGCAGCAGTCTGCTCGGCCGCAACCGTCGCATATTCCGAGCTGACGACGTCGATACCGGCGTCGGAGCCTGCCGTAGCGTCGAGCACCACGCCGCCGGTCGCGAGATCGACGAGCTGGTAGCGGGCGCGCAGCGTGCGGCGCTCACGCGTCACGGCGCGGTCGCCGCGGATGCCGAAGCCGGTGATATTATCGTCGAGCGTCACATCGAGCCGGTAGCGCGGTGCCGTGGCCGCGCCCTCGCCAAGGCGGTCGGTCAGCTTGTTGTGGACCAGCCAGCCGACCTGCCCTTCAATCGGCGCAACCTTTACCGAGCGCAGCGTCGTTGCGACCGTGCCCGAGGAGCCGCCGCCATAGAGCGGATGAAGCCCGCACGACGCGAGCGCGAGAGCTGCCAGAGGGAGGAGTCGCCGCATCACGCGACGATATTCACCAGTCGGTCGGGGACGACAATCACTTTGCGCGGCGCCGCCCCGGCAAGCTGGCGCTGAACTTTCTCGGATGCGAGGGCGAGCGCCTCGGCGTCCTCCCTGGACAGCCCGCGCGGCGCGGTCAGCGTATCGCGCAATTTGCCGTTGATCTGGACGGCGAGCGTCACCTGGTCGTCGACCAGCAACGCCGGGTCGAACGCCGGCCACGGCGCATCGGCGATCATGCCGGTTTGCCCGAGGGTGGCCCAAGCCTCTTCGGCGAGATGGGGCGCTGCCGGCGCTGCAAGAAGGATCAGCACCCGCACGGCCTCGTCTCGGGTCGCCGAGGGCCCGGCCTTCTCGATCGCCGTCGTCAGCTCGTACAGCTGGGCGATCGCCTTGTTGAATTGCAGGCCGTCGATCGCTTCGCCAACCGCGGCAATCGCGCGGTGGAGCTTGCGCCTCAAAGTATCGTCTTCGCCTTCACCGGGGGAGGTGCTTCCGGCCAGCCGCCAGACGCGCTGGACGAAGCGCGCGGCGCCCTCGATTCCACCCTCGGACCATTCGAGGTCGCGCTCGGGCGGGCTATCCGACAGCATGAACCAGCGCACCGCATCCGCGCCATATTTGGCGAGGATCGGTTCGGGGTCGATGGTGTTGCGCTTCGACTTGGACATCTTCTCGACGCGGCCGGTCGTGACCGGGTGGCCGCTCTCGATGTGGATCCAGTCGTCGCCTTCCCTGCGCACTTCGTCGGGGCTGAGCCAGCTGCCGTCGCCCGCCTGATAGGTCTCGTGGGTGACCATGCCTTGCGTGAACAGCCCCTTGAACGGCTCGGCCATGCCGAGTTTGCCGAGGCGCTGCAGCGCGCGCGTCCAGAAGCGGGCGTAGAGCAGGTGGAGGATCGCATGCTCGACCCCGCCGATATACTGGCCGACCGGCAGCCACTTCTCCGCTTCGGCGCGGTCGAACGGCCGATCCTTGGGCTGGCTGGCGAAGCGGATGAAGTACCAGGACGAATCGACAAACGTGTCGAGCGTGTCGGTCTCGCGTGCAGCGTCGGCACCGCAACTTGGGCAGGCGACGTGCTTCCACGTCGGGTGCCGGTCGAGCGGATTGCCGGGAGTCTCGAAGTCGACATCGTCGGGCAGCACGACCGGCAGCTGCTCGCGCGGCACCGGCACCGCGCCGCACACCGCACAGTGAATGATCGGGATCGGGGTGCCCCAATAACGCTGGCGGGAAACGCCCCAGTCGCGCAGCCGCCAGGCGGTCGTGCCGTGGCCCCAGCCGGCCGTCTCCGCCCGGCGGATGACCTCGGCGATCGCTTGCTCGGTGGTGAGCCCGTCGAGGAATTCCGAATTGACGGTAATGCCGGTGATTGCATCGGCCTCGCCGACCACTGGCTGGGCCGCTTCGTCGATTGACGCCGCGACTACGCGCCGGATCGGCAGGTGATATTTGTTGGCGAATTCGAAGTCCCGCTGGTCATGCCCGGGCGAGCCGAAAATGGCGCCAGTGCCATAGTCCATCAGCACGAAGTTCGCGATGTAGACGGGTACGCGCAGGCTGGTGTCGAGCGGATGGACGGCTTCGACGCCCGTCCGATAGCCCGTCTTCTCGGCCGCCTCGATCTCGGCGAGGCTGGTGCCGCCCCGCTGGCATTCGGCGATGAATTTAGCGGCGGCCGGATCGCTTTCTGCAACGGCCTGCGCGATCGGATGCCCCGCAGCGATCGCGACGAAGCTCGCGCCGAAGATGGTGTCGGGACGGGTGGTGAAAACTTCCACCCCGTCGAGCGAACCGACCGGCTCGGACAACCGGAAGCGGAACTGGAGCCCGCGGCTCTTGCCGATCCAATTCTCCTGCATCAGCCGGACCTTGTCGGGCCACTGGTCGAGGCTCTGCAGGCCGTCGAGCAGATCCTCGGCGAAATCGGTGATTTTCAGGAACCACTGCGACAGCTTGCGCCGCTCGACCAAGGCGCCGGAGCGCCAGCCGCGCCCGTCGATCACCTGCTCGTTGGCGAGCACGGTCATGTCGACCGGGTCCCAATTGACCTCGCTCTCCTTGCGATAAACTAGCCCGGCGTCGAACAGGTCGAGGAACAGGGCTTGTTCGTGACCGTAATAAGCGGGGTCGCAGGTCGCGAGCTCACGGCTCCAGTCGAGCGCGAAGCCGATTCCCTTCAGTTGCTCGCGCATCGTGGCGATGTTCGCGCGGGTCCACTCACCCGGATGCACCTTGCGCTCCATCGCGGCATTTTCGGCCGGCATGCCGAATGCATCCCAGCCCATCGGGTGGAGCACCTCGTGGCCTTGCATGCGCCGGTAGCGGGCGATCACGTCGCCCATCGTGTAGTTGCGCACGTGCCCCATGTGGATGCGCCCCGAGGGATAGGGGAACATCTCCAACACGTAGGTCTTGGGCTTGGCGCTGTCGCTGTCGGCCTCGAACGAGCGCGCTTCCGCCCAGCGCGCCTGCCAACGGCGATCTGCTTCCCCCGGGTCGAACCGCCCGCTCATCGCATGAACTGACTAGCCGCGGACAGCGACTCGGCGGAGATCGCGAGCCCGGGTGAGGATGATGTCCTCGAGCTTTTGCACGGTCGCCGCCGTCACCGGGGCATCGACCCAGGCGCCGCTCTGGTTGACCTGGCGCGACGCCGCGACCCGCAGGGCGTCGGCGCGCAGATCCTGGTCGAGGATTGCGACGGTGATCTTCACCCGCTCGCCCGGCGCCTTCGGGTTGGAATACCAATCGGTGATGATCACCCCGCTGCTCGCATCTGCCTGCAGCAATGGCGCGAACGAAACGGTATCGACCGCCGCACGCCACAAATAGCTGTTGACCCCGATCGTCGAGATCTTCGACGGGGCGAGGGTGGTTGGCAGGCTGCGGTTGCGGGCGCAGCCCGAGGTGGCGAGGGTGACGGCGATGAGGACGGCGGCAGCGGTATGCAGGCGAGGCATTGACGATCCTTGGGTCGAGGGGATTTTCGCTTTGCGAGCGTTATAGATAGTCAACCAACTCCCGCAAGCGCTCCCGTTCATCCGGGATTCTGTGTTGAGTCGGCAACAGCGGTGAACTGAATCGATTCGCCTCATGGAACCTTGAGGCCGCCATGGCTATATCGACTCCAAGAACAGGGAGTTTTTGCGCAGGTGCTAAGCATTCGCGGATCTCGAGCAGCCAAGCTGGCAGCGGCCGTCGCCGCCGCTGGCCTGATGCTGTCGCCCGCGCTGGCCACCGGTAGCTCGACTTCGGCGAAGAAGCGCTCGTCCGCGGTTTCCCTTAGCTTCGATCCGATTTCCTCGTTCACGCCGGCCAATGCCGATCCGCGACTCGCGGCGGCCTTTGCCAACAAGCCACTGGCCCTTTCGGATTTCAAATTCACTCCTGCCGCCGCGAAGGGTCGTCCGTCGCAGCTGCGGGTTGCGATTCGCGCGCGGGCCGGAACGCCGGCGAAGGGCCAGGACAGTGCGGCGGCGTCGCCCACGCTCACGGCCCTGACGCCCGCCAGTTATAACCTCGGCGTCGCAGTCGGCTGGCGCCGGTTCGCCGTGTCGGGCGATGTGTCCAAGGTCCAGAGCGCTGATCCGGCGCTCGGCGGGCGTGAGACGGCCGTGGTTGGCGTGAGCTATTCGCTGAAGCGCTTTACCGGCCGCGTGGCGGTTGGTGCTGACCGGGCCGATGGCCGGCCGCTTGCCGCCCTGCGCCGTGGCGACAATTATTCGGTCGATGTCGGCGGCGCCTTCTCGCTGTCGCGGCGTCTCGCCCTTACCGGCGGGGTTCGCTACGAAGTCGATCGCGACAGGCTGAACGCGCTCAAGGATGAGCGCCGCGACGGCCAGGCCGTCTACGTCGGCACCGCGTTCAAGTTCTGATCGCCATCATTCGCTGAAAGCTGGCTGGCGGCTGCCGGGCACCCTTCCTATAGCGCCGGACGATGAGCCCCGCCGCCGATCGCCTCCAACAAATCCGCGACCAAATCGCCCGCTCGGCCACGATCGCCGGGCGCGACTCCGCGACCGTCCAATTGATCGCGGTCAGCAAGGGGCGCGAGGCCGATGAAGTCGAGGAGCTGATCGCCGCGGGCCAGCGCGATTTCGGCGAGAGCCGGGTCCAGGAGACGCTCGCCAAATGGCCGGCGCTGCGCGCGCGCTTCCCGGACATTCGCCTGCACGGGATCGGCCGGCTGCAATCGAACAAGGCCGCAGAAGCCGTGGGGCTATTCGACTCCATCCATTCGGTCGATCGCGCTTCGTTGCTCGAAGCGCTGGTCGGCGAGGCGGCGAAGGGCGGATGCACGCCGTCCGTCTATGTCCAGGTGAACATCGGCGACGAGGACCAGAAGGGCGGGTGTCCGATTGCGGATGTCGGCGCCCTGGTGGAAGCCGTGCGCGCCTCGCCGCTGCCGCTCGCCGGCCTGATGGCGATCCCGCCGCTCGGCGTCGAGCCGTCACCCTATTTTGCGCTTTTGGCAAAGCTTGCCCGACGCCATGACGTCACGGGCTTGAGCATTGGAATGTCTAGCGATTTTCAGCAGGCAATCATGCTCGGAGCCACCGTGGTCCGGGTCGGCACGGCGCTATTCGAGGGTAAATGATCAACTTCGACGCAATCATTTTCGACTTTGACGGGGTGCTGCTGGAGAGCGAGTTTGAAGGCAACAAGTTGCTCGCCGAACTGCTGACCGACCTTGGTCACCATACATCCACCGAAGACGCGATCCGCAACTTCGTCGGGTACAGTGGTCCAGAGTTCATGGCGGCGATCGAGCGCTGGGTCGGCGGTCCCCTCCCGCCGGGCTTTCATGACCGCCGCCGTGCCCAAAGCGCCCAGGCCCTGCAGGAAGGCGTCCGCGCCGTGGTTGGGGCCGTCGACTTCGTCCAGTCGCTGCCGCTGGACCTCCCGATCGCGGTGGCCTCGTCGAGCACGACGCGCTGGCTAAGCGGCCATCTCAAGCATCTCGGCCTCGCCGAGCGTTTCAGCGCCCATGTCTACAGCGGCCGCGAACATGTCGAGCGCGGCAAGCCGGAGCCCGACCTTTATCTCTTCGCCGCCAACCAACTCGGCGTCGATATCCGGCGCTCGGTGATTCTTGAGGATTCCGATGTCGGGGTGAAGGGCGCACTCGCGTCGGGAGCGACGGTGATCGGGTTGGCAGCCGGGAAGCACATCCTCGACGGCCATGATGCCCAGCTCCGGGACCTCGGCGTCGAGCATATTGCCGAAAGCTTCGACGAGGTGCGGCGGCTGATCGGCCTCGCTTAGGCCAGGTGGCCGCTCTTCTTGCGCTTTGTCGCGAGATAATCGGCGTTGTGCGGGTTGGCCGGCATATGATGGGCGACCCGCTCGATGACGTCGACGCCCGCTGACTCGAGCCCCGCGACCTTGCCCGGGTTGTTGGTCAGGAGCCGCACCCGGTCGATCCCCAGCGCCTTCAGCATGGCCGCCGCATGCGCATATTCCCGCTCGTCGTCGCCGAAACCCAGGCGACGGTTGGCATCGACCGTGTCGAGCCCGCGGTCCTGGAGGGCGTAGGCGCGCAGCTTGTTAGCGAGGCCGATCCCACGTCCCTCCTGGCGGAGGTACAGCAACACGCCGCCACCGGCATCGCCGATAATCCGCAAAGCTTCCCGGAGCTGCGGCCCGCAATCGCATTTAAGCGAGCCGAACACGTCCCCGGTGAGGCATTCGCTGTGCAGCCGGACCAGCGGTGGCTGGCCACCGAATGCTCCGATCACCAGCGCGACATGCTCCTGCCCGTCATCCGACCCGCGGAACGCGACGATCTGCGTATCGGGCAGGCCGTCGAGCGGGAGCTTGGCACGAGCGACCAATTCGACCGCTGGCGCGGTTCGCTGGCGTTCTACGTCTTCGGCGGAAACGGAGGCCGCGGACGCCTGGTGGTCGACCAGCCACAGCGCCGGCAAAAGGCCGGCCGACCGCGCCAGACCGAGCGCGGCCTTTCCCGTCGCGGCGCAATCGAGCGGCAACGGGTGCAGCGGGCCGATCGGGCCTCGATCGAGGTCGCGACCGGGATCGGCGATGGCGACCGCCGCAGCGGCATCGAGCCACGGCGCGCGTTCGATCAATACCGGCGCGGCGGGGTCGGCGGCGTCGCGTTCATTGGCCAAAGCCAGCGCCGCGGCGCGCTCGCCGCTGATCAGCAACCGGGCCGTGCGGTTGGGGTCGAGGAGCTCGAGCAGCTCAGGCGTCGCCGTCTCGACGGCGGCGATCGCCAGTGGGGTCTCGCCATCAATCAGCACCGCTCGCCCGGCGCGCAGCGCGGCGATCGCCCGGCGGAGTGGCGCGGCGTCGCTCAAACGTCGACCTCGAGGATCAGCGGCACGTGATCCGACGGGCGCTCCCACGAGCGGACCGGTTCAAGCACTTCGTGCCCCGCCAGTTGGCCGGCGAGTTCGGGCGAGGCCCACATGTGATCGAGCCGCCGCCCGCGGTCGTTGCGCGTCCAGTCGGGCGAGCGGTAGCTCCACCAGGTGAAGCAGCGCTCGGGGGCGGGCACGAACTGGCGGCCGATGTCGAGCCACCCATGCGCCTGCTGCAGGCGATTGAGCGCGTCGATCTCGACCGGTGTGTGGCTGACGACGTTGAGCAACGCCTTGTGGCTCCACACATCGCACTCGAGCGGGGCCACATTGAAGTCACCGACGATGATCGTCGGCTCCTTGAGCCCCTCGGACCAACGGGTCATGCGCTCGATGAAGTCGAGCTTCTGGCCGAACTTGGGGTTCTGCGCCCGATCGGGGATGTCACCTCCGGCCGGCACATAGACATTCTCAAGCCGGATCCCGCAGTCGAGCCGCGCGCCGACGTGGCGCGCCTCGCCATTGTCCTGCCAGTCGTGCTTGCCCGGGTCGGCTAACGGGACGCGGCTGAGAATCGCCACGCCATGGTGCATGCGCTGGCCGTTCAGTTGCTGGTGCCGATAGCCATGCTTGCGGAACAGGTCGGCGGGAAAGATGCCGTCGAGCACCTTGGTTTCCTGCAGGCACAGGATGTCGGGCTGCTGCTCGGCGATCAATCGTTCGACGATCGGCACGCGGGCGCGCACCGAGTTGATATTCCACGACGCGATCTTCAGCCGGTTCTTCACAACGTCCGCTTAGCCTCGTCCTCAGGCGCTCGCAAAGAAAAGGCCCCCGCTCCGGGGGCATGGAGCGAGGGCCGACCAAGCGTTCGTCACGCAAGGGATCCCGTCTGACCCCCGGTAACAGGGGGAAACCCGGGGCAAGCAACGGGATCGGATGACTATGTAGGAAGCCCAGCCTGAAATTGCGATGAACGGGTCGCAATATGAAACTATTTTAACCTAGCGCTTCCGCTTCTTAGGTTCGGCGTAAGTGAACGCGGTTTCCGGCACCGCCACGTTGTAGCGGACGTCCGTTAACTTGACCGTGGTCTTCTTGTTTTGCGCGTCGATCGCCGTCCAGCCGTAGAGCTGGAGCCCGCCGGGCGCTGCGGCGGAACGAAGGAATGCCAGGATCAACGTGCCGAACTCGGCGTGATTGGGATCCTTGGCCCGGACTACGAGGATCCGGCTGTCGGGGTTGGCCTGGATGCGGGCGATCCGCTTCACATCGGGGTTGGCCGACAGCAGCATGCCGAGCGGCGTCTTGTTGAGGTCCCAGCTGTTTTTCTGCCCGACCTGATAGTCGAGGAAGGTCAGCTTGCCGCCGGCCCCGACCAGCAGCAGGTCGCCGCTGCCATATTGGAAGCGGATGCGGCCTGGGCGCTTGAGCTGCAGCGTGCCGGCGGCCGAGCGGCCCTTGGCGTCGGTCTGGACGAAATGCGCGGTCATCGTGTCGACCGAGGTGATGTGCGCAGCGACCTTGGCGAGATCGGGGTTTTCCGCGGCAGCGGCCGGCGCGGCCACGGCGATCATCGCGATCGGGGCCAGCGCGCGCACGAAATGGGTCGAAAAGGTCATCGTAATGCTCCTGGGGGATTTGCGCCGGAACGTGGCGTTTTGGCCTTGAATGCGGAGTGAACCTTCCGGTTCCGGTCCGTTCAGCCTCAGAGGGGGTGGCCATCCGGGTCAATCAGCACCTCACGCCGTCCGACGTGATCGGGCTGGCCGACGAGGCCATCCTTCTCCATCCGCTCGATCAGCCGCGCCGCGCTGTTGTAGCCGACCCGGAGCTGGCGCTGGAGGTACGAGGTCGACGCCTTCTGGCTCTCGGCGACGATCTGGATGGCCTTGCGGTAAAGCTGGGTCTCGGCGTCTTCCTCGCCAGTCGGCTGGCCGTCGAACAGGTAGCCGCCGTCCTCGGGCTCCTCGGTCACCGCCTGGATATAATCGGGCGCACCCTGCCGGCGCCAATGCTCGGCCACCGCGCGCACTTCCTCGTCCGACACGAACGGGCCGTGGACGCGGATGATCTGCTTGCCGCCCGGCATGTAAAGCATGTCGCCCTTGCCCAGCAGCTGCTCTGCCCCTTGCTCGCCGAGGATCGTCCGGCTGTCGATCTTGCTCGTGACCTGGAAACTGACGCGCGTCGGCAAATTGGCCTTGATCACGCCGGTAATGACGTCGACCGAGGGCCGCTGCGTCGCCATGATCAGATGGATGCCCGCGGCGCGCGCTTTTTGCGCCAGCCGCTGGATCAGGAATTCGACCTCCTTACCGGCAGTCATCATCAGGTCGGCGAGCTCGTCGACCACGACCACGATCTGCGGCAATACCTCATATTCCAGCTCTTCGGTCTCGTAGAGCGGCTGGCCGGTGTCGGCGTCGTAACCGGTCTGCACCCGCCGCCCGAGCTTCGCGCCCTTGGCCTTGGCTTCGCGGACCTTGGCGTTGAAGCTCGGCAATGCGCGGACGCCGAGGTTGGCCATCATCCGATAGCGCTCTTCCATCTGCTCGACGGTCCATTTGAGCGCGCGGATCGCCTTGCCCGGCTCGGTCACGACCGGCGACAGCAGGTGCGGGATGTCGTCGTACATGCTCAGCTCGAGCATCTTCGGATCGATCATGATCAGCTTCACCTGGTCGGGGCCGTAGCGATACAGCAGCGACAGGATCATGCAGTTGAGGCCGACCGACTTGCCTGATCCGGTGGTGCCGGCGACGAGCAAGTGCGGCATCGGCGCCAGGTCGGCGATGACCGGATCGCCGGCGATATTCTTGCCGAGGATCAGGGGCAGCGCGTGATTCTGGTCCTCGAAGGCCTGGCTCCCGATCAGCTCGCTGAGGCTCACCGCCTCACGCTTCGAATTAGGCAGCTCGATCCCGATGACGCTGCGCCCGGGGATAGTCGCGACGCGGGCCGACAGCGCCGACATGTTGCGCGCGATATCGTCGGCGAGCTGGATCACCCGGCTCGCCTTGATCCCGCTCGCCGGCTCAAGCTCGTACATGGTGACGACCGGTCCGGGCCGGACCTCGACGATGTCGCCGCGGACGTGAAAATCCTCGAGCACGCTTTCGAGCAGGCGCGCATTGCGCTCAAGCCCGGCGCGGTCGATCTGCTGGCGGCCGCGCTCGGGCGCGGTGGAGAGCAGGTCCAGAGTCGGCAGCGCGTAATTGTCGCCCAGTGCCAGGCTGCTTTGCGCCGGCGATTTACGACCGACGCTGCGCGCGGCCGGAGCCACCGCTTTCGGCGGAGAAGCGACGGCGACCGTGGGCCGGGACCGGGGCGGCGATGCCGGACTCGGCCGGTCGTCGCTGATCTGGGTGGCGCGCGGAGCGGCGCGGCGCTCGCGCGGCTCGCGCCGGAACCAGCCGGCCATCGCGGCGCGCTCTTCGGCCGACAGACCGAGCGCGAAATAGCCAAGGATGAACCCCGCCAGCGCGAACAGCAGGAGCGTCGCGAACCGCACCGGTCCGGCGATCGAGGGATCGCGGATCAGGCCGATCGCGGCGTCGACAGCGTGGGCGGCACCAAGGCCAATGGCTCCGCCCCAGCCTGCGGGGAGGCCGGAGACTGCCGAGCCGCTGGTGAGGCTAAGCGCGATTCCGATCAGAATCGCGCCAATTGCCGCAACCAGCAGCCCTCGTCCGACCCGCCCGACTGGCTCCAGCCGGATCATCCTCAGCCCGGCCAGCGCGATCACCGGCAGGAACAGGACGCAACCGATCCCGAAGACGAGGAGCAACAGGTCGCTGCCATAGGCGCCGGCGATGCCGAGCCAGTTGGCCGGCGGGCCACCCGCAGCGGTACTAAGCGAGGGATCGTTGGGGCTATGGGTCGCAAGCGCGACGGCGCCGCCAAGTCCCAGGGCGACGAGGACGGCGCCCCAGGTCCGGACAGCGAAGCGCCTGAGCGAGGCGCGCAGCGCCTCGCGCCAGTCCGGCGCCAGGTCGCGCTTTGGCGCGCGCGCTGCAACGGTTGCCATTCCCAACCCCCAAATGATTGCAACGGTTAGAATCCCTCACGCGGAGTCCGCGGTCAAGCGAAGTCGTGGCGTCATTGCGATGAACGGGCCCGAACGCACTTTGTGCGGTCCCTTCCCCTGCGGCAGCTGGCAGGGATATAGGCGGCGTCATGGACCGCGCGGACGTGATCATCTTTGGCGGCGGGCTGGTCGGCCTGGCGCTCGCCGCAGCACTCGACAGCAGCGGGTTGTCGGCGATTGTGGTCGATCCGGCCGACCCCGATTTACGCAAGGATGCCGCCTTCGACGGTCGCACCAGCGCCGTCTCGTCGAGCTCGATGCGGATGCTCCGGACGATCGGCGTCGCTGACCATTTTGCCGCACCTGGATGCCCGATCCGGCGGATCGCGGTTGCCGACGGGCTCGAGCCAGGCGGACTTCACTTCGACGCCGAGGACGACGAGCCGCTCGGCTGGATGCACGAGAATCGCAACCTCCTGGCGGCGCTGCGTTCGCGGGCGGAGGCGGGCCCGCACAGCTGGCTGCTGTGGAAGTCGCGGACCAGCAGCGTTGAGCGCGGCGACCATGGAGTCGTCGTTGCCCTCGAAGACGGGCGGAAGCTCAACGCGCCGTTGCTGATCGCTGCCGACGGCCGCAATTCGCGCACCCGCGAAGCTGCCGGGATTAACATTGCTCGATGGAAATATGATCATCGAGCGATCGTCTCGGTCCTCCGCCACGAGCGGCCGCACGATCACGTTGCCTACGAAATCTTCTATCCGGGCGGCCCTTTCGCGCTGCTGCCGATGACCGACGACGGGAAGACGCACCGCTCGGCGATCGTCTGGTCCGTCCCGGAAGCCGACGCGGACGGCTGGCTGTCGCTCACCGACGCGGACTTCGCGGCCGAAGCCCAGGCCGCCATGGGTGGTTTCCTCGGCAAGGTGGCCTTGCTCGCGCCGCGCTCGTCCTATCCACTCGGCTTTCACCACGCGGCGCAAATTACCGCTCAGCGGCTGGCGCTGGTCGGCGATGCGGCGCACGCGATCCACCCGATCGCCGGGCAGGGATTGAACCTCGGCTTCCGCGACGTCGCTGCGCTCGCCGAAGTGCTGGTCGACGGCGCGCGGCTGGGGCTCGATCTCGGCGACAAGCAATTGCTCGACCGTTATCAACGCTGGCGCTCGCTCGATGCGCTATCGGTTGCCTTTGCAACAGACAGCCTGACCCGCGTCTACGGCGTTCCGGGGCGTGCCGCGTCGGCCGTACGTCGCTTCGGGATGGGCCTGGTCGGGCGGATTACACCGCTCCGGAACAAGCTTATGAACGAAGCGCGCGGCACCAGTGGTGACCTGCCACTTCTGCTCCGCGGCCTGCCGATCTAGCCACTGGCCGATCTAGCTACTGAATCGTCGGTTCGATCTCGACGCCGCCGCCGACCGCGGCGCGGTGGAATTGCATCAGCTGCACCAGCAGGTCGGCGCGGCCGTCCAGCGCTTCCTGTTCGAGCAGCGCTTGCTTGGCGCCGGTGTCGAACGGTGCGACCTGGGCGATCGCATTGACCAGCATCTCATCGTCGAGCCGGGCGACCGCGTCCCAGTCGACCGCCAGGCCCAGCACATCGCCCAATCGCCGCGCTTCGCGCTCGACCTCGGCGCGCTGGGCGATTCCCAGCGGATCGGGATCACTGTCGTTGAACGCCGCGATGTCGATCGTCGCGCAGCGGTAACTGCCGTCATGCGCGGCCTCGTCGATTACCCGGAAGCGGTTGGTTCCCAGCAGGACGATGTTGAACCGGCCATCGTCCAGTTCCTCGATCCCGGCGATCTCGCCAAGGCAGCCGACGCCGTACAGCGCCGCGCGGTTGTCGTCGTCGATCCGCAGCGGCTGGATCATGCCGATTTGTCCCGCGCCGTCGATCGCGTCGCGCACCATCTCGCGATAGCGCGGTTCGAAGATGTGCAGCGGCAGTTGCGAACGCGGGAATAGGATCGCCCCGGCGAGCGGGAAGATCGGGACGGTCAGCTTCCGGCTCACGTGAACAGCAAGGCCGAGAGGCGACGGCGCTGCGCGCCCGACCACGGATCTTCCAGGCCCTGCGCCTCGAGCAGCTGGAGGAAGCGCTTGCGCGCCGCGCCATCGTTCCAATCGCGGTCGCGCTTGACGATCTCGAGCAAGGCATCGGCCGAAGCGTCGCGGTTGCCGGCGGCCATTTGCGCGCCCGCCAGGTCGAAGCGCGCCTCATGGTCATCGGGGTCGGCGGCGAGGCGCGCGTCGAGCGCCGTCGTGTCGACCGGCGGCGCGGATGCCAATTCAAGAGCGGCGCGGGCCCGCGCGATCTCGGGCTTGGCGGCCAGTTCGGCAGGCTGTTCGTCGAGGAGCGCGCGGGCCTGGTCCAGTTCGCCCGCGGCGATGAGGGCGCGGCCGAGGCCGCCGATGACCTCGGGATGGTCCGGCGCCATGTCGCGAACCTGCTCGAAGATGTTGACCGCGCGGGGCGCATCGCCGTCGCTCAACACCTGCTCGGCCATGGCGATCAGCGGCTCGATCTCGGCCTCGACCGCCGCGCCTTCGCCGTCGATCTTCAATTGCGCGAGCAACTGGTCGAGTACTTTCGTCAGCTGCCCTTCGCTGCGGTAATTGGTCAGGTCGGCGACCGGCTGCCCGCGGTAAATGGCGTAGACGGTCGGGATCGACTGGATGCGGAATTGCGCGGCGATCATCTTGTCCTGGTCGACGTCGATCTTGGCCAGCACGACGCCTTTGTCGGCATAATCGGCGGCGATCTTCTCGAGCACCGGCGAGAGCTGCTTGCACGGCCCGCACCACTCGGCCCAGAAATCGAGGATGACCAGCGCGGTCATCGACGGCTGGACGACCTGCTCCTCGAACCGCTGAATTGCTTCGCGTTCGGCTTCGGTAAGGCCCAGAGTCGCCATCGGCGTTATATATCCCTTCAGTGCTCGGAACCGCGCCCATATGGGCGGCTCGTGCGCCTGTCACAAGCGCTTGCGCCAAGCCTTGCGGTGCCGCCCTGCGCCATGCTAGGCGCGCGCCTCACCTCCGCCGGCCGGTCGAGATTCGACCCCGGCGTCAGCGCCAGAGCGGGCGTAGCTCAGGGGTAGAGCACAACCTTGCCAAGGTTGGGGTCGAGGGTTCGAATCCCTTCGCCCGCTCCAGCTGCCGATCCGCGTTGATCAGCCGCCGTTGACCGCCGCCGTGCCGCGGATCGTGGCTTTCAATTGCTTCAGATAGACGCGCCCGACCGGCAGCCTTTTGCCGGTGCGCAGCAGCACCTCGTTGCCGCCGAACCGCGGTGTCCGGAGCTCGGTGATCGCATTCTTGCGCACCAGCCAGCGGCGGTGGACACGCACGAAATAACCCGGCTCGACCCGCCCTTCGAACTGGCGGATCGACCCGCGCATCAGGTGCGAGCCGCCATGCGTGTGGATCGCGACATAATCGTCCTCGCTGCTCACGCAGTCGATCGAATCCAGCGGGACACGGACCAGGCCGGCCGAGCCGCGCAGCCAGAATTCGGTCTCGAACGGCTTGGCCCGCTGGCCGCCCGCGAGCGAGCGGAGGTTGCGGACGATCTCCTGCATCTCGCTCAGCCGCTGCTCGGCGTCGACCGCGCGCAACTCCTGCCGTGCCTTGCGCAACGCCCGCGCGAGGCGCTCCCGCTCGACCGGTTTCAGCAGATAGTCGACGACCGCGCTTTCGAACGCGCGGACGGCGTAATGATCGAAGGCGGTAATGAAGATGATGAGCGGCGGATTGCGCCGCTCGGCGAGTGCGTCGACCACGTCGAATCCGTCGCCGTCGCGCATCTTGATGTCGAGCAGGATGAGGTCGGGCGAGAGGCCGGCGATCTGCGACAGCGCCTCGGCGCAGCTGGACGCTTCGCCGACGTGCTCGACATAGGGAATCGCCTGCAGCAGCAGCTTCAGCCGCTTCAGCGCCAGCACTTCATCATCGACGGTCAAGATTCGAAGCACGCTCATGCCAACTCCAACGGGAATTCGAGGCGGACGTGGAAGCTGCCATCATCGAGGCGGCTGGCCGAGAGGGCGCCTTCATCTTCGCCATAAATCAGGGCGAGCCGTTGCCGGACATTCGCCAGGCCGATCCCGCCACCCGACGTTTTCGGACCATGACCTTTACCGCTGTCGATCACTTCCAGCACGAGGCGATTGTCCACCGTCCACGCCTTCAATTCGATGCTCGCGGGCGGCGGAGCGCCGGCAACGCCATATTTCACGGCATTTTCGACGATGGGCTGGAGGATCAGGGCGGGCACCAGCGCGGCGCCGAGGGCCTCGGGGACGCTGACGGTCACGACCAGGTCCTGATATCGCAGCTGCTCGATTTCTAGATACGTCTGCTGCAGCTCGATTTCGGACGATAGCGCGATCTTGTCGGTCGGGTCGGCGGCGAGGCCGAGACGGAGGAAGCGGGCGAGCTTGGTCACCATCTGGTCGGCGTCGGTGACGCTGCCCTCGAGCATCAGAGCCGAGACCGAGTTCAGGCTGTTGAACAGGAAGTGCGGGTTAATCTGGCTGTGCAACGCGCGGAGTTGCGCCACGTGCGCGCGCTCGCGAATTTCCGCCGCGCGTTGCTGCTCTTCGCGAACGTCGAAGCTGTAGGAGACCGACAGGTACATTCCCGCCCAGGCGAGGAAGAACCAGGTCCAGAAGGTGATCGTGCGGACCGCGCCCGCCCAAGTGAAGCTCTGCAGGCTGAGGCTGGGGTCGACCGATCGCTCGATGAAGAAGATCGTCCAGGCGAACAATTCCGCGGCGATCGGTGTGACGATCGCCAGCGCAATCAGCCGACGCCGGGTGGTCAGCAGTCGTGGGCTCCGCAGCATCAGGTGGAAGAGGAAGGAGACGCCCACCCCCAACAGCACTTCGCCGAAGCGGACGGTCGCAATGCCCCGCAGATGCTCGTTGCCAGCGAGGGCTGTGGCCAGCGTCAGGAGCAGGAAGTTGGCGACCCAGAAGATCAGGGTCAGCCAGACAACCGCCCGGACACGCTGGCTGCGCAGTTCGGCCAAGCTCGAGCTTGCCTCGAACGTCTCCACGTGCGGCGGCTCGAGTGGAAGTGTGGCCATCACGCCACAATGGCTCGGCGCACATCGAATTGTCGACTGCCGTTTAGCCGCATGAGCACGACGTTCATCCGCTGATCGGGCGATTCGCCCACAGCAAAACGGGATTCGTCGGCAACGGCCTTCATCACAAGTGCGCCCCTGCCGGAAAACGGACGGGATTGGAGGGGCCCGAATGCACGACGTTGCGCGCCATCGGCTGGAGCCGTGCTGCCGTCCCTTCCGCGAGTCCTGCTCTTCGGTCCTGAAAGGTTGATTGTCATGATGCAATTTCGCTCGCGCCTGCTCGCGTCCACCCTCCTCGTCGGTGCGGGCGTGCTCGCGTCACCGGCGATCGCCCAGGACATGGCGGCACCGTCGCCGGCCACACCCGATACGGCTGTTCCGGCTGATGCGGCGCCGGCGGATGCAGCAACGGCCGCTGCTCCTGCACCGACCGCAGCGCCCGCGGCCGCTGGAAGCGATATCGTCATCACCGGTTCGCGTATTCCGCAGCCGAACCTGACCTCGGCCAGCCCGGTGACGGTGCTGTCGAGCCAGGACATCAAGCTCCAGGGCACGACCCGGACTGAAGATCTCATCAACTCGCTGCCGCAGTCCTTTGCGGGCCAGGGCTCGAACATCTCGAACGGAGCGCTGGGTATCGCGTCGGTCAACCTGCGCGGTCTTGGGCCGACCCGGACACTCGTCCTGGTCAATGGCCGCCGTCTGCAACCTGGCGACCCGCGCGCGGGCTCGATCGCGGACATCAACTTCATCCCGTCGGCCATCGTGAAGCGCGTCGACGTGCTCACCGGCGGCGCCTCGTCGGTCTACGGCGCGGACGCGGTCGCGGGCGTTGTCAACTTCATCATGGACACCAACTTCCGCGGCCTGCGCATCGACGCCCAGGCTTCGACGTTCATGCACAACAACGACGCCTCGGACAGCATCATCGGCGGCAACTTCGCGGCCAACCGCAACTTCCGCCCGCCGCATGGCATGAGCGTCAACGGCGGCGCGCAGGACATCGCGGTCGCGTTCGGCGCAGGGTTCGACGACAACCGCGGCTCGATCACCGCTTATGCGACCTACCGCAAGCAGGACGCCGTCCTGCAGTCCAGCCGAGACTATTCGTTCTGCTCGCTCGCGGCGCGGACCGCGGCCCAGGGCGGCCTCGGCAGCGGAGCGCGGGGCAGCAACTTCAACTGCGGCGGGTCCGGCACCTCGGCGGAAGGCAACATCTTCACCAACGTCGGCACCTTCCATGTCCAAGGCAACCAGTTCGTTCCGGGGTCGACGGTGTTCAACTTCGGCCCCTACAATTTCTACCAGCGGCCGGACGAGCGCTACACGTTCGGTACTTTTGCTGAGTACGAGATCTCGCCGGGGGCGAGGCCGTACCTCGAGGCGATGTTCATGAACGACGTGTCGAACTCGCAGATCGCGCCATCCGGCGCCTTCCTTGGCAACATCACGAGCCTCAATTGCGACAACCCGTTGCTGTCGGCGCAACAGCTGGCTGCCATCTGCGTCCCGAACAACACCTTCGTCGACAACAACGGCATCACCCAGGCGATCGCTTATATCGGACGCCGCAATATCGAAGGTGGCGGCCGATCCGACCACCTCGAACGGACCTCATACCGCATTGTCGGCGGCATTAAGGGCGACCTGCTGAAGGGCGTGTCTTACGACGCTTACTACCAGTTCGGTACGACCCGCTTTTCGGAGGTCTTCCAGAACGACTTCTCGGTCGTCCGCCTGGGCCGGGCGCTCGACGTGATTGACGACCCGAGCATCGCCAACACCGCGGCGAGCCCGTTCCAGCCGATTTGCCGTTCGGTGTTCGATGGGTCGGACCTGAACTGCGTTCCCTACAACATCTTCCAGACGGGCGGCGTGACGCCGCAGGCGCTCGCTTATCTTCAGGTTCCTTTGGTCTCGCGCGGCAACGTCAACGAGTCGATTGCCGATGCGAATATCACGCTCGATGGCGGCGAGTACGGCGTGCAGACGCCGTGGTCGGATCGCGGCATCGGCCTCAACTTCGGTGGCGAGTACCGCAAGGAGTCACTCAACTTCGAACCCGATATCGAATTCCAGACGGGTGATGGTGCCGGCCAGGGTGGCGCAATCTTGCCCGTGAGCGGCAAGTTCGACGTCCGCGAGGCCTTCGCCGAACTCCAGCTGCCGATCGTCAGCCACAGCTTCTTCGAGGAACTCACGCTCGCCGCCGGCTACCGCTATTCCGACTACAAGGTTGCCAACAAGCACTTCAACACCAACACCTACAAGTTGTCGGTCGAGTTTGCGCCAATCCACGACATCCGGGCTCGCGGCAGCTACAATCGGGCGGTCCGCGCTCCGAACATTGTCGAGTTGTTTGCTTCCCAAGCCGTGGGCCTGGGCGGCACGGTCGACAGTTGCGCTGGCGCAGCCGTCGGTGGCCTGGTCAACGGCTTCACCGCCGCCCAGTGCGCCTTCACCGGCGTCACGGCCGGCCAGTTCGGCAACATCAACGCCAACCCGGCCAACCAGTATAACGCGCTGGCCGGCGGCAACCCGAACCTCAGTCCGGAAAAGGCCGATACCTATACGGTCGGCCTGGTGCTGCAGCCGCGCTGGATCCCCGGCTTCTCCTTCACTGTCGATTATTTCGACATCAAGGTGGAAAACCTGATCAGCACGCTGGGCTTCCAGACGATCCTCAGCCAGTGCCTCGCGTCGGGCGACCCGTTCTTCTGCTCGAAGATCCACCGCAACCCGAACAACGGGCAGCTATTCGGCAGCGTGACCGGGTTCATCGAAGCGACCAACGTCAACATCGGGGGTCAGCGGACCAAGGGTTTCGACTTCAACGGCAGCTATTCACGCCGACTCGGTGGCTTGGGGACGATGAACCTCAGCTACGTCGGGACGATCCTGCGCAAGCTCGAAATCGATACCGGTGTCGACGGCTCCGGTACCGGGCAAGACGGCAAGTTCGACTGCGCGGGCTTCTACGGCAACACCTGCGGCAGCTTCCTGACGGGCGCTCCGAACCCGAAATATCGCCACAAGCTCCGGCTCGGCTTCACCATGCCGAACGGGCTCGGGATTTCGGGCCAGTGGCGCTACTTCAGTTCGGTCAAGAACGACGCGCTCAGCGGTGACTGCGACATCGTCGGCACCGGTGGTTGTGTCGGCAACGTGGCCCCGGCCAACCAAAAAATCCCGGCACAGAGCTTCTTCGACCTGACGCTCTCGGCGCGGATCGCGGATCGCTACAACTTCCGTCTCGGCGCCAACAACATCCTCGACAAGGAACCCCCGATCGTGGGCGGCGAAGTGTCGAACGCGCCGTTCGGCAACGGCAACACCTTCCCGCAGATGTACGATGCACTGGGCCGGTTTCTGTTCGCCGGTGTCACGGTCGATTTCTAGGAAGTCGAATGAACAAAACTCCCGTCCGGAGCGAGCCACGCAACCAGCTGATCGGCGCACGACCACTGGGCTCGTTCCGAACCGCGACATGATGGCCTGAGGGTTTCTCAGCTGGCTGGACCCCTCCGAGGGACCACGGGCCATCACAAGCAACGGGAGCGGGGCACGAGGCAGACACTTCCCCGCCTCGTGCCCCTTCTGTCACCCAATCGGAGCGAGCGCAATCAGCGGCGCTGGTGTGCCGTCATCACCGCCTTGGCGACATCGCGCATCAGTTCTTGGGCGCCACCTGCGCTGTTATTGTCGGGAACGGTCATGATGGCCATCGCGTAGACCGTCCCGTCGGGCGCCGTGAGCAGGCCGATATCGTTGATTCCGCCAATCCGGCCGCCGAGTTCTTGGCCGGTACCGGTCTTGTGGTTCCAGTCCCATCCTGGAGCAAGCGCGGCGCGGACGCGGAGCTTGCCGGTTCGGGTTTGCCCCATGATCGACAGCAGCCGCGCGGTCGATGCGGGCTTCAGCAATTCGCCGCGCTTCAGCGACGCCAGGCCGCCGGCCACGGCGTGCGGCGAGGCGCCGTCGTAGGGATCGGAAATGTAGCGTTCGAAGGCCGCCCGGCGCACGGCCATCGGCAGCGCGTTGCGCGCCGCATAGAAAGCGTTGCCGAGCGAATAGCTAGGAGCCCAGATTAGGCCGGCGATCTTCGACTGGAGCGCGCGTTCGCCATTGTAGAAGCGGATCGCGCCGAGCCCCTTGCGGGCAATCATCTCGCGCACCGCCGACGGGCCCCCGACCGACCGCATCAATTTGTCATTGGCGGTATTGTCGCTCTCGGTAATCGCGTCGAACATCAACGAGCCGAGCGTGGTGGTGTGACCGCCGCCGAGGATCTTTTCGCGCAGCGGCTGGTGGAACAGGGTCAGGTCGCTGCGGCCGAGGGTCACTTTGTCGCTGAGACTGATCTGGCCGTGGTCGACGGCGTCAAGCGCGGTGATTGCGACCCACAGTTTCGAGCAGCTCTGCTGGGGGAACAGCGTGCCCGCGTTCCAATCGATCTCCCAACCGTCCCTCAGGGAGATGATGGCGATTCCGGCCTTGCCGTTAAAAGCTCGGCCGAGACCGACGACCTGGTCGCGCAGTTGGGTTGGGGCGGCGGGCCTTGCCGGCATTTGCGGGTTGGGCGCCTGGACCGCTGCCGAACCCGGGACCTGGGCGACCATCGCGACGCTCAGCGCCAACCCCAGGTTCCGGCCGAGTGACGTCATGACTGCATTGCTCCCCGGAACTTCGCCTGTTTAACAAGATCTTGGCACGGCGCAGCTGAACCACGCATGGGTGCCTTCCAAGAGACTCGCATTCCCGAGTCCGCTTGCCAAGCCGGAATTTGGCAGACGTCAGTTGGAGCGATTGCCGCCCAGTAGCGCGGCCGATTCAATCTCGTCGAGCGCGCGGTGCGCCGCTACGTAGCGCCGCGCCTTGTCGGTCCAATCGCCTGCCTGGCCAGCGCCGGGGAGGCGCATGGTTTCGGCCAGCGCCTGGTCGACGTCGCCGGTTACCAGCCGCTGCGCCGCGCGGGTGTAGCGCGCGTCGGCATTCATCGCCGGCCGGTCGGAGCGATGGACTTCGATCAGCGAACCGAATTCCCGGCGCATGCCGTTCCACCAGCTCTCCTGCGATCCGCCCCGACGCAGGTCCGGGCCGATCGTCTCATATTCGTTGATGAGGTCGTTGAGCCGGACCGGGTTGCGCGAGGCGGTGACGATGGTCGCTACAGCCGCTTGGTGCTGGGCGCCGAACCGGTCGACGAGCAGCGGCTCGAGGTAGCCGAGTGCGACGCCGCGATCGATGGCGCGGCGGGCGGCGAAGGCCACGACCAGCGCGTCCGCGCGCCCGGCAAACCCCTCGGCGCGCTGGGTCGAATTCTCGATGCGCTCTACCTTGGCCTCGAGCGCCGCAATCCGCGGGTCTGCGGCCGGCTGCGTCGCCGGCGCGGCCGCCTCGGGATTGAGGACGACAGGCTTGGGCGTCAGGAGCGCCTGCGATTGGGGTGCCTCAGCTACGCCGAGGAAACGCGCCGCCCGCTGGGAGTGGGCGAGTCCCCAGGTCGCGGCCGCGGCGCCGCCCAGCAGCAGCACCAGCGCGATCGACAGCCGTGCCGTCCAGCTCATCCGGCTCGTGGTCCCAGTCATTACGGCCCCGGCTTGTTGCACAGCCGCGCAGCGAGGGCCAGCAATGCGTCGTCCGTGGGCCGTTCGGCGACGTGGATGCGCCGCCAGCCCGCGCCGGCGCCGTCGGCCGCGGCCGGGCTGATGGCGGCGATGGCGAGTGCGGCGCGATCGTCGACCAGTTCAGCAAGCCGCTGGCCTGCTCGCGGCGAATGCACGAGCGCGATTCCATCGCGGAGGCTGGCCACGTCGACGCCGCCAATCGGCTGCGAGCGGTAAGCAACGACCTCGGTGATATGTTGCCGGTGACCGTCCGGCTCGTGCCGGTCGGCCCCGCACAGATGCAGCAGCTTGAGGGTGGGCTCAAGGGAGCCGAGCAGGCGCTCCACGCCCGCATCCCCGCTGCTGGCGATGTCGAAACCGGCTTCCCTCGCCGCCTCCGCGGTGGCGCTGCCGACCGCATAAACCGGCAGGCCGCGGAGGCCGGCGAGCTGCTCGCCGCCGTGCCGCACGGCGTTCGCGCTGGTCAGCAACAGGCCATCGAACGATGCGCCGTCGGGCGCTTCCCAAGCCACCGGCTCGACGGCGAACAACGGCATGGCGACGGCATCGAGCCCTTTCGCTTGGGCGCGCGCCAAGGTTTCGCTCGCGCCCGGCTCCGGACGCAAGATGAAGATTCGGCTCATTCGTTCTCGAACAGGCTGCGAATCGACTGCGGGGCCTGGGCCAGCATGTCGCGCGCCAGTTGGGCCGGCGCCCGTTCATCGCCGCACTCGAACACCGCGCCTTGCTCGACCATGTCGCGCCCATCCGCCGCGAAGATTTGCGCCCGCATCCTGAGATCGCCGTCCTCGAACAGGCACAATGCCGCCACCGGGGACGAGCAGGTCGCGCCAAGCGCCCGGGTGAACTCTCGCTCGGCCATCACGCAGTCGTAGGTGATCGCATTGTTGATAGTTGAGAGCACGCTCTGGGTCCGGGTGTCGTCGGTCCGGCACTCCACCCCAATCACCGCTTGGGCAGGGGCCGGCAGCACGATTTCGATTGGAATCGCCACGCCGACATCGATGTCGAGCCGCTTGAGGCCCGCTGCCGCCAGCAACGTCGCGTCGACCTCTCCCGCCTCAACCTTCTTGAGGCGCGTCCCGACATTGCCGCGGATCGGCACGATCTTGAGGTCGGGCCGCAGCCGCAGCAGCTGCGCCGCGCGCCGCGCCGACGACGTGCCGACGACCGCGCCCTGCTTCAGCGCCTCGATCGAGTCCGCCCCAATGATCCGGTCGCGTGCGTCGCCCCGCGGCCGTACTGCAGCGATGTGGATGTCCTTGGGCCGGATGCTCTCGACGTCCTTCATCGAGTGGACGCAGAAATCGACGTCGCCGGCGAGCAGAGCGCGGTCGAGCTCCTTGGTCCACAGTGCCTTGCCGCCGATCTCCGCCAGCGGTCGGTCCTGCACCTTGTCACCGGTGGTGGTGATCTCGACGATCTGGACAAAGCCTTCGGGCCAGCGCTGCGACGTCTCGATCGCCGCCGCGACCTTGCGCGCCTGGGCAAGCGCCAGCGCGCTCCCACGCGTCCCAAGCTTGAGGCCCTGCATCCCCCACCCCTAGTGCATCGCGCCGCCTTCAGGCAAAGGGCCGGACACGAAATGACTGTAATTCCCAAAATTATCCTGGGCCTGGAGTCCTCCTGCGACGACAGCGCCGCCGCGCTGGTGACGTCGGATCGCCAGATTCTGGCCCAAGCCGTCGTTGGCCAGAACCAGGCTCATCAGCCCTATGGCGGCGTGGTGCCGGAAATCGCGGCGCGGGCCCATGTCGAAATCCTGCCCGGCCTCATCCGCCAAGTGCTCGATGACGCCAAGCTGTCGGTTGCCGACGTCGACGCCGTGTCGGCGACGGCCGGTCCGGGACTGATCGGCGGCGTGATGGTCGCACTGCTCGCGGGCAAGGGCCTCGCGCTCGCCGCCGGCAAGCCGCTGATTGCCGTCAACCATCTCGAGGGCCACGCGCTGTCGCCGCGGCTGGTCGATCCCGACCTTGAGTTTCCCTATTTGCTGCTGCTCGTGTCGGGCGGCCACTGCCAGCTCCTCGAGGTTAGCGGGGTCGGCGATTACCGCCGCTTCGCGACGACGATCGACGATGCCGCCGGTGAGGCGTTCGACAAGGCCGCAAAATTGCTCGGCCTTGGCTATCCCGGCGGCCCGGCGATCGAGGAGCTGGCTAAGACGGGTGATCCGAAGGCGGTCCCATTGCCTCGCCCCCTCGTTGGCTCGCCGGAACCGCATTTCTCCTTCGCCGGCCTGAAGAGCGCTGTCCAACGCGCAGTCGCGTCCGGCGAGCATCGCCCTGCGGACATTGCCGCGAGCTTTCAGCAGGCGGTCGTCGACTGCCTCGTCGACCGGACTGCCATCGCCCTTGGCAAAAGCGATGTCGCGACGTTGGTCGTCGCCGGCGGAGTCGCCGCCAACAGCGCGATTCGTCTCGCCCTCGCCGATCTTGCTGCGCGCGAAGGACGCCGGTTCAGCGTCCCGCCGCCGTGGCTCTGCACCGACAATGCCGCGATGATCGCCTGGGCCGGCGCCGAGCGCCTGGCTGGCGGGCTGGTCGACACCCTCGATGCGCCCGCTCGCGCCCGTTGGCCGCTCGATCCGGAGGCCGAGAAAGTCCGCGGCGCGGGGGTGAAAGCGTGAAGCTCGGCGTCATCGGTGCCGGCGCCTTTGGCACCGCACTGGCGCAACTCGCCGCGGCGGGTGGTCGCGAGACGTTGCTGTGGGGCCGCGATTCCGCGACTGTCCAATCGATCAACGAGCGCCGCGAGAATGCCGCCTATCTTCCCGGAATCCCGCTCCATGAGGCGCTTCGCGCCACGGATCGGCTCGAGGATCTGGCCGACTGCGATTGCTGGCTGCTGGTTACGCCGGCGCAGGCGATGCGCAGCGTCCTCGAAACCGCGCCGCGCGGCGAACGGGCACTCATCCTCTGCTCCAAGGGGATCGAAGCGAGTACCGGCCTGTTCATGAGCCAGGTCGCGGAGGAGCTTGCGCCCGGCAACCCGCTCGGAATCCTCACCGGGCCCGGCTTCGCCGAGGAAATCGCCGCGGGCCTGCCCACGGCCGTCACGTTCGCCAGTGCCGATGCCGCATTGTACGACGCTTTTCGCGAGCGGCTCTCGGCGCCGTCGTTCCGGCTCTATCATACCGATGACGTTATCGGCGCGCAGGTCGGCGGCGCGGTCAAGAACGTGCTCGCGATCGGCTGCGGCGCAGTCGAAGGGCGAAAGCTCGGGCAAAGTGCGCGTGCCGCGCTGATCGCCCGGGGGTTTGCCGAAATGAGCCGCTTTGCGCGGGCTTACGGCGGCCGCCGCGAGACCCTCGCCGGCCTGTGCGGGCTAGGCGATCTGGTGCTCACGTGCACGTCGGCGGATTCGCGCAATTTCAGCCTGGGGCTGGGCCTTGGCCAGGGGCGTTCGGCTGCGGCGTTGATGGAGGGCCGCCACGGTATCGTCGAAGGGGCCTTCACTGCACCGGTGGTGGCGAGCCTGGCGCGCGAGCGCGGGGTCGACATGCCGATCGTCAATGCGGTGCATGCGTTGATCGCCGGCGAGGCGAGCGTCGATCAGGTGCTCGACGCCCTGCTGTCGCGCCCGCCGCGCGCCGAAGGCGTTTAGGGGCGGATGCCCAACGTCGAAGGAATTGGCGCGCGCCAGGCGGCGCTGCGCATGCTCGACGGGGTGCTTCGCCGCGGCCAGACGCTCGACGCCGCCGCTGCGGGCGAGCGCAAGCTGGCGCCCGCCGATCATGGGCTCGCCATCGCGATTGCCGGTGAAGCCCTGCGCCGGATTCCCGATCTCGACGATTTGATCGACAGCGCGACCCGCCAGCACTTGCCCGACGACAGCAAAGCGCGGACTGTGCTGCGCCTCGCGCTGGCGCAGAAAATCGGCTTGGGAACGCCCGACCACGCGGTCGTTGCGACCGCCCTGCCGCTGGTCGACGGGGGACCCCGGCGGCTCGTCCACGGGGTGCTTGGAACGTTGCTCCGCCGCGGCCTGACGCCGATTGACGCGCCCCACCTGCCGCCCGGAGTTGAGGCGCGCTGGAGCGCGGCGTGGGGCGACGAGGTCGTCGCCGCCGCGCGCCGGCAAATCGCAGCGCGTCCGGCGCTCGACCTGACATTCGCTGATCAGGGTGAGGCGCAAGCTTACGCATCGCAAAACGAGGGCACCTCGCTTGCACCGAATCACGTGCGGGTGCGGAGCAGCTCGGTGGCCGACCTGCCTGGCTTTGGCGAAGGGCGCTGGTGGGTCCAGGATCTTGCCGCGTCGTTGCCGGCGCGGCTGATCCCCAGCGAATCGCAAGAGGTTCTCGATCTTTGCGCGGCGCCGGGCGGGAAGACGATGCAGCTCGCCGCGGCCGGCGGCCATGTGACTGCCGTCGACGCGTCGGGAAGTCGTCTCGAACGACTTCGCGAGAATCTTGGCCGCACGCACCTCACGGCCGATCTGGTCGAGGCGGACGCGCTGAAGTGGCGGCCGAAGACGGAGTATGACGGCATCTTGCTCGATGCGCCCTGCTCGGCGACCGGTACGTTCCGCCGCCATCCCGAAGTGCTCTATCGTGCGCGCCCCAAGGTCATCGCCGACAATGCCACGCTCCAGGCACAGCTGCTCGGCCGCGCCGCCGCGTGGCTGAAGCCGGGCGGCACCCTTGTCTACTCCGTTTGCTCGCTCGAGCCCGAGGAGGGCGAGCGCGTGATCACAGACTTCCTCGCCGGCAACCCGGGCTTCGCGATTTCCCCTCCGCGCGACGGCGAGTTGCCTGACTTCGTGACGTCATCGACCGAGGGCTGGGTGCGGATTCTTCCGGGCCTGATCGAGGCCGACGGCGGGCTCGACGGCTTCTTCATCGCGCGCCTTGTCCGGCGGGGTTAATCCCGTCTAATCGGGCCCATGGCCCACCCCCTGATCGCGCCCTCCATCCTCTCCGCAGACTTCGCCAAACTTGGCGAGGAAGTCCGCGCGATCGATCAGGCCGGGGCCGACTGGATCCATATCGACGTGATGGACGGGCATTTCGTGCCCAATCTGACGATCGGCCCGGCGGTGGTGAAGGCGCTCCGGCCGCACACGCAAAAGCCGTTCGACGTCCATTTGATGATCTCGCCGATCGACCCGTTCCTCGATGACTTCGCCGAAGCTGGCGCGGACCGGATGACGGTGCATCCCGAGGCCGGGCCGCACGTCCACCGCTCGATCCAGCGCATCAAGGGTCTCGGCAAGAAGGCTGGCGTGTCGCTCAATCCGGCGACTGCGGCCAAGGCGCTCGACTACATTCTCGACGAAGTCGACCTCGTCCTCGTGATGAGCGTCAACCCGGGCTTTGGCGGGCAGAAGTTCATTGCCAGCCAGCTCAGGAAGATCGAGGCGATCGCCAACCGCATTGCCAAGGAAAATCTCGACGTGATCATCGAGGTCGATGGTGGCATTGACCCGGAAACCGCCGCTCAGGCGGTGAGCGCCGGTGCTGGTGCGCTGGTTGCGGGCACGGCTGTGTTCCGCGGTGGTCCGTCCGCCTACGCCGACAATATCCGGGCGCTTCGAGGCGCCGGATGAGTTCATCCAACCCTGCCGAGCAGGACGTCGTTCGCAAGCTCGCCCGGGGTTCGTTTTTCTCCCGTCTCCGGCAATCGCGGCAGCCGCTGAAGCTGGTCGCGGTGCCGCGCGACCATGTCACGGGCGACCGCCAGCGGGGCGAAGCGCTCCTCGGCGGACGCTTCTCGGTCGGCAATGCGGCAATCCCGTTGGCCGACCTCGATTTCGCCGCCGTTGGGGCCGCCAGCCCGCTGGCCGAGCGGCTGCAGGGCTTTTCCTGGCTGCGCGACCTCGCTGCGGCCGCCTCGCGCGAAAAGGGCTCGCGGCTGGCCGAGGCGTTGGTCGGGCGCTGGCTCCTGGCCCACGGCACGCGCGTCGATGACGCGTGGGCGCCGCATTTGTGGGGTGAGCGGATCCTGTTTTGGACCGCTTACGCGCCGTACATCCTGTCGAGCGCTGACGGCGGCTACCGCTCGGCGTTGCTCAACACGCTGGCGCGCGGCGCGCGGCATCTCGACGGCAGCGCCGACAAGGCGCCGGCGGGGCTGGAACGTGTCACCGCCTGGTGTGGCGTCGTCGCGGCGGGCCTGCTGGTTCAGGGCGGCGTCCCGCGCGTCGCCCGCGGCGAGGCCGGGCTGGCCCGGGCATTGACCGCGGCGCAGTTCGACGACGGCGGCCTGATCAGCCGTTCGCCCTATGAACAGCGCCTCCTGGTCGACCGGCTGGCCTTGCTCCGCAATTGTTACGCCGCGGCCAAGCAAACCTTGCCGGACGGGATCGAAGCGGCCGCCGCGGCGTCGCTCGCAGCGCTCCATGGAATCACCATGGGCGATGGCGCCTTGTCGAGCTGGCAGGGCTGCAACCCGGGTGAGGCGTCGCGCCTGACCGCGCTGGTCGAGGGCTGCGGGCTCCGCGCGCGACCGCTGCGCCAGGCCCGGGGCTGGGGCTATCAACGGCTGTCCGCGCTCGGCACGATCGTCGTCCTCGACGCCGCTCCGCCGCCGTCGCAGAAGATGGCGGCCCAGGGCTCGGCCTCGACACTGGCGTTCGAACTGTCCGACGGCTCGCAGCGTCTCGTCGTCAATTGCGGCGGTCCAGGGCCATTGCCGACCGACCTGTCCGACGAGCTCGTCCAGGGCCTTGCCTCAACCGCTGCGCACAGCACGTTGGTGCTCGCCGACACCAACTCGACCAACATCCAGGCCGACGGCTCGCTTGGGCGAGGCGTCGAGGACGTGACCATCGAGCGTAGCGAGGACAATGACGCGAGCCGGCTGGAAGCAAGCCACGACGGCTACGCCCGCGCTTTTGGCCTCGTCCACAAGCGCAGCCTGATGCTCGGCAATGACGGCAAGGAATTGCGCGGCGCCGACCAATTGATGCCGCGCGGCCGCAAGAAGATCCGCGAGTCGGCGCCGTACGCGGTCCGCTTCCACCTCGCGCCGGCGATCGAAGTGACCAAGACTGCTGATGGGATGGGCGCGATCCTGACCTCGCGCGGGACGCCGCCGTGGAATTTTCGCTGCCGTGGGGGCAGCCTCAATGTCGAAGAGAGTCTGTGGATTGACGGCCGCGGCCGGCCGCAGCCGACGACCCAATTGGTCGTGGTCGGCGAGGTTTCGGCGCTGGGCGGCGAAATCGGCTGGCAGTTCCGCCGCACGAGCTGAGAAGGAAGAGAATGACTGACCTTGTACCCGTCCGGCGGGCGCTGATTTCACTGTCGGACAAG